>Ga0182024_10002730_pt1 | contig 43381 bp, 36 predicted proteins | sample P32metaG_FD_120480 | JGI IMG/M metagenome (GOLD analysis project Ga0182024, IMG submission 120480) | Permafrost microbial communities from Stordalen Mire, Sweden - P3-2 metaG (Illumina Assembly) | ecosystem: Environmental > Terrestrial > Soil > Wetlands > Permafrost | place: Sweden: Stordalen... | reverse complement strand
GGCTCGCGCGGCGCGCACGACGTTCGCGGCTTCCGTGTTCACCAGCCGGTGGATGCGGTTCTTCGTTTCCTTGACGGCCCGCACGTCTTCGAGGTGCAGGATCGCCGACGACGCCCCGATCGCACCCAGCACGGTCACGATCGCGTCGAGATCCTTGAGATAGATGACGACGCGCCCTTTGCGCATCATGCGCCGCGCGCTGACGCCCTCGGCCTTCAGCAAGGCCTCGATGCGATCGGCGGCCGCGCCGGACGACACGAACTCGAGATGGTAGCCGCGGTGCGGCGCCGCCAGCGAACCCGCGCACAAAAACGCAGCCCGCAGTTCGGCGCGGCGTTCGGTCCGGCGGCGCGGCCGCGGCGCGGCGTCCGGGGCCGCCGGCCCCAAACCGATCTCGAAGGTCGTGGCCCGGTAGAGCCGCGCGTCGTGCCCGCGCCGGACCGGCGTGCCGCCGTGCTGCTCGTCGAAAAGCACGCGGGCCAGGCGTGCCACCGCCGGCCGCCGGGTGCGAAAAACCCGCTCGTCGGCGATTTCGACCGCGCCGTAGCGCGCCAGCCCCCGGCGCAGCGCCTCGCGCAGGGCGGGGTCGGCCGGCACGTCGCGCGCCAGCGCATCCTTGACGTCGGCCGAGAGCCGCGAACGCTCGGTCACGGGCGAGCGTTCAGCCAATCGACCGGGTCGTCTTTGCGCTCCTCGACGATCTCGTAGAGATCGGCCGGCTTGAGCGAAGGCAGCACGCGCCCAGGCACCTGCAGCACGCGCACGGTCAAGAATTTCGTCCGGTAGTGGATCACCAGCACGTCGCCGCTCTTCACCTCGTAGCCGGGTTTGAGCGCGCGGCCGTCCTTCTTGATCCGACCGGCCTCGATACCATCCTTCGCTTCCGCCCGCCGCTTCGCGAGACGCGAGACCTTCAAGAACTTGTCGAGGCGCACGCGTCGGTCGTTCGCCGTGCCGGGCCGGGTACCGGCGCGCGGCGAAGCCCCCGCGCATGCCGTTCCGAACGACGATTGCCGGCAGCCTTCCGAAGCCGGCCTGGCTCGCCGAGCCCGAACGCATCTTCCCGACCTGGCGGCTCGAAGGCCCGGATCTCGCCGAAGCGCAGCGCGACGCGACCCGCATCGCGGTCAGCGAACAGCTGCGGGCGGGCGTCGACGTCGTGACCGATGGGGAACAAGCCCGCAGCCACTTCGTGCACGGCTTCGCGGAGCGGCTGGGTGGGGTCGACGCGCACAAGCGGCAGAAACGCGGTATCCGCGGCGATCGCTACGAGGCGACCTGCCCAACCGTGACGGGCGAGATACGACGCACCGCGCCGGTCCATCTCGATGACGTGCGGTTCGCGCGCACGCTGACGCACGGGCGGTTGAAGCTGACGATTCCCGGGCCGATGACGCTGGTCGACACGGTGGTCGACGAAGCGTACGGCTCGCGCAGGGAGTTGGGCTTTGCCTTCGCGCGCGCGATCGCGGCCGAGATCGCGGACCTCATCGACGCGGGCATCGATGTCGTTCAGCTCGACGAGCCGGCCTTCAACGTGTACTTCGACGAAGTCGACGCATGGGGTGTCGAGGCCCTCGACCTGGCGTTCGCCGGCGCCGTCTGCACCAAGGCCGTGCATGTCTGCTACGGCTACGGGATCCCCGCCAACGTGGAGTGGAAGAACAACCTCGGCGAACGCTGGGACCAATACGCGCGCGTCCTTCCGTCGTTGGCGCGTTCGTGCGTCGACGAGATCTCGATCGAACTGGCCGGCTCGCGCGTCCCGCCCGACGTGCTCGCACTCGCCGGCGACAAGACGGTCGCCGTCGGCGTCATCGACGTCGCGACCAATGCCGTCGAGACGCCGGATGACGTCGCCGCGACGATCGCGCTCGCGCGGCAGTATCTGCCGGACGAGCGGATCGTCTGTTCGACGAACTGCGGCATGGCGCCGATGCTGCGCGACGTCGCCTACGCGAAGTTGCGCAGTCTGGCCGACGGAGCGCTGCTCGCGAGCGTCGGTCTGTGAACGCCTAGAGCGTCGCCGATGCCGCCGAGTACTTGTCGGCGTATTCGGCGAGGACCGGCAACCGGAACGCGCTTCCCGTGAACGCCTTGATGGTCATGATGATCCAGCAGATGATCGCTCCCAAAGCGACGAGCCCCTGGAGCATGAAGATCAGCGGCACGATAATCATGCGTACGCCCGGGATGAACGCAAACACCATGCTGATGATCGAAAGCGCGATCTCGATCGCGATGTAGGCGACGAACAGCACGATCGCCTCCACGGCGACGAAGCGCACCCATTGCTGCGGCGGTTTCCCGAGCAGAATGACGAGACCGCCGATCAGACCGAAAAACGAAGCAATGCCGGCTGCAACATTGGGTTGCAGACCGAAAGAGGACTGCGAGGGATCCTGAGCCACGAAAAAACCTCCAGTAAGCGAGCAGGCTACTGCCCCTACTGTGCCATCGACCGCTCAATCCCCCTTCAACTCGAGCCGAGCTTTTGCGGGCGTGACGCAGGTCCCAACCGCGCGGGCCACCAGGACCGGCGGCTCCAGGACCTCTGCTGCCGACGGCGCGCGCTCCGGCCGCGCCGCGATCACCTTGTGGGCGGTAAATTCCATCCGGCGCGAGCGGTTGCCGACGCGCGTGATGCGTCCGCGCGCCTCGATATAATCGCCGGCGTGGACCGGCGCGGTGAATTCGACCGACTCGTAGGCCACGAACAGTCCCTCGTCGCCGTCCTGCCGGATCAGCAGTTCCGTTGCGACGTCGCCGAACAGCGCCAGAATCCGCGCTCCGTCGACCAGGGCGCCGCCGTAGTGCGCGTCGTGCGCGCTCATGCGCACGCGAATCAGGGCCTCGCCGCGGCGATTTCCGACCCGGCGGTCCGCTAAGCGGCGGTCTTCGCTTGCTGCCATAAGTCCTCGAGCTCGTCGAGTGACATGTCGTTGAGCTGCCGCCCATGCGCGACCGCAAACGCTTCCATGTAGCGGAACCGCCGATCGAACTTGGCGTTGGCGTCCCGCATCGCGCCTTCGGCGTCGACGCCGAGGCGGCGGGCGAGGTTCACCACGGTGAAGATGACGTCACCGAGTTCCTCGCGCACGTGGGGATCTTCGGGCCGCAGGTCGCCGGCCCGAATCCGCGCCTCGGCGAGCTCGCGCAGTTCTTCCGACAGCTTCTCGGTGATGTCGCGCGCATCGGTCCAGTCGAAGCCGACCCGCGCCGCCTTCTCCTGCATTTTCTGACCACGCTGCAGCGCACCGAGGTGGACCGGGATGCCGTCCAGCTTCGAGCTGCGCGATTGGCCGGTCGCCTCTTGCGACTTGAGCTGTTCCCAGTTGGCCCAGACCTGCTCGACGTTCGCGACCGCAACGTCGCCGAACACGTGAGGATGACGGCGGATCATCTTGTCGGAGAGCGCGTCGATCACGTCGGCGATCGAGAACTTGCCGCGCTCGGTCGCCAGCTGCGCGTGAAAGACGATCTGAAACAGCAGGTCGCCAAGCTCCTCGCACAGTTCCGCATCGTTGCCCGCTTCGATCGCGTCGACGACTTCATAGGTCTCTTCGATCAGATAGCGCACGAGCGACGCGTGCGTCTGTTCCCGATCCCACGGGCACGAGCGCCGCAAGCGGGCCATGATCTCGACCAGATCGTCCCAGGTATGGTGCGTCGATCCCGGCGGCAGCGGGACGAGCGGCATGGTGATCGACGCCGAGAGCGTCGCGCGCGGCATGCCCGGCACGATCTCGGCGGCGATGCCGCGCTGGTCGAGCGCGCGCAGCAGCATCGGTAAACCGAGAAAATCGGAGAGCGGGTTGCCGAGCACGCCGAGGCCGAGTTCGCGCTCGTCCATGCGGTCGGCGAAGGCGTCGATCACCTCACTCGATCCGCGCAGGAACAGCCCCTGATCGCTGATCAGCGAACGATCGACGACCACCCCGTCGCTCTCGAGGAAGCGTACCAGTTCCGGCGGTGCGAGCACGGTCGCGGCACGTCCGACCGCGCGCAGGGACTCGCGGCTGCCGAGGGTCAGCAGCCCCGGATCACCCGGGCCGAGGCCGACGATGCGTAGCACACCCGAACGTTCGCGAGGCAGGCGTCCGTGGACTCCCGCCTCGCGCGTGCCTATTTGCTCGCCGCCGGTGCCGGAGCTGCGGACGCGGCTGCAGCAGCGGACGCGGCTGGGGTCGCGACCTCGGATGCGCCCGGCGTCGGAAGCGGCGGCGGGAACGCGTCCTTATAGCGGTCGTCGTACACGTCGATGCGCGCCGTCTGCCGCAGGTTCTGCAGGAAGACCGGAATCTGCTGCGCTTCCTGCTGCTGCGTCAACTGCGTGCGGATCTGCGCCTGCACCGATGCGTAGCTGGCTTTGGTCGGCGGCTTCTTCTCTTCGACCTGGATGATGTGGTAGCCGAACGGTGACTTCACCGGGCCGACGATTTGGCCGACCTTGGCGCCGAACGCAGCGTCCTCAAACTGCTTCACCATCATCCCGTGGCCGAAGAAGCCGAGTTCGCCGCCCTTGTCCTTGGATGACGGATCGGTCGAGAATTGTTTCGCCAGAGCGGCCCAGTTGCCGCCGGCTTTGAGCTTCGCCAGTACGGCCTGCGCCGTCGGCAGATCTGCGACCAGGATGTGACGAGCGCGGATCTGGGCGGGCTTGTCGAAGACCGCGTGGTTCTTATCGAAGTATGCGCGCACGTCGGCGTCGGATACCTTGATCTTTGAGGCGACGGCCTTCTCGAGGATCAGGCGCTGCCGCAGGATCTGCTGAACGTCGGCTTCGGTGAGGCCCTGCTGTTTGAGCAGCGACTCGAACTGTCCGGCCGGATATTTGGCCTTGATGTCGGCCTCTTCCTTATCGACGGCGGACTGCGGAATGTCGATCTTGTTGTCGCGCGCATACTGGTCGATCAGATCTTGCTGGACCATCTGCGTGAGCGTCTGGCGAGCGGCGGCGCCGGATTCGAGCTTGTGGTCGAAGTCGGCGCGGCTGATCTTCTGACCGTTGACGGCCGCGACGTCTCCGCCGCCGGTGCCGTTCGAGCAGGCGACGAGCGAAACGCAGAGTGCGACGGCGCCGACTGCAGCGACGGCGCGAAAAGTACGGGGCATCGGTTCTCCGTCCGAGGTGATGACGCGAAAAGGCGGAGGACGAGGCCCCCCGCGCGACCTACCCGGGTTCGGGACCGGGAGGCCCCGTCCTTTCCGGTTTTGCGCCCGCTCGCGCTTCGGAGGGAGCATCATGGACGCTTGGCGTTCGCTTCTCTAGCTCAGCGGTAACGGCATGCGGATCGGTCGCTTTGGAAAGCGCCGCAGCTTCCGGATCGTGACGGTCGCGAACGGCCGGCGAATCCAGGCGCAGCTCCTCGAGCAAGGCGATGATCTTGGCCGTCTTGCGGTCGGTGAGGAGCGCGATCTGGAGCGAGAGCCGGTCGCGCTGCTCGTCGAGCCTGTCGCCGCGGTTGGCAGCGACCAGGATCATGATCGTGGTCAGCAGCGAGGCAACCGAGGCGGCGGTTCCCAGCCAAGGGAACGGCGGCGTGTCGAGCGGGCGAAGATGGATGAAGGCCGCCAGCGCGTTGAGGGCGACCCACAGGCCGATCAGGATCGCAGCGACGTACAGGGTGCGCGGGCGCCCGACCGCGACCGTCAGCCGTTCGATCGCCCGCTGGTGCCGCGTTGAGTCGGCCAGGGCCCGGCGTTCCAGTTCGGCGATCGACTCGATGGTCTCGTCGACGGCGGAGTCGGTGCTCACCATCGGGTCGTACCCGGGAAGAGAGCCGGCGCTCACTCGCGGGTTCGCGGGCGCCGCCGGCAGTTACCGACGGGTCGCCGCCGCATCACGCCCCTCCTTGCGGCAAAACGCGATGAGCCCGGGCACAGCACGGCGAAGGACGGCCCTCTATTCAGCCAAGGAGGCGGTATGGCGGCAAACCCGCTCGCCGCGGCGGGAGCGGACCTGCGCGCGTACGCGCTCGGTTTCCCCGGCGCGTATGAGGAGTTTCCGTGGGGCGAGAGCGCATTCAAAGTCGCGAAGAAAATCTTCGCGATGCTGAATGCTAACGCGTCCGCTCGCCGTCTGTCGCTGACCGTCAAACTCGTTGCCGGCCACGACGCCGCGCTGGCGCTTCCCTTCGTGCAGCCCACCGGCTACAACCTCGGCAAGAGCGGCTGGATAACGTCAATTTTCGAACAGGAGGCCTCTCCTCCGCTCGGCATCCTGCGCGACTGGATCTACGAGAGCTACGAACTGATCGCGCCCAAGCGCCTGCTCAAAGAATTGGCCGTGTGATGAACGCTGCGACGGGTGTGCAGTTGACGACCGGCGGACGCGCCATGCCCGTCGACGCCGCGGCGGCTCGATGCTGAACGACCGGACCGTCGAGTCGGGCATCACGCTGGAGCAGTTCTACGAAGCCGCCGCGATCGGACGCCGGCAGTCGATCGATGAACTCCTGATGCGTTTTCCGGCGTCGGAGCGGATCCGCGACCCAATCGCGATCGGCCTGAGGGCGATGAAGGCAGTAACGGGGGGCGACGTGCACGGCGGCATCGCCCTCTTGAAACGGGCTGCGACGCATTGCGACGCGCGCACCCGCCGGTATCTGCTTGACCTGCTGCTCCCGCTGCTGGTGAATACCAACGCCTTGGATGAGGCGTCGAGGCTGCTCGCTGATACGGAGTCCTACGACGACCAGTTGGAGCCGGCTTTCGAGGCTATGCGCGCCGTGGTCAGCGCTCGACAAGGTGACGACGCGCGTAGCGTGGCGTACGCGAAAGCCGCCCTCGACTCGGGACGAACCAGCGATAACCCCGTGATTGTTGGCCGCGTCTTGATGCGGGCCGCGTCTTCAGCCTTCTTCCGCGAAGATCTCGAAGAGGCGCAGGAACGGGCGCTCGAAGCCGCGAGGTGGCACGAACGCATCGACTCCCACCGCAACGCCGCAACATCGTATTCCTTCTTGTACGTCATCGCACACACGTGGCTTGGCGATCCGGACGTCGCGCGTTTCTACGCCAGACGCATGACGATGAGCGCCCACTTGGCCGAGGACGTCGGCCTTGAAAATACCGGGTTGGTCTATCAACTCGAGACCGCCGCTGAGGGCGGCGATTCGCGCCGTTTCGGTTCGATTCGCGCGCGCTTGCTGGCGAACCCGATGAGCGAACAGTACTTCCGAGAGCGCTACTCCTACGTTTTGGCCGAGGCGCTTTCAGCCGGATGGACCGGCCGATTCGATATCGCGCGTGCCGGCTTGCTCTCGATTCGCCAGTCCGAGGACCTCCCGCTCGCGGAACGCGCGATGTGTGAGGCTATGCTGGCTGTCGTGGCGCTCACGACCTGGCAACTTGACGACGCGCGCGTCCTCGCACGGCGGGCGATCGGCATGACCAGCGAACGCTCGCAAAAAGAGGCACTGTTCGAGTCGCGCGGCCGTCGACTCGCGCGGATTGTGGCAGCTGCGGTGTGCATCATCGTCGGGGACACGATTCGGGGCCGGCGCGCACTCTCGCGTAAAGTGGATCCGGAGCAGCGGTTCGCGGCAATCATTGGCCCCGACGGCATGGACGAGTACCGCACACCCTCGCTCATGCGCGGCTATGCGCGTTTCATTAACAATGGCGTGCGTGCCGCAGCGCTAAGCCGGCCGCAAATAGGTCTTACGGAAGCGGAGATGGAGGTTCTCAACGCGTTGCCCGATGGGTCGACATTGGCGACGATCGCCAGCTCTTTAGGCAAATCGCGCAAGACCGTGGAAAAGCAGGTCAGCAGCATCTACAGCAAACTTCAGGTGACCAACCGTGCGCAAGCCGTCCGTCGCGCGCGGGACTTGGGAATCTTCGGCTAACGTAGAATTTTTCCGTCGCGAGGCCATGTAAGAGTAGGCTTTGCGTGGCTTATGGGGTGACTGCCTCATGCGTGGAATGCGGTGATCGAGTAGCTTCAGTGCATAGCAATTTGTCGCCGCATGGCCAAGGAGTTCATCGCATGTATTTCTTCACGCAACCGATCGTCGGATAGCTCGTTTCCGCTATGTATCAACTCGCACACGATAGCCGTCCGATCGACTCGACCCGTTTGTTTGTCGATTCGTGCACGTCGATGGCTCCCACAACCGATAATCTCAACCTGGTTCGTTCCGCAACCAAATTGATGCGTGCCGCGCTCGACGGCGCCGATCTGAAACCCCTGCGCGACTTCATCGTGCGGATTCAAGACTGGTGCGCCGATGTCGATGACGTGCTCGCTGCAGCCGGCCAGGCTGTCGTCGATGACCTCGGCGATGTTTCCCACACGATCCTCCACGATGCAGTGCGACGGGTAGCGCAGATCGAACGGGATGTGCTCCTTCCGCGCTACGAGACCGGTCTTCGCGCCGTCCTCGCAGGCTGATCTGATCTGAACCTCCGCATGCTTGACGAATTCTCGCACGACGCGTCGCATTCGACGCGTGGGCTGGTCGCCGAGGCCCTTGACGAACGACGCGTCGAGATCGCCGGCGGCATCGTCACGCGCGTGCGAGAGAGCCACGACCTCACGGTCTCGCCGCTGATCGTACGCACCCTCGTGCATACGCTCGCCAAGGCCCTGGCCGATGGCTCGCCGGATCCGGTCGTTCATTGGTCGCGTATGGTGCGCCACGCGCACCCCGCCGCCGCGGTTGTGGCCATGATCGATACGGCCTGCGCGATCGCCGAAGAGGTCGCCCACACGTTCAACGGCGACCTCGGGACGATCGTCGTCTTCCTCGAGATCGTCAAAGCCCGCGCTCACGCGATCACCAGCGACGAGCCATCCGTTCCCGGAGACGCCGCCGGCCAGACCGCGATTCAAAGTTTGCTCGCGATGCTCCGCGCTCGCGACGACGCGACCTGCAGCCACTCCCAAGCGACGGGCGAATGGGCCCGCCGGATCGCCCAGCGCCTCGGACTGCCGCCGGCGATGACCGAGCGCACCGTGCGCGCCGGCGTTTTGCACGATGTCGGGAAGATCCGCGTCCCGGACGCGATCCTCTTCAAAGAGGGCGCGCTCGCGCCGGCGGAGTGGGAGATCATGAAGCGCCACGCCGAGTCCGGCGCTGAGATCCTCTCAGGGATTCCCACCCTCGCCCAGTATGCACCCATCGTCATCGCGCACCACGAGCGCTTCGATGGCCGCGGCTACCCGCACGGCTTGCGCGGTGAGGAGATCTCGCTCGAGACGCGCATCGTCTCGGTCGCCGACTCGTTCCACGCAATGGTCAGCGATCGCCCGTACCGGCGCGCCTTCTCCTATGGTGAAGCGATCACGATCCTCAACGAAGGACGCGGGACGCAGTGGGATACCGAGGTCGCACGGGCGATGATGACGCTGGCTGCCGAGGACCGCAACCGCACGACGGATGCGGATGCAAACCTGCACCAGGAGCACGGCTTTTACGCCGACCTGGTTTCGATTCCCACCCTGGGCGACTCACAAGCCATCTAACGCTTCTTCGCCGTTCGTCCCGCTGACGGAGCCGGTGCATTTGACGCGCCGGCTTGTTGCATTTCCGGCGTTCCGAGGCAGGCGCAGTCATGAGGTGCATCGAGCCGCGTGCCGGGTGTCCAATGCCGGCACTTGGGCGTGTGCATCCGGCGCGTATGACCGCAGCATGGCATCACATCGTCGCCGTGCTCTTCAAACAGCGGCTGCTGATCGCCCATGTTCTGACGGTAGGCGCTCGGTCAACCGTCGTCAAGGTGTAATGTCGATCACAATGCTTTGAGCAGCGCGTGCAGCGTCGGCAATTGTTCGGCTGCCGACCGCGCCGGGAGATCGATCGTGATTTTTCCCTCGCCGAACCGGAACCGGTTCTTGGTCAGCGACTGCAGTTTGGGGATCGTGGCCGGGTCCAGCCGAAAAGCGCTTCCCACCCCGAGCGTCAGGCGCTGTTCGTTGATGACGACTCGCGTGACACCGGCTTGGAGCGCCATCACCCGCAGCCGCGTGATCTCGACCAGGGCATCGAACTGCGGCGGAAGCGCGCCGAAGCGGTCGCGGACGGAGGAGACCGCCTCCTCGACGTCCGGAATCGTCCGCGCGGCGGCGAGCTGCTGGTAGATCGCGATCTTCTGCGAGACCTGCGGGATGTAGTCGTCGGGGATATAGGCGTCGAGCTTCACGTCGATGACCGCTTCGCGCGCGTCCTCACGGGTGCGAAGGGCGCCTTTGCGTTCGCCCACGGCGTCGGCCAGGAGCTGCACGTAGGTCTCGAAGCCGACCGCCCCGATGAACCCGGATTGTGCCGCGCCGAGCAAGTTGCCCGAGCCGCGGATCTCGAGGTCGCGCATCGCGATCTGCAGCCCGCTGCCCAAATGCGTGAACTCGCGGATCGCCTCGAGCCGCGCCTTCGCCTCTTCGGTCAGTGCCTTGTGGGCCTGGTAGAGCAAGAACGCATAGGCCTGGTGGTTGGAGCGGCCGACCCGGCCCCGCAGCTGATAGAGCTGCGCCAAACCGAACTTGTCGGCATCGTTCACGACGATCGTGTTGACGTTGGGGATGTCGATGCCGTTCTCGATGATCGTAGTCGAGACGAACACGTCGATCTCGCCGTCGATGAAGCGTGCCATCACCGGCTCCAGTTCGTGCTCGGGCATCTGGCCGTGCCCCACCGCGATCCGGGCGCGCGGCACGAGCTGTTGGAGGGCGCGGGCGACGCCGTAGATCGACTCGATGCGGTTGTGCACATAGTAGACCTGGCCGCCCCGGTCGAGCTCGGTCGCGATCGCACGCTGGACGACCGCATCGGACTGCGGCACGACGACCGTCTTGATCGACATCCGGTTCTTGGGCGCGGTCTGAATCAGCGACAGATCGCGCACGCCCATCAGCGACATCTGCAGCGTGCGCGGGATCGGCGTGGCGGAGAGCGTCAAGACGTCGACGGTCGCCCGCAGCTGCTTGAGGCGTTCCTTGTGCATCACGCCGAAGCGCTGTTCCTCATCGACGATGATCAGCCCGAGATCCCGGAATACGACGTCTTTCTGGAGTATGCGGTGGGTGCCGACCACGACGTCGACCTTGCCGAGGGCGAGGTCGTTGATGATCGCGAGCGCCTCCTTGCGCGTCTTGAAGCGCGAGAGCTCTTCGACCCGCATCGGGAAGGGCGCGAAGCGCGCCAGCAGGGTGCGGGTGTGCTGTGAGGCGAGCAGCGTGGTCGGCACCAGGACCGCCACTTGCTTCTTGTCGGCCACCGCTTTGAAGATGGCCCGCACGGCGACCTCGGTCTTGCCGTAGCCGACGTCACCGCAGACCAGGCGGTCCATCGGCTTGGGCGACTCCATGTCGCGCTTGACGTCCTCGATCGCCGTGGCTTGATCGGGCGTCGGTTCGTAGGGGAACGCCTCTTCGAGTTCGGCCTGCCACGGCGTGTCGGGGGCGAAGGAATGGCCGCGCGAGACCTCGCGCTCGGCGTACAACTCGACCAGCCCGTCTGCGATCTTGGCAAGATTCTCGGAGACGCGTGACTTGGTGCGCGCCCAATCGGCGCCGCCCATGCGCGAGAGGCGGGGCGCATGTCCCTCGGTCGCGCTGTACTTCGTGACCTGGTGCATCTGATGCACCGGCACCAGCATGCGATCCGTACCGGCGTACTTGAGGTCGAGATAGTCGCTGGTCGCGCCGAGGATGGTCTCGGTGCGCAGCCCGAGGTATTGCGCGATCCCGTGCACGGCGTGCACGATGTAGTCGCCGACCTTGAGATCGGCCAGCGTAACCGGAACGCCTTCCTTGACCGCGCGCAGCTTGACCCGCTTCGCCGGCTGTCCGAAGATCTCGCGGTCGCCCAGCACGTGCAGCCGCAGCCCCGGGATCGAGAAGCCGCTCTCGAGCGAACCCTGATCGACGAACACGGCCGTCGTCGACGCGACACCAACGGCGACGCCGTCGGTGCCGGCCGCGCGCAAATGCACGAACGGTGCGCTGCGCTGCACTGCGACGTTCGCGCCGCGCAGAATCTCCGCCAGCCGCGAGGCGCCGGTTGCCACCAGCCAAACGGTGTCGCCGGCGGCCGCCCACCCGCGCACGGCGTTGGTGAACAGTTCGATGCGCCGGCTGAAGTGCTCGGCCGGCCGCGTCTCGAGGACGAAGGCATCCATCGCCGGCGGCACCCAGCGCAGGTCGCCGGCTTCGATGCCGCCCGTCACCGCGAGCACGCGCCGCTCGCGCAAGCGCTGCGCGTACTCGGCGAGCCGCGGCGCGGGCGCGGCGACATCGGCCAGCAGCGCCTCGCCGACGTCGTCGTCACGCACGTCGAGCTCGCCGGAGTCGACGCCGGCCAGCAGCGCGGCCGCGCCGCGTCCGCGTTCTTCGTCGAGTCCGCGTTCGACCGTCTCCAGCATCCCGGGTTCTTCGAGCACGATGAGCGCCGCCGGGTCGAGGTAGTCGACGATCGTCGCCGGCTCGTCGTACGCCAGCCCGAGCCACGGCTCGGGGACATCGTGTCCGGCGCCGAGGTACGCACGAAGCGCGGAGATGGCGTTGGATTCGCCTTCGGCGCGCGCCAGGACGTTGTCGCGCAGCGCGGGATCGCGCAGAATCTCGCGCCACGGCGTGATCGAGAGCGCGTCGAGCGAGCCGCTCGAACGCTGGGATTGCAGTTCGAACGGACGAATTGATTCGACGTCATCGCCGAAGAACTCGATGCGGATCGGCGTGTCGGCCGTCGGCGGGAACACGTCGAGGATCCCGCCGCGCACCGCGAACTCGCCGGCGGCACTGACGACGTCGACGCGGTCGTACCCGAGCCGGTAGAGCCGCGTCAGCGTGGCGTCCCAGCCCGCGACGGCTCCGGTTCGCATGGTGAAGGAGGCGTCGTCGAAGACCGCCCGCGGAATGACGTACTGCCGCAGCGCGCCCACGGGCGCGATGATCAACTGCGGCCGCCGGGCGCACAAATCGGCGAGCAGGGTCATCCGCGCGCTGCGTTCCGAGGGCGACTCGATCGCCCCGAGCGTTTCCTCGCGCGAACGCAGCAGCGCCACGCTGCCGGCCGCCGACTCGCCCAGGTAGTACGTCAGGTCGGTGAAGGTGCGCTCGGCGACGTCGCTGGTCGGCACGACGACGAAGATCTGGCCGCCGAGGGCCGCATGCAGTCCGGCCAGCAGATACGGCCTTCCACCCGAAGTCGTCTCATGCAGCGCGAACGACGCGCCGCGGCCGGCCAGCGGCGTGCGCAGCCGCTCGATCAGCTCCGCGAGCGGCCGAGACGAGGCGGGAAGAGCACGAACGAAACTCGGGGCAAGCGCAGCCACAGACGTACGAGTGTACCACGGGGCGAGATCGGTTTCTACTAGCCGCGTCCGCCCAAAGTGCAATCCAAAGTATGCCCGGACAGAAGCGCGGGTCGGTAAGCGTCGCCAGGCCGGCAGGTTCCCGGACGCGAACCATCGACCGACCGCTCACTGCCTCCTTGCGAGGTGACATGGTCGCACGAGAAGCCGCCCCGATCCCGGAAACCTCCAGGGACTATGCGTCGTGGGCGCACCGGCTCTATTTTGCCGGGGACCCTTCCCTCACCGACGCTGCACTCGCGCAGCTGCGTGAACCAACAGAGGTTCAAGCCCCAGCGTTCCATTTGCTGCGGTCGACGAAGCATCTCGCGATCGGAGATCGACCCGGCGCGATGGCGCTCATGCGCAAAGCTGTCGCGTTGGCGCGCGAGGATGACCGCGACTATTTTAGTGACGTCCTTTTCGGTATGGAGTTTAACTGGGATAGTCCCGACGCCGCTCGAAGGATGCTTCAAAATACGTTCGGAAATATCGAGGCCCTTCGGCCCGCGTTCCTCGCGTCTCGATCGACGGCGGCAGCGGAAGAGGACGCCCTCTCGGAGAGCGCAGCGCTGGCGGAGGAAGCACTCGCACAATGCCCGCCTGAGCACCCGTTGCGGTCCCTTGTGCTTATGCGAACCGGATTCTCTGCCTTTATGCGTTCGGAATTTGATTTGGCCGAGGATCTCTCTTCGCGGGCGGTTGCGCTCGCCGAAATGTTCAGTCAACGGCGGATCGCTTACTTTTCGTATTCCGTCCTGCTTGAAGCGGCCTTCGAATGGCGCACGGATAGCGATCTGAGCCGTCACTATGCAGAGCGGATGACGGAGATCGCCGCAGCGATGAACGAATTGCACGCGGAGTCTCTCGGCCTGTTGAGCCAACTTGTCGTCGCGTCGTTCGCCGGCGAAGAAGAACGGTACATCGCTATCCGCGACAAGCTGTTGCGTCGACACGCATCCAGCGAGTACAGCGGGCAGTTCGTCGCCCGAATTGCAGAAGTGCTGTATCAGGGCGCAAAAAGCCGCTTCGGCGATGCAAGGCGCCTTCTGGAGCGCGGGCTTGCGGACACGCTCGCTCGATATCCATTTTCTCACTGTCACCGCGCGATGTATTTAGCTCTGCTCGGCGCTGTGATGCTTGGGCTCGACGACCTCGGCGAGGCGCGACGCTTTGCTCGGCGAGCGATTTCCGAAACGCGACGAGACACCGTCCGCTTTGAGCATCCGACCGAAGGATGGATTCGCGCGGACGCGCGCGTCGTTGCTGCCGCGGTATGCACGATAATGGGTGATAACGAACGGGCTCGACGTGCCATGTCCGGCGAGTTCAAGGTGCACATTTCGTTCGTGAATCTCTTTTCGAGCGCTGAGCCCGATTTTGATTCGATTCCGAAACGCAGCCGTGGCTTCGCGGCGCTGCTCGCGGCGGTTCAACACGTTTATCAACAGAGACACCGGACGAGCTTCACGCCGGCCGAACAGCTCGTCATTTCAGCGTTGAGCGAGGGCGCGACAAATGTGGAAATCGCGGCTTCGCTCGGCAAGTCTGCGGCCACGGTGAAAATGCAACTGCAGTCGGCATACCGCAAACTTGGCGTACACAATCGTTCGCAGGCCATGCGCCGTATCCGCGAACTCGATCACGGCCGATGAGTTCACGGGCACCGATAAGGCTTCCGTCAACGCGCGGCGGGTTGACCGCGTCGCACCGGTGCCCAGACGGGATATCTTACACAGCGCTGTGTCCGAGTTCGCGGGCCCGACGTATTGCGTCCACGCGGTTAGTAACATTAAGTCGATGGTAGGCGCTGCGAAGCTGCATTTTCACGGTCGACGGTGATTTGTCCAAGTGTCGGGCGATCTGCGTCGGCGTCATCCCGTCGAGTAGCGCCGAAATGACCTTCGACTCAGCCGGCGTGAGATCGGCAGGGTTCTGTTGTAGGAACGCATGTTGCGCGGCCGAGAGAAAGCGGGCGTAACCGCGCAGCGGAACTCCTACCAGGCTGCTATCGATCTTCGGCCCCGCAAAGGCCTTGACGAAGTCGTTTTGCGCGCGAAACTCGGCCGACATGGCCCGGCGCGCGCGGGTCGTGTCGCCCAGCACGTTACAGGTTGCCGAGGCGAGGGCGCGCGCCGTTTCTCGCCAACTTGCATGAGTCGGACTCTCATACGTGCGCGTCGGCCGACAGCTCTCGGAAATCGCGCGCCTCGCAAAGCGACGGCTCTGGTCTACTTCGTTAAGTCCGAGGTAGATCGGTGCGAGCAGCGCGAACGATAAGGCCCTTTCTGCTTGTTGACTGGTGTGGTTGATTTCAGTATCCTGTGCCTTGACGCTCCGTTCGAGGATACCGCGAGCCTCTTCGAATCGACGATTCCACCCGAGATACAAGACATCTGCGAGCCGAACGCCGAACCGTGCCTCAGGCTCAGGCGAAACCGGATGTTTCAGCACGCATCTACGTTGAATTATATATTGTTCTTCGTCTCCTATCTGAGCTGCGGACTCGAGTAGCGCGAGGCTACCTCGCAGCTCCATGTAATCATCATTTCCGACGCTGACGCTAGCGGCATAACGCTGCATATACGACGATACACTACGATGATCCTCACGGCGGTATTCGGCGATAGCGTACAAAATCGAATAATTGTAGAGTGAAAGCCTGTTTGCGCCGGAATGCGTGCTAACAAGTAGCGATTCGGTTGCTAGCGCCTCGGCCGCATCCGGCTCGTAACGATTGAAAGCGGCGCCGGCGAGACGGTGAAGAATCAGCGCGCGCTGATAGGACGGCTCGTCGGGACAAAGTTCCCGCGCCTGGTCGCCCCACAGTCTGCTTTCTTGGCGTTCACCCCGGCGGGCGGCAAGCCCAGCGAGGTTGGCAAAATGGTTCGGACGCAGAGCAGGCGTTGCGTTGGTGAAGTCTTCCATCTCAGTGCTAGCAGTGTCGAGACCGCAAAACGTGAGCGACATCGGTACGAGTATATCGGTGTAGTAGTCGCGTGCGGCTTCGTTGGCCAGCGTTTTGGCTTTCCGGAGCAATGCGAGGAAGCCGTGGATGTCGCCCGCGCGCAACAGACGGTCGCTTCGAAGCAGCTCAAGGGCATGCGTGTGAGTCCTCGCCGAAGCGAGGAGAAAGGCTATCGCCGCGTGGGTCCGCGTTGGGTCGCCGCTGTACCATATCTCGTGGGCCCACGCGGCATAGCCCGGAGCATCGCATTGCGCGGGTGCCGCTGCCCCGTTCCAATCCTGTGCAGACCTGTGGGCAACCTTAACCGCGGTCACTCAGGCGACCTCGAGTGTCGACCGATTTCGCGAACGCGGCGGATCGCATCGACGCGGTTGCGAACGCCAAGCCGTTTGAGTGTGCCTGCCGGGGCCTGAAGTGATTCGAACTGGGAGTCACTATCGGGGAGCAACTTCACGTCGAACCGCGAGTCGTTAGACGAGTCGTTGGACTCGCGAACAGTCGTGGTCTCACCAGTCGTCACGCCGGTCCTCAGCTCATGGTCAGATGAAAAAGAAGAGCGGTCCTAGGTTTGAGGTAGACCGAGTCTACCGCCGCGCCGGTGTCTAGTCAAGCGGTGCGCGGTTGTTACTGACGATACAAATTGCGCGGGCGGACGCTAGCGCGAGCGCTTCCGTCGCTGTGGTCCGAAGGTAGGGCCGTAGAACGAGACGTTGCCTGGCATGCTAAGGTTCCGGTGTTGAAAAAACATTGATGCCGTGCGGCTTTTCGGCGCAGATAGTCCGAAAGGATGTAGCGCCCATAAAGAAACTTTTGCTAACGTAAACTGCAAGCGTTTCAGTCTGTACGGCCGTAGAGTTGCTGGCTTACTCAGTCCCGCAAAGGAAGGGTTCTTTCCCATGACCACTCCAAAGGCCGGTCTAGCGGCAATTCTGGTGTTTGGCGTTGCTACTGTCGCCGCATGTTCCGGCGGAGGCGGTAACACGTCGCCAACAATTCCGCAGTCGTCGTCAAATGCGGTCGCACCAAACTCGGTCGGACAAAACGGGAACGCCAAAACTATTCTGAGCGGCAACGGTTGTACGCAATCGGTTGCGCGCGGCTCTACCGGACCGGGATTCGTCGTTACACCAAACTATTCTGAATGCGGCGGCGACGGAGGCGTTGGCGGTACCGGCGGCGGAGGCAACGGCCCAGGCGGCGGCGGAACCGGAACCGCAGGCGGCAATTGTTCGCAAGGCGGCGGATGCGGTTTGCTAAACCAACCTTGCACGTCCGACCCAACGCAAACGAAATGCGAACCTGTCGCCGAAGCAACGGGACCGCCGAAACAAGGCGACACTTGCCAACAAACAGACGGAGCCAATTCGCTCGCGGTCGGCGCGACAGTCGGAGCCGTGAATAGCCAACCGCGTTCTGTCGTAGACATTAACCAAATCGACACCGGCGCGAATAACACAATCGTAAACTCCAATACCATCGCGTCCGGTTTGACTGCTGTTGGTTGACTCTATCTCGACAATGGCGGCGGGCGTTGGTTTCAGAAGGACCCAAATTCATCTTGGACGATTGGTATAAGCGTGAACGTGAATAGTTTCTTCGGCTTCTCGTTTACGCCGGGGAATTTCCCACCAATCCCAGAGTACGTTTCGAAGCAATTGGTAACACCAATCACGAACAATCTCGTTGACATTAAGTGCTTCACACAAGGTACGGGATTGTCGCCGGGGTCCTGGGGATGATCGGCGCGTTCTTGTTAGCGACTTCGTTCTGCGGCGGATTCGCGTTGCAGTACGGAACGACAATCGACCTTGCGCTGAACCATCGGCCGAGTAGCGTCGTCGCTGTTGCCGCAGTAACGCGCGGAGATTCAAACGTCGCTCTTGCTTGGGAAGTTTGGGACGAACGCGGCACGGCGTTCCTTGGACTAACGAAGTCGAGCCCGGTTGTTCTCAAACGATTTTGGATATTCCATAATCCGCCTAACTTCAATAACCCCGGACCGCGCTTCACCATCATGCCGAAGTCATTACCACCAGGGTACAGCCTAACGTACTGTTCGGCCGCAACAACAGCGACCTAACGACAGACTTGGAGGCCCGGCTAGCGACCGGGCTTCTTTGTGCCCTAGCGAGCGGCCGAAGGTAGCTGTGCGTGCCCGGCCGTAGGGGTCCGCATGCAAAGCAAGGGTGCGACCTCTCGGACCGAGCTCGCTGCGTTTGTGGAAAGTGCCAAAAAAGCCGGCGTACCGGACGACGCGCTCGTCGCGCTCCTGCGCCATAACGGCTGGTCGGAGCGGCGCGTGTACGCGTCCCTAACGGATTTCTACGAGGGTTCGCTCGGCTTGCGTCCGCCGGGCCGAAGCGGACGTGATGGATCCGCGCGCGAGGCCTTCCTCTACCTGCTGAATTTCATCACCCTCGCTTTCTGGACGATCGCGCTCGGGCAACTTTTTTACGCCATGATCAATCGGGGGTTCCCGGACCGCGCCGTCGCGGCGTATTACTCGTCCTTTCTTAGCGAGATCGCGTTCCAGCTTGCAACGATCATCATCGCCTTTCCGGCGTTCCTGGTCGTCCGGCGCTTCATCGCGCGGGAGCTGCAGCAGCGGCCGGAAGCGGAAAGCTCGCCGGTGCGCTTGTGGCTCACCTACGTGGCGCTCGTCTTCGCCGCGATCATCGTATTGTTCGACGGAATTTGGTTTCTCGCGGCCTTCCTGCAGGGGCAGCTCACGATCCGCTTCGTTCTCGACTCACTCGTTCTGTTGGTGCTCGGCGGCGGCGTCTTTACGTACTATCTCTTCGGTCTGCAGAAAGCAGCGCCGCAGACGTGAGCGTCGAGCGCATCATCGGCGCCGCAGCGGTCGTGCTGGTGATTGCGGGCGTCGTGCTCGGCTTCGCGATGATCGGGCCGCCCGCGGAAATGCGTCAGCGCAGCTTCGATGAAACCCGGGTCAGGAATCTTTCCATGCTTGCCGCGCAGATCCGGGGCGTGTACGGCAGTGCGAACAGTGCCCTGCCTCAACGCATCGGGGCGGATGTCGGTGGCTCTGGCGTGAGCGACTGGAAGCATGATCCGCAGACCGGCCGACCCTACGAGTATAAGCGGGTCGATGCGCGCCACTATCGTCTTTGCGCGGTGTTCAACCGGGCCAGCGACGCGGACGGCCCGTACGCGGAGCCGTACTGGTCTCACGGCGCCGGGCGTACCTGCTTCAGCCTCGCGGCCGACGCCGGCGAGCCCGTCCAAACGTCCGTGACCACCACCGTGACTCGCTGATCGGGGGCCGCCGCCGCGCCTCCGGCGGCAAGCAAGCGCTTCTGGCAGACGATTGACGAGAGTGCCCTGGGTATAATGGTCCCCGTCGGATCGGACCGCCTACCAAGGGCGGGCATACTTTTGGAGGCAAAATTCCTGACATGGCAGATCTCGTGAACCGCCCGAACGGCCAGGGCCGCGGGCTCGTGAACGACTGGGGCTTCGGCTTCGACCCCTTCCGGGCAGTGTTCGGCAGCACGGCGCCCTACGGCACCGGCGTCGACGTCCAGAAGACCGATAATGGCTGGACGGTCGAAGTCCCCGTCCCGGGCTACAAGCCCGACCAGATCGACGTGACCGTTGAGGATCGGATCCTCACCGTGAACGGCAAAAACGAAAAGCGCTCTTTCCAGCGCTCGATCCTGCTCCCCGATGAAGTCGACGCCGACGCGATCGACGCGAAGGTCGAGCACGGGCTCCTCTCGCTCGGACTGCACCTGCATCCGAAAGCGCAGCCCCGCAAGATCGAAATCAAAACCGTCAACTAACGCCCGAGCGACTGCGGTCGCCGCGTCATGATGAACGAGGGCCGTGCGCCGAAAGGCGCGCGGCTTTCGGCTTTCTTAGCGCTCCAGGCGCAGCGGGACGGCGAACACCGTCGTTTTGCCGTCGGCGGTGGTCGCGACGAATTCGATCTGGTAGTTGCGGTTCAGCAGAAAACTCGGGATTCCGGACGGCAGCTGCTGCTGGCCGGCAAACACGCCCGGCGACATGATCGGAATGCCGATCTGGTGGCCCATCGTGCGCGCGATCAAAGCGGTCACATCGGTCGAGGTCGTGATCTTGACCAGTAGGATCTGACCCTGGTGGAGGGTGCGGTCGTTGATGGCGATCTCGACGATGCGCGGCGTGGCGTTCGCATCGAGCGGCGGGTCGACGACGTAGCCGAACAGGGTCGGGCTCGGAACCGGGCTCGGCGTCATCGGCGGGAGCGGCGTCGCCGTGCCGGCCGGAATCGGCGAGGTTGTTGCGACCGGCGACGGCACCGGGGAGGTGAGCGGCGGGGGGGTCGGCGGCACCGGCTGCGGCTGGGGCTGCGGCTGCGGAACTTGGCCAAGTGCCGCAAGGAGCAGCGGAAGCGCGTAGAGGGCGAGCATCGTTCCTCCCACCAACGCGGGGTTATGGAGTGCGGTTCCGGATACGGCGTCTTGCACGTACCCGGCCGCGCCGCAGAACGTCGCCGCCATCAGGCCCGTCGCCGCGGGCGAGCGCCGAACCATGGCGACGACCGGCAAGAACCAGACGGCATACCAGGGTTCGGGCGCCGGCAGCAGCAGCCAGCCCAAGAGCGCTGCTGCCGCCAGCCGGTCTCCGCTCCGCCAGGCCCGGCTGACCGCCGCGGCACCGACCCCTGCCAGCAGCGCAGCGGTCACCAGCGGGATCGCTGACCCAGACCACGCCGCAAGCGCAGGGGCGTGCAGCAGCGAAAGCCGCGGCGGTCCCGGCGCGTGGTCGAGCCCGTGCGCGATCAGCGACCACGCCAGGGGCGCGTAACCCGCCGCGAGGGTCATCGTCACGACGGCTGCCGTCCAGCCGCGCTGCCCCCCGCGCGCGACCGCGGCAGCGAGCGGCACGGCTGCCACCGCTTTGACCAGCGCGCCGGCCGTCAGCAGGGCCGTCCGCAGCGAACCCGCTTTGATGCGGTCGCCGGCGAGGACGAGGGCCAGCCAAAAGACGTCGTTATGCCCCTCGGCCGCGGCCCACAGGACGACCGGATGAACCGCGAGCAGCGTCGCGAGGCGAGGGCGCGAACGGCCCGCGAGGCCGATGCACGCCAGCAGTGCGCCCGCAGCCAGCATGCGAAGTGCGAAGACGGTCGCCGCCGGGCCGGCGCCGCGCAGCGCGATCACGAGCGCGGCGCACGGCAGGCTGAAAAGCGGGCCGTAGACGTCGCGCGGCAGCGAGCCCTGCCAGGCGGCGAGCGCGCGATCGAGCAGCGGATCCGCCAGCGGCGCGATCTGCGCTTGGCCGTACGCGTGCGCCCAGGGATCGATGCCGTGCGCGATCAGCGCGCCGTATGCCGCGTACGCCCACGCATCGGCGGAAAACCGCAGCGGAACGGCCAGTGCGCCGGTGAGCACGAGTGCCGCGACGGCGAGGCGAAGCCACACGCCGAGGGCTTCGTGACGACGGCAACCGAATCCGAGCCGCTGCATGGACGAGGGATGGCTGCGGCGCGCGCTGGCGGCGAAACGTGACGGCGAGCCGCTCGACGCGCCGACCTGGGCCCGCATCATCGAGGGGTACACGGCCGGAACGATCGACGAGGTACCGATCGCCGCACTGGTGATGGCGGCGGCGATCCGCGGGCTCGACGACGACGAGATCGTCGCGCTGACCGAGGCGATGGTGCACTCGGGCGATGTGCTGGCGTATCCACACATTGCGGGCCCGGTCGTCGACAAACACTCGTCCGGCGGCGTCGGCGATACGGTCTCGCTGATCGTCGTCCCGCTCGTCGCCGCTTGCGGCGTCCCGGTCGCGAAGCTTTCGGGGCGCGCCCTCGGCCACACCGGCGGCACGCTCGACAAGCTGGAAGCGATCCCCGGCGTGCGCACCGATCTCGACCCCGGCGCCTTCGTCGCCCAGGTCGAGCGAATCGGCTGCGCGATCGGCGCGCAGTCGGACCGGCTCGTGCCGGCCGATCGCAAACTGTACGCGCTGCGCGACCGCACCGGGACCGTAGCGTCGGTCGGCTTGATCGCGGCGTCGATCGTCTCGAAGAAGATCGCCGGCGGCGCCGACGCGATCGTGTTCGACGTCAAGGCGGGACACGGCGCGTTCATGCCGACGATCGACGCGGCGAGCGGATTGGCCCGCACCCTGGTGCGGCTCGTTGCGCGCTTCGGACGACGGGCGACCGCCTTCGTGACCGATATGGAGGAGCCGCTCGGCGCCGCGGTCGGCACCGGCATCGAAGCGGTCGAGGCACGCGACTTCCTCCGCGGCGATGAGCGCGAACCGCGCTTGGCCGAAGCGACGCTGGCGATCGCGCACGAGCTGCTGCGTCTGGGCGGTATTCCGGAAGCGGAGATCGCGCCGCGCGCGCTCGACGCGCTCGCGTCCGGCGCCGCCTACGAGCGTTTCGCCCAGCTCGTGCTGGCGCAGGGCGGCTCGCCTGCGGCACTCGACGCGATCGCCGCGCACCCGCATCGCGTCACCGTCGGGGCCTCCCGCGGCGGCGTGGTGAGCGCGATCGACGGTGTCGCGATCGGTGAAGCCGCGCGGGCGCTGGTCGCCGCCGATGGGCCGTTCGCCGGGATTCGCATCGTGGCGCGCGTGGGGACACCCGTGCGCGCGGGCGAGGTCGTGGCCGAGATCGCCGGCTCCTCGCTCGAGGGCGACCGCCTCGCCGCGGCCTTCGCGATCGCCGATGCGCCGCCGCCGCGGCGCCCCGTAATCGACGCCGTTCTGCGGGATGCGGACGCGGGCATGTCGATGTAAGGAGACGTGATGAAAACGGCCTCGCTTCGCGAGATCGAGAGCGAACGCGCGTGAAAACGGTCGTGACCGGCGGCGCCGGTCTGATCGGCAGCGCGCTGGTTCGCCGGCTGAACCTCGACGGTGAGGACGAGATCATCGTGGTCGACCGGCTCGGCCACGACGAGAAGTGGCGGCATCTCGTGCCGCTCCGGTTCGCCGATTATTTGGAAGCGGAAGAGTTCTATGCGCGCATCGCGGCCGAGCCCGACGCGCTCGGCAAGATCGGTACCGTCTTTCACCTCGGCGCCTGCTCGTCGACGACCGAAAAAGATGCCTCGTACCTGATCGCCAACAACGTGCGCCGCTCGCAGGAGATCGCGCGCTGGGCGCTTGCCCGCGGCGCGCGTTTCGTCTACGCCTCGTCGGCCGCGACTTACGGCGCGCGCGAAACGGAGATGCGCGAAGATCTGCGCCCCCACACGCTGCGCCCGCTGAACATGTATGGATACTCCAAGCACCTCTTCGATCTGTGGCTGCGGGCCGAAGGCTTGCTCAAGCGCGTCGTCGGGCTCAAGTACTTCAACGTGTTCGGCCCGAATGAGGACCACAAGGGCGAGATGCGGAGCGTTGTTTCCAAAGCCTACGAGCAGATTCGCGCAACCGGAACGATCGAGCTCTTCAAGAGTTATCGCCCGGGCATCGCCGACGGCGAACAAACGCGCGACTTCCTCTACGTGAAGGATGCGGCCGCGATCACGGTCCATCTGGCGCACAAGCGTTCGGCCGCGGGACTCTTCAACGTCGGCGCCGGGCTCGACCGGTCGTGGAACGATTTGGCGCGCGCGGTCTTCGCCGCGCTCGAGCTGCCGCCGCGGATCGCGTACGTCGACATGCCGGACGTCTTACGCGGGAAGTACCAGTATCGCACGGTCGCCGACATCGCGCGGCTCCGCGCGTCAGGCTGGAAGCAGCCGGCGACGACGCTCGAAGATGCCGTCGCCGACTACGTCCGCAATTATCTCACCACGGGTGCCGTGCTCGGCAGCGAGTCCGACGGTGCTTCGAGCCCGGAGCCGGTCGTCTCCGCGACGAGGTAGAGCGGGCGGCCTTTGATCTCGTCGTAGATCCGGCCGACGTATTCGCCGAGGATGCCGATCGTGATCAGCTGGACGCCGCCCAGAAATAGGATCGCGAAAATCGTCGACGTGTAGCCCGGCAGATTGTAGCCGGTGAACACGCGAATCCCGATCTCGACGACCGCGACGACGAATGCGATCGCGCTGACGACGAAGCCGAACCAGGTCGCGAGCCGAAGCGGTATCTCGCTGAATGCGGTGATCCCGTCGAGTGCGAACTTGAACATCTTGGAGAGCGGGTACTTCGAATCGCCGGCAAAACGCTCGGCACGGTCGTACGCGATACCCGTCTGCTTGAAGCCGACCCACGAAACGAGACCGCGGATGAAACGGTGCCGCTCGCGTGCGCTGCGCAGGGCGACGATCACGCGCCGGCTCATCAGCCGGAAGTCGCCGGTGTCGACCGGGATCGCGACGTTCGTCAAGCGGCGGATCGTGCGGTAGAAGACGCGCGCGGTGAAAATCTTGAACGGGCTTTCGCCGGCCCGCCGGCGGCGCGTCGCATAGACGACGTCGTAGCCGTCGCGGAATTTGGCCAAGAAGTCGCCGATCAGTTCGGGCGGATCCTGGAGGTCGCCATCCATCAGCACCACCGCGTCTCCACGCGCCGCGTCGAGTCCCGCGGTGGCGGCGATTTGGTGGCCGAAGTTGCGCGAGAGCGAGATCACGCGCAGGTGCGGGTCGGCGGCCGCCGCCGCCAGCAGCCTCGGCAGCGTGTCGTCGCGGCTCCCGTCGTCGACGCAGATCAGTTCCCAGGCGGCCGGAGGTTCGGCCAGCTCGGCGATGACCCGCCGAATGCGAAGCAGCAGTTCGTCGACGTTCACGCCTTCGTTGTAGAGTGGGACGACCACGCTGAGGGTCGCGTCGGTCCCGCGGCGGACCACCACGTTCGGCGGGGAAGAGAGCACCTAGCCATGTTCTCGTCGCTGCTCGCGGTTGCCCTCGCGCTCGCCTCGCTCGGCCAAGGGGCCGCCGGCGCGGGCGCCGGCGCCGCTCCGGACGCCGTCTACCGGCATGTCGGCGCGACCCCGCCGCCGCACGGCTACCCGGTGATCCGGGAGCTGCACATCTCCTCGACCGATCTGCGGGCCGGCCGCCCTGTCTCGGCCAGCGTCATCACGTCCGAGAATGTGGGTTATGTCGAGGCACGCGTGCAGAATTTCAATGCTGCGCTGCACCAGGACGGCCCGGGTCACTTTTCCCTGAGCTATACCGTGCCATGGTGGCTGCCGTTCTGGCTTCGGCACGGCTACACGCTCCAGGTGATCGCGCGCAGCGTCGATGGGGTCGAAGTCTGGCGCGGCGTCGGTATCTCCGTCCGATGAGGTTCGCCGCATTCGTGCGCTGCGCGCCGGCGGCCGTCCTGGCGCTCACCGGATGCTTCGCTCCCCACGCCGCCGCGCGCAGTGATTCGCCGCCCGCGTCTGCGAAGCCGTCGATTGTGCGCTCGCCGGCGCCGCCGCACGCGTCCCCGCGTGGCGGCGCGGTCGTGTTACGCGGCGTGACGCGCGTGGTGCTGCCGGCGCCGGCTCGCATCGATCCGCGACCGTATATTCTCAGCGTCAGTATCAGCCCGTCCGTGGTCGGATCCGGTACGACGGTTTCGGCGAGGGTTCGCACGACGCCCGGCGTCGCCTCAGTCGTCGCCTACGCGGCCGGGGCGGCGCTCGACGTTCCGCGCGTCAGCGCCGGATCGTTCGCCGGCTCAACGCGGCTTCCGGAACTGCCGGCCTTCGTGCACGGTGCGTATCCGGTGACGTTCGTCGCACGCGACGGGCGCGGCCGCGTTACGCAAACTGCGGTCAGCGTGACCGTTCCCTGAGCGTCGTCTAGCTCGCCTCGGCGCGGGACAACGCGCGCAGTGCGGCGCTCGTTTCCGCCAGGAATGTCGCCTGGTAGGCAACCATGTCGTCGACCAGTGGGAAGCGCGGGTCGCGCCGCGCCGACGTCAGCCGGTAGGACGTTCCATCGAACAGCAGCGTGCCGCGCCGCACCAGATTCGCCAACGCGTCGCCGACGACGCGCTCGACGTCGCGCAGTTCGGGGTCGACGAAACCGCCGCTCGGAACCGCATCGCGCGCGCGCGTCACGCCGTCACGTGCTTCCTGCGCTGAGAACGGCAGCCCGACCGCGAGCATCCAGGCAGCCAGCAGCGCGGTGGTCGTGACGGGCCGCGCCGCGGCCAGCGATGCGCCGAGGTCGCGCGGGTCCGCGGGACGCACGACCCGGTACAGCATCGAGAGGCGGCGGCCGCGGAACGTATCGAACGCGATCGCCGCAAACCACACCTCGGCGACCGGCACCAGGTGCTCGACGATGCCCTTGAGTCGCCGCATCCTTCCGTCACTGCTATAGAAGCCCTCCGGCGCCACGAAGAACGTCGCGCCCCGCCGCACGATGTCGACGATCGCCGCCACGTCGTCGTCGACGCCGGCGCGCAGCGCGACGAGGAGTTCGCGGCGGTACGGCTCGCGCACGAACGACAGCTTCATGCGCTGGTCCGATTCGACGAAGAAGCGCGGTGTCAGAAAATCGCCCAGGGTTTGCGCGCCGGCCGCAAGCATCGCGCGCGCGTCCTCGCGAAAAACGTCATCGAGCGAGAGGTCGCCGTGCGCGCGCACGAGCGTGTGCGCGAGGCTGCGCAGCGGACGCGACGACAGTTCGTTTTCCAGCGGCAGCATCCCCAGCAAACGAAAGAATGGGCCGGCGTTGATCGTCTGCATCCAGGCGAACGCCGGCAGGCGCGAGGCGAAGAATCCCGGTTCGTACATGCGCCGCGATGACGCGGTCAGCGTGCTCGATCCCCAACTGCCCTGCGCGAACGAGCGCAACGCCACGATTTCCGATTCGTCTTCGTGCTGATGGTTCGCGATCAGCACCGTCGGACCGCGGCGAAACGGCAGCCGGCCGAACTGCCGGATGCGGACCTTCAGCGCCAGCCACTGCAGGTGCGTCACCACGATCAGCGTCAGCATCAGCAGCGACCCCAGCGAAGAGATCGGACGCTTGCCGACCCGCAGCACGACCAGCGAGCTGAGGGCGAACGATGCCGCTGCCAGCGCGAACAGCACCCGATACCCATCGCGCGGGGTCGCGCCGTGCGCGATCACCCAGGCACCCAGCGCCGGCGCTGCGATGCCGGGCAGGTTGGAGAGCGTCCCCCAGATGCCGAGATCGCGCGCCACATCGCCCAGCGCGGGGATGGCGTCGAGCGCGAGCGCCCAGCCGACCGAGAACACGCCGCCGTAGCCGAGACCGAAGAGTGCGGCATAGAGGAAGATCAGATGCTGATCCGGCGACAGCGCGAAGCCGAGGGCGGCGGCCACCATCGGCAGGCCGGAGAGCGCGACCACCCGGCGGCGGTCGATCCGGTCGGAAAGCAGCCCCGCGATCACGCTCGAGACGATCGCGCCGATCAACGCGGCGCCGGCCACCATGCCGGTGCCGAAGCTCGCGTTGCGAACGCCCAGCACGTCGCTGAAGAAGTAGAGGATGTAGGTGTACAGCAGCGTCATGCCGAGCACGACGAAGCCGCGCGCGATCAAGGTGACGTTGAGATCGTGCCAATCGCGTACCACCGCCCGTTCCGAGCGCTTCTCTTCACGCCGTGCGCGCGGGATCGTCGCCAAGCTGGGCAGCACCAGCGCGATCGCGGCGGCCATCAGCAGCAGCACGCGATCCGGCGGCAGCAGCGAGGCCGCGGCCAAGCCGCCGACCGTGCCGATCAGCGTCATCGCGCCGCGTGCTCCCGAAGCGGCACCCCACGCGCTGCGGGGCACCACTTCCGGCAGCAGCGCCTGATAGATCGACGATGCCGCGGCGATGGCCGCCCCCGCGCACACGACCTCGACGCCGAGCGCGCCGATCGCATGCGCGTACGACATGGCGACCAAGGCCGCGATGTCGGCAGCGAGCACGACCGCGGTGTGCTTGCGACGATCGCCGCCGCGCGCCGCAAGCCGGTCGGAGATCGCGCCGGCGACCGGCGGAACGAACACCCAGGCGGCCGCCACCGCCGTCGCCAGCGCCGCCAGGATGCCGGTGTGGGACTGCGGTGAGAGTTTGAGCAGCAGCGCGGGAACGACGATGGCGAGGATCGCGGTGTCCTGGAATTGGATTCCCAGCCAGAGCGCGTTGACCGCGGCGCTGTCGCGCAGGCCGAAAGGGTGCGAGCGGTCCGCCATCAATCGATGTCGGCCCACGCCGCAACGACGACCGTCACGCGCGCGTTGGGTTCCCCGGCCGCAATGTGTGCGGGCGGCAACGCGCGGGCGGTATCGCGCTCCAGGGTCGCAGACGAACCACGCGTGACGCGAAACGCAATCCGTGCGCCGCGGTGGACCTGCAGCGCGTAGCGGAAGTGTCGCCCGTCGACGCGGTCCATGCGGATCTCGCTCGGCGACCAGTTGCTGCGCTCCGTGCTGATGTAGATGTCGTCGCCGGGCGGCGTGCGCGGCGGAACGCTCACGTCGATCTGCACCGTCACGAGCGTGGTCTCGTCGGCGTCCGTTTCCACGGCCGGCGCGAAAATGTAGGCCGTGCGCGGGATTTTGGCAGCCGCGAGCGCGTCCGGACCGGCCGGGTGCGGCGCGACGCGCCCGTCGTCACCGATGGTGATGCCGGTCGCGCGCCCGGGGACGAAGGCGCTGCACGAGCTGCCCTCCGCCAGGCGCAGGACGCCGCCGCCCGCAACGGCGAGACGGTCGCCGCTGCACGCGAGTGGAATGATGCGGAAGACGACGGCCGCCGCAGCGGCGGCCACCAGTGCGGCGCTCACGGAGTGATCGCGAAGCTCCAACCTGGGACCCAGCGCCTTCCGCCCCAGCCGAAGTCGTACGAGCGGCCCAGCGCGATCCCCACGTTCGGGAAGGGGCGGAATTGGGCGTCGAACCGCAGCTCCCACAACGGTCGTCCGAGCCCGTCGAACTGAAAGAAATCGTCGGCGTGTCGCGCCGACAGCCGCAACGACGTGCTGCTGGTCGGCGGCGCGTATTGCAAGTCGAGGTTCATGTAGCGTGCGACCGCCGTACCGTTGTACGCATACCAGCCGAAATAGGGCGTGCCGTCGGGCGTGAGGAGCGGCGCCAACGGAATCGGAAAGAACAGCGCTTGGCGGTCGGGATAGATTTGCGACGTCCACGCGTTTTGGTAGCCCGCGAAGACGGCCAGACTCTTCGAGAGCTTCTTTGATGCGTTGGCTGCCGCGGTGACCGTGTCGCCATGACGCGGGAACGCGTACCACGTGCGATCTGCGTCCAGCGTGAATCCGATGGTCGTGCCGAGCGGCGCGCGCACGATCGGCGTCGCGAGGAAGGCGTCGAGTCCGTGGCGCCAGACCGTTGCGTAGCTGCGCCCGTCCGGGAGAACCGTGTACGGATAGAGGTCGCCGCCGCGCTGCGCGTCGTAGCCGATGTCCGCGGTCAGACGCAGCGTGATGCCGCCGATCAGCACCTCGTCCGGACTGCGCAGGCTCGCATCGAACGACGAGTAGCCGCCGCTTTGCAGATGATAGGTCAGCCGGCCGCCCGCCGGGCCGAACGCCGCGCCGAGCGTCGCGTCGCCTTCACGGCTGCCGAACGCGGAATTGCCATCGACCAAGAAGGTATAGCGCGTACCGAGCCGTTGATAGGCGTTGAAACCGCTGGTACTCGTGCCGCGCAACGGCGTGTCGATCGCCCCGGTCGCGTAGGCCGTGTCGCCCGATGCGAGCTGCTCCTGCAGCGCGAACGCCGGATCGTTGTTCTCCCAGCGCGCGTGGACCGCGGTCAGCGACGTCGGTGTCCCAACCAGGCCGTAGGGCTGATCGAAGGTTGCGCCGGGCAGCGTGCTCACGCCGAACCCGGCCGCGGTCGCGAACGTGTAGAGATACGACGGCACCGGCACCGCACCGACCGAGGTCGGAAACGTGGCCGGCGAAAAGCGCGCGTTCGCCCGCGGTGTGATCGCCGCGTGGCGCGCGCGAATGTAGGCGTACCGGTCGTCCACGTCCGGAAACGCGAAACGCTGCGCATCGATCTCCGCAGGGACGGGATTCGCGAGCGTGCGCGTCGTGCGGCTGACCCCGGTCCCCACGTGGAGCAGATCGACCCGGTTCGAATCGAGATCGATCGCAATCGCGTCGGCCTCTGCAGCCGCAGCGCCGTGTTCGACGCGGGCGTGCCCGGCGAGTACGGCGCGATCACTTTTGAGATCGACGTACACGGCATCAGCGACGGCATGCGTTCCGTCGACCAGCCGCAGCGAGGCGCCGTCGCGCGCGATGACCGCCAGCGTGTCGGCGAAAAACGACACGCTGCCGCCCTGGAGCAACACCGTTGCGCGGGCGTAGGCCGCCTGCGGCAGCGCGGCGCAGACCGCCCCCACGAGCGCCGCCGTCAGACAGCGCCTCACGGAGGACGGTTCGGCGGCGCGCCTGGACGCGGCGTCGGGAAGCCGCCCGGCGGTGTCGCGCGCGAAGGCGGATAGAGCGGGTTGCCTCCAAAGGGATTGGGATTGAAGGGGGTCGGGACAGCGCCCGGCTGAGCCGCTTGCGGTGCGCCGCTGCGGTTGTCGGACCAGGCATACACGGTTGCCGGGGCCGACTGCGCATCCGATTCCTTGACGAAGAAGGGGTGCGGCCCGATTTCGAGGCCGTCTTGCCCGACTTCGACCGAATTCCACGAACCGCGTGTCACGCGGAAGAAGAAGCGCGTTCCCGATGCCAGCCGCCGCACGGCGCGGTAGCGGTCGCCCTCAACGCGATCCAGCTTGATTTCCTGCGGATTCCAGCCGCCCGCATCGGTGCTGATATACACGTCGGCATTCAGCGGGGTCGACGGCGGAACGGTCACGATGAACTCGACCGCGACTTCCTTTCCCGTCATGAGGATGCCCTTGATCTCGGGTGCGCCGACGGTCGTCGGTTTGGTCGCGATCGCCTGCTGCACGTCGGTGCTGTACGCGGCATCGCTCTTGAGCCGGTGGGTCGTGAGGTCGAGCTCGACGACGTCCTTCGTTGCCGGGTCGAGCACCGCGCGCGCAAAAAGCTTCGGCCCCGGCTGCAGCGTCGTCGCGGCGCCGGTATCGTAGTCCGCTACCTTGTACGAGGGAGAAAGTTTGAACGCATCACCGCTGGTGAAGTACACGTATCCGTTGCGCACGTCGAGAAGCTGCCCGGTGAAACGGATCAGCTCCCCCTGCGGCTGCGCGAGCGACGGCAGCGCCAGGATCAAGACTGCGATTGCGGACAGGGCGACGGACAGGCGGCGCATCATGGCGAGAATTGGATCCCGAACTGCGGCGACCAGCGCTGGTCGGCGAAGTTGAAGTAATAGAGCCGCGTGAGGTCGACCTGCACTTGACGCGAGATGCGGAAGCGTACGTCGGCGTTGAATTGCCACGGCGGCTGCCCGAAGTAGCCGGGCACCGGGACGGGAAAGTCGTAGAATCGCGACAGCTGCAGGTTCACCGTGAAATACTGGCTCGGCGTAAAGACCAGGCCCCCCGTCCAGCCGCGCGAGGTGGCCAAGCCGCGGAACCCCTCCGGCGAAGAGTACGAACCGAAGGGCGTCGTGATGATCCCATAGTCGGGGTAGGCCGCTAATTGAGCCGCGCCCCAATAGTCGTCGGTCGTTTTCACTTCATAGGTGAGGAGCGCGTTGATGTGCTGTTGCGTGAAGCGCCGCGAAAGCGAGATGCGGCTGTCGCTGGCGTCGAGCTCATGGGGCAGGTTGTACCATGTCCATTGACGGTCGTACGACGGAGTCAGCGTGTACGCTCCGAGCTTGATGCCGGAGGTGTAGAGCGTGCCTCCGAGCGTGTGGTAGAACGAGTCGGGCGGCCCCGGCTGTTCGTTTGGGAAGCCGCCGTAGCCGTAGATGTCGTGCGCCATCCCCAGGATGCTGCGTAGCCGGAAAAGGATCGGCGACCGTGTGAACAAGCGGTTTTCAAACCCCGTCCAGGTCAGCGATGCGTCCATGGGGTGCTCGCGCCAGCGCGGGTCGAAGGCGGGCGTTGCAATCGTGTCGTTCTGCACGTCAGGCATGCCCAGCAGATACTGCCAGTAGTTGTCTTCCGTGTAGCTCAGTCCCGAGCGGCGCAGGCCGGCGTTGAGCTGCAGCTGACCGTAGCCGGCGGCGTTGATCGGCTGGTTGATGATCCCCGCCTGCCCGGCCGACTCCTGAAGGAAGAGCCGGCTTTCGAACTTCGGCGTAAACCGTTCGTAGCCGATCAGATTGTACTGGCGCTGCTCTTGCGTGAGCGGGTCGATCGCGGCGACGATATACGCGTTGTCCCACACGAAGTGCTGATCGATCGCGAGGTACGTGCCGTTGAAGGCATCGTTGCGCAGGTGCAGTGCCGTGAGGCTGTGGGCGGAACCGTTGAACGGGAGGCTGACGTCGGCGCGCGCGCCCGCGAAGGCGTTTTCGAAGAAGTGTGAGTTGGCCGAGAACACGACCACGTAGTGCGGCGCGGGAAGATAGATACCGGCCGTGTACACCTGAGCCTGGGTGAACAGCGCGTTGGTCTTGGGGACGATGCGCGCCCCGATCGCTTTAATGTACGGTCGTTCACCGCTCAGGTCGGGAAAGTAATACGCATCCCCGGGCTGCTCGCGTCCGGCGTGCGGATCTCTCCAGTTCAGCCCGAAATAGGTGTCGCGCTCGGGCGAACCCGCGGCGGGAAGAAAGAAGGTTCGGTCGAGGTCGGGATAGCCCGCCAGCGCGGCCCCGACCGCATGGATCGTCGGCCCGTCGATGTGGACGTCGCCGGCCACCAGGTAGCGGTTCAGCTTCAAATCCATCGAGAAGGTTTCGCCGCGGATCACCGTCCCGTCGGAAAGGCGCACGCGCACGTTGCCGTCGGCGGTCACGATATAGCGATTGTAGAAGAAGTCCACGCTGTTCGCGGTGACATCGAGACTGGTCGAAGGAATGGCCTCGGCGAGCGCGGTTGTGGCCGCGACAAAGCCGCATGCCAGCGCGAGCGAAGCGAAAGTGCGCATGAGCAGCATCACGCGTTCCGCTCGACGGGAGGCACGGTCCTGCGCGGGCGGGAAACGCGTGACCAGCGTATGTCGCGCATTCTCGCATTCGTCATGGACTCTGCAGGAGTCGGTGCGCTTCCCGATGCGCAGGAATACCACGACGGTTCGAACGCCAATACGATCGCAAACGTCGCGCAGCGGCTGGGCGGCCTGCACCTGCCGAACTTCGAACGGCTGGGCCTCGGCCGCATCACCCGCATTCGCGGGGTCGGCGCGGAGCAGGAGCCGTCCGGCACCGTCGCCCGGCTTAGAGAACGCTCAAAAGGCAAGGACACCATCACCGGGCATTGGGAGATGGTCGGGGTGATCACCGAGGTGGCCTTTCCGACCTACCCTCAGGGTTTTCCACTCGAGGTCATCGAGCGCTTTACCGCGATCGTCGGGCTCCCGCCGCTCGGCAACCGGACCGCCTCGGGGACCGAGATCATCGCCGAGCTGGGCGAGGAGCATCAGCGGACCGGCCGCCCGATCCTGTATACGTCGGCCGACTCGGTCTTCCAGATCGCCGCCCACGAAGCGACCGTGCCCTTGGCAACTCTCTATGCCTGGTGCGAGCGCGCGCGAGCGATGCTCGTCCCCCCTCACGAAGTCAATCGGGTCATAGCCCGCCCCTTCTCCGGGCCGCCGGGTGCCTACGCGCGCACCCCGAACCGGCGCGACTATGCCATCCCTCCGCCGGTCACGGTGCTCGACCGTCTCCACGCGCAGGGTGTAGCGGTCCACGCGGTCGGGAAGATCTGTGATATCTACAGCGGTCATGGGATCGTGTCGTCCGTGCGCGTCGCCGACAATGGCGAGGCGCTCGACCGCGCGCTCGAATTGGCCGATGCTACAGATCATGGACTGGTGTTCGTGAACCTCAACGACTTCGATTCGAAGTACGGGCACCGCCGCGACGTTCGAGGCTATGGAGAGGCACTCGAGCGGCTCGACGCGCGGCTGCCCGAGGTGCTGAAGCGAATCCGGCCCGGCGATGGGCTGATCTTCACGGCCGATCACGGCTGCGATCCGACCCAACCGGGGACGGACCATACGCGCGAGTACGTCCCGTACATCGAAGTCGGGACCGCCCCGGGTGCCGACCTCGGCGTGATCGACGGACTCGGCCACGTCGGCCGGCGCATCGAGGCGATCCTGAGCGCGGGCGGGCGATGAGCGTCACCGAACTGCGGCTTCAGGGCGACGCTGCAGATCTGCCGAGCGGCATGCTCTTCCCGGCGGCTCCGCCGCGCCCGGGCTGGTACCATCCGGCGAAACGAACGATCGACATCGCCCTTTCGCTGGCGATCCTCACCGTCACCGCGCCGGTCGTCGCGGCGGCGATGATCGGAATCGTCGTCGTCAGCGGCGGAAACCCGCTCTTTCGACAGCAGCGCGTCGGGCGCGGCGCGCGCTGCTTCCGCATGTGGAAGCTGCGCACGATGGTGCGCGACGCGCACGCGATGCTGCCCGAACTGCGCAAGTTCAACGAGGCCGACGGACCGGTCTTCAAGATGCGCGACGATCCGCGGCTCCACGCGCTCGGATCGCTCCTGCGCCGCACATCGATCGACGAGCTGCCCAACTTCGTGAACGTGCTGACGGGCGAGATGTCAATCGTCGGACCGCGGCCGCCGCTGCCCGAAGAAGTCGCGCACTACGATGAATATGCGCTGCGGCGGCTGGTCGTGAAGCCGGGCGTCACCTGCTTGTGGCAAATCTCGGGCCGCTCGCACCTTGCGTTCGAGGAATGGATGGCGCTCGACAACGCATACATCGACGCGTGGTCGCCGGGCGGCGATCTCGCCATCGTCGCGCGCACGATCCCGGCCGTGCTGCGGGGGGTCGGCGCGCATTAGCCCGCCGCGACTGACCGTCGTCGCGGAAACCCAGACTCCGAGGCGGTTGGCCACATCGACCGCGCTCGTCGCTGCAGCGACCCTGGCGTCGACGCTGCTGGGCTTCGTGCGCGAGGTCGTTTACGCGAAATACTACGGCGCCTCGTGGGAGCTCGACGCCTTTCTCGCCGCGTCCGTCGTTCCGGTCATCCTGTTCGGGGTGTTCAACGGAGCGCTGGTGACGGCGCTGGTCCCGCTGTTCAGCGACTACGTTACGACCGACCGCCGCGACGAAGCGCTCAACCTGGCTTCGTCGCTGATCGTGCTGCTGGTGGGCGTGCTGAGCGTGCTCGCGCTGGCCGGCGCCGTCTTCGCGCCGTGGTACGTTCCTCAGATCGCGCGCTTCCCGCACGGCCACGTGCTGACCGCGATCGTCATGACGCGCTGGCTGATGCCGACGATCGTCGCGACCAGCGTGTGCGGCGTGATCGCGGCATTGCTCAACGCTTACCACCGTTTCTGGGCCGCCGCCGTGCAAGGGTTCGTCGCCAACCTCGGCATCGTGGTGATCGTCTCGCTCGCGCAGCCGCGGCTGGGCCCCTACGCGCTCGTTGCCGGTGCGCTCGCCGGTGCTTTTGCGCAGCTCGCGGTCATGATTCCGCCGTTCCTGCAATTGCGGCCCTTCCGTTTCACGCTCGACTTGCAGCACCCGGGGCTGGTGCGGCTGCTGCACGTGCTGGGACCGATCGCAATCGGCTCGGCCGCCGGGCAGATCGCACTCTTCTTCGACCGTTTCTTCGCTTCGGTGATGGGCCCGGGGACGATCTCCGCGATGAACTTCGCCGTCAAGATCGTCGGGTTTCCGCAGCAGATCTTCGTCACCGCGATCGCGACCGTGATCTTCCCGCTCTTCGCCGGTCAGTTCGCGCACAAGAACCGCCCGGCGATGCGGCGCAGTCTGGTGACGGGTCTTCAAATGGTGATCTTCCTCACACTGCCCTCGGCGTGGGGCCTCTGCATGCTCGCCGGGCCGATCGTGCAGACGCTGTTCGAACGCGGCGCGTTCACGCCGGAAGACACGGTGCTGTGCGCGCAACTGCTGCCGTTTGCCGCCGTCGGTCTGGTCGCGTTGGCCGGGAACGTCGTGCTGACGCGCTGTCTCTATGCCTGCGGCGCGGTGAAAACCGCGATCGTCATCTCGGTCTTCACGGTGACGCTCAACGTCGTGCTGTCGCTCGCGTGGCTGCCGTCGCTGGGCGCGCGCGGTCTGCTGCTTGCGAACGCCACCTCGCAGACGCTCCAAACCCTGGCCTTCATGGCCGCGGCCCAACGCGCGCTGGGCGGCTTCGATCTGCGGCCCATCGCGATCACCCTGCTCAAGGTCGGCGCCTGTTCGCTGGTGATGGCCTTCGCCTTGGCGGCGGTGCAAGTCGGGCGGCCGCCGCCCGCACCGAATACGGTCGCGCGCATCACGAGCCTGGGCGAACACCTGCTGTTCGGTGCTTTCGTGTTCCTCGCGTTGGCACGCCTCGTCGATTCGGCGGAGCTGCAGCTCGCGACCGATCTGCTGCTGCGGCGCCGCCCGCGTGAGCTCGTGCCGCTGCCGTGATCCTGCACCCGTGGACCGTCACGCTGCGCCACCAGACGCACGTGGCGGTCGATCTTCCCAGCGCGCTGGTCTACCTGGCCTGCGCGCTCGGGGTCGGACTGCTCACCCGGCGACGGCCCGCATTAGGCGTCGCCGCCCTGCTGGCGCTGGCGCCCTTCGATCTCGCGCGCTACGTCGGTCCGACCACGATCACGACGTTGAAGGCGGGCGTGGTGGGCCTGCTGGTTGCGCTGGCGTTTTCGCGCCCCGACCTGGCGGCGCTGCGCACCGCGCCGGTGCGCGTGATGGTGACGGCGTTCGTCGCGCTGCTGGCCGCGATCGCGCTGAGCGCGCTGCACGCCCAGCATCTCGGCGCGGTCGTGCGCGAGGCGTTCAAGAACGGCGAGTACTTGCTGCTGTTCCTCGCCGCGATCGTTGCGTTTGCGACCGATCCCGACGACCGGCCGTTCTGGCGGACGCTCGAGGCGGGCGTCGCGCTGGTATGCCTATCGGCGCTGGCCGAGTATGTGGTCGGCGCCCACAGCGGCATCTTTCTGCACGGAAACGCCTGGGTGTTCCCGCGCATCGCGGGCGCGCTCGAAGGTCCCAACCAGTTGGCGGGCTACCTCGACATCGCGCTGCCGGTGCTGGTAGCGCGCGCCCTCGTCCACCGCGACCGAATCCTGGCGGTCGTCCTGATGCTGGCCGCCGTGACGGATCTGCTGACGCTTTCCCGGGCGGGAATCTTCGGCGCCCTGATCGGCGTTGGGGCGGTGCTGATCGTCCTGCGTCCGCCGCGGGCCGTGACGTGGCGTTTCGCCGCCGGCATTGCGGTCGTGCTGGCCGTCAGCGTCGTCGCCGCGCTGCGCGCCGGCGTGCCGTCCGGGTACTTTTCGCTGGACCAGGCGACCCAAACCGGCGATCACCTCGCGAATCGCTCGCAGCTCTGGCGCGCCGCGATCGAGTTGTGGCGCACCTCGCCGATCGTCGGCGTCGGGGCCGGCAACTACGAACTGGATCTGCCCCAAGTCGGGCTCGCCGGCGTCCAGACGCACGCGAACAGCCTGTATCTGCAGAGTTTGGCCGAAGGCGGTCTGATCGGTCTCGCCGCGACGGTCGGGTTGTTTGCGGCGGCGATCGTGACGCTTGCGCGCAGCGGCATTCGACGTCCGCTGATCGTCGGCGCGCTCGGCGCAACGATCGCTCTCGCAACGCACCAAGCCTTCGACGACCTGCTGTTTTTTCCGAAGGTCGCGTCGGTCTATTGGCTGATTACCGGCGTCGCCGTCGCCGAGGTCGCCGCACGCCGGCTGTTCGAACGCCGCCGCGCAGCGACGTACGTGGCTCCCGTCCCCGTACTCGCGCGGTGAGGCGCAGCGCCCACCGCGTCGCAGTGGTCGCGCCCTATTTTGGTCGCGACCTGCGCGGCCGCAAGGAGCGTTTCGCCTTCGCCTACGCGACGCATCTTGCGCTCGAGGGGCTGGCGGTCGAAGTATTCACCACCACCACGACGGCCGAAGCATCTGACGAGAACTTCTACCGTGCCGGCCTCGACCACACCGAGCCGTTTCCGGTGTACCGGTTCCGCGTGCTCGCGCCGGACCGCGTTGCCTACGAAGAAGCGGTCATCGCGGCGGCGCGTGAGGACCCGGCCTTCGTCGAACCGTCGCGGCCGCTCCTCGACGAACGTCTGCGCTGTCCGGATCTGCTGGCGCAAGTGCGCGCGACGGGCGATCGGTACGATGCCTTTCTCTTCATCGACGTGAGCGTGCCGACGACCGTGCGGGCGATCGCCGAGGTGGCCGAACGATCGCTGCTGGTGCCGCTGCTCGACGACGAGCCGGTGGTGCACTTGCGGGAGGTCGGCGAAGCGGTCGCTCGCGCGCGCACGATCTTGTGCACGACCGACGCGGAGCTTCGGCTGGTGGCCCAGCTTTTCGGTCCCGAGGCGCGTGCTCGCTCGCGCGTGATCGGGCTTGCCGCCGACACCGTGCCGCGCGCGGACCTTCACGCCGAGCGCGTGCGCCGCGTGACCCACGGCCGTCCCTACGTGCTGCTGGTCGGGAACGGCACACCCCCTGGCCTGGGGAGCGAAGGAATGGCCTCGATCGTGCGGCTCGACGCCGTCGACGAACGTGACCGCGCGCCGTTCTTCGCTTACGCCGCCGCGGTCGCGGTCGCCGGTGAGGGGCTGGCCTTTGCGCCCGAAGTCATCGAAGCGTGGTCGTACGGCAAGGCCGTGCTGTGCGCGGCCAACGCACGCGGTGTCGCTGCGCTCGTGCGCGAAACGGGCGGCGGCATCGTCGTCGCCGATGACGGCTGGGCAGGCGCCCTCACGAGTTTGCCGGACGCGGCGCAACTCGACGCCCTGGCAGAGAACGGGCGCGCGTACCTGGACGCGCGCGGCGGATGGCCGCACGTCGCCGCGCGCACGCTCGACGCAATCGAGGTCATTGCGGCGCAGGATGACGGCCGTTCGCGCGACGCGCTGCTGGCTCACGTCGCATACCTGTACCCGCTGGTCCAGCGCCAGCGGCGCACGATCGATGCGATGCGAACGAGCCGCTTCTGGCAGCTCCGCGATCGCTGGTTCGCGCTCCGCAGGCGATTGGGTATCGGTCCACTGGAGGATCCGGTGCCTATTCCCGACACCAAGGATCGCGCCGCTAAATTGGCCTCGCTCGGGGATCCGTACCAGCTGTACCGGCAGCACCACCGGCTGCGACCGGAAGATGCCGACCGTGTCGGCGCGATGGCGCGCTTCCTTCCGCGTACGCTGACGTTCTCGATCTTGATCGATACGCGCGAACGGGATGCGACGGGAATCGAGGCCACGCTGCACTCGCTGCAGCAGCAGCTCTACGGCCGCTGGTCGGTCCGGGTCCTTGCGGACGACCGTCGCGGGCGCAGCGAGGCGGAAGAAGGTTTCGAGCTCGAGGACGCGCTCGCGGGTGATGAGCGCGTCGTGCGCGTGCCGCCGGGCGGTGCGTGGTTCGGCGACGAGGACTTCGTCATCGCGCTCGATCCTTCGGACCGTCTCGAACCGCATGCGCTCTTCGCCTGCGCCCTGGCGGCGCAGGACGACGCCGACGTCATTTACTCCGACGAAGACCAGTTGGACGAGCACGGCGTCGCCGGCACGCCGTGGTTCAAACCCGATTGGTCGCCCGAAACGCTGCTGACGCGCGATTACGTCGGACGCCTGTGCGCGGTGCGCCGCTCGCTGCTCGAACGCGCCGGCGGCGTGCGCGACGTCTTTGAAAGCGCGCGCTGGTACGAGGCGCTGCTGCGGGTCACCGAGCGCACCGACCGCATCGTCCACGTGGCCGAGGTCCTGTGCCATCGCGGACCGCACAACGGCGTCGAGAAGGACGACTTAGCGCTCGCGGTCGAGGTCGCGCTCCAGCGGCGCGGCGAGGCCGTTAGCGTGCGGCCGGTGGCCGGCGGCGTCGACGTGCGGTTCGAGGTTCCGGGCGACGAACGCGTGTGCGTGATCATTCCGACGCGCGATCGCGCCGATCTGCTGCGCCCGTGCATCGCGTCGGTGTTCGAACGCACCACGTACGGCGCCTTCGAGATGATCGTCGTCGACAACGGCAGCCGCGAGTCGGAGACGCGGGACCTTCTCGCCTACTGGCAGGGTCGCGAGCCGGCGCGTTTCCGCGTGATCCGCGAACCGTCACCCTTCAATTACTCGCGACTCAACAACACCGCCGTGCGCGCGACCGATGCACCGTACGTCCTGCTGCTGAACAACGACACGGAGGTCATTGCGCCCGAGTGGATGGAAGCGATGCTCGGACAGGCGCGCCGCGAACGCATCGGCGCGGTCGGCGCGCTGCTCCTCTACGGTGACGGCACGGTACAGCATGCCGGCGTCGTGCTCGGAATCCTGGGCCTCGCGGGGCACGTGCATCGCTTTCTGCCCGGCGACGCGCCGGGCTACCACGGAGCGCTGCAGCTCGATACCAACTATCTGGCGGTGACCGGAGCCTGTCTGATGGTGGCCAAGAGCGTCTACGAAGAGGTCGGCGGTCTCGACGAAGGCATGGCCGTTTCGTTCAACGATATCGACTTCTGTCTCAAACTCCATCGGGCGGGATATCGGAACGTTTTCGTGCCGCGTGCGCGGTTGTACCACTATGAGTCAAAGTCTCGCGGCGAAGACGATACACCCGCCAAAGTAGCTCGTGCGATGGAGGAAGCAGGCACGATTCGAAGCCGCTGGCCGCGCTGGGCGACGCGCGATCCGTATTACAATCCCAATCTGACGACCGATGCCGAAGATCTCGGCCTGCGTCTCTAACGGAAGGCCCTCGGGCCTGTGTGCCGTAGCGCAAGGATGGTGAAAGGCGACGGTGCGTTTGCGTCCCACTTTTGAAGCCGGGAGGGCGCCGATGACTCCTCCCGCGCCGGCGTTCACGACCAGCCGGCCTGCCGACATTCGGCGACTGATGAGTTTCGTGCGCGTCGCCGCCATGCGCTCGATCAAGATCCGCTACCGCGGCAGCGTCTTGGGCGTCCTCTGGTCCTTCACGAATCCGCTGCTGATGACCGCGATGTATACCATTGTCTTCGGTACGGCATTCTCGCGATACTATGACGGATCGATCCTACGCTACCTCCTGTCGGCGTTTGTCGGGCTCACCGTCGTCACGTTTTTCTTGAATTCGACCGCCGAAGCGCTGCCGACGATCGTTACGAACGGGGCTCTGCTGAACAAGATCGCGCTTCCGCCGGCCGCTTTCCCGCTCTCCTCCGTGGCGGCAGACCTGGTCCAGCAGCTGTGCACGACATTTCCCGCGGTGCTCATTATTGGGATCGTGGTCACGCACGACCCTCTACGTGTCGCGCTCATTCCCGTGGCGTTGATGGGACTCGTGCTCTTGACAGCCGGCTTTTCGCTCGCGTTGTCCGCGCTCTACGTCTTCTTCCGGGACGTTTCGTATCTTTGGGGTGTCGCCGGCTTCATGCTCTGGATGACCAGCCCATTATTCTACCCTGCGCAAGTCGCGCCCGAACGAATTCGCGTGTGGTTCCGTATCAATCCAATAAGTCAGCAGATTAGCGCGCTACGCGAGCTGGCGCTTCAGCGCGGCCCAATTCATTACGCCGACATCGGTCTTGCGTTTGGAACGGCGCTGGTTGCGTTTGGTCTCGGCGTTGGACTGTTCCGCCTCGCGCGGCGGCAGTTCATGGACCTTCTCTGATGTCCTCAGCAATCGAATTCTCGGACGTCTCGTTGACACGACGCACGCAAGAAGAGCTCTATTACGATCTGAAACGCACGTTGTTGAACATTTGGCGCATCGGCCGGGTAGGCGTCCGGCGCCATACCGTCATCGACGGGGTGAGTTTGTCCATCGCCCACGGGGAGAAAGTCGGCATCATCGGGCCGAACGGAAGCGGCAAGTCGACGCTGCTCAAGCTGATCGCGGGCGTGTTGCTGCCCACGCGGGGAACCGTGTCCGTGTCGGGGTCGCTTTCGCCGCTCATCGAGATCGGTGTCGGCTTCGATCCGGACCTGACGCTGGTCGACAACATCATCTATTACGGTGTCTTGCTTGGACATGACGAGGCCCTGGTGCGCACGCACGTCGAGGCGATCCTCGACTTCGCAGAACTCGCCGACATTCGGGAACAACCGACGAAGACGCTTTCGTCAGGGATGAGTGCCCGGCTCGGGTTCGCCGTCGCGACCGAGTTCCGGCCGGACATCCTTCTCCTTGACGAAGTGTTGGCCGTCGGCGACGAGCGCTTCCGAAGGAAGTGCGACGCACGGATAGAGCGATTCTGGGATGCCCATTCTACCATCATCCTCGTATCGCACGATCTCTCGTACGTGGCGCGCACGTGTCAGCGGATCATCTGGATTGACGGCGGCAAGGTGCGCTTCGACGGCGAACCCGATGTTGCGGTTCAGCGATACCTCAACACGGTAGCGACCTCAGCCACCATTCGCAAGGGCGAGGATCTCATCGCGCTTGCGGCGTCCACACCGGACCCGGTCTTGGTGCGCGGGACTTCGGGAATCGACAATGAGCTCGCGATCTTCCTCGTACGCAACGGTCATCGCTGGCGGATCTCGGCCAACGGCGAATACCGTCGCACGGCCGTATCGTGGGAAAACGTTCTCGTTGTTGAGGATTCCGTGATCGAAGAAGTGCCCGAAGGGGACGTCGCACTGTAACGGGCCGTTAGAAGCGGTAAATCGGGGGTGAAGCGTCCAAACCGCCGAGAAGAAGCGCACCCTGCCCGTACAACTCTCGCCGCAGATGGCAGAGGACCCGAGGCCCCGAAGACGATGCTTGTGACCGAGCCCTCGGCCCAGTCCGCGAAGCAGAACGGTGCCGGGCCCGCTGCCGGGGACCTCGGCGCAGCGGCGCTTGCGCGCCTCGTCGGCCGCCGCTTCGACACCGAGCATCCGCTCGTCTCCGTGATCATCCCGGTTTTCAATAGTTGGCCGGTGACCAGACGCTGTCTCGAGTCGTTGGCCCGCTGCGACCCCGAAATCACGGTCCAGGCGATCGTGGTCGACGATGCGTCGACCGACGACACCCTCGCTCAACTTGCGACGCTGCGGAAGATCGAGATCGTGCGAAATGGGACGAACGCCGGTTTCGTCGGGTCATGCAATCGCGGTGCTCTGCTCGCGCGCGGCGAGTACCTGTGGTTCTTGAACAACGACACCGAGGTCGTCGCGGGATCGCTGCGCGCTCTCGTGCAACGAGCCGAAAGTGACGCCGGCATCGGAATCGTCGGCTCAAAACTGGTCTACCCGGACGGCCGGCTCCAGGAGGCCGGCGGCATCAT
>Ga0182024_10002729_pt1 | contig 43388 bp, 33 predicted proteins | sample P32metaG_FD_120480 | JGI IMG/M metagenome (GOLD analysis project Ga0182024, IMG submission 120480) | Permafrost microbial communities from Stordalen Mire, Sweden - P3-2 metaG (Illumina Assembly) | ecosystem: Environmental > Terrestrial > Soil > Wetlands > Permafrost | place: Sweden: Stordalen... | reverse complement strand
CTGTCCTTGGCGTTGTCAAAGAGAAACCCGTACTGGCCGCCGTCCGTCCAGCGGTGCAGGCGCTCTTTGAGTTCGCCAACAATATCGGCGAAGTTGGAAAGAGTGCGTTGCTCCGGGTCGAGAACATACATGCGCTCGATGCCGTCCCACAGCTTGCGCTCCTCTTTGAAGTCCATTCGGTAACGCTGGCCGTCGCCCTCGATCAACACGCGGAAGAAAGAAAAGAGGAATTGCAGGTTTTCCTTTGTCGGCTCCAGCGAGAACGGATTGATGGTGAAGTCACGCGACTCTTGCCCAACATTCAGGTACGACCCGCCAAAGATCGACGTGAGCGATTGGTAGCTTCCGCCAATGTCGAATATGTAGGTGAGGGGCTTGTACTTCTGCGCGTTTTGGAGCAGGAACGCGCAAAGAAAGGTCTTGCCACTTCCGGTCATTCCAAGGATGAGCGTGTGGGCGACCTCACCATTATGCAGATTCAAGAAGTACGGCGTCGCATTTTCCGTCTCAAAGACGGCAAGGTACTCCGTGCCGAGATGGACGTTGCGCTTCTCGCCGGACAGGATGGTGAAAAGAAACGACAGGTCGGCATAGTTGGTATTGAGCAGGAACAGCTTGCGGAGGTTCTGCGCGTAGTTGCCGGGAACGGTGGCGAAGTACGCATTGAGCTGATTGTAGGTCTCGATGAAGAGATTGCCGTCCGCGTTGGTAAAGACGCTGGTGAACTCGCCGATAACCTGGTCGGTCTCGCACCTGGTGGCTGCATACACCACAATGGTGAGAGAGAAGTCTCCCAGAGATTGCCCGTCGCCAAGCACGCGAAGGCAATCTCCAAGGTTCTCGATGTCGGCCTGCTTCGACTCATCGACCAGCACGTCGCGCGGATTGGTCTTCGTGGTGTCAGTGCTTACCTGGGAGACAAAGCCAGTCTTCGACATATTGAAGTGGCGACGGCGCTTGTTCACTTCCTTGCGCGCTTTGTCTGTTGCCAGCGGCGTCCACTCGGTCACAACGTAAAAATTTGCGGGGATCTTCAGCAGTTGATCCAGAACGAGAGGCCGCGTCTCAGTGATAGCCTCTTTCATTGTCAGAACGCGGACAAAGTGGTCGCCGACGCGGAGGTGATTGCGCTCGGCTTCAATGTTGGAATTCACGACCTGATAGTCGAGAAACTGTGTGGATCGCGGCCGTCCCGCGATGCGCCCCTTGTCGTAGTTGAGCAGCCTGCGGAAGAATCGGAACTGGCCCTGCTGGTTCAACACTTCAATCTGCATGAAGTCGGTAAGTTGGCGGGCGAATGTCTGCACCTTCTGGTCCAGCCTGGCCAGTTCGTTCTCGATCTGGGAACGCAGCAATACCTTCATGCTGTTGTTGGTGAACTGCGTCCTGAGTTCGCCAATCGCTCCGGCAGGATCGAGGAAGAACTGGGCGAATGCCGCGCCGATGCCACTCTTCGACCGCGGCCCTTCAAGAACGATGGCATAGAAGATTTCGACCTGATAGAGATGGTCTCGCTTTCCCTCAAAGAACTGCCGTCGCTGTTCGATGGCGGCCTCTACGACCGGGTCTTCATAGCTTGCAAACGGAATATCAGGACGGTTGGATTTGAAGAGGTACTGGTAGATGTGAAAGCCGGGGCCGAAGGCTTTGAGCGCGGCTTCCAACCGCTTTACCGCGTACTCCTGTTCCGCGCGGTCAAGACTTTCATAATCCACGCCAGGAATACTCATAACCATGCCCACGTCGCCGCTCTTGGTGAGAAAGCTGGTCTCATTCCAGAAACCGTACAGGTTGATGTGGTCGTTGAGGGACGCACTTTCTTTCCATGGCTTGATGACTTTATCGAGTCGAAACATCAGCGCACCTCCACACGTGGAACCTGCTGCTTGGCGGCGTCATAGCGCAGCTTATATCGCTCGGACTTTGCCAGGATGCGAAGGAATGCCGGGTCGCTGTTCGTCACCCAGTGACCGAATGCAAAACCGCCGATGAAAACGACAATGCCGCCCAGAATGCTGTTGAAGAGATTGAAGGCGCTCACAGCGCCCACGCAGACGAAGTAGAACAGCGTGCGCTCGACGCCCAAGTAGGTGAGAGGCTTATGCAGACTCTTGAAGACTCGATTTGTGCGAGCATTCTGACTTTGTTGTTCTGGCATAAGCCCCTCGATCTGCGTTGTGAACGGTGAAAGGTTGCAGGGAGAGAAGAGATGCTCTACACACCCCAAAGCCAGGTCAATACGTTCGCTGCAAGGACGGCGATGCCGGTTCCGGCGGCGACTCCGGCGAGAGCCTTCTTCGCTCCCGGTTCACCGTGCGCGAATCCATAGCCGCCAATCACAATCGCAACAAGACTTGCGACCTTTGCGATGGTGCCTGTGAAGAGGGTTTGAATGGAAGTGAAGCCCGTATCGAAGGGCGAACCACTCTGAGCAAGAGCGGCGATAGGGAGGAAAAGGCATACGGCTGGAATCAAGGTGGACAGGCGCATCCACCTGCGAGATGCCTGGGCCGTCATCTGGGAAATCGCGATTCGGATTCTGCTGGACATTGGCTCCTCCAACGACTGCGATGCAGTCGGGATATGCGCAAAACTAGAGCAGCTTGTGCTTCCAAGTCCAATGAGTTTCGGGTGCGCTCTTATGCGCCCCACGCATACAGGATCGCAAGCCGGATGGAATTAATCGAAAGGAGCATTTCTGTCTAAATTGGTATCGGGAGGGCTGTCAAGAAAGCAGGCACAGGGTATGGGTCAGTTTCAGTTTGTCCGTGATCTAAGCGTAATGCCCGAACCGACCTGCGGATCGGTGGATCCCAGAGGGTTGGGCAGCTTTTTCAGCTAAGTTTGTGCATCTGCGATTTAGCCTAAATCCAGAATCCATTCTGGCCACAACGGCGTTTTCCGGGATCAACGCATTGGCTGAATTCGGTTCCGCTTGTTGCTCATCCGAAACGGATGCCGAAGAGCCCGCCATCTTCTGTTGCGTCAGTTAGACGTGTAGGTACTACGTAATCGTTAAGATCGAAGTTCTCGCTGGTCTCTTTGAACGCGTCGTCCTCGTTCATTGTCACAATGTACTGAAAACCCAATTCGCTCGAAATCTCCGCCCCTACGCGCAATGCACTGATCACTTGGCGACCGTCGACTCCGTCGAAGAGATGGCTGTCGTGTATCAGGAAGCCTGGTCCGATTCCGCGCTTCGCACATAAACGCATTAACATCATGTCGAAGCAAAATATCTGCATGTTCTTGATACCCTTGCTCCGCTCTCCCTGCATCGGGAATTTAAACACAGGACCATTTTGGGTCTCTTCAATTGTCATACTGCCTGCGGACTCGTATAGCCTCTGTGAAGTTTCCTCAAAAGCAACAATCGCCTCAGACAACTTTTCCTTCTGTTCCGCGAAATCACGTCGCAGCCTTATTGCGAGCCGATTGCGTTCAATCTCCAACTCGTTTTTTGTCCCTTCAAGCTGCTCAGCCGTCTCGAATCGCTGTCGCAGTGCCTCTACCTCCGACTCCAATCTTCCCAGTTCACCCTGCAATTTCAAAAACTGATCGAGGGCACCGTGACTCTTAAGGAGGTTCATCACTTCTGCGCGACGCTGGTCTAGCCGAGCCTTTTCTGCATTTCGATGTTCGATGCGGAGCTGAGCCGCTTCCAATTCGCTGGAAAGGTAATCCATACGATTGCGCACAACGGATTGGTGGAAGCTCTTAACTTCCTCATAACGGCGCTTCGCGAGTTCCGGTAGAGCGATCCCGATTTCCTGATAGACCAATTCAAGATTCCCGAGCTCAGGAGGAACCTCGGAGGTAAGCGCGCTTTCTAGGTCACCAATCGCGGATAAGTCGATCGTGTTCGAATTCGCGAGTTCATTGAGTTGGTGTGTGAGGGCGGACCCCTCATTCTCAAGTTCACTATATTGCGGGAGTATCCGGAAGGTACTGCTCTCTGCTCGTAATCTACGAAGACGGGCCTCTTCAATAGTCAATTGTGTTCTGAGATCGGCCACGTTGCCAATCATTGAACCAAATGCACCAGTGGCGGCTGCCTTCTTCAATTCTTCTAGCGTCTTCTCCCGATCGCGAACTGTCTGCCAATCACGAGCGATCTGCCAGTCTAGACCTAGCAGAAACATTAGAGCCATCTGGTAGTCGCCGGTGCCTTGCATTAAGGCTTGTTTTTCAGGTGTCACAAAGGCGGTGCTCATCTGCCTACGAACGAAGTACGCGAATAGCGACCGGAATGACGGGGGCTTCGCTCCCGCCGCTTCAAGGCTCAGAAGACTGAACATTCCCTCGCCAAGGATTGTGCACCACTCGGATGGAGAAATTGTCATCTTGCTTGCGGGCGGGGACGTAAAATGCACTTTCGATTTGTTACCGCCGCTCCGCTCCACGACTGCACGGGTCGACTTGATGTCGAAGTCCATCGTGAAGGTCTGACGGGCGAGTTCTTGGGTACGAAAGATTGACTCCGGACCAGCATCGGACCCAGTGAGAAAATGTACGATCTCAATGAGGCTCGTTTTACCGGCGCGGTTCCTTGTTTGCTTGGCAGTTGCACCCACGCTTTTTTCAGCAAGGAGAACGTTGAGCCCCGGCTTTAGCCCGGAGAGGTTTTTGAACGAGGGGAGCGTGCTCGAAATGCTATGGATCAAGCCGTCCTCCTTGTCACAAGGCCGTCCTCGAATTCAATGGCTTTGAGCGCGTAAAGGAGATCGAGCGCCAGGATGAACCAGTCATAGGTGATTCGATGACGGAGAGTAGCGTCAAGGGTTTCCACGCGGCGGTTGACTTCCTCCCACAACGCCGAGATCGTCCTCGGGTGCGTCAGGAACGTCAGGAGGTGACCGCCTACCGTAAGTAACGCTCGATCTTGCGGTAGATGTTTTGACGGTAAAATCATACTGACCCCATCGATTTGGCGTCCTCAAATATCTCGCATCTGTCGAACAGGTACGCCATTACCGCCAGAACAGCGGCTTTGTGAGAGGGCGTATTGTTCGACGCGCCGCCAGCCCAAGCTTCGAGTTGGCCGAAAATTTCATCCGGGTGGAGTGGTGGAATCACGGACCGAAGCGATATGTATTCCTTCCTAAATGTCGAGGCAACTCTTTCACCGTAGGTGGGGTCCGTCCAGTTTTGGAAAAAACCTGACACCAGATGCGACTTCTGCATTCCAATCTTCAGAAAATCCGCCACAGCGGCAGAGAGAAGATTCGCTTCGACTTTACCCCGTGAGACATCTTTCACCTCAGCGTTTACTGGCGGGGAGGAAACGTTAATATGCGTAAGGACCGCCGCCAAGTCTTGGTAACCCAAGCTCAGGTTCGCCTCCATGGTCAGGGATGGACCAAACCAAGATTCCAAGTCCCGGAGGCTAAGTCTCCGAAACTCGATGAGAAGCTCCGCGTGCCCGCATGTCGCGATGGTGATCTCTGGATTAGTCAGTCGGATTTTCTCTAAGGATTCAATGATGTGCGGTCCTAATCGCCCATCCGGTGCGTTATGGACGAAGGTCCACGTATCAAAGAATTGCTTCCAGTAAGCCTTTGCGCCCTCGAAGTCCTCATTGATCTTTTTTACAGCTGCCTTTGCGGTCATCTCATTCGGCGCGTAGCATTGAAAAAGAATCCGCTTTGATGGCAGGTAGCCGTCGTTCTTCCGATCCCCAACTTTACCCCAAGGACGGCAGGCCATGAAATCGCCGGGATAAGCCTTCGACATTACATTTTCAAACAGGTGTTGAAACCCGTCCCCCTTCGACTCCAGGAATGAGATCCGAAAGTCCTTTTCATAGTTCAACTGCTGTATTCGGTCCATCTCCGCACCAGTTTTCGAGGACAGAGTGGTAGCGTCCGGGTCTCAGCTGTGCACATTGCCGCGAACGCTAATTCTCTCCTCTAGGTCCCACCGAAGTAAACAGGTATTGTAGCTGGAGCCTCTTTGGAGCCAACAGCCAATCGAGCTTCCCGCACTGCTTTAAGAAATTCCGTTGCAAGCAAATGCCTTATTTGGCATTGAACTTGGTGAGGCGACTTGGGATTCGTTCCCTGGAGGTTTGCCAGTTCGGGGCAATCAAGCCCAAATTCTTATGACATTGGTACCGCGAGGTCGGCATGGCGACTGGGATGTCGCGCCATCCGCTCGACCGAGGGCTACCGTCGCAATCGGCCGGGAGTAATCTTGGGATCGATTGGATTCGTGGTGGGTTTGCATCCCTGAGTCCCAGGCCACCCGCCGAACGAAAATCTTCGGCCCTTACTTTGGTGCAATACCCAGGTTCGAGGGGCAAGGAGCTGTCATCTTCGGTTGCGCCGAGTTGGGCGACACCTCTTGAAAAGGCGAGAACCTAGAGCCGATTGCAACTATCAGCATTAGTAGGAAGACACCTGAGAGCAAGAAAGCGAGCAAGCGCGATCTCCGGTACCACTTCTCCCCTCTTTTAACCCTTTCCCACTCCTTCTTTAAGAGCGGCTGCGCCAGGTTCTCGATGCGCGCCGTAAGTGCAGCTACAGCTTCGACGGTGGAGGACTGGATTCTTGAGAATAGTCCTTCAAGAGATTGCATTTCGGACAGCAATTGCGCAGCCTCCGGCTCCGGGTCAGCGGGGTTTAGGCGCAGTTTGATTTGGGTGGACGCTTTATTCAATTCCAAATAGCTGTCATGATTCTCATCCCAGAATCGTTTCAGTTGTTCGCTGTCCGACTCATCCGAATCTTTTCTAGGGAACATGGAAATGTAGGCCTGAATCAGAGTCGCATACGCAACAAATGAACCAAGGTCCAATCGCAACGAATCAATCCAGGCCTGTCTAAGCTCAGACAAGCGGTTTTCCTTTGCAATCACGAGTGCCAAAACTGAAAATGCTCCGGCAAGAAGACCCGTGATCAAGATCCCAGTAAACTCCGAGAATCCTCTGAATGCGCCGAGAACGCTCGCCATTAGGCACCTCACTAATATGGTGGAAGGTTAGAAAGTATATTAGCTGAAATCACTTGTGGTGTTGGGAAGTCGGCGTTGCGGCCATCGCAACAGCGTTGCTCAGGTTCGAAGCATTAGTCAGCCAATTCGAAGACCTTCTGGGAAAGTGCTGGAGACATGCGTATTACCCCCAAAGATGGTTTGGGGCGCTTCGCTACTATTCACCGTTCAATCGTCTTCGCCCCAGTCATGATTTGAGGCTCTATTTTTGGGGTCCACGCTTCCTGCCGGCCGACTTCGGCTTTTGCTGTTTGAACAAAGACGGTGCCGCTTTGCCCATGCCGAGGTATGCTATCTTCCGCTTCACGCTTTTGCGGCGCGCCGGCTTTTTCGCAACAGTCCTCGATGATGACGGCTTCGACGCGACCAAGCGCTTTGGCATTGCCTTCGATCCATTGCCCTTGTATTTATTCGGGATCACATGAGCGATCTTCATCTCGTCGCCACACTCAGGACACGGCCACGGGCCGTCAAGCGGAGCGACCTTGTTGATATAGAGATTGGAGACCGGCACCACCACGTCGAATAGTTTGCAGACCTTGTTGCCGCACTTCACTTTGTCGACCATGGAACCTCCTCAAACTCTGCGCTTTCTGCTGGATACGGCTATCTCCTCAGGATACTCCTAGTGGGGTTTGCGCGTCATCTGATGATAGGTCTTCGGGAAAGATCAGTACTGAAATGTCGGCATCGCGAACGTTTTCCCAGGTCTTGGCGCTGCTCCCAGTGTATGGCCGGCATTCCAGAGATTGGGCTGTCGAATGGTGGTAACAGCCCAGGGGTCTTTGCCGGTCCGCCACTGATCGCCCAGCTTCTGAATCGTCAGTCACACCCAAAATTGACCCACCACTGGCGCAAGCGGCTATGGACAGTCTGATCCAAGATCATATCCGGCAAAGAATGGAGTGGCGGAGTGTCGCTTGCTTCCGCCACGTTTCCTCTAAGATTTAGGATGGTTTCGTCGCAGAATTGCTCGGTAATCCACTACGGCTCGTCTTCGATTGCAGAGAATCTCTTTTACTTGCTCTTGAATGCTTTTGCACTTGTCCATCAGGAGATCGAAGGATTCGGCGTCTTCAAGAAGGAGGCCGTCTTCGAGCATTCGCTGATAGTCACCTCGCAGTGCATCGAGCGCATTTCCCTCGGGTACGATGGTGAGGCCGCTGTGTAGGTCGGCAAGATAATCAATCCGATTTCCAGCCGTGTCTTTCTCGGCGAAGAACGAATTCTTGTGGATTGCCACCGCTTCTGCAATGTTGCGGGCGGCCAGCGCGTTCGCGAGGTGTCCGGCTTCTTCAAGGCGAACGAGGTCATGAAAGTGCCGGGAAAATCGGTCACTCAGTCCCGCTCCGCCCTGTGCGCAATAGACATGGACGGCGGTTGCCTTCTCCCAAAAGATGCGCGAAATGTCCATGACCCGCGGGTTTGCAACGGGGAATAAAACCCCTGGGATGTACTCCTCAATATCGCAGCGGACCAGACGCACGCCGCTCGGCTCGCCGGTCGAACGTGCGCCGAATTCGAGCATGACCCTGGGAAGCGCGTAGCTGGACGCGGCGACGACAGGTTTGTAATCAATGAATATGCATCCATCCGTGACCCGGCTTGTGGCTGCCGGAAGTCCGGCCAGTCCCGCTTGCACGATTGGGTGAGCGCTGTCGCGAAGCCACGCTGGGAGAAGTTCCTTGCGGATTTCATCGGACCACTTCTTCTCCTGGCTTCTGCTCGGAGGAATCGCGTCGAGGCCGTCAGGAGCATTCCCGACAAGTTGTGGCGCGAGTGCCCGGATGTCGTAAGTGAGGTCCACATCTTCTGAAAACCTGCGTATCGCTTTGTATGCTTTTGAGAGAGCGGTGCCGCCCTTGAACACCAGATGGGAGCCAAGCGGAGACGTAAACAACGTCGAGAGCGCCCAGACGACCCAGATGTCTTTCTCCAAGAGATGGGCGGGTCTTCCAGAGGCCGATGCCGCTGCCTGGAGAGCCTCTTCCTGCTCTTTGGCGCTCAGATGGAAGAAGCTCTCAGGCATAGTTACCTGTCCCACTCAGTGCGGTTGCCAACCAGAGCGGCAACCGTGAGCTTTGCTGGGATATGCGCTGAAATTCAGAACGCGGGACTCTGGTCTCGATCTCCTTCAACGCCTTGTTGACCTTCTCCGGACCGGCCCATGCGAGAGCGCGAACGATCTCCCCAGCGGGCTCTTTGGCAAGGGTGAGCTGCCACGCAGGTACATGCTGTAGGTAGACGACCTGCTTGCCCAAAGTGAATTTCCGGCTCTTCCCGGAGGTTGAATAGACGGTTCGGGTTGGCACCTGCGTCGTCAATCCAAGAGCGTTGGCAGAACTGGCACCTGAAGGGACGACCGTCTCTCCGCGCTGACGGGACAGCTCCTCAACCACCTTCTCCACGGCAGGCGCCCGGCTCCCAAAGCGGCTTGCGACGGGGGACACATACACTCCCCGTCCGGCCCTCAGGAGTTTGCCACGACGCACGAGCCGGGAGAGAGCCTGGTCAAGGGCCGCCCTGTTGCCGAGATGCAGCAGCATCTTGGCAGAGATCGGCATACCCTCGGGCAGCACGTTCGTTTTTTCGAGAATGGCTTCTGTGAGGCGTTCCATACTTCACCTGATCTGTCAGAAGTATACATCAACTTCTGACACTGTGGTACTGGATTACCGAACTCCCACCAACTCCCAGATTTCACGGAATTAGATGATCGACCATTGGGAACCTCGCACAAAGGTCGAATTCGGTTTTCGCTCTATATTTGCCCACCGTGGCCTCATTTTCTGCACCATGAATTGTGCAAACTGAGGCGTTGCCGGAGCCAAAAGAGGTCGAAAAGGCAGACTCCCAATTAACTCCCAATAAGCTGTCCAGCCCGTACTTTTGCGTACTTTTGAGTAGCCATCCGTGCCTTAGAGTCAACAACATACGCGATTGCGCGGTCACTCATAACCCAAAGGTCGCTGGTTCAAATCCAGCCCCCGCAACCACCCCCCCCTTTTGGTTTCAATGGGTTGAGCCAATTTAACAATACGGCTCGATGACTCCAGCCCCGAAATCCCATCCGATTTTTTTCAAAAGCTTTTACGTATGGATATACGCACTCATGTTTCATTACCTGTCTGTTGGGTGTGAGTTGCGGTTTGCTTTGCGGTCTTTCAGTGCGTGCCGAAACACGACCGAGATCCGAGTATTCGGCCTCTCAATCTCCAGTTCCAGGCTTCAGCCAATCGGAAGAGTGCTTTTCAATTGCAATTCGCACCAGCTGACTCCGCGTTCTCACTCCCGCTTTATGGAAGAGTTCCTGGATGGCGGCTTTGATGGAGCTTTCTGAGACTTTAAGCTTCCATGCGATCTCCTTGTTCGCGAGCCCGTCGAGAATGCCCCGCATCACCTGGCTTTGGCGGGAAGTGAGAGGCCGCTGGTGCTCGACTTGTTCAGCATGCGTGCTCTTTGCGGAAACCAGAGATCGGACGGCTTCCCTGTCCAACCAAATCCCGTTATTCGCAACCCGGCGAATCGCCTCGACCAACTGGTCGGGATTGCTTTGCTTCAAAAAGACTCCGCAAGCTCCAGCTTCCATGGTTTGCAAAGTTGCCGCATCGGACATGCCTGCCGTCACCATCAGGATCTTCACCTGGTGTTGGCATTTCCTAAGTTCTGTCACCAGGCTTGAACCCCGCTCCTCGCCAAGATCGTAATCCAGCAGGACCACATCCGCGGGCGCATTGGAAAGCGCGGAAATGGCTTCGGCGGCGGTCCCGCACTGACCAACCACACGAAACCCGGGAGCCGATTCAAGAAGCCTGCTGAGGCCTTCGCGAAACAGATTGTGATCGTCCACCATGAAGATGCGGGTTTCATCCATCACAATTCCTTTTCCGGCGTCATTGCCTGGGTTAAATCCACTATAAAAGAAGCGCCCTCGGCAAGAGGTACGTAGCGCAACTCTCCCCCAAAGGAACGCATGAATGCGCGTGATAAGTAGAGGCCAAGACCAGTTGCCTCTGCACCGGCCTGGAAGGGACGAAACAGAAACTCGGGATGTGCGACGCCGCCGCCATTGTCGGAGACTTCTACGTGGACCTGCACGCCTTCGCATTTTGCAGTCACCTGCAAATGCCGGAGATCTTTCTTGGAGAGCGCTCTGGCGCTATTCGTGATCAGATTCAGAAACACCTGCATAAGACTTGGCCGGTCAGCCCATACCAGGGGCAAACCTGGCTCGACAATCCATTGTGCCTCAATTTCCTCCTCTTGCAACGAGGGCGTCACCACGATCTTCAACTCGTCCAGCAACACGGTGAGATCGACTTCCTTGGCCTGCGCGGTTGTCTGGCGAACAGTCACGCTGGCAATGCGCTCAAGCGCTACGGCAAGACTCCCTAACGCTTCGAAATCCTTGTTTCCGGCAAGCAAGCCGCCGTGCGCAAGATTCTGGTGAACAACGGCAATCGCGCCGCACACATTGCGGATTTCGTGGAATACGGCTCCAACCGCTATCCGCGATCCGGAAAGCAACTGCTGGAGTCCGGACACCTCATGCGCGCGCAGATCCTCTGACGCGTCAAGCACCATCGCAGCAAGGCGGGTTCCAGCATTGGTTCGGTATGTCGAGAAACAGATGTCCGCGAGAAATGCTTCCCCATCGTCACGCTGGCCGCGAGCCTGCATCACTGCGCGAAGCAGCTGCCGGGAGGGATCATGCATCGTGATATTGGTAAGAGCGGGAAGATTGCGATAAAGCGATCTTCCTCGAAGTTCTCCTTGCGGGACGCCAAGCATACGATGCGCGGCGTCATTGGCCATTAGCACGCAACCGTCCTGGTCAGCCGTGAAGATGGCAACAGGGCTGCTTTCAATCAGGATTCTCAACTGCTCTTCGGCCTCGCGGCGTGCGTCTCTCTCGCGCTCAATCTCATGAAGGTGCTCAAGCGTGACCTTGCGATTGTTGTCGACCTCTCGAACGAACAAACCGGTGCCGACAAATGCGGCAAAGTAGAGCACATCCCTGGATGTCCCGGTACGCAAATTCCAGACGAGGTCACTGAAGGCTTCTGCAAGCAAAGTACACAGAGCTGCGATCGCCACGATTGAGAAGCGTCCCACTACGCTCCCAACCATGACCATGGGAATAAGGTAGAGGAAGCCAAGCGGAATCTCCGCGATTACGCGCCAATCCAGCAGCGCAATGGCCGCAATCGTGGCTGCTGCTTTGAGCAGAACAGATCGCGTTTTGCCCTCAAACAGTGCTCCGAACATAAACACCTTCTGTGCCACAACGGCAATGACAGTTGGTCGTGGGTCAGTTTGGGTTTACAGGCAATTGACCGAATAGAGCGCCCCGTTAACCATGACCAAAGCGACCCTATCGAATCGCAATCAGCAGGCCTACGGTCATACTCATCGATTGCTCATGCCCGCTGGCGAAGCTGTATCCATAGCTCGGCTCTGCGTACCAGCCAAACCTCCGCTTCGACCAGGGCCAGAACATGAAATCGAGAGCGGCTGCTCCTCCAATCGAATTGTCGCTCTTACCGCCCTTGATCGTGTGCGCCCATTCCGGGCCGACACCGAACATAAATTCCGTAGTCCTGGACAATGTATAGGGTTTCTTGAAGAGGAGGTCGGTGTCCCATTCTGTCTGACCGCGGCTGAAAAAGGGCGTCACCCCCGCTTCGATTTCAAGCCACTCCTTGATAGGGGTCACTTCGACAGCGACGCTGGGGCCATAGCTGGGAGCGCCGCGGGTAAGCTCTCCTTGTCCGGCGCCACCGATTTCGAGAATGGCGGCTGGCTCCTTTTCCTCGACCTGACCAAAGACTCTCCCTGCAAGCGGCAGAGTGACGAGCAACACAAGCTTTGCAGCTCTCATTGACATTTGCTCCCCAATCTCTCTCTTATGACATCGACATCATGCGATCAAGCGAGATTCGCTCCGAGCGCCGGGTGCAAGCCTGTGAGAATTCAAGCTGATCCGCGACCAAACAGTTCCGCTACTTGAATTCTAGATACCCAATACGGCGAAGTTTATAAGGATTTTCCAAAGACTTGGCAATTATCCAAAAGATAGGTCCTGCAAGGCCGAAAGATGGGCTTGACGTGCCTGAAAGATAGCGCTGCGACTTTCAGTCTTCGCTCTATGCTGAGACTGTTCGCAGGCCGTTCTGGGCCAGTTTGAGCATGCGAGATTCGCATTGAATGGCTCTTCATACGCAAATGTCCGAGGACAATCATGCAAATTCGGAAACTCCTGGCCAGGAGAACCGGCGGCATCGTGGCCGCCGGACTCTTGCTGGCTTCGGGCTTGCCTGTTGTTGCGCAACAGGCTCTCACGTGGGATCAGGCAAAGGCGAAATTTGAATCAGCGAATCCGGTTTTGAAAGCGGACGCGGCCAATGTGGAGGAGATGAAGGCCGAAGAGATCACGGCCTTTCTGCGGCCCAATCCCCAGTTCACTTTAACCGCGGATGGCACGCAGATCGCACCGCATGACGGAACCTGGACTCCAACGCGGGGCACGTACGAAGTACCCAACTTCAGTTACCTGCACGAGCGCGAACACAAGCGGGAGCTGCGCCTGCAGAGCGCACAGGAAGGCACGCAGATTACCGAGTCTCAGCACGTTGACCTGGAACGCAGCCTGATCTTCGGCCTGCGCTCTGCCTTCGTGCAAACTCTCCAGGCCAAAGCAGTGCTGGAGTTGGCCAAAGCCGACCTGGAGTACTACGACAAGATCATCGACATCAGCCGGGCACGCTTCAAAGCCGGCGACCTTGCCAAGATCGACCTGGCACGCATCGAGCTTCAGCGCGTGCAGTACGAATCTGAAATCGAGACCGCAATCGTTAATTTGCGCACTCAGAAGATCGCGCTCCTGCTGCTGCTCGACGACCGCACGCCGGTCGATCAGTTCGACGTAACCGGGGCGTTCGACTTGGGCCCGCCCTTGCAGCCGCTCGACGATTATCACCAGATTGCGCTCGACAACAGGCCCGATCTTCGCGCCGCGATCCAGACCATCGAGCAGTCGCAGACCAATCACAAGCTTGCCATCTCCAATGGTTCCACCGATCCGACATTCGGCGCGTGGTACACCTACAACTCCTCGAACAATAACCCCAACGGCATCCAGACTCTCGGCCTCAGCGTGAGCATCCCGCTACGGATTTTCGACAAGAACCAGGGAGAGAAGAAGCGCACTCTGATCGACATCGACAGAAGCCAGCAAGCTGCCGAAGCGGCCAAGGCACAGGTCTTCAGCGATGTGGACGATGCATACGAACTGGTGCGCAGCAATATCGCGCTCATCAAGCCGTACAAGGCGCAGTACCTCGATCAGTCGCTCTACGTGCGCGACACCGTGACCTTCGCCTATGAGCACGGAGGCGCATCGCTGATGGACTTTCTCAATGCGCAGAGCGACTATCGCGTGGTTCAACTGGCGTATCTGCAGTTGATCGGCGCGTATATGACGGCCACTGGCCAGATGAATCTTGCCGTGGGGCACGAGGTGTTCAATGACAACTAAATCTCTTCTGGTTTTATCCTGCTGCGTTGCGGTCTGCGTGTCTCTTTCGGCATGCAAGAAAGAGTTCAATCCAGCGGATGGCGCGCCGCCCTCGCCTCAGGTGGTGCCAACGGGCGATATGAGCCTGGTGTCGGTCGACAAGCCCAACCTGTTTCCGCTGGTAGCGGCCGAGCAACGCGAAGCACCTGCCGAATTGAATGTCACCGGCGCGGTTTTCCCCGACGTCGCGCGCGAGATTCCAGTCATCTCGCTGGCCAACGGCCGCGTGGTGGATATCAAGGCCCGCCTCGACGACTACGTGAAGAAGGGCGACCTGCTCATCAAGGTGCAAAGCCCGGATGTCTCCGGAGCTTACGATGTCTATCTGAAGGCGGCGAACGACGAGCGCATGAATAACCTGCAGTATGTGCGCTCGCAGACTCTCTTCGAGCATGGCGCCATATCGCAATCCATGCTGGAACAGGCCGAAGACGCGGAGAAGGACTCGCAGGCCGATCTGACCGCGGCGGAAGAAGTATTGAAGGTCCTGGGTGTGGACAAGGTCCATCCCAGCGGCATCGTGAACGTCTATGCGCCGATCTCGGGCGTCATCATCGCGCAAAACGTGACCCAGGCCGCGGCAGCCGGCGTCAACCTCTCCGGCACGGCCACGGCCTTCACCATCGCCGATCTCACCTCGGTCTGGATTATCTGCGATGTTTACGAAAACGACATTCCCAAGATCACTCTTGGTCAGTCCGCGCAGATTCGCCTCACCGCATATCCGGATAAAATGTTGACCGGCCGCGTGAGCGACATCGGCCCCGTTCTCGATCCCAACATTCGCACCGCCAAGGTCCGCATCGAGATACCAAATCCCGGCAACATTCTCAAGCTGGGAATGTTTGTCACGGCCACATTCGAGAGCAAGACAAAGGAAAAGCATGCCGTGGTGTCTGCGGACGCAGTACTGCACCTGCATGATCGCGATTGGGTCTTCATTCCGGCAGGTGACAAGCAGTTCAGGCGCATCGAGGTTTCCGCCGGAAGGATCCTGCCCGGCAACAAGCAGGAGCTCCTTTCAGGCATCACCCCTGGTCAGAAGGTGGTTTCCAACGTTCTTCAGCTTGAAGCCACGCTGGAGGCGCAATGATTGAGAAACTCGTAGACTTTGCGCTCAAGAGCCGCTTTCTCGTTCTGGCCGTTGCAATGATGCTCTTCATCTGGGGGGCAATCTCGTTTCACAATCTCCCGGTCGACGCCTATCCCGATGTTGCCGATAACTACGTAAACATCATTACGCAATGGCCTGGGCATTCGGCCGAGGATATCGAAAAGCAGATTACCGTTCCCACTGAAATCCAGATGGCCGGACTGCCGGACATGAAGAACATGCGCTCCTTCAGTCTTGCCGGCATTTCGAGCCTGATGATGAACTTCAACGACAATTCGGACAACGGCTGGAATCGGGAACGAGTGCTGGAACGCATGGGAATGGTCACGCTTCCGGCCGGGCTTATCCCGCAACTGCAGACAGATTGGAGTCCCGCGGGACAAATCTACTGGTACAGCATCGAGAGCAAAAATCCGAATGTCGATGTCATGGAGCAGAAGTCGCTCCAGGACTGGGTTCTTACCAAGCAATACAAGAATGTTCCCGGCATCGTCGACATGGCCACCTTCGGCGGCATGACCAAGGAATACCAGATCCGGCTCAATGCGGATAAGCTGGTCAGCTATGGCCTGAGCATTGGCCAGGTGGAGCAGCAACTCCAGACCAACAACACCAACGCCGGCGGCAGCTTTATTGTTGCCGGTACCCAGCAGATCAACGTGCAGGCGCAGGGCCTGTATGAAAATGTGCAGCAGATTGAAAACACCCTGATCAAATCGTCAAACGGCGCGGCGATCCGCATCAGGGATATTGCGGTAGTCGATCAGGGACCCAAGATCAGACTGGGCCAGATTTCAAAATCATACCATCCGTACACTGTGGATAAGGACGGTAACAAGCACTACGACGACAGCAAAGTCATTGACAACCCGGACGTGGTCGAAGGCACAGTTCTGCTGCAAAAGGGAGCGGATGCCGACCCCGCGCTGAAGGGCCTGGAAGAAAAGACGAAGGAAGTCAACGATCACATTCTGCCCCAGGGCGTGAAGGTTGTGCCATTTCTGGATCGCAGCGACCTGGTTCATCTGACCACGCACACCGTGCTGCACAACCTGGCCGATGGATTCATCCTGGTAGCGATCATTCTTTTTCTCTTCCTGGGCAACATACGTGGCGCGCTTATCGTCGCCATCACCATTCCGTTCGCCCTGTTGTTCGCGTCCATCTGTCTCGACCTCAGCCACATTCCAGCCAATCTGCTTTCGCTGGGCGCCCTGGACTTTGGCATGGTGGTCGATGGCGCAGTGGTGATGATCGAAAACATCGTCCGGCATCTTTCGCACAGGGACGATACGCGCACCGCGCAGCAAAAGATCAAGGAAGCGGCGCACGAGGTTCAACGGCCTGTCTTCTACGCCATCGCCATTATCATCACGGCCTACTTGCCGATCTTTACCTTGCAGTCCGTGGAAGGCCGCCTCTTCAAGCCGCTGGCCTGGACCGTGGCCTTCGCTTTGCTGGGCGCGCTGATTTTTTCAATCGTCGTCTCTCCTGTTCTGGCCAGCCTGTTGTTCAGAAGGGGCGCCAGGGAGTGGCGCAACCCCATCATGATCGACTTGACCGATCGCTATAGAAAAGGGGCTAAGTGGGCCATTCATCATCGAGGGTTCACGGTAGGCGTCGGCGCTGCGGGGTTCGCGCTGTTCCTGTTCCTCTTGTTTGGCAACGTCATCGGTTCCGAGTTCCTGCCTCACCTGGATGAAGGGGCGCTGTGGGTGCGCGGCTCCCTGGCTCCTTCCACTGGCCCGGAGGAGAGCCTGAAAGTTGCCAACAGGGCTCGTCTGATTATGGCCAGTTTTCCTGAGGTTACCGACGTGGTCGATCAGATTGGCCGTCCCGATGATGGCACAGACTGGACGGGTTTTTTCAACACCGAATATAACGTCAATCTGAAGCCCAAGGAAGAATGGCGTCCGGCCTTTCATCAGGACAAAGACGACTTGATCGCCGCGATGAATATGCAACTGGAGAAAATCCCCGGTGTCATCTGGGGTTTCTCGCAACCGATTGAAGACAACATGGAAGAGGCCGTCAGCGGCGTGAAAGGCGAACTGTCGGTCAAGATCTATGGCGACGACTTCAAGACGCTTGAAGAAAAAGGCAATCAAGTCGTCGACGTGATGAGCAAGATTCGCGGCGTGGCCGATCTGGGAATGTTCCGCATCATCGGCCAGCCCAATCTCACCTTCACTGTGGATCGTCAGGCCGCGGCGCGCTGGGGCATCAACGTCGCAGATATTCAGGACGCGATTCAAACCGCGGTAGGCGGGAATATCCTCAGCGAGGTCCTGATCGGCGAAGCGCAGTTCGACCTGGTTTTGCGCGACCAGAAGCAATTTCGAGATACCAAGGAAGCAATCGCGAATGTGCGTATTCTTTCGCCGAGCGGCGAGCGTGTTTCGCTGGCGCAACTCACGAAGATGGAAACGAGAGATGGCGCGGAGGAGATCTATCGCGAACACGAGGAGCGGTATATCCCCATCAAGTACAGCGTGCGAGGCCGTGATCTCGGCGGCACGGTCGAGGAAGCGATTGCCAAGGTCAACAAGCTGGTTCCATTGCCCAGGGGATATCACTATGTGTGGGCCGGTGAGTACGAGAGCAAGCTGCGCGCCGACAGGCGCCTGGAAATGATTGTGCCGCTGACGGTTCTCCTTATCGCCATCATTTTGTACATGATGTTCAAGTCGTTCAAGTGGGCGGGCCTGATTCTGATCAACGTGGCGCTGGCGCGCGTGGGCGGGTTGCTGGCGCTCTTAGTCACGCATACCAACATCAGCGTTTCATCCAGCGTGGGATTTCTCGCATTGTTTGGCGTCTCCGTGCAGACCGGCGTCATCATGCTGGAGTACATCAACCAGTTGCGCGCTGCCGGCCACACGATTGAAGAATCGGCGATCGAGGGCGCTGTTCTGAGGCTGCGTCCCATCATGATGACCATGCTGGTGGCCACGCTGGGCCTGTTACCGGCAGCACTGTCGCACGGCATCGGCTCCGACTCGCAACGTCCCTTTGCCATCGTCATTGTGGGCGGCCTCATTTCCGATCTGGTCATGAGTATCTTCCTGCTGCCCACACTGTATGTCTGGATCGCAAGAGAGAACGACGTGTTGCCCCCACCGAGCGCCGAGTGGGCAGCCGAGTAAGCAAGCCAGGGGCGGGTCAGAGGGCCGCACCCGGCCCCATCCCGCATTTAAGAGCAAGCGCTCGCGGGCAAGAGGTACCACAGCAGGATCATGGAGGTCGGCCATGGCTAGAGGTGTTTCGAGGAAGAGATGGCCACGAAAGCAAAAAAGCAATTTGGAATTTTTCCGAGTGCTCGACGTCGCCGGAATCGGATTGGCGATTGTCTGTGTTCTGCTGACTCTCTACTGTGTATTGCTTGAGGCCGGAGATTTTTTCCATCGGAAGTAGAGAATGTGCCTGAAATGATTGCCGCGCGAGGATTCTTCCGTTGAGAAATAACAGTGAGGCTTGAGGTACGAGGAGGGTAGATGAACAGAAGCGAAGTTCGCGCTCAGATTGAGGAAGTTGGCATATTGCCTTCAGTGCGCGTGACGTCGGAGAAGCAAGCGCGATTTGCGGCTGAAACGGTGTTCGCGGCAGGGATCCCAGTCGTCGAAATCACCCTGACCGTGCCCGGAGCGCTCAATGTGGTCAACGAGCTGGCCAAGCGCTATCCAAATGTTGCCATAGGCGCCGGCACCGTACTGGACGAAGAGTCAGCCCGGCGAGCCATCGACGCCGGCGCCAGATTTCTAACCAGCCCGGGATTTGTTCCTGGAGTGGTGACCTATGCGAATAAGGCGGATATTGTGGTGCTTCCTGGAGCCCTGACTCCAACTGAAGTGATCGCAGCCTGGAATGCCGGCTCGGATTTCGTCAAGATTTTTCCGTTGGCTCCCGTAGGCGGCGTCCAATATGTCCGCGCGCTCAAGGTGCCGCTTCCGCAGATTCCGCTGATCGCCACGGGGGGCGTCAATCAGGTCACGGCGTTCGACTTCATCCTAGCTGGCGTGAGTGCGATCGGCGTGGGCACAGAATTGCTGCCCAAGGAGGCGTTGCAGCTTCGCCAGGAGCATCGTATCCGGGAGTTGGCACGCAGGTTCCTGGCCATGGTGAAGGAGGCGCGGGCCCAGCGAGACTCTACCTAAGGCATGATTCTCCTTCAGCAGCAACCGCAGACCTTTCCACGCCGAGCCGCGCGACCTTCCTTCAGCCGCTTGTTTCAGCTCACGCGCGTTGAGTTCTTGCCAGGTTTGCCACAGCCGCCACCACCGGGCGTCTCGATGCGAAGGACATCACCTTTGGAGAGGTGCCTGCTGCATTTGCCGGGAAGCTCAGCCTCGCCAGCGGCCGTGGCAAGCCACGCGGCGCCGGCAGCTCCTTCCTCTCCACCTTGCAATCCATAGGGTCTGAATTTTCTGCGATCGGCGAGCAGCGTCACCTGCGCGCCGGTGAGCATTTCCAGTTCGCGGATCAGTCCATCGCCTCCGCGAAACTGCCCATCGCCGCCCGATCCATAACGGTAACCATAACGCCGCACACGGAATGGGTAAGCGTACTCAAGAGCCTCGACGGGAGTGTTAAGCGAATTGGTCATGTGCGTCTGCACTCCAGAGATGCCGTCCATGCCCGGCCGCGCGCCCATGCCGCCTGCAATGGTCTCGTAATAGGTGAAAGGCTCAGCGGTGCGCGGATCGAAGCCGCCAATGGTGAGATTGCTCATGGTGCCCGCGCTGCGGCCGGCACGCGCGACGGAATGGCCTTGGCCAGAGCCCGCAGCAGCACGTCCACGATGCGTTGCGAGGTTTCAACGTTTCCCCCGGCGACGGCGGCGGGCGGGAGCGCATTGACGATGGTTCCCGCGGGTGCGACCAAAGTAAGCGGACGCAGAATGCCCTCGGTGGCCGGGGCATCCTCAATGAGCAGGCACCGCAGCATGTAGAAGCAGGCAGAGAGCGTGATGGCGCGGACCGCATTCACGCTGCCCGCAACCTGCGGCGAGGAGCCGGAAAAATCAACATGTACCGAAGCGGACACAGGGTCGAAGCGAAGGCGCACACGGATCTTCAATGGATCATCCGTGACGCCATCGTCGTCCAGCCAGTCCTCGGCGATAAAGTCGCCGGCCGGCATGGTGCGCAGTTCCGCGCGCAGCAGCCGCTCGGAATAATCGAGCAGTTCATCGACCAGCTCATCCAGCTTGGCCATGCCGTATTTTGCCGCCAGTTGCAAAATGCGCTGCTCGCCCACGCGGCAAGCTCCGATCTGCGCGTCCAGATCGCCTTCGCGCTCCCTGGGAGTGCGCACATTGAGCAGAATCAGATCGAGCATCTCGCGGTCCACCGCTGCGCCGCGCACGATGCGCACCGGCGGAATGCGAATGCCCTCCTGAAAAATCTCGTTCGCCGGTCCCATGGAGCCTGCAAATCTGCCTCCCACGTCAGCGTGGTGGGCGCGAGTGGAGACATAGAGGTGCGGCTGATCGCGGCCGGGCAGAAAGACCGGAAGCACCATCGTAATATCCGGCAGATGGGTTCCGCCCGCATAGGGATCGTTGAGGATCGCGATGTCGCCGGGCGCGAAGCGAATGGCCGCGATGGCCGCCTGCACGGACATGGGCATGGAGCCGAGGTGCACGGGCATGTGATCGCCCATGGCGACGACTCGACCCTGGCCATCGAAGACGGCGCAGGAATAATCGCGTCGCTCCTTGATATTGGGCGAGAGCGCAGCACGCCGCAGGGCCGCGCCCATCTCCTCGGCAATGGAGTGCATGGCGCTATGAAAGATGGCGAGCTCCACCGGATCGGGCGCGCGATAGTTCATTCGTTTTCCTCTTTCGCGAGGGACAGGACGAGATTTTGATAGCCGTCGACCTCGGCGCTCCAACCCGGCGGCAACACCGTGGCCGCGGTGTATTCGGTGATCATTGCCGGTCCTTGAATCAAGTCTCCAGGAGTAAGTCGTTCGCGCCGGTAATGGGGAGTGGGCAGGAATTCCCCATCGAAGAACACTTTCCGGCGCGCGTAGCAGGCGGCGCTGCCGTCTCCCGGCACGGGTTGCTGGCGCGTGGGCGTATAGGGCTCCGCGGCGGCAATCATGCGCAGCCGCAGGTTCACAATCTCGACCGGCCGCGCTGCATCGCAGAATCCGTAGCGCTGGCGATGGAGCTGGTGAAATGCATCAACGGCGCGGGCTGGAGCTTGCGAGTCGTACGCGACATTCAATTCGTATCCCTGTCCGCGATAGCGCAAATCGATGGTGCTCTGCGCCACGCCCTCGAGGCCCTGCGCGGCAAACTCCGCCGCGCCGCGCTGCTGCAACTCAGCGAACCCGACCTCGAGATTTCCGATGGCATCGCCCGGCAGCATCACGGTGCGGGAATAGTCGCGGACCGTGTCGGCAAACAGAATCCCCACCGCAGAAAGTGCGCCCGGGATGGCAGGAACCAGCACCCTGGGAATGCGCAGCGCTCGCGCCAGCGAGCAGGCATGGAGCGGCCCTCCGCCACCGAAGGCTACCAGCGTGCACTCCCGCGGGGCGTGCCCTCGTTCGATGGAAATCACCCGGATGGCTTTCTCCATCTGCGTCTCGACGACACGAAGAATGCCGGCGGCAAACGCCTCGACGGTAGCCAGCGAGCCTTTCTGCGCGCGCATGATCTGCTCCGTTCGATGGAAATCGAGAGGCACCGCTCCGCCCAGAAAAGTTTCGGGGTCCAATCGTCCCAGCAAAAAGTTGGCATCGGTGACGGTGGGCCTGGTCCCGCGCCCAAAACAGATGGGGCCCGGCTCGGCGCCCGCCGACTCAGGACCCACGCGTAACATGCCGCCGGCATCGAAGCGAGCAATGGAACCGCCTCCGGCTCCGGCGGTGTGAATGTCGAGCATGGGCACGCCGATAGGCACGCCAGCCACCACGGATTCGCGTGTGCGCTGTGCCCCTCCGGTTGTCGCATCGGCAAGAAACACGTCTGTCGATGTGCCCCCCATATCGAAGCCGATGATGCGGTCGAAGCCGGCGCAGCGCGCCACCTTGCACGCGCCCACCACCCCGCCCGCCGGGCCCGACAACACCGTGCGCATCGGTTCCCGGGCCGCAAGGCGCGCGGGAACGATGCCGCCCGACGACTGCATCACGTCAACGCGGCCTCCCGCGTGCTGGGCAGTTACGCTCGATGCCAAATGATCCAGAAAGCGCTCGATGCGCGGCGCCAGGTACGCATTGACGACGGTTGTCGATGCCCGCTCATACTCCCGGAACTCGGGCAGAATGCGGTGCGAGGTGGAGAGAGGAATGTCCAGGCAGCGCAAGGCCGCTTCCACGCGCCGTTCCGCATCAGGGTTTACAAACGAGAAGAGCAGGGAGATGGCAACGGCCTCAGCGCCGCTAGAGCGCACACGATCGACCAACTCCGCGAGTTCCTGCCCGGTGGGAGATCGAAGAATTTCGCCCTCGGCGCTTACCCGCTCAGGCACGCCGAAGCGCAACTCCCCCGGCACCAGGCATGCGGGCGCGGGCGCGAACCAATCGTAGAGCCGTGCGCGGGTCTGGCGGCCGATGGCGATGGTATCTTCAAAACCCGCGGTGGTCACAAAGGCCACACGCGCGCCTGTCCGTTCCAGGATCGTATTGGTTCCCACGGTGGTGCCCAGCCGCACATCGAGCCTTTGTCCGGCGCCGATTTCGGCCAGACCATCCAGCACCGCGGCAGCGGGATCGGCAGGAGTGGAAAAGAGCTTCAGCACCCGGAGTTGGCCCTCTGACCGATAGACGCAGTCGGTAAACGTGCCGCCGGTATCGATCGCTACGCGCAAATCGGCCCACCCTCGGATGTTGGTGTCACGGCGCTATGCGGAAGCGTGTCCGCCGTATGTTAGATACTGTAATGCAACCCGGATGCTGGTATGCAAAGAGAGCGGACACTGAGGCTGCAGGAGCGCGCGTGAACGGGATTGGCAGTTGGCTGACAGACGCCTCAAGCGAGCAGAAGCACACGCTGTTGGCGGCTTCCATGGGCTGGATGCTCGACAGCATGGACGTGATGCTCTACGCGCTGGTGCTGGGCGAGGTGCAACGCGAAATGCATCTCTCCGCGGCCGTGAGCGGCGCGATGATGTCGGCCACGCTTGTCTCGGCGGCCGTCGGCGGCCTGGGCTTCGGCTGGTTTGCGGACCGGTTTGGCCGCGCTCGCGCGCTCACCTGGAGCATTCTCATCTACGCGGTCGCCACTGGCCTGTGCGGGTTGACCCATTCGGCCGGGCAGCTGATGTTCTGCCGGGTTCTGCTGGGGCTGGGCATGGGCGGGGAGTGGGCCTCCGGTGCTGCTCTGGTTGCCGAAACCTGGCCTGCTTGCCACCGGGCCAAGGCTCTGGCCCTGGTGCAAAGCTCGTGGGCGGTGGGCTACGCGCTGGGCGCCGCCGTGGTGGCGCTGGTGATGCCGCGCTTCGGGTGGCGCGCTGTCTTCTTCGCCGGCATCGCTCCGGCGTTGATCACCCTCTGGTTGCGGCGCGGCGTGCGCGAGCCGGAAATCTGGATGCAGCAACGCTCCGCGCGCGTTCCCGTGGGCCGGCTCTTTCGCGGCGCATTTGGCCGCAGCATGCTGATCTGCGCCACCATGAACGCCGCCGCGCTGTTTGCCTGGTGGGGACTGTTCACCTGGGTGCCGCGTTTCCTTTCCATGTCCGTTGCAGAGGGCGGCCGCGGGCTCAGCATCGTCCAAACTTCGGAATGGACAATTGTTATGCAGTGCGGCAGCTTTCTGGGCTACGTGGCTTTTGGGTACATTGCAGACCGGTACAGCCGCAAATACACCTATATTGGGTATCTTTTGACGGCCGCGCTGCTGGTGCCGGTGTTTGCATTCGTGCGCAACCCCGACGCGCTACTCGCGATTGGCCCGCTGGTCGGCTTTTTCGGCACCGGCTACTTCAGCGGCTTCAGTGTCATTGCCAGTGAGCTTTTTCCGACTTCGCTTCGCGGCACCGCCATGGGGTTTGTGTACAACATCGGCCGCGTGACAAGCGCCGCCGCGCCTTATCTCATCGGCCGTTCTTCTGAACATGGTGGGCTCAGTTCCGCACTGTGCATCACGTCAGCGGCGTTTCTGCTTGCGGCCCTCATTGCAACCGGCCTGCGCCGGACTACACAGCAATCCGAGGTGGAAGCATACGCTCCATAGAACGCGCTCAATGGACCGGGATCACGCATCGAGCATTTCCATATCGACGCCGACTGTGAGCACATGGGCCCCCCCCCCCAGGATCAAGCCGCGCAGCGGACTCACGTCGCCGTAGTCGCGGCCCCATGCGAGCGTCACGTGGCCGTCGGAGGGGACAAGGTTGTTGGTGGGATCGAGGTCAAGCCAGCCGCTTCCCGGACAATACGCGGACACCCATGCGTGGGATGCGTCCGCTCCCACCATCCTCGGTTGGCCAGGAGGCGGATAGGTGCGAAGATATCCGCTGACGTATCGCGCCGAAAGATTCAAGGATCGGAGGCACGCAATTTGAAAGTGCGCAAAGTCCTGGCATACGCCGCGCCGCTTCACAAAAACCTCTTCGGGCGTGGTGCGGACATTGGTGACTTTTGAATCGAAGCGAAAGTCCCTGTAAATCCTTGCCGTGAGATCGAGAAGAGCCTCACGCAAAGGACGTCCGGGAGTAAACGACTGGAGGCCGTAGGCGGCAAACTCGGGCCGAATTCGGATGCGCGGCGATTCAAACACAAACTGATAGGCATCGAGTCCGGCGGGACTGTGATCCTCAGGCAGCGATCGCACTGCTTCTTCCCAAGGAGGCGACGGTTGCGCGCCTGAGGCCGCGTTGTCCGCCATGATCACTTCACTGCGCGCCTCCACCACCAGTTCCTTGTGCGGCTCCTGAACCGTGAAAAAGTAGAGCAGATTCCCAAAGTAGTCCACTCTCTCGGTCATCGTCGCCGGGGCGGGCTCGACATGCAGTTCACTGTGCATCAACTGGTGACGCGAGAGAGAACGCGGCTTGAGACAGGCCACGTGGTTGCCCGCCGACACCGAGTATTTGTATTTGTAGGCGGTCCGATGGATGATTTTGTAAATCATAGGCCTATGGAGATGGGCAAGGTGCGAGCATGGATGAAGTATCTGCCCGATAAGTTATTGGACCATGAGGGGAGCAACTGCTCCAGCCCTTTGAGAAAGCGCGCCAGACGTGCAAGACCATCGGAGCCATGGGTCGCGATTGCGGCGCCGGGCAATGGGTATTTGAGTTTGTTCAGATCGAAACTCCGCAATACAGTCAGTGCATCCCGCATGGCTTGCACGTCTTCCGGCAGGTGTCGCGGCAACCTTTCATAGAGATCGACAAGGTGAGTTAGTTGAAAGTTCAAAGACCGGGGATTCGTCTCATCTGCCATTAACACGTCCAATACGGCCAACGGCTGCAGTGTAGTGTAGTATCGCGTCCGGTAAGTCATGGAGCTATCACCGACTTCGAGCAGGCACTCGAGGAGCGACCAGTCCTGCTCAGGGAGCGGACGGGTAATCTCGCGCAGTTGCCTGGTGAGATAGATGGCGCGTTCCAGTCGGCGGCCGATGCTCATGAACAACCAACCCAATCCACGATTGATGTTTTCGCGCTCCATTCCGGAAAATGCGGAGAGGCGTTCCAGGCAGAGTGTGAGCATGGCGGGATACTCAAGAATCGGTATGTCCCGGTCAACTGGAATCGAATCCCGCAACTGGCCGATGAGGATCATCATATCGGTAGATAACCGCTCTCGCACGCTGCCGCCCACGCGCGCCACCTCGGCCAGTGTGGACGCCAGACTGTCGGATCGTTTGAGATCGGCGATGGCTGAAATCAATTCGCGTTCGAATTGCGGCGAAGTCGGGCGCTTGTTTTTTGCCTTTGGCAATTTGCTATGCCGGGACTCCAGGCAGCCATGCAGGCGGATGAGGCACTGCAGCTCCGCCCCGCCGGCGCGCCGCACACGCGAGATTAAAGCGCGCACGATGCGGGCTGTGTTCTCTGCCCGCTCGACATAGCGGCCCAGCCAGAAAACATTGTCGGCAACGCTGCTGGGCACGCCGGGCAGCTCGCGGCGCAACACGACCGGCACATTGCGCGGGTGCAGCATGCTGAAGGTGTCAACAGGGTTGTCCCACAGGACCCAGGCGTCTTTGCTGTGACCGCCGCGCTGCATGGAAACCACCGAGCCTTCCGATCCGGCAACTCGCACCAAACCTCCGGGAATCGCTGTCCAGCCGTCGCCGGTGTCGAGCACGTATGCTCGCAGAACCACGCTGCGCGAGTGAATGTGTCCCTTGTCCCAAACCGGCGCGCTGGACAACGCGACCTGCTCCTGCGCCACATACTCGTGCGGGTTGGCCCGCAACTGCTCGGCAAGCTTGCCTTTTTCGGCCGGCTTGAGCTCGGCGCCGAACACCGGCTCCATGCCGCGCGCGGGAAACGCCGGCTTGACCACAACGGAATCGAGATGCTTGAGCACCCAATCGAGCGCGTAGGGCTGACCGCACCACCAAGTGGCGACGGATGGAAGCTTCAGCTTTTCGCCAAGCAGATGGCGGGACAGGCCGGGAAGAAAAGGCATGATGGCCGCGGTCTCAATGACGCCGCTGCCCAATGCGTTGGCGACTTTTACGTTTCCAGCCACGATGGCGTCGACCAGGCCGGGCACGCCGAGAAGCGAATCTGCGCGCAATTCAAGCGGATCGCAAAAGCTGTCGTCCACACGGCGCAAAATGACGTCAACCTTTTCCAATCCCTCGACCGTCTTGAGATAAACACAGCGGTCGCGGACGGTAAGGTCGGCCCCGACGACCAGGGTGAATCCCAGGTATCGCGCAATATACGAGTGCTCAAAGTATGTTTCGTTGAGCGGGCCGGGCGTGAGCAGCACGATGCGGGGATGGCTGCACGGAGACAGGGTGGTTAGCGCTTCGCGTTGTGCGCGAAAAAAAGGAGCGAGTCGCAACACGTTTGAGGTGCGGAAGAGATCGGGCAGAACGTCGGCGACGATGGTGCGGTTCTCCAGGGCATAGCCGCTGCCCGAGGGAGCCTGGGTGCGATCGGCAAGCACCCACCACTGGCCGTCAGGCGAACGCGCAAGGTCGACGGCGAGCATGTGAAGATAACTGTGAGCCGGCACGGACACCCCCACCAGCGGGCGCAAAAATGCGGGGTTGGCATAGAGGAGCGCGGCGGGAAAGCGCTCATTGGCGATCAGCTCCTGCGGTCCGTAAAGATCCTCAAGAAGCCGGCTGAGCAACTGGGCGCGCTGCACGATGCCGGCTTGAATGACGCGCCACTCTTCAGCCGGAATCAGCAAGGGAAGAATATCGATTTGCCAGGGACGATTGGCTCCCAGCGGATCGCTGTAGATGTTATAGGTGATCCCGTTCTCGCGAATACGGCGCTCGGCGCGCCCCCATCGCCGTCCTAACTCATCCGGCCCGATGGCCCGCAGGGACTCCATCAGATGCGTCCAGTGGGGGCGGGGAGTTACACCGTCGGCCGATAACTCGTCATAGGCGGGACCATAGCGGAGCGGAGTTTGATAGAGATCGACAGTGGTCATCATACGGCTCCCTTCGACTCGAGTGGAGTCTGTTGTCCGGGCGGAGGCAGCCGCAGATCCAGAGTCATGGGAAAGAGAGGGTTATGCTCTTGCGCCGGCGCAGCCATAGGGCCGGTCGCAGAGGCGCTTACTTGAAAGCGCTCCGTGCGCCGGGCTTCGGCCTCGGGAGCGTCGACAGGGAGGGCTTCATAAGTGCCCCCGCGGGGCGGCCCAACATAATAAGTGCATTGCCTGATCGAGCGCTGCTTCCAGCGGTCAATCAAGTCGAAAACCAGCGGCGCATGAATGGGAACCGTCGGGTGCAGGGATGCCGATAATTTTCGCGCACGATACCGCACGCCCGCTATCGCGACGCCTGGCTCACTGGTGAGTTGAAGCGGCACGTGGCGGCCGTTGCATGCAACCGCGAAGCGGGATTCCGCCGCAACTCCGGACAACTTTACCTGCATGCGCTGAAGCGACGAGTCCACGCTGCGAACGGTTCGTCCGGAGTTGGTCTCCTCCGCAAGCACGTTCCACGGCTCGAGCGCATGGCGCAGTTCGAGTTCAACTCCTTCGGCGGCGATCGACCCGATCCTGGGAAAACGAAACTCAAGATGCGCCGCAAACCATTGTTCCTCGAAGTCGAAGCCGGACTCCCGCAATGGGGCGAGCACTTCGATGAGGTCGAGCGCGACAAAATGCGGCAGCATAAAGCGGTCGTGGAGCGCGGCGCCCCAGCGGACCAAGGCGCCTTCGAACGGCGCTCTCCAGAACATACATACCAGGGCGCGGACGAGCAGCATCTGGAGAAGATTCATCCTCACATGGGGCGCCATTTCAAAGGCTCGCAATTCAAGCAGGCCAAGCTGCAAGCCGTGGCCCTCGGGCGGGAAAAGCTTATCGACGCAGAATTCGGCGCGATGCGAGTTTCCGGTGACATCGACGAGCAGATTGCGAAACAATCCATCGAGGATGAACGGTGGGCACTCACTTGCGGGGAGCTGGCTGAAGGCTACTTCAAGCTCATATAAGGCGTCCGTGCGCGCTTCGTCTACGCGCGGATACTGACTGGTGGGACCGACATACATGCCGGAAAAAAGGTAGGACAGCGAGGGATGATTTTGCCAGAAGGCGACCATGCTGCGCAGCAGATCGGGGCGGCGCAGCAGGGGGCTGTCCAGCAGGGTCGCCCCGCCGATCACGATGTGGCTGCCGCCTCCCGTGGCGATATGGCTGCCGTCATAGCCAAATTTTTCAGCGGTTAACCGGTTGCTTCGCGCCTCAGCGTCGAGCAACGTATTGACCTGTTCGAGTTCGTCCCAACTGCCGGCGGGCGGAAGGTTTACTTCCAGCACGCCGGGATCAGGCGTAACGCTGAAGGAGCGCAGCCGCGGATCGGAAGCTGGAGCGTAGCCCCCAACCCAAATCGGCATTTTGAGATAACTGCATGTATCCTCGACGGCGCTGACCAGATCGAGATAGTCCGCAAGCTTGGGCGCATAGGGCAAAAACACATGCATGCGGCCTTCCCGTGCCTGCACGCAGAGCGATGGCCGAATCAACTCCGGCGCTGTGTCGGCGGCACGCGAGACAGCGGGCAGAGAATCAAGCTCCGGGTCTACGTCGAAAAGTTCCATGCGGCGCGCGGAGCGGGGCGGGAGCTTGACCCACTCGGCGAAGGGCGCCGCGTCATACTCATACTCAATCTCGTCGGGCGCCACCCAGGGCATGGACTCAGTGGGGATGCGAAAGCCGATGGGCGAATCGCCTGGCGACAGGATTAGACGCTCTGGGCGCGGGAACCACAACTGACTCGACCAGCGCAATTGGATTCCCGGCTGGCGGCGGCGAAGCGGCAACACATAGCCAACCGGCTCAGTCGAGCCAGGTTCACAGGCAGGCAGCAGGTTGTCCGCGCTCACTTCAAGGCGACGCGTAAGCGCTTCCATAAATTTCAAAGCATCCGCGGTGCCGAAACCGTAGTCGCGATCTTCGAATGCGATCAGGTCGCTATCCTGCCAGACGGCGACACCGTCGGCTCGCCAATAGCAGCTCAACGCCCAGCGTGGCAGCGGCTCGCCCGGATACCATTTGCCCTGGCCAAAATGAAGCAGCGCGCCATGCGCCATTCTCTCGCGGAGCGCCCGGATGAGAGCCATGCCGCGCGTGCGCTTCATTGCGCCCAGGGCATCGATGTTCCATTGCGGGCTTTCGGGCTCGTCCAGGGCCACGAATGTAGGCTCGCCGCCCATGGTCAGGCGCACATCCTGCGTTTTCAGTTCCGCATCAACCGCGTGGGCGACCTGCCTGACGCGCGCCCATTCTTCCTCGGCAAAAGGCTTGGAGGGCCAGGGTGGATCATTCAAACGGCGAACCGACATGGAGTAGCTGAAGTCAACGCCGGATGGCTCAGCGGTGCCACCGATCGGTGCAGCCTGCGAAGCCGTCGGCGTACAGACCAGCGGGATGTGCCCCTCACCGGTGAGTAGGCCGGAAGTCGGATCCATGCCGATCCAACCCGCGCCCGGCAAGAACGCCTCCGCCCAGGCATGCAAATCCGCGGAGTCCGTCTTGGGGCCCTCCGACGCGCCTTCTTCCGCCAACTGAATCAAATACCCGGAGACAAACCGGGCCGCAATGCCCAAATTCCGAAGACTTTGCACAAGCAGCCATGCTGAGTCGCGGCACGAGCCTGAGCGCTTCTCAAGGGTTTCCTCGCAGGTCTGTACGCCGTGCTCAAGCCTGGTCATATAGACAATTTCGTCTCGCACTTTTCGATTCAAATCCAGTAGAAGGCTGATGGTTCCGGTCTTCTGGCCCAGGAAACCGGCGAGAAACGCCTTCAGCAAAGGTCCGTGCGCGTCCGTTTCCAGCGACCGAAAGGGCTCAAGATCCCGGGCCAGCTCCGGTGCGTAGGCAAAGGGGTATTCCTCGACTCCCGGTTCCAGGAAGAAATCGAATGGATTCATAGGGGATAGATCGGCGACGAGGTTCACCTCGACCCGCAGCTCGCTGGTCTTATTGGAAAAGATAAGGCGGGCCACGCGATTCGAGTGGGGATCCAGTTGCCAGTTGAGCAGGTGTTCGGAGGGCGTGACATCAAGCGAGTAGCTCAAGATGGGGGTTCGACAATGGAACGCGGGGCGCAACTGGATAACCTGTGGACCGAGGGATATTGCCCTATCGTACCGGTAGTGTGTCCGGTGATTCAGCGCAACCTGGATTCCCATCCGCCCTCGCGCGACCCACGCCTGGAATTCGGGGCCCGCCATGCTTCGGCACCACAGCCCGTGAACTCGCCAAATGTCTGGTCAAGGCTACGGTGTATTGATACGGTAGCATATTTTCCGTAGCCGGAATGCCATCTCCTGCGCTGTGACGACGCCGGCATCGGCAGTATATTTTCCCCGCCGGCCTGGGCGCCGGCAGCGACGCTCCGTACGCGGCGCGGAACGAATGCCACATACTTGAATGGCGTCCGCCGGCGGGCGGAATGAGCATCCCGGACAAAAAAAGGAGCCTTGTCATGCATCGTCTTTTTAGCATCATTTTCTTGATAGGACTGATGGCCGGCGCAGGCCAGGCAATGGCCCAGGCACCGCCGGCGCCCCCGGTGGCCACGCACCCGATGCGACCGGTCCCGCCCACTCGCGATCCAAATACGCCGGGTTATGTCACCGCCCGGGAGTTGCCCGACGGGGAAAATGCGCCGGCACAAACGGACGGCAACTTCATTCTTGGCCCCACTCACAACCCGGCAACGGAAGCGGCTGTGCAGGAAGGCGTGCCGCATGGAACGGTGTATGAGTTCACCATGAATTCGGCGGACAGCAAGATCTATCCGGGCATTGCGCGCGAAACCAAAACGTTTGGCACGCCCGATCCAACCGATCCCGGCAAGCTGGTTGTGACCACCAGCCATCCCGCTCCCTACACGCGCCACGTCGCGGTCTACGTCCCTCATCAATACGTTCCCGAGACCATCGCGCCCTTTATCGTAGGCGCGGACGGACCGGACAGAGGACTGTTTACCGTTTTGGATAACCTGATCGCCGAGCGCCGCGTGCCGGTGATGATCGCCATCTCCATCGGCAATGGCGGAGGCGACGCACAAGGCAGCGAGCGAGGCCTGGAATATGACACCATGTCCGGCCGGTATGCGGAGTTCGTTGAGAAAGAAGCGCTGCCTATGGTGGAGGCGCAGGCTCATGTGAAGTTAACCAGGGATCCGGATGGCCGCGCGACCATGGGTGGGAGTTCCGGCGGATCGTGCGCATTGATCATGGCATGGTATCACCCGGAGTTATACCATCGTGTTCTGACTTATTCGGGAACTTATGTGAACCAGCAGTGGCCCTATAACTCGCAGACGCCGCACGGCGCATGGGAGTTTCATGAGCACCTCATCCCGAACAGCAGCGCCAAGCCGCTGCGCATCTGGATGGAGGTGGGCGACAGGGATCTTTTCAATCCGAACCCGATGAACGACCATATGCACGATTGGGTGGTTGCCAATGAGGAAATGGCCAAGGTGCTGGCCGCCAAGGGATATCACTACCAGTTTGTATTTGCGCGCAACGCCGGGCACGTGGATCGCGCCGTAAAACTGCAAACGCTCCCCGAGGCGCTGGAATATGTGTGGCAGGGCTATCCGATCGCGGAGGCGACTCATTGAATCGAGATTAGTTCCCCTTCGAGCCCGACTTCGGAATGCCGGCGAGCTTCTCTCCGTCCTAACTGGGAGTAACTCTATTCCACGGTCACCGACTTAGCTAGATTCCTGGGTTGATCCACGTCGCAGCCTCGGCGGACAGCGATGTAATAGGCCAGCAGTTGCAGCGGGACGATCTCAATCAGCGGGGAAAGCAGCTCGATGGCCGGCGGAACATAAAGGACGTATTCCACCAGGTCGCCAATGGCCGTGTCGCCCTCGGTGGCTACTGCGATCACACGGCCCGAGCGGGCGGCGACCTCCTGAATGTTTGAGAGTGTCTTTTCATAGCGCAGTCTTGAGGCTGGATCCTGTTCGTCGCGCGTGACCAGCACCACCACCGGCAGAGTTTCATCGATGAGCGCATTGGGGCCGTGCTTCATCTCGCCGGCGGGGTAGCCTTCGGCGTGAATGTAAGAAATCTCCTTCAGCTTCAATGCTCCTTCGAGGGCGATGGGAAAGTGAATTCCACGGCCGAGATAGAGAAAATCGCGCGCGGTCGAAAACTCTTTTGCAAGCTGTTCGCATTGTGGAGCGCACCGGCGCAGCACTTCCTCAATCTTGGCGGGAACGCGGCCCAACTGCTCGATCAGTTCCACGGACCGCGCCGCGTCAAGCTTGCCGCGCAGTTGGCCCAGCTTGAGCGCCAGCAGGAACAGCGCCGTGAGTTGCGCGGTGAAGGCCTTGGTAGAGGCAACGCCAATCTCCGGGCCGGCGTGGGTATAGATGGCGCCGTGGGCATCACGGGCCACCATGGCGTCTACCACGTTGCAGATGGCCACGGTCTTCGAGCCCAGAGCGATCATCTCCCGCTGCGCTGCCAGGGTGTCGGCCGTCTCGCCGGACTGGGTGATCAGCAGGCCCAGCGCGTTGGCGCCGGCAATCGGGTTGCGATAGCGGTATTCACTGGCATAGTCAATGTCTACCGGCAGGCGCGCCAGCCGTTCGATCATGTATTTTCCGGCGAGCGCGGCGTGCCAACTGGTGCCGCAGGCGGCGATATTGATGCTGGAGGCGGCAGCGAGTTCTTCGTCGGAGATCTTCATCTCGCCCAGAAAGACTTTGCCCGAATCGAGCGAAACGCGGCCGAGCGTGGTGTCGCGAATCGCTTGCGGCTGCTCCCAGATTTCCTTGAGCATGAAGTGCTTGTAGCCGCCCTTTTCCGCCTGAATGGGATCCCACTGAATGCGCGTGATGGCGCGCTTGATCGGGTTGCCGTCAAAGTCGGTCAGTTCCACGCCGGCCAGGGTCAGGATGGCCATATCGCCGTCGGCCAGAAAATACATGTTGCGCGTATGGTGCAGGATGCCGGGCACATCCGAGGCCACAAACGACTCGCCTTCGCCCACTCCGATCACCACCGGCGGACCCGATCGCGCGGCCACAATCTTGTCTGGCTCGGCGGCCGACAGTACGCCTAAGGCAAATGCGCCGGTGAGCCGCTTGACCGCGCGGCGAACGGCCACTTCGAGGGGAATCGGCGCGCCGGCTGCGTCCGCATCTTTTTGAACTTGCTCGATCAGGTGGGCAATGATTTCGGTGTCGGTTTCGGTGACGAATCGATGACCCTGAGCAGCGAGTTCGCGCTTCAGATCGAGATAATTTTCGACAATCCCATTGTGGACCACGACGATGCGGCCGCTGCAATCGCGATGCGGATGGGCGTTTTCTTCCGTGGGTCGTCCGTGAGTGGCCCAGCGGGTGTGGCCGATGCCGAAGGTGCCATCGAGGGGATGCTCGCGCAACACCTCTTCCAGATTGGCCAGTTTGCCCTTGGCGCGCCGGACCTCAAGGGTAGAACTGGCGGGGCTGCCGACGGCGATGCCCGCCGAGTCGTAACCGCGATACTCCAGCCGCCGCAGCCCTTCAATGATGATAGGAACTACTTCTCTTGGACCGACATAGCCGACGATTCCGCACATACGAGGATTCTATGCGACCCGGGGGCGCGGGTGTGTAACCCGAAGGTGGAGCGGTGGTTGCCGTCTCCGAGTGACGCCTGCGAGGTTTGAGTGCGGGCGAACCGGTTAACCTTCCCGCAACGCCTTCATGGGATCCATGCGGCTGGCCGCCATTGCAGGGAGATAGCAAGCCAGCATGGACACCAGAATCAAGACTGCGGAAGCGCCGGCCAGGCTCAGGGGATCAGCCGGACTCAAGCCAAACAGCATTCTCGAAAACACACGTCCAATCAGCAGGGAGATTGCCAGGCCGATGCCGACACCGATGCCCACCAGCATCATACCCTCTCGAACGACCAGACGCAGAACTGCGGCACGCGAGGCTCCCAGTGCCATGCGCACGCCGATTTCGTGCTGGCGCCCGCTGACCGAGTAGGCAAGGATGCCGTAGAGTCCTATGCTGGCTAGAGCCAGTGCGAGCAGCCCGAATACGCCGAGCATCCCCAGCACCATGCGCGCACCCCACAGTACCTGGTTAATGAGAGTCGTTCCCGTTCTGACATCGCTGACTTCAACATTAGGGGCAATGGTTTTGATTTCGCGCTGCACTGCTTCCAGCACATGCGAAGGATCGCCGGCGGTCCGCACGTAGAGGTTGAAGTTTCCTCCAAGATTCTGCCGAAGGGGCAGGTAGATGCAGGGCTGGGTTGCTTCGCCCAGCGTGGTGTAGTCGCTGGTCTTGACGACACCGACAATCTGGCGCGCAACCGTATCGCCGACAAGGCGGAAGTTCTTTCCCAAAGCGTTGCCATCCGGCCAGTATCTCCGCGCCAGATCGCCATTGACGATAGCCACAGGCAGGGAGCCCTCCTGATCGCTATTGGCGAATGCTCTCCCTTGAAGAAGCGGAATGCCCATGGTTTTGAAGTAGTCGACATCCACCGTATTGGTAACGGTGCTCAAGCTCTCGGATTTGCGTGCTTGCCGCTGCCCTTCGATAAGGACGCCGTGGGACGGGCTCGACCAGAATGGCATGTTCGAAGCCCAGCTCACAGCCTCAACACCCGGAAGGGAGGAGACGTGGTCCCGCACGTCGAGATGAAAGGCTTTGAGCCGCACCGCGTCGTAACCGGTCTGCTCCGGATTCATTAGGAAGACGGCAAGGTGCTTCTGATCGAACCCGGGATCGATGTCGTATGCACGCTCGATTGCGCGGAGAAAGAGCGAGGCCGCGATCAGAGAAACCAAGGAGATAGCCATCTGTGCGACGAGCAGCACTTTTTGCGATCGCGCGCCGCGAGTCCCCATTCCCGCGATGCGGCTCTCTTCCTTCAGGCTGTCCACAAGGCTTGTCTTCGAAGCCCGCAGCGAAGGCAAGACTCCAAAGATGAAGCCTGTGGCGAGCGACAGGAAAAAAGCAAACAGAAACACCGTGCTGTCGAGCTTGGGATCGGCTAGATTGCGAGCAACTTCGGGCGGCCGGAACGACCAAAGGAACCGGCAGCCTTCGTAACCCACGCCCAGCCCGACGGCGCCGCCGAAGAGTCCAAGCAGCAGGCTCTCAGTGAGAAGCTGGCGCAGCAGCCGTCCGCGGCTCGCGCCAATTGCCAGCCGGACGGCGATCTCCTGCCGCCGGCTGAGAGAGCGCGTCAGGAGAAGATTGGCCACATTGGAGCAGGCGATCAGCAGCACCAGTCCGACGATGACCAGCAGGACCACGCTTGCAAACGTCATGCCGCGCTCGCCTCCCATGCCGGAGTAGAGTGCCGTGGTCACCGGCTGCACAGAGACCGTATGGCCGTTATTCACATCAGGGTATTCCCGCTCCAATGCCGCGGCCAGGGTTTGCAGACTGGCCTCGGCCTGGCTCCGGCTGACTCCGGGCTTCAGCCTCGCCACCGTTTGAAAGAACGGCTTACCTCGTTCATGCAGCAAGTCCTGCATGGCGGCGGACATCACCTGCGGAGCCATGGTGGCCGGAAGCCAAACGTCAGGCCCGAAGACCGCGCTCACACCCAGGAACCCCTGGGGAGCCACACCAATCACAGTAAAGGGCGTGCCGTTGATTTCAAGAGTCCTGCCAACGATATCCGGATCGCTGTTGAAGCGAGTTTTCCATGCGCTGTAGCTCAGCACGGCCACCGGAGCGCTCCCCGCAACGGCGATTTCCGCGGGGCGGAAGAATCGCCCCTTTGCGGGTGCGAGGCCAAGCGCTTCAAAATAGCCTTGCGAAACGAGTTCACCAAAAAGCCGTTCCGACCCGGTGGCGTCGGTCATAGTCATCACCATGGGTGGCGAGAATCCGGCGAATCCGGCGAAGACGTTGCTCCTCGATTGAAGGTCCTGGAGGTTCGGATAGGAGGTCGGCAGCAGGTTGTCGGATTGCTTTCCATTCTTCACGTCTGTTGTGTAAACGCAGACCAGTCCGGATGGATCGTGTGCGGGAAGCGGATGGAGAAGCAGGGTATTCACGACCGTGAACACGGTCGTGCTGGCCCCGATTCCCAGCGCCAGCGTCAGGACAGCGAAGATGGAGAAGGCCGGCGCATGAATCATGCCGCGCAGACCAAATCGCAGATCGCGGCGCAGGTCGGAAAACAGATTGCCGGAAGCCGATGTCGCGGGAGGCATTGCATTGCGGTTGGATCTGCTCTTCCCGGCTGGCAGCGCCGCGGCGAACGACTCACTTCCTTCCAACTCGCCGAGGACTCTCTCGCGTGCGTCCGGCTCACTGTCGCCCGCCGAGAGCAACTCCCGATATCGGTCTTCGAGATGCTGGCTCAGTTCTTCGATCATGGACCCTTCGCGGGCGGGGTCGATCCGCCGGTCCGCGATCCGGCTCCGGATTTCCTGTTTCCAGTCAAGCATGTTCCACCCCCATGACACGGCTCATGGCCTCCACAAATCCCTGCCAGTTATGGCGCTGCCGCGCCAGGACTTTGCGTCCTTCAGCCGTGAGGCTGTAATAGCGCCTGCGCCGCTGATTCGTCTTTTCTACCCACCGTCCCTGCACCAGCTTGCGCTCCTCAAGCCGGTAGAGAAGCGGATAGAGCGTGGTGACGTGGAAGCGCAAGGCTCCCGCCGATCGTGCCTCGATCAGCTTACAGAGGTCATAGCCGTGGCGAGCCTGCTGCTCCAGCAGCGAAAGAATCAGCAGCTCTGCCCCGCCCTTCTTCCATTCACGATCGGGATTGTTTGTCGCTTCCATATATGTTGATCCCATATATACGTGACTCCAATATACGATGTCAAGGCGCGCCCAGGATTGCTGATGGACGGCTCGGGAATTTTCTAAAGAGAATTTCGTCCGCGACCGGTGATCGCGCGAGGGTTTGGCGGCCGACTCCAATGCGAAGGATGCAAACCCGGTGTGGAAACGGCGCCGCCGCTATCGCGGCCTGTCCGGCTTCCGGAAGCAGGCTGTTATTCCTCTATGCGGTATGTGTACTCTTCGATGACCGGATTCGTGAGCACCTCGCTGGAGATGCGCTCCACTTGCTTGCGCGCCGCGTCATCACTGAGCCCGTCGGCCAGCGAGAGCGCGAAATACTTGCCCTGGCGCACTCCGGTTACGTCCGCGAATCCGATCTTGCGCAGGGCATTCTGGATGGTTTGGCCCTGCGGATCCAGGACCGATGTCTTCAGCGTGACGTAGACATGTGCCTTCATAATCCGTGATTATAGTGGCTACGGCAATTTGACTGCCTTGATTGGTTCGATCCATACCCGCAATCATCCGGGTTCGCTTTCAGCCGAACCCATTTCCGATATGCAAGGAGAAGCAAGAATAATGATTAACTATCTGGAGTTGCCCATCGGCGATCGCGCCCCTGAGGTTTTTCGAGCGGTCATCGAAATCCCCAAGGACGGCACCAACAAATTTGAATATGACAAGCAGTTGCATGTCTTCAAGCTGGATCGCAACCTGCACTCTCCGGTGCACTACCCCGGCGATTACGGATTCATTCCGTCGACCCTGAGCGACGACGGCGATCCGCTGGACGTGCTGGTGCTGGTGCCGAGTCCGAGTTTTCCCGGTTGCGTGCAGGAAGTGCGTCCGATTGGATTGCTCGAGATGCTGGACCAGGGCGTGCTCGACGAAAAAGTGCTGGCAGTGGGAAAAAACAACCCCCGCTACACCAACGTGTGGAACTACACCGACATTTATCCGCACATGCTCAAGGAGATCACCCACTTTTTTTCGATCTACAAGGATCTGGAGGGCAAGCGAGTGGAGATCAAGGGCTGGCACGATGCGGCCTATGCCCGCGATCAAGTGGTCAAGGCCGTCAAACAGTTTCAAGAAAGCAAGGACCAAAAGCCAGTCGCGAAGCCTGTCGAAAGTAAATCCAAGCTCGCAGTGTGAGCCTGAGACGGCCGCGCCGACTCTACAGTGCGCCGGAGTCGGACTGCGCCGTCTGGGCGTTCAAGTCGACATGGTGCATCTCAGCGATCTTTCGGATCATGCTCAGATGTTCCTGGACGACCTTCGCTCCCTGAGCCGCGGCGCCTGTTACCGCTGCGGACTTCCCGGCGGTGACTTCCTCGTTGAAGGCCGCCAAATCACTTTCATGATTTTTGAACATGGCGCGAATGTAGGCTTTATCGAATGCGTCTCCCGAGAGTGCCTTCAATTTTGCTTCAAGCGCCAGGCCCGCCGCGGGCAACACGGTGGGCGGCGTCACGCCGATTTGCTCGGCCACGCCTTTCATCTGGTCGCCGAGCTGGGTGTGGTCCTCGACCATCTTCTGTCCGAACTGCTTCACATCGTCGCTGTTGCCCTTCTCGGCCGCCAGCCTTCCCAGGGCCACCTCTGCCATTCCGCCCCTCAATGCCTCGGTGACAAAATGTTTGTCTGCCGGGCTGGCCGGCGCGGAAGAGCCGCTTTGCGCGCGCATAGCCACGGCTCCGGTCATCAAGATCAGCAGGCTGGACATGCACACGAGGTTCGGGATTCGATTGAGGTTCATAGATTTCTCCTCGGATTTCCGGCTTGACGCGATCAGGCGCGCTTGGGTAGTAGGAGGAGCACAACTGGTTGTGAGTTGCCCCCGCGCAGGCAGTCATCGCGCCAATCAAGGCATACATTTTGGCGGAGACAGCAACTGTGTTGATGCAGTGAATGGCAGCCTCCTGCTCTCAGCGTGATCTCCGGATGCGTGTCCGTTTTTGCCGAAAGCGGGCAACCTCGCGCAATGAATGCCTCTCTTAATTAGCAGGAGCAGGCTGACCGCAAACGCATTTTGAAGCTGCCGTTGGCAGCATGCGCAATTGATTCCATCCAACTTCAAGGCATTCGCACCCTCGTCGCCGCCTGGACGAGTTTCAACTTTCAAAAATTAAGAGGAGCACCTTATGAAATTGTTCGCAGCCAACATCAAAGATCTGGAATCCCTTTACGTCAACAATCTGAAAAAGGCCTACGATATGGAGATCAAAATTACCAAGGCCCTTCCGGACATGATTGAACACTGCACCGACACCGAACTGGCCGATGCATTCAACATGCATCTGGAGCAGACCAAGACACATGTTGTTGCGGTCGAGAGCCTTCTCCGCAACCGCGTGGGGGAAGCGGAAACCGGAACATGCAAAGTGATCGGCGGTCTAACCGCGGAGGCATCTGACGCCATGAAGGATATTACCGACACCTCGGTTTGCGACATCGCGCTGATCGGCGCCGCGCAACAGGTGGAGCATCATGAAATCGCCGTCTACGGAACGCTGAGGCGCTGGGCCGAACTGCTGGGCCTGGAGGACGACGCGGCCATTCTTGAAGCCATTGAATCGGACGAAGAGAATGCCGACGCGGTGCTTACTGAAATTTCAGAAAGAGTCAATCTGGTGGCCGCGGCCTGACGCAAGAAAAAGGTGCGCAATTCGCTCGCATCTTTCTTTTCCCTCGGGAAATCGAGGATCGCGCATTCCATCCAAGGAGGCGGGCAAATCTCTAACCGATTCAGCCCGCATCTGATTCGGCCGCCAGCCTGGGCCGCGCGAACGGCGCGGCCGTAATCCAATAGAGAAGCGGTCCCATCAGCGCCACCACAGCCGCGAAGAGAAGTGCCGAGGTGGTTCCAAACAGCCTTTCGCTGCGCGAGGCATAGAGGGCATAACCGATCAATGCCGCCGGGCCCGCGCCCAGCGCGCAGGCAAAGGCGAGGTTGCCGGCCTTGAAGGGCCGGGCAAGATCCGGCTCGCGGATGCGCAACACCAGCAGCGCCAAGAACTCCAGTAGCAGGCTCGATCCATAAAGAACCAGGTCAATGGAGATGAGCCGCTCAAAAGGCAGCTTGAGCGCGAGCGCCCAGGCCAGCCCGCACACCAGCACGCTGACCCAGGGAACGCCGCGGCTGTTGCGGCGGGCAAACCCGCGTGGCAACATGCCGTCCTGAGCCATGACCATGGGCAGCCGAGTGTAACTCATTACCAGCGCGTTGAACATGCCGATGCCTGAAATGACGCCTCCGGCAATCACGGCCAGCCCCAGCAGCGGGCCGCCCAGCGAATTGGCAGCGGTTGCCCAATCGCCGGTGGAGAAGCTGTCCACGGAAAAACCGGTCAGCGCCATCGCAGCCAGCGGCAAAATATACGTGACCGCGACCAGCATGATGGCCGCGATCATGGCGCGGGGATAGTTGCGCTGCGGGTTGTCTACCTCCTGCGCCACCGTGGAGGCGTTGTCCCAGCCCATGTAGTTCCACATGGCCACCAGCACCGCAGTTGAGAAGGCGGATTCGGCGCCCGGCCCAGAAGCCGACCGAGTCCCGGAAGCGCCCCATTGCACCGCCGGGTGCACCATGATGCCGCGCCAGAAGCCGAGAACCACAAAGACCGCGAACGGCGCCAGCAGCAATCCGAACAGACCCACCGAATCCTCACCCACCGCCGGCGCCCCGCGCAGGTTCCACGCGCAACAGACAACCACCACCGCCAGCGACCAGCCGTAGCCACGCCACCCCTGAGTGAGAGCGGGCGAAAATTTGCCCAGATAGAGTACGAAGATGGCCGGATAGAGAGCCATGTCGAAGATGCTGGCGGAGAGCGAGAGCCAGCTCTCCTGGTAGCCCCAGAACGAGCCCAGCGCCCGCCGCACCCAAATGTAGAACCCGCCTTCGGCTGGAATGGCGCTTGCCAGCTCGCCGATCATCAACGCCGTAGGCAAGGACCACAGAAACGGCAGCACCAGCAGAATGAGGATCGCCCGCGCGAATCCAGCTCCGCCCAGGATGTCTTCAATGCCATAGGGCCCGCCAGACACCATGAAGTAAGTGGCGGCAATCAACGGCAGAATGCGCATCTTGCGGGAGGTGGAATTTTGCATCTTCCGCCGACGAAGTCTCAGGGCAAAAGGCATACGTGTGAATCTAACAACCGCTGCCCCGCGGAGAAAGATAAAAATGACCGGCAGAGTATGTCCGAGGCCCGAGCACGGAGGAGACTCCGCGCGCCGCGTGCTCTACTTCCGGTATAATCCGTTTGAGACCCGGAGAGATGGCCGAGTGGCTGAAGGCGGCGGTTTGCTAAACCGTTGTAGGGTCAAAAGCTCTACCGGGGGTTCGAATCCCCCTCTCTCCGCCATTGAGTCAACTTGTTTATAATAAATAACTTAAGTATCGAAAATCTTCCCGGTTTTCGGGCTATTTCCGCATAAATCTTCCACCAGAGAATTTCTCTCCGAGTAGCTATTCTCCCTTTGAATCACCTTTTTCTCTGGTCGACCAGAGAGCAGTGGAGCTTTTCGCCAGCCCCCCGCGCGAGATCCACGCGAACTTCCTCAGTTAGGTCGACACTTGAGCGTATATCAGGACTAATCCCGTTCTTAACAGCTCGATGAGCGGTTTGGCCTGTTTGCATCAACTGATGCTTGGACTCTGATGGCGCGATCTGCTTGCGCCGGTAAGGTACGCCACATCCGTCGACCGGGACCTATGCGGACTGTCAAGATCAAACTCACGATTGAAGGTCTAGTGGGGGAACCTATCTGTCGTCCTTCATCCGACGTCGCTCGCTGTGCCGACTGATGCCAAGATATCGATCGATACCATCGTCCGATAGCTTTGCAACCGCGCTTCTGCCGTAATAAGAAATCCGAAGCAATCGGAAAGACGCAACCCCGCGCTTTATCAAGGCATCCCAGCAAGCAACCCGCGGCGGTTCAAGGCGTGTACGGGACAACGGAATCCTTAAACACTTCATCGATGAGTTTTCCGTCACAGGCGTGACTTCGTCGTGAGCACCGAACAGGAGCAGCATGGAAAACCAAGATGCTGGCGCAAACGAGGGGATGGCGGCCGAACTCAACGGCGACGTGTCGAAACCGGCACCACAACCTTCAGTCGACGAAAAACTCCAGAAGATCCTTGATAAAGCTCTGTATGCCGATGGACGGCCCGAGGCACAGAGGCTCAGGAATTTCCTGAACGGTACCTGGCTGGGCGAGCCATTACACGCCGCACTGACAGACCTGCCCGTCGGGGCATGGACCGCCGCGATGGTATTCGACCTCCTGGATTTGATCCTCGACCG
>Ga0182024_10002728_pt1 | contig 43390 bp, 62 predicted proteins | sample P32metaG_FD_120480 | JGI IMG/M metagenome (GOLD analysis project Ga0182024, IMG submission 120480) | Permafrost microbial communities from Stordalen Mire, Sweden - P3-2 metaG (Illumina Assembly) | ecosystem: Environmental > Terrestrial > Soil > Wetlands > Permafrost | place: Sweden: Stordalen... | reverse complement strand
TTACGGAAATTCATACAACGGAAGTTCGTGAGATTCATACGCTGGTTGAAGTTCCTGCCCCTAGTGTAGTAGCCCCTGCTCCAGTTGTTCCGGTAGTACAGAAGCCCCAGTTGGTTCAAGTACTACCTAATCCAACTGTCCTCGCACGTAAGGCTAATTCCTTCCTAGCAGAGAATCCCGGTCACTACATAGATGAAGAGACGGGCTTCATGCTGCAATGGGAAACCATCAAGGTGGATGTTGCTTCTGGTGGAGTTACCACGCCATTCGTGTGGACGTTCCCTAAAGAGTTCACAGACTGTTGCGCCATAGCATGGGCTCTCCCTGCTAATTATGTTGGGTCCTTAGCGTCTATCGGTCATGGTGCAACGGAGGGTCCCTTCTGGAATAAGAAAGAAGCACGTGGTGGAGCCGATGCACGTCAGGCCGTAACCATGATGATTTCCTGTTTCGCAATTGGGCGTTAAGCCAATTTAATATTGTAAACCAATTAAACCCCTGGAGAGATTTACCATGTCGCGTCTGTACGTCATTAACAACACCAAGCAAGTACAACAATTCTGCTATCACACAATGGAGAACCCCAAGGTTCAACGGGTTACCATTCGTCCAGCAGACCAAGCAATGCTTCCTACTAATCTGAATGATGCTCAGATTGACTACATCATTCAGCAACATCAACACTATGGTTTCGTTACGCAAGAAGAAGCGCTGCGTACTCAACGTGGTACCTATATCGCATTGACGTATCACTTGGATCGTGCGGTAGAGCTCGATAACATTAGCGCACTGACTCAACAGAACGGTGAAGCTCGTGACTTGATCGCTTTCGAAGATCGCAAGACGAACGCTGCATCCGTTTCTAATACCATCGATCAACAACAAGAATCATCGGATCGTAAGTTGCTTGAACTGTCGGTTGAAGTTCGTGACGTCAATATGCTGAAGTCGGAAAGCGATCGCCGTGAAGAAACTATCAGTGTCGCCAAGGAAGGCTTCCAGTCGAAGCGTAACCTCAACAACCAACGCGGTCGGTAATATATCGCTCTAACGGAGTTTCGCTATGCCTCCAGAAAGCGATGATAGAATAGTAGTAGTGTTACTAACTGAGTTGTTGAATAACTCTAAGACCCAATCTACGCAACTTGGGGAAATGAATGAACGTCTAATTCGCCTGGAGGTGAAACAAGAAGGTGTCGAAACGTTGAGAGATGAATTCGATACCTACAAGAGAGAGATGCAACCTTTCCGTGACGACATGGTAGGTATCAAGAAAGTTTCCAGTATAGCTATGTGGATGGGTGGTGGTATCCCTGCCCTCATTGCTGCCCTTGTCTATATGTGGCACCCGTGGACTGATGATACTCGCCAACAGTTGTTACCCGTTATGGATAAGATAGATAAGCTGACTGCTGATAGCTTAACCAACACGATTCATGTAACTTCGGTTGAACATTCAGTTAATAATATCAACGACGAACTATCAAGTCTACAGGTTCCCAAGGAGGCTAGTAATGACAATAAGCACAAGTAGCTTCATAAAGTTTCTAGGGCCTGTAGCTGCAGGAGGGACGGTAGACATTCCAGTAACCGCCCTACCTAGCAACGCACAAGTGATACAGGATGCATACGGATTCGCTGTTGCTTCGGTGCTTCCAGAGCTTCAAGCAATGCCTAACATGGGTTCAGGTACTCCTCTGTATGACCTCTGTGTCTACAATTGTGGTGCATCATACATTATCAATTGGGCACCTGATCAACCGCGAATGGATTACTTCAAGAAGATGCGAGAAGGTCTAGGTATCAATACCTTCGTTGGTGGCGTAGTGTCCTCTACTTCTGATGAAACGGATAGCACGACGCTGGCAACGCCTGATTGGGTTAAGGGCGCTTCGATTGCGGATCTCCAGTACTTGAAGGATCCGTATGGTCGATTCTATCTCGGGATGATGCAACGTATGGGTAGCTTGTGGGGTATGTCATAATGGCAGACTTCATTACAATGCCTTATGCTAATTCTCTGAGTAGGGCAACGGAGAAAGGTGGCGAAGGCGCTACACAACGTAGGACGCAAGGTTATCCTTGTTCAGTAGTTAAGGTGGTTGGCGCTATCATTACCGTGAAGTTCGAAGTGCAGTCACGTTGGGTTATCCCTACTGCAACGATGCCATTGTTCGGGCCTGAGTATATTCGGTATCCGATTCAGGTAGGGGACAAGGGCTATGCAATGTCTGCCGATACTACTCTAGGCAACATGAGTGGACTCGGACCAGTGACAGCACCTCGAGTACCAGATCAAGCAGCTAACCTTACTTCATTGGTGTTCATGCCGATTGGCAACATCAACTGGAGCGCAGTAGATCCTCAAGCAGTAACGATCTATGGGCCGAACGGCGTGGTCATGCGTGATACTCACAGTGGCGCAGTTGTTACGTTGCTCCCCTCGAGTATCACGTGCAAGGTAGGTAATACCACATTCGTAATGAATGGTTCATCGATCACTGCAACGACTCAGACATTCACTATCAATGCGCCAACGATCATGTTGAATGGTCAATTGACGCAGGGTACACCTAGCGGTGGCGGTAGTAGTTATGCAGCAACATTGCAAGGTCCTCTCACCGTTGTTAATGATGTGACTGCCGGTACTGTTAGCCTTGAGAATCACGTTCACCCAGGCGTTCAAGCTGGTTCGAGTTCAACAGGGAAGGGCGTAGGCTAAGGAGGCAATGTGGCTGGTATTAACGAAGTAGTAGGAGACGGGACTAAGAATCCAGCAGTATCAGGCTTACTGTCTGCTGGTCTTAACCTCCTCTCCAAGAATCAGGAGATAGCTTTCACTCTGTATAAGAAGGTTATTCTCCCTGTCGATGGTTATGTGTTCTATGTTAAACAAGCTAGTTCCGTGGTTAAGGTAAGTGGAGCTCTTCACTACACTACGGAAATGCAGCAGAATGTAGACGAAACCTTCGGCCTCAACAATGTCATCTTCAGCGCCGAGGAGGAGATTCAAGAATTCAACGAACTAGATCCTACCTGTATCTACATTGGAGCATTCAAGGATATCAAGTTCGCATTCAATTCTAGGCGTTCGTACTTTCAGCAAGCAGGCTTCCATCATTATGTTGGGAAAGCAGTCTACCCAGTGATGCAGACTCAATTGCTGGATTACGCCAAGGACTTGCCTACTGATCAGATCCTGTCGAATTCGATTCCTATATGGATGAGCATTGCTTCAGTAAATGTACCATCTAACTTAGCGCCTACTACCTATCAGGTATATCCTGAGTATCTGGTGACTGAGAATCTAGTACCTCCTTACGTTGTCGCACATGTAGTTAAGACAGAGAGTCTGCAGTTGATTCCCCATGTCTACAACTGGATAATCAATGATGTGGTGACTACGCAGATTGAACAGTTAGTGAAGGATGAAGTACGGCTCATTCTCTACGGCTTCTCGAATACTCAGGCGATGCTGTACATGAATTACATAATCAACTACATGACGGTCAATCCGAACATCATGGGGTTGATGGGCATGCCAGTTCTAGTTGATGTGCCTCGTATACAGAGTGAACTTCGAATCCGTGCTCAGAAGAAGGAGATTAGATTCGAAGTTTCCTATAATCAGACAACCTCCCTATCAAGTGCTCTACGCTTAATTACGGAGGCTATACCGAACTTCGTTGTTCAAGAACTTAACGGAACAGCAATAGACTTTACTGGTTACGAAGTTCCCCCTGACCCATTTAATATAGGCTAATCATGTCCAACCCAATAGTCATCATCAATGTAAGTACACAGTTCGCACCCGGCGCATCAACGCTACAGGGTACGGGCGTAGTTGTTAGCCAAGGGGGTACTAGTATCACCCCGGGTACGAAACAGCTTATCACGCAGGGTTCAGATCTTACACCGTTGCTTGTTAATGCGATCAATATTTCAGGCATCGTGTGGGCATCGAATGTAGTAACAGCAACGCTAGTATCGCCGCATGGTATCCCCGTTGGCGAAACGGTTAACTTCACGATTCTCGGTGTAACGCCTTCTGGCTATAACGGTACGTTCGCTGTAACGGCAACTACGACCAACGCCGTTACTTACGCACTGGCAACCAATCCGGGTACCGCTAGTATTCAAGGTTCGGCAATCGCAACGGATGAAGCAGAAGACTTGGCTGCAATCACGACCTTCTTCGCACAAGGCGCTACTGCTCCGATTTACATTCTTGAGTTGGGCGCAGGCAATCCGGCGGCAGGTGTTACCGCTCTTACGACATACATTGCTAATAACCCCCTTACCATTTATTCGTATCTGGTACCGCGTGAATGGGCAACGGAGCCGACGTTCCCAGCATTGGTTAGCGCGCAGTCGGGTGATACGGCATGCACGTACTTCTTCGTTACGTTCAATGAATCGAATTTCGCACAAGCCTCGGCGTTCGCAGGCATGAAGGCATTCTTCGGTTTCGTTGAAGCTCCTACCGTTGCTGCTACGGAATTCTCGGTTGCTGCAGTTCAACAGATCACGCTGAATCGTAACCCGTCCGCAGTTAACAAGGTGCCGCCGCTCCTGTATTCGTTCCTCGTCGGTGTTACGCCGTATGCTTGGACTGGTCCGCAAGTTGCGCAATTCAAGTCGCTCAACCTTAGCTATGCAGATACCGGCAGCGAAGGCAATATCACGAATACGATTCTCAAGGGCGGTAACCTTGGTTCGAGTCTGTATTACAACTTCTGGTGGGCAACGGACTGGGCGATGATTAACGTCCACGTGTCCTTGGCTAACGCTGTTATCAACGGGTCGAACAACACGATCAATCCGCTGTACTACGATCAGCCAGGTATCGATACGTTGCAAGCAGTAGCTCAGAATACGTTGAATGCTGGTGTTACTTATGGACTCTTGCTTGGTCCGGTTACAGTGGCTGCAGTAACTTTCGGTGCATACACGCAAGCTAACCCGTCTGCTTACGCTGCTGGTACCTACGGTGGTCTGTCGTGCGTCATGACCCCGCAGAACGGCTTCACGCAAGTTGTGTTCAATCTCCAAGCTACGTCTTTCGCGTAATAGCTTACCCATTAAGTTGATCAAGGATAATCATGGCTAATACCAATGTTCCGCAAGGCACAACCAATTTAACCCTCGCCTCAGTAATTGTTCCAGCGTATCCTAACCTGAATGTCACTGCAGGTTATCTTGCGAAGGCCGGTATCGCACTGGCATTCACGGGTGACTCAGTGATTCAGATTCCGACGCTCACGGGAACGACTACTAGTCCGCAACCATACATCATGGGGCGTATAACAGTGAATCTGTTGCGTTCTAACGGAATCGCTGCTACCTATCAATCGCAGTTCTTGTCGAATGCTGTGATTGGTGCAGTTACGATTAAGCCAGACGTGACGACTCTGCCACCTTATGTCCTCCAGAACTGTTCGATCCAGTCGTTTAACGATCAGGTATTCAACGGTACTACGGTAGACATGGCGCTGGTGATTACGGGCTACTTGCCGATCAATAGCTCCCTCTGGGCATAATAACTAATAGCGTAGCAATGGAGATTTACAATGGCAATGATTAATCGTAGGCTTAACTTCGTTATCCCCCTTGAGCGTGGCGGTTACGTACATGCAGAACCCGTTGATCGTAGTGTCTATGAAGAGTTCTTCATGCTCTTCGGTCAAGTGTACTCTTCCGTTTATGCTCAAGGGCTAGGGACTCTCGCAGGCCCCAAGGTAGCAGGGCTAATGCTGAAGAGACTGGCTAAGATTTCCGCTATCAATATAGATCCTCTCCGGCGTGACATGCTTCACAAGTGTAGGGCTTATCTCCCAGATGATAAGGAAGGATATAAGGAGTACATGATCGAGAATGCAGTGAAGGAAGGAGTTATGGACGATGAGGACATGGCTCAGGTGGAGGGCTTTCTAGCTTTTTTTACAGCTCTCTCCTTCCTAGCTTCGGTGAAGGAGAGGACAGCCCTCTTGGCCCAGACGAATGGCTTGCACGGAACTGTGTCGACGTCGTTAAACTCTACGGAGTATACAACTTCCTTAGTGACATTGATGCGGGCCGCAGATACTACGAAGAACCAGGAGTCATTGCCACCTTCCTCGACTACGCCTCAATCCACTGCTTCGATACAATAACAGAAGGTAAGTATACCGTACCTGCCATGTTTCGGGCGCGGTTTAACAGATCGCTATAACCGGAAGGACTAAGGGAGTGTTCTTTAACCGGGAACACTCCCTTTATCATTTCTGCTCTACAAGGAGAATCTTATGGCAGAAGGAATTATCAAGATTGGAGTTGACGATGACGACTTCAACGAAATGGTTAAGCGCTGGGAAGACTGGAAGAAGTCAGTGGGTGATATGCCTCCTGAATGGCAGAAGATCAATAAGTTGATGGAAGAAGCTGCTTCTATTATGGATGGAGCTTCTGAGGGCGATGGGGGACAACTTAAAGAGACTGTAAAGGATACTGAGAAACTTGGTGGAGCTTGGGATGTTATCCATAAGAGTAGCATAGGTATCAATACCGCACTCAAGGAAACAGGCTCTATTATCGGCCGCATCCTTCCTGGTATGGGTTCATTGAGCCTTGGACTAGGTGCTGTTCTAGGATTACCTGCTGCTGGATTCGCAATGCTTGCTGGCCTATCCCGAGGAGTTGCTAACGAAGGAACTGTCAGCGGGGGGCTAGGTGAGAGCATTGGACAGACTAGAGCATACACGCAACTCTATAGTCGCTGGGGGTTCGGGGAAAGTAATCTAGAGAATATTGCCGCACAGCAGAGAGATTCAAGCCAGACTGGCTATCTAATGCAAGCATCGGGTCTACATAATAGATCAGAAGTACAGAGTGCTACTCCTGCAGAGTTGTCGCAGATTATCATGCAGCACCTGCGCGATATTAATGCTCAAGGTGATTCCGGTCATCAACGTGCATGGAACATAGCTCAGCAACAGGGTATTAGCTCTTCACAGTTCGGTAACATCATTAACGCATCGCCGGAAGAGTTCGCGAAGCAACGCGCACAATTCGCTCCAACTGCTGCCTCTATGAATATTGGGCAAGGGGGAGTCAATGCTGCTCAAGATTTCGAGCAGGCTATGGAGCAGGCGGCTACTTCTCTGAAGACTACTATCTTTAAGGACTTGATACCTCTAGCTCCTGCTATTGAAGGTATAGTGAAGCAGCTTGGTGACGTCTTCGGAACATTGATCAGTTCGCCGGAAGTTAAGAATGCGCTGAAGTCACTATCGGTTGAGCTAGACGAATTTAATAAGTATCTGGGGAGCCCTCAGTTCAAGACCGATTTAAACAACTTCGAAACACAAGTTGCGGCTATGGCGCACGGTATGGAACGAGTTGCTGCCTTCATTGACAAGTGGCTACCCAGCGAAACCTCTGATACGGACAAGGCGAAGATCGCTGCTACGGCCGCTGCTGCTGATGTACCTGAACCTATTTCATTCGGTGGTGATACTTCGGTAGGTGCTGCGGCTAATGCGCGCAATGCAGCTCTGGTTAATAAGTATGTCGTGCCTGCTGCAGAAATATCAGGATCGCTCTATGGAGCAGTAGGGTCTTCAATGTGGGATTCTATAAAGAGATACTACAATCCGCTACTTCATCCGCAAGCTCCCGGATTCGTCGGTCCTCCAGTTCCAGATGGTCTGAAGACTTCAGCGAATCCATTTAAACCTGTTGATGCAGCGAGTCCTACTTCTAATGCAGTCAGCTCAGCAGATACTCTATATGGACGTACGAACAATCCATTGAATCTGAAGTATATCGGACAAGCAGGGGCAACTAACGTTGGTGGTTATGCTGGCTACCCTACGCAAGAAGCGGGTATTCGTGCAGATGCTAATCAGATCATGGTCGATATCACTAAGCATCATGAAGACACGATTAGCAAGTTGGTGAAGGGTTGGGCGACCGATGCGTCCCCTGATAAGCAAGCACAGTATGCTCGAGATGTTTCTAAGGCAGTTGGTATTGATCCTAACAAGCAGTTGGATATAACGAACAATCCTCAGCTGTTGGCCCAACTTGTACGTGCTATGAGTGTTCAGGAAGTTAAGAACGCACCATCTCAACAGCAGGTTAACATAGCGCTTAAGATTCAGAATCAGACGGGTGCTGATACTACTAAGATTGCTGGTAGCACGGCTTACTAACAAGGATAACTATGGCTTCAGTACTTTCAGACATTGCGAATATAGCCTATGCCTTCGCCTACCAACAGTCTCCGATATTGTTGACGGGCGGCATAGCGCAAGCAATTCCCGGGCAGACGTTGCCCATTTATCTAATCCTAGAAGCGCTTCCGCTGGCAGCTAATGCCCTAGGTGCGCTGATTACTAATCCAAGTAATATAATCAGTAGTCTCACTAGTACTCCGGCATTCGCTAACTTTAGGCCGCTACCTGGGTCTACTCTTATCTCACAACAGGCAGGTACGCACCCATTCGCTAGTCAGGCTATCGCAGCTGCTACGGCTATCACACAGCCCTTAAATGTTTCGTTGGCAATGACGTGTCCCGCTACTGGTGCATTCGGCTACATCGTAAAGACGGCTACACTGATTGCGCTGACTTCAGCATTGAACGCGCATATAAATGCTGGTGGGCTCTTCACTGTGCTGACCCCGGCAATGGTATACGCTAATTGTATATTGACCGACTTGAGAGATTCTAGTCCTGGTGGAGATCTTCAGACGCAGACGGAATTCACTTGGACATTCACACAGCCTCTAGTGAATCAGACTCAACTAGGTGCTGTTCTGAATAACATGATGAGCAAGATTAATGGTAGTCTGCCTACTAGTGGAGTGTGGTCTTCTATAGGAAGTTCTATCGGAGGCGCCGTCTCTTCGGTGCAAGGTGGTCTTACGAGCTTGGGGAACATGGTATGACGACAACTTATGTACCCTTCGTTATAAGTCAGATCCAGATCCCTCAATTCAATGCGACCTTCATAGACCTCACAGGTTACACGAATAACTATACGATAACTGTGCCCTTCAATTACTTCGCTCAGAGATACTATGTGACTTGTGTCTCACAGCAAGGAGTTCACGAGTTCACAGTGCCTCTAGTAGGAAGTCCGGATACTAGCGATATATCAATGACGCAAGGCTACTTCCAGACTACTCTAGTCTACAGAGTGAGTAGCGGTAACTTCGAGATCACTTAGGAATAACTAATGGCACGATACTATAAAGTTATACTGACGCCTCCAGATGGGGGTCCACCGCCTCCCTTTAGTGCTAAGGGCAATCCTTCGGGCTTCATCTTAGATTCAACTGGTAACCCTGCAGCACTACAGGTTGAATTCGATCTAGCTTCTAATAGTAATGGCTCTTCTGGTAGTGGCTCTAAGATACTTCGAATCTATGGAATTCCCTACCAGGACGTAGCACAGGCAGTAAATTGGGATGGTTACGGTGTACAGGTATTCGGAGGTTGGACTAAGGGCTTCCCGCTTTCCACGATGATGGCTACTAATCATGGTACAGGTCTCTTAATATCCGGAACAGCTCAATTCCCTGTAGCTAACTGGAAGGGGACTGAGCTCTATGTAGACATACCTATTATCGGTATGGCAGGTGCTGCGGCCGATCAAGATAACATCGTAATGAATTATCAAGTCGGGCAGACCATGCAGTCGGCGATACAGAATACGTTCGCTACTGCTTATCCAACTGTAAAGAGCAACTTCTTTATCTCACCTAACTTAGTATGTACACAGGCACAGTTGGGAACCTTCACTTCGATGGAGGAATTCATTAAGTGGGCGAACAAGGAATCGATGCGGCAACTTGGTGGTTCCGTAAATAACTACCAAGGCGTGCAGATAGGCTGGAGAGGGAATCAGATATTCGTTATGGATCAGACTGTGAAAGTTGATCCGCAACCGATTCCAGTTGCTTACTCAGAACTTATAGGCAACATCGCTCGAATTCAGAACAACACCTTTCAAGTAATGTGCTTGATGCGTTCTGATATTCAAGTAGGGTCTATTATTAGTCTCCCCACTACTAGTACGCAGAATCAGGCGGCGGCCCCTATTATATCAGCAAGTGGACTACCCAGTAGGGCACCTGATCCAGGGACTCAATGGTCAGGTAACTATGGGGTATTGGAGATTCGCCACCTAGGTGACTTCAGAGGTACGGGTAGTGGAATGGAGTGGGTGACCATCATTACTTGCGCCGATAATTCGATTAGTATTTAGTCCTCGTTAGTCCATACTTTAGAGGAGGCTTGATAAAGACCGGTAGCAACGAACGAGGGGCGAACTTGTCCCTCAAGTAGTCGTGGATCTTTCTTACGTTTCTTCTTCTTGTTTCCTTCATCCTTGAAGCGTCCACTGGTACCCTGAGTAGATGCTTGAGTTACGATACCCGTACCGTTACGATCTAGAAATTCACGGAAAGCCTGCTCAATGTTATTCGTACCTTGAGTGAACAGGTTGGTATCAGCCCCTAACTTCTGACCGCTACCTAGTATAGTCTCCAAGTTATCAGCGACTGAGTTCGCAAGTTGATCAGCGATGAACTGCAGGTTATTATCCACGAAGGTCTGCATGATTCCATACTTGTCTTCTAGTACGCGTGCGACCTTCGCTGTCGATTCGCCATTCTCATAGAGTTGATCTACAACACCAAGGTTAAGTTCCATACGCCCTCCAAGGCTACAATTTAACTATATACATGAAATTCACGGAGTTACTATGTCCACCTTGTTGCAAGCTCTTGAAGATAAGATCGAAGAATTGAAATTGGTTGAAGAGGTACTAGACGACATGGCGATCATAGAGGCCATAATGTCCGTTACTGGAAACTTCATTAAAGCCCATGTAGCAGAACCATTCGAAGCTACAGTAACATATCCGGAAGGCTACATAGAGTACCTCGCCAATTACAAGCCCCCTGTCGAACCTGCCGTGGTACGTACTGGTCCCTTCAGTAAGCCGCGCAAGCCCTTGGCGAAGCCTACACGGTAACAGGAGCTTCCCATGAGAACATATGGACGCCCTAAGGGTACAGGGAAGTGGCAGACAGTATCGACTAGTTCGACTGGTGACAACTCGAACGTCATGCTGACTACATTGTGCCAAGTACTAAAGCTTAACTTGAATGAATCTCCCATCTGGGCTAACTATGGAATACCAGGTGTTCAATCTGTTCTAGGTCAGAATTTCCCTGACGTGTTCGTGCAGATAACTCAACAGCAGTTCGCTCAATACTTCGCAGCGCTCTCTATAGTTAGATCCACAGCAGGTACACCTGGTCCTAATGGAGAAGTTGAGCCTACCTATCTGGTAACAGCTACTACCTTCAGTGGTTCGAACCTAACAGCAACAGTATTCTGAATGAGGGCTTATGGCCACGCTTCCAACCGTACTAACGATTGATGGTCTTCAACCTCAGTCACCGTCTTCACTTAACGCACAACTTATAGCAGAAGCCACTGCGCTATCTCCAGGTCTCACTGCTAACCTTCCGGCCTCATTGATCGAAGACTTCTCGTCAACGGGTACAGGTGCTCTAACCCTAATCGATCAGGCTCGAGTTGAGACAGTGAATTCATTGACTCCTTATGGAGCTAACGCATACACACTGAATCAATTGGGTAACCAAGCAGGTATTCCACCTAACCTGACGACCAATGCTTCGGTCTTCATGGTCTTCGAATCGAATACACCTGGTTGGCAGATTCAAGAAGGCTGGATAGTATCAGATGGTACTAACCAATACGTATCGCAGGAGATTGGTGTTATTCCGGCCTCTGGCACATCGTTACCTATCTACTTCGTGTGCACGACTCCTGGTACCTTCCCTATTCCTGCTGGATCAGTAACTAACTTGATTACTCAACCCCAGAGTCCTGTTACTGCAACGTGTACGAACCCAAGTGCTGGTGTACAAGGACAACCGCCTGAACTTCTAGCTGCCTATAGAACGCGTGTGTTGAATGCGGGTCAGTCGATCGGCACAGGCATGACCACTACTCTCACTAACGCGCTCCAAGCTGTACCAGGTGTGCAACCTACATTAACTGGGTTAGTTCAGCAACCAGGTGGCGGGTGGGCTGTTATCTGCGGTGGAGGTGATCCATATGCTACCGCAGCTGCAATTGCAAGTTCGATGTTCGATGTATCGACACTGGTAGGATCGAAACTTGCGGTATCAGGAATCACACTTGCTAACCCTGGTGTTGTCACTACCAACTTGGCACATGGCTTGGCTTCAGGAGAGACGATCACGCTAACGGGTATTGTTGGAACCACACAGTTGAACAATGTATTATTGACGGTAACTGTGCTTACTCCTTATACGTTTAGCATTGGGCTCAATACGTCTGGGGATACTGCTTACGTGTCTGGTGGTACGCTCAATCCTAATCCACGCAATCAGGTAATCACGTTAAGCGATCCTCCTAATACTTATACCGTAACGTACATTGTGCCTCCAGTTCAGACAGTGACGTGCACGGTAACGTGGAATACTACGGCAGTTAACATCGTATCGAATGCGACCATTGCTCAGTTGATGATTCCAGTAGTAGTCGCCTATATCAATACGCTGCAGGTAGGTGCTTACATAAATCAGGCGGCACTTCAAGCATTGATCCAAGTAGCAATCGCACCATTGATTCCGGTTCAGCTGCAATCCCGGTATCAGTTCTCCTTCACTATCAATGGAGTGATAACGTCACCTGGTTCTGGTGAAGACTCTATCTTCGGTGATCCTGAATCTGGATGGACTATTCTGTCCACAGGCGTCGCTATCGTTCGGGGTTAACTATGGGACTTCCAGCGTATCAATCATTTCCCCAGCAGAGTCTGCAATCAATCGCTACAGGGCCTTACGCGTATCTCTATACTGAGTACAATGACGATCAGGATCTGCAGGCATTCATCTCTGCGTTCAACAGCATGACTCAGGATTATCTGACGTGGTTCAACACTATCAACCTTCCAGTGTATGCAGGGAATCCGTTGCTAGTAGGACCACTTCTAGACTGGGTACTAACTGGCCTCTATGGTATCCCTAGGCCAACACTGCCCTCTACAACGAGTGCAGCACTGGGTGTCTTCAATACTATACCTTATGATACGTATCCTTATCTAAAGTACAAGGCATCAGAGGCTATCCAAGTATTCGTAACATCAGATGATGTCTACAAGCGTATTGCCACCTGGAATCTGTATAAAGGTGATGGACAGACATTCACTATCGCGTGGTTGAAGCGTCGCATTCAGCGCTTCTTAGATGGCAATGATGGGCAGGATGGATTCAATGGCGCAGGCGTGTCCCAGACGTACGCTGTTAGTGTTGAATTCCAAGGTAACTATACCGTGGGCATAACTGTCACTGGTTCTCAGTATACCGCCCTATGGGCCATTCTGAAGGCCGCTATATCAGGAGGCGCTTGCCAGATGCCTTTCCAATACACATATAGTCTTGTCTAGGGGTTATCATGCCAGCGAAGAGTGAAGCACAGAGACGATTAATGCAGGCAGTTAAACATGAGCCTGCCGTTGCTAAGAAGACGGGAATCTCGAAAGCATCGGCAGAGAAGGTACTAGGTGAAACTGACTCAGCATCATCTAAATCACACATGCAACAGCACTTGGATACCCACCAGGATCTCATTGATAAACTCATTACTAAAGGTAGTAAATAATTATGGCTCTTACATTTCTAGCTGCTAATAACGCTTCTACAACCTTGGCGGGGGCTATCACTCCTACCTCAACTTCTCTCTCTGTAGTAGGGGGTACGGGTGCTCTCTTTCCTGTTCCCTCTGTAGGTAACTCGCAATTCCGGCTGACAATGGTTGATGCTGCCACTGGAGCCAAGCGCGAGATTATGTACGTAACGGCTACTTCTACCGATACGTTTACTGTACTTCGAGCGCAGGAAGGAACGGCAGCCCTCGCGTGGTTAGCAGGGGACACTGCTGGTAACTTCTTCACGTCAGGTGAGTTTACTAACTTAACTCAGATTGCTCAGGTACAAGCAGGTGGTATGAACTTCGCAGTAGGTGCAGGTACGGGGAATGCTATCACGGCATCTCTTAATCCTGCCCCTACGGCACTCGTCTCAGGTCTAATTGCTCGCGTTAAGGTCCTGTCTTCTAACACGACTGCCGTTACCTTGGCATTGAATAACTTCGGTGCTATTCAAGTAGTGGGTGAAGATGGTCTACCAGTAGTACCCTCTGCATTGATTGCAGGTACCATCTATCAGTTCATGTACGATGGCTCGCGCTGGGTAGTTACTAACCGACCTATTGCTCCATTCTATGCAGTAGACTCTTCGGTGACGGCGTCGGTTGTTACCATTACTACGCCAGTTCCACTCGCTGCTTATTACTCCGCAATGATTCTAATTGTGAAGGTAGCGAACACGAACGTAGCGGGAGGTACGACTGTCAACGTGAATGGACTAGGTGCAGTTCCGGTATTCGCTCAGAATGGTCAGGTACTAGTAGGCGGTGTGTTCCAAGCTGGTTCCACCTACATTATGATGTACACAGGTTCCGCCTTTATTGCTGCAGTTCCGAATAACCCCCCGTTCGCTATAGGGGAAATTCGTATGTGGACTCCACCTACTGGTACGACGAATGCTAACTTAGCAGCTGCGATTACTGCGGCATGGGGATTCGGTTGGCACCTTGCTAATGGTACAGTAGGGACAGTAAATCTGGAGGATCGTTTCGTTATAGGTGCGGGTAATCTGTACGCAGGAAACGCTACGGGTGGGGCAGCTACTTCGGTTATCGCTATCGGCAACCTTCCTGCACACAGTCACGGTGTTAGCGACCCAGGTCATAATCACGGTATGAATGATCCAGGTCATACTCACTATATGAATGATCCAGGTCATAACCACTATATAAATGATCCAGGTCATAATCATGGTCAGTCTGTACACAGTCATGGATTTATCGACCCAGGTCACGCGCACGTTATCCAGAACGGTGCTGTTCAAGTGTCAGGTTTAGCGGTAGGTGCTGGCTATGGTCCCTACAACTATGGTAGTGGTAGCAATAACCAGACGGAGATAGCAGGTACAGGAGCGAGTATTCAGGCACAGTACGCTAATATCAACGCTGCGGATACTGGGATTTATAATAGTGCTTCTGGTACTGGTGTTTATCTTAGTGGTGCTCTTACGGGCGTCTATAATAGTGCTGCAGCTACTGGTATAACAACGGCTAATACTGGCGGGGGTGCTGCACTTCCAACATTACCGCCGTACTACGCATTGGCATTCGTTCAATTCACGGGGGCTTAAAGCAGACAGGGTGAATTCTATTGATTCAGAATTCACCCAGATTGATCAGAAGAAGGGACTACCGGGAATGTTGGAAACGATCAAGGCGATTGCGATAACGATCATCAACTCGGTATTCGCTGCTGTGTCTTTCAGAAATTTCATCATTTAATGCTCCAATTAGTTCAGGTAAGGGGGAATTTCACCCCCTCCTCAATTACACTCGTTCTGGTGGCAGCAACACTAAGTCATCCAGCGATACACCACTAAACTTCGATTTACCGTTACATGTCTTACTGCGAGGTCCCGCATGTTGCTGCAACTTCGGCCGGGCCTTTACCACACACTGACGAACTACCGCTCCGATCGAAACACCCTCTGCCTCTGCCTCAACCATGAGCGCTTTCTTCATTTCCTCTGCTACGGTGAAGTTTAAAGCCGTGTCCAACTTCGCATCGCTTTCCACCCACTGTTCATCCTGCTGTGCGTGAAAGGCCATCGATACATCATTCGTATAATCCCACAGCATCGAATTCATGTTACCTTGCATCATCTTGTCTGCGTCCACGCCTTCCCGGATCGCTTGGAGCTCGGCTTGTTGCTTCCCAATCGTTTCGACAAGTCCTGCATTCTTCGCTTCAAGGCTTGCAAGTCGCGCTTGGTCATGGATCTGATGCTCCGCTAGTGTAACCAGATATGATTTCAGTTGTGCTACTTGCATATTCAATTCTTGAATTTCGGTCATGATGTAAATCTCCAATTATGCGTGATTAGCGAATTCTTTATGAACCCTGTTACGAGTCCTCTCTACGGCCTTGACGGCATCTTCCAAGTTAGGGAACATCTGGAATAAGGCTTTCTTGCCATTTATATTAACCTGCGCCAGCCACTTACCTTCCCGCGCAGCCCAGCACACTCCTTTAACTCCTGACTTACTGTTGGATTGTGCGTGAGTATTGCACATATTCTGACTAGAGGTTGCCTTTCGAAGATTCTTAATCCGATTATTCTGATCGTTAAGATCTTTATGATCCAGCAATATATCTCCCGGATCTTCACCGTAATAAAGTGCCCATGCGATTCGATGACCCTTATAGAATTCGCCGGATATACTAACCGTTGTCGGACCTGCAAGCTTACCAGCGAATCTTGAATTACTCTGATTACACCCGGCCACCGTTGCGAAGTGATATTGTGGTCTCACCTTCCACTTTAAACTACCGGTCTTCGGATTGTAAGTGAAACACTCTCTGAGATATTCCACTGAGGGTAACGCTTTAGCTTTCATGATACGCTCTTCATATGAGCTAACATCGTTTCGAGGGGCATCATCGGCGCTGTCGTATGTAAAGCCTCAACCTTTCCCGTATGAATGTGAAGCGCGGGGATATCCTGAACATTAACTTCGGATTCTTGAAACGTGTCGTCTACAAGCACTCCATCGATTGATTCCGTCACTGCCTCATCCAGACTGTTGACCAACTCCTCAGCGATTTCATTTACTGCGGCCTCAACTTGCGCCTTGATCTGCTGAGCAACGTGGGCTTTAAGTTTCGAGAATGCGGCGTGATTGCGAAAGCTCTTCATGATGTAAATCTCCAATTTCCAAGTTTAAGTTAGGCTGCAATGTTGTCTTTATACTGCTCAATGAATCTATTCAATCCGAGGGGTTCGGGCTGACTCATTACCGGCCGAATCCATCTGCTATCGTGTATCGAATACCGTAAGACCCGTCCGACTAGATTATTCAACATCCAGCTATAGTCTTCCGTATTCTTTAAATCTGCAGGCTTGCATCGAATAATTCGGCATTGATCTTCCACCATTCGATTGACGTCACCAATCATAATGTTCGATTGATGCGCATGTCCCATCTGATCTAACACACTGAATAACAACACATACCCACCCGATACTGGCTTGAAGTGAATCGGTGCTGTTACCAACATGAAGCGACCTTTAACTTCCATGTCCTTCCAGATTGATTTAGCATGATCGGTTACGAGGCGCTTGCCGTTGGTATCGATCTTGACCAATCCGTTGTATGCCGTTCTCTGTTTCATCGTAAATCTCCAATTCCCAAGTTTAGTAGGTGGGGCTTTCTGTACCCCGTTTATCGGTAAGTCTCAATGTTGCTAACCAACTCAGTCAGGCTATCAATACCGCTATCAGTAAGGCTAATTTCTCAGTAAGGCTATCAGTGTTGCTATGTGAAACTCAGTAAGGCTACCTTGGGAAGGGTTAATTCTTATTTAGAGAATCGTCAATCATTCGAATTGTTAAAGATCGCGGGTTACAGTCTCGGTCGATTCTCTGAATCTTTCCGTGTTTCGCGGTTATTCCGCACTTATTTCGTTTCCTGCCTTTCTTTCTTACTAGACTACATTCTATCTTGTTCGTTTCTATCAGTCAACAACTATTTACATCTCAGTGTTTCTAACCTTATTTACTTCTTTCCTCACTTGCTAGATTCTAGTTTAACTTGTTATCTCCTGTCCGTCAACACTTATTTACTATCCAGACTTGTTATTAACTCGTTTCTTTCCTGCCCTTCTTGCCTCACTTGCTAGACTCAATAATAAAGCATGCTGTATTTACAGTCAACAACTATTTACCAGATACTTGTTAAGTGTAAATATAACAATGTAAATTTACTGCATTACAATTGTAAGGTTTCTGAATTCTTCTGTATCTGTCTACTGTTGGCTACTTACCGATAATCAACATGGATTTCGACGTTATGCGCATCATTCGGAATTGTCCAACTCGTGCCGTTTCCCAACTGCATGGCTCTTTCATGCTGATTGCCGCCACCTTGCGCGTGTACCTGCAGCGTTTCTACATCGATATTCTGCCCACCTAGCGACCATATGATGCGCAGCAACTCGTGTACATCTGCACGATTTACGATAACGTGTTCTGCATCGTAATTCGATCGTTCTGAGATTGCCAGCGAACTACGATCAATGTCAACCAGCCGCTTTATTGCTTCCATTGCTGCTTGCGAGAACTTCATGGTAAATCTCCGTTAATGGGTAAATGTCTATAAAGGCTAATTTAGACTCGCTACGGGCCCTTCCTGACAGTAGAAAGGGCCTCTGGCTACACTATTCAGGGATGACCTGAAGATCGGCTACATCGACGATCTGACGGTTTACATCCATATTGATACCGCCGGAAATTGCCATGATTGGCTCTGACCAGAGCTCTTCGTTATCCAGCAGGGTAAGGGTATCACCATCGATACAGTAGAATCCGCAGCATGCTTGTGCTGTTGCTTCATACCAGTGTGCTACTGCGTGCTTTCCTGAATTGTGCTGAATCACGATCTGGTGATCCTTCGGTGCTGTGTCCATCGTTGCCCACGTCGTCATGATTTATTCCTTGTTAGATTTAGTGAAAGCTACGATTGTTTCTTGAAGTAGCATGATTGAAGTTTCGTACTCTGCGCTTACCTTATCAAGGCGAGCAATGATATCCTTGTACTCGTCGGGCAATAGATCCTGCTGGTAAGCATTCGCGGCGTTGCAGTCTACGCCTACCTTCATCATTCGAAGCAGCACTTCACTGAAGTTAACGAGCGCGCCTTGTACTGCTGGATCTTCATATACTTTAGTCATTTACAGTTTCCATTTAATTTCAGCCTTGGTTAACTCGTCCTGCAGCGCCTTGATTATGTCAGGAGTACCACTTGTCGGTTTACCCGTTTCCAGAATGAGCGACAAGTGGCGTTCAGCAATCTTCAACAGGTAAAGCAAGTTACATTCGTCAATCGGAATCATCGTCTTCGTCATCCTCATCTTCGTCATTCCATCGCTGCCTAGAATGCGGAGATTCTTCTGGTATGTCAATCAACGCCTGGGGAGCGAAGTTGAATGCCGACTCGTCTGTCCAGAGGGTAGGTTTAAAGAATGCACCGTATATCAATCGACGCAACTCATGACCTATATGGCGTTCGATACTCTGCATTGCTTGTTCTTCCGTGCAGTATGCCCATGCGTAAATCTCACTTGATTCGTCCATCACTGCCTCCTGCGAATCCACCAGTCGGGATTGCACCAAGGAATGATGTGCCGCTACCGTCACTACCTGCGCCACCAGTGCCGAATGTAGCGAAAGCCCCTTCTGCGATAGCCAGCTTCTTACTCAGGCGATCGATCTCGTTAGCCATCGATGCAGCGCTAAAGCGTGCGATTTCGATACAACCTAGAGCGGCTCCAAGTTGTCCCTTCAATGTCTCAATCTCAGCAGCGTACTTGAGTTTAGACAACTGCTTGGACGTCCGCATTTCCCCAAGTTCCTTATACACCACACTCATCTTCTCCTCCCATTCCATGATCTCTGAATGGGCGCTAATGGATGTCTTCCGGTTGCTTTCACTAAGATTCTCCAACTTAGCACGATGCTCCTTGGAGATCTCCAACTGCTTGGTCAAGTCTTCCACCTTAAATGTCAGATCCTCATTCTCGAAAGCCAGCTTAACTACTAAGTCTGCATTCGATGCCGAACTAAGTTGCAGATCGTGAAGTTCGGCCTGGAGCTTAACATTCTCATTGTGCATCTTTATAATCTCGCCACTGGACTTCGGTGCATTGGTCTCGTTGATGATACGGTTCACAGTCTCTCGTTGTTCAGCTTCCATATGCTCTCGAAAGGTATAGCCAGCATGAATTGCTGCCATATCTAGTGTAGGTTCGGGCGCGAGCAACGAATCGATATCTACATTCACGATAGTATCAGCGAACCCTTCCATACACTGACCACGACCTACCAGTTCTTCGTATTCTGCGAGACTCATTGTGATTGTTCCTTCCATGATTCACTCCTTATTGGTTTCGCGCTGTCCACGCAATGTTCTTGTTCTCAAGATCGGTCCGGATCTCAGGGTACTTGGTGAGTAGAAATTCGAATGCTTCACGAGACAGAAGTACATTGAATTCTGAACCTTGTGCTAAACCAGAAACGGCTGGTTGTTCCAATTCATTTAGGTAGTTGGGTGGAATTGCACATTTCAGATAGTCCACGAATTGTTGCTCACTCATGATGTTACTCCTTATTGATTGATCCAGCGTGCGCGTTGTGCTTCGGTACCGCGAGCTCCCATGGCACGTGCTTCGATCATAAGCTCGGATATAAGAGGACGACCAGTACCTTCAGTTACTGTGAATGTACCATCAACATCCTTACGGAAATCAATCCAGTTGCCGTCCTTGAGACCAATGGTAACGTGCTTGCTACCATCATTCCAATAACCTAAGGGCTCCTCATCCCACTTGCATAGGAGTTCAGCAATGGTAGCCAAGTCTTCTTTAGTGATATTCATGATTTATTCCTTAGTCTTAAGTTGAAATGCCTTCAGTACATCTAGCTGCAATCTGTTGCGCTTAATGACCTCGTAACCTTCTACATCGTGTAGCTTCTGGTGCACAAGTGTTCGTACTTCACGTGCCTGCCAGTTCACAGCATACTCCAATGCTTGTTTATAATGCTCGACTTCAGCAAGTGCATCTTCGAGTTGCTTAGCGCGTGTGCCAGCATCCGAGTAGGTAACGGGATATCCACCACCATGAAGTCGTGCTTCGTCGTCTGATGAACCACCGCCTGATACCCAAGGACTGATTGGAGTGAATCTACCACTACCGCCGATACTAGGAGCACCGTTGGCTACAGTATCTTCATGGCTCATACTAGCCCCGCCACCTCCACCGCCGTAGAATTCTTGGCTACGATTACCGTTAGCGTCTACCAGTGTGTGTAGGCGGATATGTACGCCATTATTCCCGCCACTAGCATAAGTAGAAGTAGGATTCTGAACAGGAACCCGATCACCTTCGCTATCAGGAATGCTATCACTATTGCTAGGATTAGAAACACCATAGTCATTATCGTTCTCCATGTTGGACTCCCACCAGCTCAAGCTTAAATGCCGAAAGCAGAATCTGAAGTTGCGCTCTATGATAAGCCAGATCCTTCTTCATGTTGGAATCGATTGTATAACCAAGGGTAATGCTCTCGATACGTTCGATCTCTTTACGATGATCCTTGATGAACTTCATGATGGTTGCCAGCGCTTCAGCGGTAGCCAACTGTTTACGTTCAGTGTTGCTATGTCTCATCTTAGTCTCCTGAGTGTGCAGCGACATACTTATGATCCTGCAATGCCAACAGTCCGATATCGCCAATCTGTGAGGTGGCCTCGTCGGTATCATGTTTCAACATCATTACTGCTAGCTTGAGTTGATCGATGGCGGCTGAGTCCTCTTTCTCAGCAGCGACTGCACCGTTAGTATTAGCCTTTACTTCCTGTCCGTTCGCTGCGACTTCAACCTGACTGCGGTACAGAACGATGGCGTTACCAGTTAGCAGAATGTTCCATGCGAAGAGTGCAGCAACAAGAATCTTGATCTTCATTTCTTCACCTTCTTCTTAACGTCTACCTTCGGGAATTCCATATACGCGGTGAGAGCTAGGCGTACAAGCGATGCCATATTGGGAATACGATTCTCATGTTGGAAGTCGACCATCTCTGCGTGGAACTCAGGATCGAATGCAACCTGAACAGGGATGGTTGCGCGGACTTGAATCTTCTTTACTTGCTTGATACTACCAGTGGCACGTTGGGTCTTAGTCATTAAGTAACTCCGTTTATGTTTACAATGTGAAATTGGTAAATGTGATAATGTGTTTACAATGTTAAATTGATGGATTTAACGTGAGGCTTGATCTTCATAACAGGGATCGAATGCTTGTCCTGAATCACTACCTCTACATCAACCTTGAGACCTTCGTTAACTTCCATCCGTTTAGGAAAGAACGCTAGATCGATTGTGTAGGTTGAGGTCGAACCATTGGAACCGTAGGCTTCTACGTAGACTCGTTCTAGATCACGATCAATTCCAATTACTTCGCCTGTGAACTTGCTAGTATGGTAAATCTGTTTAAGCATTCGGAAGCCTTCGAAGTGTTTCATAAATCTCCTTGTGTATCTAGTATTTACATACATATACTTAAATTGGTAATCGTGAATTTATGTCTTTAGATTAAATTGGCGGATTCCTAGTTTCGAAGGGACGTTGGTGAATGTGATCCTGTCCTTCGAAACAATGCGGACATTCTAGTGCATCATGATCTCCACAGGTTTCACACTCTACCGAAGTAGGTCCCCATTCCTTAAAGGCGGACCATGCGTTACAGTACTGACATTGAATCTCAGTATCCTCAGTGATCTCACCCGTGAATTTCCACGGCCAGCCTAGACGCTTCATGTTCATAATATTCTCCAATTAGGAATTCGCCCACGCATCGTAATCATCGCTAGAATCTTCGTACCCTTGCTCCCACTGTTCCCCTTCTATGCTCCTGTTGGGGTATGGATTTACTGGGTCGTCTCTTACACATTCAACCCAGAACTTCCATGCTGCATCGTAACCTTCTTTATATGGGTTCATGATTCTAATATCTGTGTTAGTAAATCTTTACGTTCGGTATTACCGTATGGTATATCCAGATGGTCTGCAATCTTCTTGGCAACTCTGCGAAGTCTCTCCGCTCGTTCTGGATACTGATAGGCCATTATACGAACTCTCATAATATTTCCACGAGAAGTGAAGCTTGGATAGAACTTGAATACCCGCATGACTTCGATAGTTCTAGCGGTAGTAGGAATATTATGTAGATCATTCATGTCCCATACTTTATGCACGCCCTTAGTATAGTCGTTAGGATTCTTCTGCGGCTTAACATAGTTTCCCTTTATGCTAATCACGATTGCTTCCTTAGAATTGAATGTTAAGTGCTTTCGCACGCGAAAGAATAAATTGCTCAGGTGTACAATGCCCCTTCCACTCCTTATCGTTCCAGTTCTTAATCGGCGGATGACCATCACCGGAAGGATAAGCCGTGATAGCTTCACGTTGGATGCCCGCACACTTCGCCGCTAAGACATGAGGAAGTCGCTTAGCCCGATCACCAGACCAGAAACGTGAATCATTGAGAACTGTCAGCAACTTATGCTGCATCGATTTAACAGGAGCCGTCAACTTCTTCAGTGTCGCTATGCCTTCTGCGCTCTTCTTCCATTGTGCCAATGACATAAGGTTAGACCGTTCTTCTTTAAGATCATTCACGTCTTCGCCCTGCTTCTTGAGCTGACCGATACGAGTAGTCAAGGAACTATAACGTGCTCCGTGTTCGCTCTTATCATAAAGTTTCTTGAGTTGCAGATTGAGTTGTCCATTGTCGGTCTCTTGATACTTTCCGTTCGCTGCCTTCTGCACTTCCTTATCATACGGAGTTGAATACGACAGAATCGAATCGAACTGATACTTCGCCATGATAAGGTCGGGAGATACGATACTAAGAACTCGAGCCTTCATGGATTCGTTCTCAGCAAGAATCGTCTGGAACCGTTTATGAATTGCATTAGCGATTGCCTTGTCAGTAACGATCAACAGACACGGATCTTTAGAATCTGCCATGCGAACATTGGAACGGAACAGAACTTGAATTGCATAATCAACTGTACGATCAATCGAAGGATCATAAGAAGGAACGCTGGATTTCAAGAATCGAGTTTCGTTCGGGCTGTACTTCATGGTTGCGAGGAATGCAGCAGAGTGACACAGTTTCCACCTGTTCAGACCATGAGATACCATCGGAAGTTTACGAATGATGTTACCCTTCGCATCTGGTTCATACATCTTCTTCATCTTATTGAATCCGTTGATGTTCTCCTTGATCCACAGCGGATGTGTAACCTTGGGATTAGACTGCGACCGGAAACTTGCATTGACACCGATTGGCAATGCTTCTGCTGCCAAGTTATTCTTCTTGAACCAAGCCTTCTGAAGATCCAATGAACGCTGAACCATATAACGAACAACCGACGAGTTGCTGATGATATCTTCGAAGTGATACTTGTCCATCAACTTGAATTGTTTCGAGAGGTCTACATTGTTGAACTGTTCCACCATTGCAGTCGCGCTATTCTCTTGAACACCTTGTACCGAGCGATATGTATGAACACGATTCTTCCCGAATGATGCTTTCCAATCACTAGCCAGATCATTAGCAACTTTCGTATTTAGTTGACCCTTAACTACTAGTCCCTCTACCATCTGCGTCTTCGTCAATTCCCTATCACCGAAGTCGAACACGTATGTAAGTTGCACGTTCTTCAATCGATTGATAATGTTCTTCATGCGCTTCGGATCGATATAATTATTCAGTCTGTTCAGGTTAACCGGAAATTCAGGATCAACGCACGGGTTAGTTAGGAAGTGGTACATCTGCGAGGAATCGAAGAATGCTGAAAGGATCAATACCTTGCCATAGCTGTAGAACATACGTGTCGGTGAGAATACGTTGTTCACTTCGTAGTAGGGCTTGTTCGTCTTCTTGGTGACCGATACATAAACATCAATCGAGGACGAATGCACGTTCTCTAGGAATTCATGAATGCGCTGTGCTTGCGTTCTCTTCTGTGTAGAATCGGGAAGAAGAGATTCGATGAACTGCTGGCTAGGAAATTCAATACCCGGATTCTGCCACTTCCACACTTCTAATCGCGATCCTTCACCAACTTCCATTGATACTACTGGTTGAATCAGAGCACCTCTGAATTTCCTGCCGTCTCGGGTTTCATGCGCCAACTTCGGATTTAGAAAGAAGTCATACACGTTCTCCGGGAGATTCAACGAGTAATTATCTTGAAGACATGCGCGTGCTTCATCATAGACCAGAGTCACACGCCTCTTACCTTCCATTAGCATGGGAACCTTCGCTATACATTCATGTGTAACCAACAGGATAGTTCCGTCTGCAACTGCCAAGTCACCTAAGAGTGCGTCGTGGAAACGATCTTGCACGCGACCTGTTCCCTCTTCAGCAGTGATCTGCTTAATCTTGTCTTTACTGATATTAGCTTTCATCGTCAGGTCAGTGGAAACCTGATCTAACAGAATCTTCGTCGGTGCTGCGTACACAAGTACGGAATTAGATTGCTTGTTCTTAACGTGATTTACCGCTGCCTTCAGGAACTGATGCGTCTTACCCGCACCTGGGAGAGCGTTCACGTAATCAATCCGTGTGACCTCTTGCGTACCAAGAGTAACGGGAATGGATGTATTGTAGATCTGCATTAGGGTCGCGTTCTTATTCATGAGTAACTCCTAGGGATTGTTGTATCTTATTTACAGTGATTTCATAATTAGCCTACACTGTGAAATTGGGGGTCGCGAATTAGGGTAAGAAACGGGAGTGAGGTCGAAATACGCGATTATTCATAGAGAAATTTAACTAAGATTTCATAAATATGCCTACATTCTTTCTATAGATAATTATGAAAGTTTAGGAGGGTCAGAATTTAACAACATGTTTCGTTTATGTGTATCTCTCTCTATATGATAAACGTAACATCCTCGAAGCCTCAGAAATTGGGTTCCATCTGCCTTGAATCCATCTCCGTCCCTTACCAGTCTAGTACGCGCCACCCTTTACATATATCTGAAATTGCATGTTGTGACATTCACACATTATTTACATGTAACCCATAACTTCAGAATATTTAGTACGCGACCCCTACACCAATCCTAGGTTTCGCTCTGTCCCAATTTCACTATACACAGGAATTCTCCACCACGGGAGTCCTCCCATGAAGTATGTTCTGATCTTGGCTGTTGTTACTCTTATCTCACTAACCCTAGCAGGCACCCCTTCCACGATTAGCATACCTCCCAAGTATCAACCTCGAGAGCTACCTCAACTCTGTACCCTCATTGTTGATATCACTGGTCAGGTATTCACCTACCGTTCCACTGGTCACGATAAGGACGCCGCGCTCTTAAAGTTCGTAGCTATGTCTAGCGATCCTGAAATGCAGAACACGATAAAGTCGATCATCAACGCTATGTACGATAACGCATGGTACTCGAAGAATGCAGCAACGGATGAAGCAGCAACTGAGTGTCTGAGATTCATTAACCACTAACCCAATTTAATTTCATAGTCACACGGAGAACCACATGTTCCAACAATACATAGTCCCTGTATCCTTCCTCATAGGTCTTGGCTTCGGTTTCATTCTTAATCGCATGATGTTGATTAAGAACCCGGCCTTGATGAACGCCTTGATCCATAAAGCACGACAAGATATGGAACTCGCGGATTCTATCCTGAAACAGAAGCTGGCAACTATTCCTCAAGCAACTATTGCTCGTGACGTAACCACAGCACTCGAAGTAGTAGCACCTGCTGTTCCCCTTGTAGTGTCGCAAGCAGTTGGTGACTTCGCTGCATCTGCTCTTCACTCTGTAGCCAAGGGAGGCGCTCAATGAAGTATTCAGCTTTAGCCTTACTGATGGTTACTCCACTTGCTGGTTGCGTTAATCTCTACGCAGGTATAGCGCGTTATGATGTGAAGCCTTTCTACGATCCAGTAGCGAAGGTCGAAGTGTGTTGTGAAGCAACTGTCACCTCAGGTAAGAATGTGAAGTCGATGGTTGCTCATATTGCGAGATCCACTGATGGTTCGATGGTTGTCGACTTCACTGAAGATGGTGTAGTATCGTCGAAGTCTATCACTGCAGCTACCGTTGGTGTTTCTTCAGTTTCCTCAGCAGTAGTAGCTAGTGCTAACGCAGCCGCACAGTTCGCACCAGCAACCGTAGTAGCAAGTGCACCTGTATCAACGTTAAGTGCGGTAACAGCCTTACTGACTCCTGTTGTTCAACTTCCTAAATGAGATATTTATGAACCTCTTTAAATGTATCGCCCCCTTAGTTCTTGTGGCCTCCCTTGGTGCATGTGCATTTCCGACAGCAGCTCCGACGACTCCTGGTGTAACTGCAACGACCTCGGTACCAGCTATTAAGTTGCCGATTCCGTTGCCTTCGCTCACGGTGTTGCCTAGTCCCGCTGTACTTGCAACCTCAATCTGTCCTTCTGTTCAAGCTGCAATCAGCGCATTGGGACTTCCGGGCGTCCTTAACGCCAGCGAAACTTTACTCCTTCAGAATCCAGTTACCCCTGAAGTCAATGCGGTATGTAGTGGCGCTACAACTCTTAATATCTCCAGTCTCCAATCCTTCAACTCTACTGCCTACCCTACCCTCCTCACTATCATCCAGGATAGCACTATTCCAACCGCGACTAAATCTGGTATTATCTTGGGGATGACGATGGCGTATCCGATCTTGACTGCACTCGTTGCTCAAGTATCGGCGATGCAGGCAGCAACTGGTGCACCGGTTTCGACAACGGTTACGGTGAACGGTGTACCTGCAGCAGTAGTGGTGCCGGCTCCTTCTACCTTGGCATCGACTGTTAAATAACTATAACTATTGAATGATTCGGAGATTTACAATGACTAGCCTTACTGACTTCAAGTTGATCCTTGCAGCAGCAGAACGTGCGAACGCAGCTTACACTGAAGACGCTACTTCTGCTGCCCTTCAATTTCAGAATCTAGGCCAGATGTTTATTGGTCAGTATCAGAATCAAGATCATCAAGCTGTACTCTCACGGGATTCCCAAGGTGCAGTCTACCTTTCTATCAGTGGAACGCGTTTCTCCCAAGGTGCATTCGCAGACCTACTTGATGACGCTTTCACCGTTGCTGTTTCAGTTGGTGCTCCTCATGTAGGTATGAAGGCAACAGAAGGTGCGTATCACGGCCTAGACGTCATGTGGGACTGGGCGCTATCAATGGTACCTGCCGCCACTGTATTCAACGTAGAAGGTCACAGTCTAGGTGGGTGGCGTACCCTGTACACTCCATTGTTTCTCGACCCTAAGCGTATTGGTCAGCTCGTAACGTTCGAAGCTCCCAAGGGTGCGAATGCCAAGTATTGGGAATTCTACGCAGACATCTTCAAGAGCGCAATCAATGTAGTGAATGGTGCGGATATCTTCTATGGTTATCCTCACCTTGGCGAATGGGTCCATGCTAACCAAGAAGTCTTGTGGCTTCATAAGACAGGCTACGAGGTGATCACTCCCTCTCAATGGCCCCTTGGATTGTGGGAACCAGATCATTCGCTCACTACAATCATCCAGCGCCTAATCGCACTTAACAACTAACCTAACAAGTTTACGGTGGTGGACCAATTCTCTGTAAATCTCCAATGGGGTCCACCATCTTTTTTATTAGAGGTAAATGATGAAAGTAGCTCCACAATCGAGGAGGAAGAGTAATCAGAACCTGAAGCATGTAGCAATGGACGATGAAATACTACCTGAAGTTCCGATTGAGACCTCGCATCGTGTTCTCGCACTTGATTTAGGTGTGGACCGATGCGGCCTCTCAGTTGTTGAGCTCCGTGTGCTTCGTCGATTCATCCGCCGCTCAGGTTTCTTCAAGGTCATGAAGCATCAATTCCAGGTGCTCCATGTTGCCCACGTAGAACACACGATCTCCGACTTCTCACAGCTTAACGAACAGTCATGGGCCTTCACCAAGGAAGTGGTTGAATTAACTGAACGCTTCTCTGTCGATGCGCTAGCGGTTGAACGCTACCAACAAGTAGGTCCACACTCTGTAGTTACGATGGAATGTTGCAATGCGATGCTAGGGATTCTCTCACAGATACCAGTCGCCCACTATGAATTGCCTAAACCTACTCAAGACCTGAAAGAGATACAAGTTCAGCGTCCTATGCCGTTATTCACAACGACCGCCCAGTCTTGGAAGACGAAGTACGCCAAGGCTAATCTTATTGATCTTCAAGATGTGTATGAGAAGTTCCAGGAATACACAGAGCAACAGGTTGATGCAACCGCTGTTGCTTGCACGGCCCTTACCCGTGCTTCCGAAGATCAGAAGTTAAGTTGGTCGTTGTCCCCTATCCTCCGAGCTTATCATGATAAAGAAAGATCCACCAATTGCAGACGACAAGCCTGATGGTAGGACAGGCCAAGTTCCTGCGATATCTGAAGGCATCTCTGAATTCTCTGTACCCCATGAACGAACAGAAGCGGTCCCAGAAGAACGAGTCCTAACCTATCTGGAACAGCAGTTCGTTCGTGAATACGTGAAGGATTTCAATCTAACACTAGCTGGTCGTCGTTCTGGTCATCGCCGCGACAATGTACTTAAGCTGTTAGCTAAACCTCACGTACGCCAAGCTATAGATCGTATAGTAAATGAGAGAGCAGCAGTCGCAGAACGTGACAACGAGAAGCTGCTCACCAACCTGTATGATATGGCAACTGCTAACGTTGCAGAGTTCATTGAACACTACAATGGTGCCTGCCGTTACTGCTGGGGACATTCTACCAAGAAAGGCAAGCTACATATCATAACCCACGACTATCACTATAAATCTAAGCGAGAACGTGATGAAGCGCATGATAAATTTATGCAGCGCCTTGATTCTAAAGAACGCAAGTTTCCTAATGGCGGCCTTGGATATGATGCTTATCGCTCTCCTAATCCTGATTGTCCTGAGTGTCTCGGAGATGGAGTCTCTCAAGTAATAATCAAGGATACGAACACTGGCACCAAGGGCACACAACTTATTGCTGGTATTTCGATCACCCCAGCAGGTAAGGTAGACCTTAAGATGCACGATAAATTAAGGGCCTCCCAACTCTACATGCAAGCCGTTGGTATGCTAGAGAAAGATGCTAACGATCATGAAGTACGTATTATCGTTGAGAACTCAATACAAGATCTGTTGTTGAACCCGCAACCGAACCCTAATAGCGTTACTTCTCTCGATGATAAGGATATGGAATTCAAGATCGAGGATGCTACTAAGCCATGAGTGATAAACGAATTCAACTACCTGTCCTACACCAAGGTCAGCAGCGAATGCTTCAACAATCTACACGTTTCACCGCCGTTCGTTGTGGTCGCCGCTGGGGCAAGTCATTCACCTTGGAAACAATAGCAGCATCTTATGCATCGAATGGTATGCGTGCTGGCATCTTCGCACCAACGTACAAGACAGTTAGCGAACAGTTTACTTCAATCGCTACACACCTAGATCCAATCATCAAGTCCAGTAATTCCGGTCAAGGTGCGATTAGAACTATCAATGGTGGGCATGTAGACACTTGGTCACTGGATCACAACAAGAGAGCAGGACGAGGTCGTAAATACCATGTCGTCTTGCTCGATGAAACGGCTTTCAACGGTCCAGACATGATGGATATATGGCGACTTGCCATTAAACCAACGCTCTTGGACTATAGAGGTCGTGCCTTCGTATTCTCTACACCTAATGGCGTTGATGAAGAGAATTTCTTCTACCAAGTGTGTACTAATCCGAAGTATGGATTCACAGAGTATTATGCTCCTACTTCAGATAATCCTGAGATGTCTAAGGAAGAGCTAGCAGATCTACAGCGAACAGAATTACCGGAAGCATTCGGTCAAGAATATGGTGCACAGTTCATTGATTGGTCGGGTACAGCAATCATCCAGCTTCAACCATTCGTAGCTGATCCTGTCCGTTGTGATTATGTTGTGGCGATCATAGATTCTGCTATTAAAGATGGTGTACAGCATGATGGCACAGGTGTTTCGTACTTCGCACGTAATATGTATGATACTTCTAAGCCACCTCTTGTCCTCATCGATTGGGAACTACATCAGATTCAAGGTGGATCACTTATTAACTGGTTACCTACTGTGCATCAACGTGTTGCAGCCTTAGCACGACAATGTGGTGCAGTACAACAGGATATTGGTATCCCAAGAGTATTCATTGAAGATAAAGCATCTGGTAGTATCCTTCTCCAGCAGTGTCGTGATTTAAGTCTCCCTGTATCTTCGATCCCCTCAGCCTTCACTGCAATGGGTAAAGATGCTCGTGCAATGGCAATTTCATCATATGCTTATCTAGGTAAAGTACGCTTTAGTGAGTATGCGTACCATAAGCAGCAGGAGTTTAAGAAGAAAGTACAGAATCACCAATTAACGCAGGTTACGACCTTTCGTCTAGGTGATAAAGATGCGTCTAAACGCGCAGATGACTTACTTGATACCTTCTGCTACGGTATTCTCTGCTGCATAGATAAGAAAGAACTAACACTAGCGCGAACCTAAACTATATGAAGACGGAGAATACTCCATGAGCGATTCCTATTTCGATGCACAGGAAGAAGGTAATAAGTCAGTCCTTCAAGCGATGTTGATGGCGGATGATATAACCCCGGGTACTGATCCTTCTTATGAGCTCTGTAAGATCATCTACGCGTATCACCCATTAGGTTTAAAGATGGTAGATACACCAATCATGCTCGCTATGTCCCAGGAGCGTGAAGTAACAGGTATTCCAGAACTAGCTAAGAAGCAATTTAATGATACGTGGAGCAACTCAGGCGTTAACGATAACATCGCGGGAACAGTTCGTCTCTCGCGTATATATGGTCTAGCCAGTTGTGCGGAAGTAGCATCGGGCGTCTTCAGTGTATTCGATCCATTGAATACCGCGGGTTCTGTAGTGTTGAATCAAGAACCTACCGCTGTAGACTTCATGAAGCCTACTGGTGTAGAAGTACAAGGTAAGGAATTCCCCCTTGGTAAATCAGTTGTAGTTCAGAACGGTCCTGCATTGTATATTCAATACACCAACTCCAGCTTCGGTTTCAATGGTCGTTCTGTTTACCAGAATACGTTGTTCTTGCTCAAGACGTACTTGCAATCAATGCTCACTGATAACATGGTGGCATATAAAGCAGGCGTACTCATTGCGAAGACGGAGAATGGTGGTTCGCAAGCAGATGGTATCAAGGGAATGTTCCAGGCGATTAAACGCCGATTCCTGAAGAAGAGTGAAACGAACAGTGTGCTCTCCATCGGCGTTAACGATACTGTCGAAACATTGAATATGCAGAACACCGCAGACGCAATGACAGTTTCCAAGGATTCAACACTCGATAACATTGCTGCTGGTTGCAACATGCCTGCTGTTCTCTTGAAGTCAGAGATCATGACGCATGGTTTCGGTGAAGGTACGCAAGATGCTATTTCCATTGCACACTACGTAGAGCACTTCCGCAAGCAGATGGAACCCCTCTACCAATACTTCATTCCACGCATTCAACGTGCAGCATGGACTGAAGAATGGTATGAAGCGTTCGTTGCAGAGAATGAGGAGTATGTAGGTGTTAGCTTTAAGGTAGCAATCAACCGGTGGACTGATACATTCGAATCGAAGTTTCCATCGTTGCTCGTTGAACCTGATTCAGAGAAGATTAAGAAGCAGGAAGCATCGATTAAGAATGCGCTCGACTTCTTCGATAAGTTGCAAGCATCGCTCGGCCCGTCTGGTCGTAAAGGTCTCGTTGAATGGCTTATCGCTACTGTTAACTCAGAAGGTATGGATCTATTGTTTCCTGAACCCTTGGTCCTCGAGTTGGATGATACTGATTTCGCAATAGCTAAGCCTACTGAAGTGAAAGAAGAAGAGCGTGACGAAGAAGGTGATACTTCAGATAGCGACAATGAAGATATGAACGATTCTGTCAACTACGAGAATCCTAAAGGTCGTGCGCTGTATAAGACGACAGACATTAAGGATATGATCTTGGCTGATAAGATAACGCGAATGAAACCATTGAAGAAATAAAGCAGGGGACTGAAATGGAAGAACCCAAGCGGGCTGTGCAATTCGCACTCAATCTACAAGCAGATAGCATCGAAGAATTAGAGGATGCATTGTTCAACATATTGACTAGTCTCGAACGTAAGGAATTGCGCTCAGTAGGATGCTCAGGTGGTGTGGGCTCTGGCTACACTTATGAATTGTTAATCGCCAAGCACCCTACACATAAAGAGTACGTGCAGCAGCTTAACAAGTACCTCGATTACCTAAACCCTTCCAGGAGTAACTAATGAACATCGTATTGAAGTGTCCTCCAGAAGGCAGACTAGGAGGGCGTGCATATTCCTTCTCGTCTGATGTTGATATGGGAAAGATTGGTCCTCAACTGATTGGTAAGGTAGTTGCTGAACCAGCTTCTAAAGGTTCTATTACTCTCGTTACCACTCAACAGCTATTCTTCGAGGTCTTAGAATTGTTGCGCACGCCAAGGGGTACTTAAATGACTTGGCAGCAGATACTCCGACAATCGATGCTCGACTTACTGCTGAAGGGCACGACTAAGACGTCTGTTGCTCAACACGTATCGAACGTCCGACAAGCTATCGACAAGGAGATGAATGATAATGCGTTCGCTACTGTTCGGCGCGCACTGTCATCCATCTTCAATTCCAACATCAAGAAGAGTTTACTCAGTCATCAATTCCAGAAGACGAAGGGCGCTACATCTTATCGTAAGGTCCGGAACAAGCGTAAGGCGATGGAGATTAGGAAGGGCCGTAACATAAAGGCATCTGCAGAAGAGTTAGCTGGATTCGAAGCATTGGTTCCCATCTACACCAAGGACATGCTGAAAGAGAAAGCTAAGAAGCTCCTTGATATCAAGATTCAGGAATCTCTAGACCTTATTAAGTTGAATCGTGAGGCCTCGACTCAACGCACATTGCAACGTCTCCAAGGGTGGGCATCATCTATTCCTGCTAAGACTCAGATGCAGAAGTCCATAGAAGTAGTGAAGAGGAGAAAGACCGGTGAATTCAAGCTCGTTAAGAAATCGAAGGCAGAACTTGAAGCGGAAGCTAAGCGTGGAGGAACTAAGTCAGCTTTCGTCCCACCTTATAAACAGGTACCAGTCTACGAAGAGTATAAGGTACGCCAGGAGCTCCCAGTATCAGCACAACGACCGCATGGAGAATATGAACGTGCTAAGTTCGAGAAAGCTTATGCTGGAATGAAGGAACCGGTAGAGTCCTTGAAGTATAAGGAACGAAGGGTAGCAATCGATCAGGGACATAAGTTAGCAGCTGCTATTGCTAGTGTGAATGCACAATCGAATTCAGCTATTGCCTTCACGTGGAGACAGCACTTCACGAAGAATCCCCGAGAACGTCACACTGAACTAGATGGTGAAGTGTTTCCTATCAAGAACAGCTGGGCTTATGAACAGGGATTGATTCAAGGCGCTAAGGGGAAGTATAAATTCGTTGAGGATCTTCCGTCCCAACCTGCTGAAGAAGTGTATTGTAGATGCACCGCTGATTACGTATTCAATCTCCGCGAATTGTATCGTAGAGCACCACATCTGTTAACCGCTAAAGGGCTGGCCGTATTGGGCATCAAGCGCTAATTGCCAATTTAATATCATGCACAGAACAAGACAACGATCGGAGGTAATGATGTGAAAGCTACGCAATCGAAATTGTTGAGATCCATGTTCAACGAGTTCTTTACTCTGGTTAATAATACGGTCGGACTCGATCCTGATGAACCTTTCGAGAATGAAGAAGTTCTAGCTGATGAACAATCTAGTCAACTTCTGGAAACGCAAGTCATCAATGGTTTAGTAGATGGCACGCTTCCTTCGCCACAAGTTCTTTCGAATTCCCTTTACTACAAGTTTCGTTTCACTGGTACAGGTGACGTGTGGCGAGACACAACTGGAGATACCTACCGACGACCAGAACACTACCTTAACGATGAAGTAATGGCCCGCGCTATTGGTGTTCCAGTAGTTGTCGAACATCCAGAGAAAGGTAAACTTGAAACCACTACTAAACTGGTGGGCACGACTGTTCATTCTTATGTACCTTCGGATCTTCCGGAAGACATATGGGTAATCGCTCGTATCACGGATGGTGAAGCACAAGCAGCGCTCCTCTCGAATGAACTGAGCACTTCTCCTTCAGTAGTTACTGCCAAGTCGTCGCCAACTGAAGAAGGCGCTCCTCTCTTCATTGACCATCTGGCTATTGTACCTCACGGTGTATGGGATCACGACAATGGTCCTAACGGGATTGTTCAAGACGTACTGATTCCCGACATTGCTGATGTTGCAGAAACCCTAGTAGCACCTGAGTCTGAGCCAGTAAAGCTCGAACCAATTGATGTACTAAACGCGATTGATTCAATCGAAATTAAACCTGATAGCGTGCTATCTTATAGTAAGGAAACTGACATGACCCCGGAAGAACTCAAGGCTATGCTTGCTGGTGCTATTGGCGAAGCGATGAAGCCCTTTAATGATCGTCTCAACGCAATGGAAGTTCGTGCTGATTCCACGATTGGTAAGCCGTCTGCTGGTATGGATAAGACGAGCGAAGTGAAGGATGACGCAGCCTCTGAAGAAGAAGGCGTCATCTGTGCTGATGGTGGTGACGAAGACAAGGAAACGAAACAGAATGCGGAGATCGCAGCTCTGAAGAAAGAACTTGCATCGTTGAAGGGCTCCAAGAAGGAAACGAAAGCTGATGCTGCTGAAGAAACGAAAGACCCGGTAGTTGCTGACGCTGCTGATGAAGAGGAAGAAGAAACGAAGGCTGATGCTGCTGAGAAGGAAGAAGAAGCAATGGCTGATGCACGTACGATGGCTGATTCGGTTACGATGGCTCTTGGTCAGAAAGCTATTCGTCCCTTCGAAGGTGAGAAGTCGCTGGCGTATCGTAAGCGCGTCCTTGCTAAGCTTCAGCAACATTCGGCTAAGTGGGCAACGGCTAATGTGAAGTCGATCAATGATTCGGTACTGTTGGCTAATATCGAAACGGACGTCTTCGCTGATTCGCTCCAAGCTGCCAAGTCGACGTTGACCAGTCCCAAGCAGTTGCGCGCATCGAAGCGTACTGATGAAGCAGGTCGTACGATTACTTCCTTCTACGGTGATATGGATTCGTGGATGGGCGCACACAAGCAATTCGTCTTCGAGAAGCAACCTATCGATGCCTTGAAAGAAGCTTCGAAGCTTCACTAATCAATTCTCAATCTAATTAATACGGAGTAAACATTCATGGCTCTCTCTAACCCGATGCAGACTAGCAACGCAGGTGGTTTCTTCACCTTGGTCAGTGATGGTTTCATTCAAGGTGAATACCAACCTGATCCGTCTTCGCGCTACTTCCTCGCAGGTGGTGTTGTCGCTGCTTCCGAAACTATCCCGATGTGGGGTGGCGTTCCGATTACCGAAAGTATCCCGCCGTATGTCCAGAGCATTGGTGGTGCAGGTAAATCGATTGCACGTGCTACTGCAGTAACGACTATCACTGGTTTCACCGTTGCGACCCAGATGTCTAACGCCATTATCGGTCAAGACTACGGTTCAGCTCCTTCGGTCCGTCCGGGTATGGGTGTTCAATTCGCCCGTCTCAATTCGGATGTACGCTTGGCTGTAGCAATGGATCCGGGTCTTGCTGGCTCGCTGGTTAACGGTGCAGTCAACACGCAAGTTAGCTGGGACTTCAACAACTCGCGTCTCCAAGCATATGATGCATCGACGAGCACTACTTCGGTAGCTTCGCTTACGCCGACGTTCAATGCAGGAACGGGAATCTGGACCATCGTAGTTGCTACTGGTGTTCCGTCGCTTGTTGCTGCTGTTGGTGATGCGATCAACTTGTCCGGTGTTACCAATACGGGTACGGGTGGTGCAGCGCTTGTTAACGGCAACTTCATCGTTACCTCGTTTACCAGCAATGAGAACTTCAGCTTCCAAGTTGCAGCTCCTGCCGGTGCGATTGGTACGCTTGCTGGTACGATCGTTCTCAACAACGGTACGGGTGCACTGAACGTTGAAGTGCTGCAAGTTCAACCGTCGAACTGCATGACGATCAGCTACAATTCGGTAACGGGTATGGTCTCCTGGAACTACAACGGCGCTGCCGCAATCATCAAGCTTTAATCTCATAAACCTCTAGGAGAATCATAATGGCATTTAACGTAATGGAACGTCTCACGCCGAGTCATGTAGAACCCGGCGTCCTCATGCAGTATTCGCAGCGCTCAGGCGCTTTCGAAACGCTGGCTGATGGTAAGTTGACGGTGCAGTTGGATGAATCTGATTTCTTCGTGTACATCAACACGTTGTCGGTGCGTACGCGTATTGCTCTTGGTCAATCGGCCTTCAATGAGCTCCCGACGCCGATGATCCAGAATGGTCAGATCTCGACGGGTACGTATCTGATTCGTTCGCGTGCTGAATACAATCATCATGATACGGCGATGGCTGGTCGCTTCAACGTGTCGCTGCCGAATGCGAATCGTCTGGCAATGCGTCAGGCTATCTTCCAAGGTATGCGTTCGATGTTGCTGTATGGCGTGAGCGCTTCGAATGGTGAAGGTCTCATTAATACGGTTGGTGCTACCGCTGTTAACTTCCCGGCTGATCCGTCGAACTCGGCAACTACGCTTTCGACAATGAGCACGGGTTGGATTGCTTCGGAAATTCTGCAGCAGATCGTTAACCTGAAGAAACGCGTATTCGGTGTTGGTATCCCCTACCGTATCGTGGTGTTGGGACCGCAAGAAGCAATCGGTCTTATGGCTTACCAAGTCGTATCGGTAACGCAATTCCAACGCCCGGGTGCTGGTTCGAATTCGATTCTCGGTACGGTGGCTACTGTTGCTGGCTGGCAAGGTGACGAGATCATCTATGTTGTGGATGATACGCTGATTGGTAAGGGCGCTGGTGGTAATGACCTTATCATCATTACTGCACCGGAAATTAAGATCCCGGAAAGCGGTGAGCCGGATACGAATGAGTTCGCTAAGCTGGCTCCTGGTATCACTGCAGCCAACTTGATGTATTGCGACATGGCAGCTCCGCGTGAAATTCCGACGCCTATTCCTGATGGTGGTATCGATGTAGTTTCCGAACTGCGGGCAACCACTGGCTGGAATATCCGTCCGGAAGCTACCACGTTGCTTTCCGTTCAATACCAATAAACGGCCAGTTATCACTCAATAGGGAATAGGGGATTAAGTTCCCCTTCTCTAACATTTAAATAAGGAATAGATCATGGCTCTTGGTATGAACGTAACTCTGCGTAACTCGCGATTGAATGCGATTACGACAGCAGCTGGTGGATCAGCAATTCTCACTATCTATAACGGTACGCAACCAGCAACGGGTGGCGCTGCTACTGTCGCTCTGGTGGCATTGACGTGTAATGCAACGTTCGCCCCTGCAGCATCGGCTGGTGTTCTGACGTTGAATCCGATTACCAGTAATGCAGCATCGGCTACGGGTACGGCAACGTGGGCACGATTGACTACTTCGGGTTCGACGCAAGTATTCGACATGACGGTCGGCACCTCGGGTACGGACTTGATTCTTAACTCTACTGCTATCTCGTCGGGTGCTACGGTATCGATTACTTCGGCTACTCTGACTGATGGCAACCCCTAATCTTCCTTAGTGAGAGCAGCCAGCTCACTCCATAGCTGGCTAGCTCATTTATAAGGGGGAACAGATGGCGCAGACGTTTATTGCACTAACAAGTGGCACAAGTTGGACAGTCCCTGCTAATTGTAGTGGTACTTTAGATTCAGTAGAATTGATCGGTGGAGGTGCGGGATCCAACGGCAATGACGATGGAGGGGGTGGTGGCGGTGAGTGGCGGAAAGGCTTAGCCTTGACTGGATACACCCCTGGATCTTTCATACCTTACTCCCTGGGTGTAGGGGGCGCTGCAGGTGTCGGAGTAGCAGGGGGTAACGGAGGTGATACCAATTGGAACTCGAGCACTATACTGGCTAAAGGAGGCAAGGCTGGAGTATTCAACGCAGGCGTAGGCGGCACTGGAGGCACTGGAGGTACTGGCGGAAGTCTACATAACAACGGCGGAGCCGGCGGTAATATTCGAGGCGGAGGTGGCGGCGCCGGTGGTCCTAACGGGGTAGGTGGCGCTGGCGGTTTAGGGAGTGGAGCCGGTGGGGCATCTGGCGGGGGTGGTGGCAATGGCGGGGGCAGCGCAGGCGGCGCCGACGGTAATGCAGGGGGTAATAACTTTCAAGGCACTGGTGGCGGTGCACCTGATACCACCGGACCGGCTCCAGGGAGTGCAGGTACCAACGGTGGCGGTGGTGGTTCCGGCGGCTTCGGTAGCAGTGGCGGCGCAGGGGGCAATGGTACTGATCTAGCTGATGGTGTTCACGGAGGGGGCGGAGGAGGGGGTGGTGGGAGTGGTAACGGTGGTGCTGGCGGTCTGTATGGTGGCGGCGCAGGGGGCGGACAATCTCTTGGTAATGCAGGTGGCCAAGGTATCATCCTCATAGCATATACTCCTGTTACTGGTGGAACCACAGGAACCCTCGCTTCAACACTTCAACCAGCAACATCGAATTTCCAAGCAAGCCAGCAGTTCATAGGCACCCTGGCATCAACACTTGATTCCGCAACGTCGAACTTCCAAGCTTCATTCACTACTGGAACTATCAACGAAACACTTGAACCGGTAATTGCTAGTTTCTTAGGTACTGGTGGATCTGGTGGTAGCCTTGTATCTCAGTTGGGTAACACGACAGCTATCTTTCAAGCTGTAGAAACATTCACAGCGACCTTCGCTTCCCAACTAGCTAACACTACTTCTAATATCAGTGGTGGTACTTCATCGGGTGGCACAACCGTAAAGTATGTTGTTCTTACCTCAGGTAGCTCCTGGACTGTACCTAATGACTGCGTGGGTACTTTAGCCTCAGTAGAATTGATTGGTGGTGGTGCGGGTGGTGGTAACAATAATACCGGTGGCGGTGGCGGTGGCGAGTATCGTCAAGCTATAAACCTCTCTGGTTACTACGTCGGCAATGTTATCCCTTACTCTATAGGTGCTGCTGGTACGGCTACGCACGGTAGTGCTGGTGGAAATGGTGGTAACACTAACTTCAACTCCGGCCTCATTATTGCCAATGGTGGATTAGCCTCAACTTCAGGAGCGGCTGGTGGTGTAGGCGGAACAGGTGGTACAGGTGGTTCTCTACATAACAACGGCGGTACTGGTGGTTATGGCGTTAGCACTTACGATGGATCGACTTCGGGTGGTGGTGGCGCAGGTGGTCCTAACGGTCCTGGTGGTAATGGGGGTAACAACGGTGGAAATCCCTATGGCTCAGGTGGTGGTGGTGGTAATGGTGGTGGTAGTAACGGTGGAACCACATCTAGTGTAGTTGGTGGTGCAGGCGGTAACAACTTCCTAGGTACTGGAGGTGGTATAGGAGGTACTAGTAGTACACCAGGAGGTGCTGGTACTAATGGTGGTGGTGGCGGTGGCGCTAACTACTATACTTCCCAGAATGGAGGTAACGGTGGTAACGGTAGTGACTTAGCTGATGGAATAACAGGTGGTGGTGGTGGTGGTGGTGGTTGTAGCTACCTTGATAATGGTGGAAACGGCGGATTGTACGGTGGTGGTGGTGGTGCGGCGGGTGCTGGTTCTACTGGTAGTGCAGGTACTGGTGGTCAAGGCGTTATCCTTATTGGGTACAACGCTGGAGCAGGCCCACTTACAGCAACCTTAGCATCAACACTTTCTAACACAACAGCTAACATTCAGGCTACGCAGCAATTCACGGGTACTATCGCTTCAACGCTAGATCCAACACTCGGTGCTTTCCAAGGCTTTAACTATAGTGGTTCTATAGCTTCAACGCTGGCGAACACCACGATAGTTAGTAGTGGTCTTCTTGGTAACGATGGTTCCATTGCTTCACAGTTGGGCAACACAACGTCCAACATCCAGGGCACAAGTATCACGCAGGTGGCTCTAGCCTCGACGCTTCAACCTGCTACTGCTAACTTCCAAGGTTATAACTACAACGGGACAATCAATGTAACGCTGGGCGATACGACAGCTAACATTCAGAGTAACGAGAAGTTCAGTGGATCTATTACTGAAACGCTCCAACCTGCTACTGCTGTATTCCTAGGCGGTGGTATGTTCAGTGGGACCATCAACGAAACGCTCCAACCTGCTACTGCTAACTTCCAAGGCAAGGAAACATTCTCAGGGTCCATTACTGAGACGCTTGGAAACACGACAGCAGCCTTCCATGGTCTTGTGGGTAACATAGGCTATCTGGTAGTCACGCTAGGCAACACGACGTCTAATATCCAAGCTAATGAGACATTCAGCGGAACGATTAACTCTACCCTCGGTAACACGACTGCTAACTTCCAGGGTCGCACGTATTACGGGAGCATAGCATCAACGCTTCAACCAGCGACAGCAGCATTCAATGGTGGAGGAGTTGTTAGTGGGCATGTAGTTTCAACGCTGGCTAACACTACTGCAGCAGTTAACGGCTTGGTAGGTAATGATGGTTCAGTAGCCTCAACGCTTGGTAACACGACTGCTAACTTTCAGGGTCATGGTTCAGCTAATGGTACGATTGCCTCAACCCTTGCCAATACGATTGCGAATTTCACTGGTGGGGGATTAAACACCGGAAACATAGCTTCAACGCTTGGTAACACGACAGCTAACTTCCAAGGCAATCAACCCATGTACGGGTCGATCAATGTAACGTTGGGAAATACTACTGGTGTCATTCTTGGTGGTATGCCTTTCGTGCCATTCTTTACCTTCACTGTTCCACCTGAGAATCGAATACACGTTGTTCGTTCAGCAATAAGAACCAATCAAGGAGTATAGTATGATTTCTTGCTGTGACGACGTCCCACCGAAGGTCCCTGATTCAATTCTTAGCTATGGCTTCGACTGGAATCAGTGGCTGGCTGGTGGGGAGAACATCACAGGTACCCCTGTTATCATAGTGCCCTCAGATCTAACACTCAACCCTAATGAAGGTCAGACGACTGGTGTAGTAACCAATGTCGTTACCTTCTGGTTGGGTGGAGGGTCTCCGGGTGCTGTTGATACCGTTACCTGTCAAGTCACTACCACATTGGGAAATGTTATCGAAGCATCATTCGATCTTTCCATCAAGTACACATCCTGTTAAGGAATATTTATGTCGCTCTCATTTACTACCGTTCCAGGTGGCTTCACTGGAAATAATCTTCCTGTCTCTAGTACTCGAGGTGGCCAAGCTGTAGACATTACTAGCCCTGAGTTTCATGCTTCTGCTGCAGCCGGTCTTATTCCAGGTGCTACGGTGCAACTTATGGCCGGACACGCATCGGGTCTTACCACTGCTGTTACTGCTGTAGCGCCGGTTACTATCTGTGACCAAGGTACGCTTTATCCTTTCCTTGCAGCTGCAGCTACTCTTCAGATTGTCAGCACGTCTGCTCTCGATACGGCAGCAGGAACAGGTCTTCGCACGGTTCTAGTTAAGGGGTTGGATGCTGGCTTCAATCCAATCTCTGAAACATTGACGCTCAACGGCGTGACTCCTGTTAACACGGTCAATCAATATCTGCGAGTCAACAAGGTACAGGGTATCACTGCAGGGACGGGTACTACCAATGCTGGTATCGTTACTCTCTCGCTCGTCGGTGGCGGTAGTCCCCAAGCTGTGATTCCCGCGGGTATCGGTGAAGCTCAAGCTGCAGTCTTCACAGTACCTACTGGTTTCGTGGCGCTTCTTACTGGCGTTCAATACTCCATAAATGGTTCAGCTACCGCCGCTGCGTATGGTGAAGCTGCTGTTGCTTTCCGCGCTAATGGCAATACCTGTACTATCACAGGTGTTCGCGCATCATTAACTTCGGGTTTCCCGTATAGCCAGTTGGTTGGTATCAATACCATTCGGCATAGCGCAGGTACGGACTTCTCCTTGCGTATGATTCAGGTGGGTCAAGCAGCAACAGAGATTAGTGGCTCCTTCACTATGATGCTCTTGGACTTGAACTACTTCCCGACCATCTACACTCCCTCTAATCTGTAAGGACTGATATGAAGGCCATCGGTACATACGATACGCAAGGCATGACTCTAGTGTTTCCGCACAGCTGGCCTCATGCCTATACTTACACAGCAACAGAACAGTTATTCACGGACACGATTACGAATCCAGAAACCAAGGAACAATTCGTAAAGACTTATACGTGGAAGGAGTCTAGTCTAGTTAAGGGGAAGTATCTCCCGGTAGCAGAATCAGGATGGGAGCTCTATGAACCTCGGTGACTTCATGCGATTGGCCTCGTTAGCAAGTATCGATAGGCCAATCGTTCAACAAGTTGTTCAACCAGTTACGGAAATTCATACAACGGAAGTTCGTGAGATTCATACGCTGGTTGAAGTTCCTGCCCCTAGTGTAGTAGCCCCTGCTCCAGTTGTTCCGGTAGTACAGAAGCCCCAGTTGGTTCAAGTAC
>Ga0182024_10002727_pt1 | contig 43395 bp, 35 predicted proteins | sample P32metaG_FD_120480 | JGI IMG/M metagenome (GOLD analysis project Ga0182024, IMG submission 120480) | Permafrost microbial communities from Stordalen Mire, Sweden - P3-2 metaG (Illumina Assembly) | ecosystem: Environmental > Terrestrial > Soil > Wetlands > Permafrost | place: Sweden: Stordalen... | reverse complement strand
TCGATTCCCGTTGGGGCTACTACAGGACAGCAGGTGCAAGCCAGCAGGTGCAAGCCAGCAGGTGCAAGCCAGCAGGTGCAAGCCAGCAGGTGCAAGCCAGCAGGTGCGCGTTCGTGCAGAGCGGGTGAAGTACCGTAGCGAAGTACCGCAGTGAAGTGGCCGCGGGTTGGCCGAACAGGGGACTGTAGCTCAGCTGGTTAGAGTGCCGGTCTGTCACACCGGAGGTCGCGGGTTCGAACCCCGTCAGTCCCGTTGCAGCACAGAAGTACGAAACAAGAGAGACCGAAGTCAGCGCCCTGGTGGTGAAATTGGTAGACACGCCATCTTGAGGGGGTGGTGCCGCAAGGCGTCGCGGTTCGAGTCCGCGCCAGGGCATGTTCGAAGCCGCCGGTCGCGGCCGGAGAGGCCGGAAGGGTGCAGAGGCGGGTGTCGGGAATGACGCCGTGATTTCCCCGCCACAGTAGCTCAGTGGTAGAGCACCCGATTCGTAATCGGGCGGTCAAGGGTTCAAGTCCCTTCTGTGGCTCTGTTGGTGTGTGTCGCTGGTCCGCCGGCCGGTCTGTGACGACGCGGATCCAACAGCCGCGGCCGGACGACTATCGCGGCAGGCGGTCGCGGTATCCGCGGCTCACCGAGAGGTCGGTGCCGTCGGTGAGAACGACCCGGTATTCCCCCGGCGCCACCGTCCTCAACTCCTGCACCCGGTCCAGGTTGACGATCGCCGACCGGTGCACACGTGCGAATTGTGCGGGATCGAGCTGCGATTCCAGGATGCCCAGCCCCGATCGGATCACGTATTGCTGGCGGCCGACGTGCAGGTGCAGATAATTCCCGTCGGCTTCGATCCAGTCGATGCTCGCGGCTTTCACGAAGATCGTGCGCCGGCCGATCTGCACCGCCACGCGCTCGAGATACTTCGACCGGCCGCGGAGTGAGGCGAGCACTTCGCGGAGGTCGTTACCGAGCGTGGCGCCACGATCGACGCTGAGCGCCGTCCGCGCCCGGTCGAGGGCCCGCGACAACCGCGTCTGATCGAACGGCTTGAGCAGGTAGTCCGCCGCGTCCGCGTCGAACGCGCGCACCGCATGCTCCGCGTGGGCCGTCACGAAGATCAGCACCGGCGCGGGCGCGACAGACAGCGCCTCGAGCAACTGGAAGCCGTCGACTTCCGGCATCTGGATGTCGAGGAACACTACATCCGGTTTGGTCGTCCGCATCGCTTCGATGGCGACCGCCGCGTCCTCGCACTCCGCGAGGACCTCCACGTCCTCGTGTTTCGCGAGCATGGCGCGAAGCCGCCGCAGCGCGAGTGGTTCGTCGTCGACCAGTACGACGCGCATCGCTGTGCTGCCGCCGGCCATCATGCGGCCGGCTCCGCGGCATCCGGCGTGGGCCGGGTCCCCGGGCTTGGCGAATGCCGGATGATGGCCGGGCGCGCGTCGCCGGCGACGTGACGGAACGGCACCGTGGCTCGCACCAGTGTGCCGCCTGTCGGCTGCGGGCTCAGCTCGAGGCGGTAATAATCGCCGAACATCGCGGCGAGCCGGGCGCGGGTGTTGCCGATGCCGGTGCCCTCGCGCATTTCGTCGGCCGGCGGCAGTCCGGCCCCGTCGTCCTCGACCGACAGCACGAGCCAGTCGGCGCGGCGCTGGCAACTGATATTTAGGCGGCCGGGTCCGCGGCGCGGCGCGAGGCCATGCGTGAGCGCGTTTTCGACGAGCGGTTGCAGCACCAGAGGCGGAACGGCCGCGGACACCACGTCGGGATCCACGTCGACGTGAATCGTGAGTCGCGGGCCGAACCGCATCTGTTGAATATCGAGATACATCGCCGTCCGCTCCAACTCGTCCGCGAGACTGATCTCGGCCGGATGGCCGACGCCGAGTGTCAGCCGCAGGAGGTCACTGAGGCGGATCAGCATCGCTTCGGCGGTCTCGGGCTCGTCTCGCACGAGTGCCGCGATGCCGTTGAGGGTGTTGAAGAGGAAATGCGGCTGCAACTCGATGGTCAGAGCGTGCAATCGCGCCTCCGCCAGCGAGAGTTGCAGCGCCGAGGCGACCCGGTGCTCGTAGCGGACGGCGTGCACGCGGAGGAGCACGGCGTAGGCGAGCGCGACCATCAGCATCGTCGTGACGTTGGTTTCGAACTCATAACCGAAATTGAGCAGCGGCGACGTGCGGACGTAGACACCGAGGTCACTCAAGCCGCCGGCCGCGATGAGGATGCCGACGAGGGCGGCGGCCTGCACCGCCATGGCCGCGACCGCGACTGCCACGCGCGCGAGCGTGTTGCGCCCGATGCGTCCCCGGCGGATCGGTGTCCGGTCGAATGCCGCGAAGATAGCCGGGACCAGCAGTAGCCAGAGACCGCCATCAAGCGCGCCGAGCACGAAGGCGTGTGAGAGCGCGAGCGGCACACCGGCCGCGCGATTCGAGGTAAGGATTGGCCGCAGCGACGCGAGCTCGTAGACGAGTTGCAGACCGGCAACCATCCCCCATTCGCCTCGCGTCATGGCGGGGAGGACGGGTCGGACGCTTGGTGAACCTGGCGGCTCGAGCAGACGGGTTCCGGTCACGGCTCTCAATATGAGGCTGCGGATTGCGTGGTGTCAGCAGAGACGATCCGGACGCGCTCAAACGCGGTATCGGCTCGCCGATTCGCGAGATGAACAGCCACTTTGGCGGGGTGGGCGCTCTCGCCCGTTTCGCGAGAGAGGCCTATCATGCACGCGAGCGCTGGACACGTGTGGTGAGCGGTACTCCGGGGCGCCGTTTCGGCTTGAATGCGCACCATGCGATCCGCGGTGTGACAGCACGTGACAGCAGCATGTGACAAGGTGCCGGCGGGCGGCGCGTGATGCGGATTATTGCGGAGGCTCTTCGTGACGTTCACCGATCTCGCGTTCGACGGTACGAGCATCGTGTGGCGGATCACGCATCACTATCACGCGGTGCCGGAGACGATGGCGCGTCCCGCACGGGACGCACTCGCGGGGCTCGATGACGGTAGGCCGGTTGCGTTCGTAGCTGCCGGTGGGGGAGCAGTGGCATTGCACTCAGGAGGCGTGCCATTCGGCGCCGGACCCGCCGCGCGCGTACTTGCGCAAGCAAGCGCGCGGCTCTCCCCACCCAGCCGGCTCATCGTGATATCCTCGCCTGGCGCGGGGCGGCCGCTCGCGGCCACTCTTTTACTCCCTTGGAGTGCCGACTCGGCCATTATCCCGGTCGGAGACCTGGTCGCGCTGGCGGCCATCGTAGGGCTCTCGTCGGATGCCGGGTCGGTCGATCCGGCGTTGATCCGGATGGCGTGGAGCGGGCGGCCCGCGGTCATCACCAGTCTCTTGCCCGGATCCGCGAGCCGCGCCGCCGACACCGACGCGATTCATGAGTGCATCCTGGGTTTGGCCGCCCTGGGGCTGGGCCGGCCGCAGCCCACGCCCCGGGCGGCGGCGGTATCATCGGACCGTGGCCTGCGGGCGCTCCCCCAACTGGCGGTAGGGCAGCCTCAGCCATAATATTTCGGGAGGCGGACCCGCACGCCCATCACCCGGAGAGCCATCGGGTACGGCAGGGTCCGTCATGGCCAACTTCCTGCAACGTGTTCGCAGGGTAGTGTGGCAAATCCCCTTGGCGGGAGGTCCCGTGCGTGTGCGTCCCCTGGCTTTCGTGATTGCGGCTTGCGTGTTCCCTGTCCTTGCCCAGGCGCAAGCTCAGGCACCCTCCTCGTCGTCGGCCCGCGGGTCGGTCAGCATTCCGCAGGACGTGCTTCGGAGCCGGGCGCGTGCGAGTCTGGATCGCGCGGCAGCGTTCGTGGCGATGGCGCGCGAAGCGCCCGCTGCCGCGACGGATCCCGCCGGCGCGCGTCGGGCATCGGTGCTCGCGCACAAATCCGCGGATGCCTACCGGTCCGCGTCGGCGGATTTCGCCAAGGGCGGATACGAGAAAGTGATCGGAGGTGCGCGCCGCTCGATTGAAGTGGCACAGGCGGCGATCGCGTCGGCGTCGGCGAGCATACCGGTGACGACAGCCTCGAAGCCAGCCGAAACCACGGCGGTCGTGGAAGCAGTATCGGGCGGGGATGTCGTGCTCGACGCGGGGGACGGCGTCACGCCCGACAGCTCACCCGCGCCGATCGTCCGCGGCCGATATCACGGACCCGGTCCCGATGCGCCGCCTCGCCCGGAGAACTGGCGCGTGCTCGGTCCGGTGCCGTTTGGCACGGTGCCGGTGCAGGGAGTCCAGCCGAACGGAGCGGCCGGACTTGGTGCCTATGGGACGGCAGCGCCGTTCGGCATCGTCTCACCGGTGCAGCAGCCGCCATTCCAGCCAGCGGAATGATCGCCGTGGTGTGACCTGGTGTAGCCTGCGCGATCCGTCTGCCGGCCGAGAGGGTGTCTCGGGCTTGTCGGGCCTCTGGTGGGCGATAAGTTACGATCGTACGCGGGCGTAATTCAGTTGGTAGAATGCCAGCTTCCCAAGCTGGACGTCGCCGGTTCGAGTCCGGTCGCCCGCTCTGTTTATCGATCTGCAAGACCTTAATACCGAGCCACTTCTGGACGCCGATTGCCGGGACGCGATCGGCGTCTTTTGCGTAGTTACCGTTGCGGTTACTGATCCGGGGGCTGGGAAACGCGGCGCATCTGTGGCATGTGCAAGCACCTCCGGGGTCCGACGCTAGCGTTATAGGCGGTTTAGGGTTATTATCTGCCGCGGCAGTAATATCGCTATAAACAGCTAAACCTCCTAAACTCGCGTGGACCCCACTCGTAACCCGTTTGCCCCCGGAGCTGGCACACAGCCACCGGAACTTGCCGGGCGTGAACAGATCCTTAGCGCAGCGCAAATTGCGCTCGCACGTCTCAAGCGCGGCCGTCCAGCGCGGGGACAGCTCTTGCTCGGCCTGCGGGGCGTCGGCAAAACCGTTCTCATCAATCGAATCGCCGAGCTCGCGCAGGAAGAAGGGTATCTGACGGTTGTCTTGGAGGCGCCAGAGAATCGACGACTAGCCGAGATGCTCGTCCCCCCTCTTCGCGCCATTCTTTTTAGACTCAGCCGCGGCCAGGCGGCCAAAGACCGGGCCAGACGTGCCCTTGGTATTCTCAGGGCGTTCGCGAGCGCCTTCAAGGTGTCTGTAGGTGAGGTGGAATTTGGCGTTGCACCGGAAACCGGAACGGCCGATTCCGGTAGCCTCGAGTCTGATCTTCCGGAACTGCTTTTGTCTGTCGTGGAGGCCGCGCAACAGGCGCAGACCGCGATCGCACTGTTCGTCGACGAGTTGCAGTACTTGTCTGAAGAAGATCTGAGCGCCCTGATCGTCGCTGTGCACAAGGTTGGTCAGCGGGGACTGCCATTCATCCTATTCGGCGCCGGTTTACCGCAGTTGGCCGCATTGGCCGGCGAGGCGAAGTCATACGCCGAACGACTCTTTGACTACCCGGATGTCGGACTACTGCCGGCCGAGGCGGCGATGACCGCCATTCGCGAGCCCGTGCGACAGGAGAGTGCAGCGATCACAAACGACGCATTGGCTCTCATCGTGGAGGAGACCAGAGGCTATCCGTACTTCCTCCAGGAATGGGGCTCCCACGCCTGGGATGCTGCTTCCGCATCACCTATAGCGTCTGAAGACGCAGCTAAGGCAACAATCGCGGCCCTCGCCCACTTGGACCACGGGTTCTTCCGCGTGCGACTCGACCGACTGACGCCACGCGAGAAGGACTATGTGCGTGCGATGGCGGAGCTCGGACCGGGTTCGCACCGGTCCGGCACGATCGCCAAGATGCTCGCGATAAGGGTTACCGCTGCTGGGCCGCTACGCGATGGATTAATAAAGAAGGGTATGATCTACAGCCCGCAGCACGGAGATACTGCGTTCACGGTGCCGATGTTTGATGCGTTCATGCGCCGGTCGATGCCCGACTGGATGCCACCCGCAACAAAGTCTGCGGCTAAGAACACCGCGAAGTCGCGGTCTAAGAGACGGAAACACTAAGGCGCGGCGGATGACCGCTGCTTTCGCGGCGTCCCGTCTCCCCGCGGCGCTGGTTGGGTCTGATAAGGCTCGGATTTGCCTGCGCGAATGGCGCGGTCACTGTTGGTCACTCTTGGTCACTGTTTGGGGGCAATCTTCGCGCCAATCCGGGCGACCGCCAGCGCCAGGGAGAGAACTATGCTCGACCACATGATTCTGACAGTCAGCGATGTCGAACGTTCGCTGGCCTTCTATGGGACGGCCTTGAAGCCGCTCAATATCAAATTCTTCATGCCGTATAAAGGCGCGGACGGTCATCCTGATCTGTGGGGATTTGGTGATGGCAAGACGGCGTTCTTCTGGATAAAGCAGGGGCAGCCCTCTCCAGCGGCCATTCACTGGGGGTTCGTGGCACAGAGTGAGCGGAACGTCGACGAGTTTTACAAAGCCGCAATGTCCGCCGGCGCCAGGGACAACATTTCGCCCCGCGCACGACTGGAATACTATCCGGGATACTACGCCGCTGATGTATTCGACCCGGACGGATATTCGTTCGAGGTCGTCCATAAGAGCTAATACCGGAACAGCGCGAACACCCCGTCACACGAACGTGCTCATGCCGCGATCGACTCCGTCTCCGCGTCGCTCCGACGCGCCGCTTTGAGCGCGTTGGCCCACCACACGATCCCATCGAGCAGCGCCGTTCGGCTCGAGACGAGAAACGGATAGTCGTCGAGCGACTTTCCATCCCTGAGCACGCCGAGGAATGGCTCGAGGCCGACATAGACCGCCGGCTTGATCGGGGCCATCTGGAGCTCGATCGCGATCATGCGCAGGTGTTCGACCGCTCTCGCTCCGCCGACACCGCCGTACCCCAGGAACCCGATCGGCTTGCTGAACCATTCGTTGTGCGCAGAGTCGAACGCGTTCTTCAGCACCGCGGTTGGCGCGTGGTTGTACTCGGCCGCGGTCGCGATGTATCCGTCGAACTCTCCGATCTTGCGACGCCAGCGTTCGGCAACCGCGTTGGTGTAGACGCCGCCGGTCACTGCCGGCGACGCCGGCTCTTCAAAGAAGGGAAGGGGCCAATCGCGCAGGTCGAGGGTCGCGATGGTCACGTCCCGGCGCTGCTCTGCGGCACGCAGCAGCCACTGCGCAGGGACGTCGGCGAACCGGTTCGGCCGCGTGCTTCCAATGATGAGCGCAATCCGGGGAATGCTCGAGTGTATCATGGAATGGGTCTCCAATAGTGACGGCTAGTGTGTAAGTTACTAACAGGAACTATCGGCAACCTATTCACGACGCATGGAGCGTGGAAGAACGCACGCGAAAGTGCTTTGGTTACGCGGAGGGAACTGTGGTCGCGAAGCAGGCAGGGAAGAAACGAGATGTGAAGGCGCCGGTCGCGAGACCGCGCGAAATGGAGCATACGGACGCGAACTGCCGGGCGCGCGAGATGCTCGACCGCGTGGGCGACCGGTGGACGGTGTATGTGGTCTCGACGCTCGGCACCGAGGGGACGCTACGCTTTAGTGAGCTCTTACGGCTGACCGTGGGCGTGAGCCAACGAATGCTCACGGTGACGTTGCGCGGCCTCGAACGGGACGGGCTCGTGGAGCGCACCGTCTACGCGCAGGTTCCGCCGCGGGTGGAGTACTCTCTCACGCCCCTCGGGCGAACGCTACGCAAGCTCATGCGCGAGCTCATCGACTGGTCCGGCGCGCATCTCGCGGAGGTCGATCTGGCGCGGGCGGGATACGACCAGCGACGTGGCATCAAACTTGAACCTCGTTGATCGCTTCGTCGATGGCGGCGATTGAGTCCAATCCCCGGAGTTCAACCGATGAAACGCACGTCGCGGGACCTGCAAACCACCGGCGCCGAGATGGCGGCCGCCGTCATCGATCGATTCGGACCGCCATCCGTTCTTCACTTGGGCCGGGTTCCCGTGCCGGAGCCCGGTCCGAATGAAGTCCTGATCGCACTCCACGCCGCCGGTGTCGGCAGTTGGGACGAATCCATACGGGATGGCTCGTGGAGGTTCGGCCGGACCCGATTCCCGCTTGTGATCGGGACCGACGGCGCGGGCGTGGTCGTGGCGAAAGGGTCGCGCGTCAAGCGCTTTCGGATCGGCGATCACGTGTACGCCGCATCGACTGAGAACGCCAGAGGCGGGTATTACGCGCAATACATCGCCGCGAGCGAGACGCACGTTGCGCGCGTGCCGCGGCGACTCGACTTCGTTCACGCGGCAGCCCTCGTGTATCCGGGGCTGACGGCGTTACGCGGGGTGAACGACATCCTCGGCGTCCGGCGCGGCGAGACAGTGCTGATCTTCGGTGCGTCCGGCGCGGTTGGCACGCTGGCCGTCCAAATGGCGAAGTATCGCGGCGCGCGCGTGATCGCGACCGCCTCGGCACGACGGGCGCAATCGGTCCTCCGGCAACTCGGCGCCTCGGCAGTGGTCGATGCCCGAGATCCACATATGGTCGACGCGCTGGTGAAGCTCGCGCCAGACGGAATCGACGTGGTGCTCGCGCTGGCCGGCGGCAATGAGCTGGAGCGATGTCTCGCGCTGGTGCCACGGGGTGGACGGGTGGCGTACCCCAACGGCATCGAGCCGGAGCCGCGCCGGACGCGCGGGATTCGTTTCCGGAGCTACGATGCCCGCAACAGCGTGCGAGAGCTCACGCGTCTCGCACGGATGGTGGAGGCAGCACGCCTGCGAGTGCCGATCGCTGCGATCTTTCCACTCGCGCGCGCCGCCGCCGCGCATCGACGCCAGCACGAGCACGTGATTGGTCGCATCGTGTTGCGAATTCGTCGAAACTCGCACTAGGCGCTGGAGTTCGGCAGGGTGGTGGGAGATGATCCGAGCCATGCTGCATACGAAGGCCTAATATCCCCTCGCTAAGACATGAGCAACCAACTCGGCCTCCGGTCGCGACGCTTGCGGACGCGGGTGGCGGACGACATGATAGTCGCCATGGCCCAGGTCCGCGCCAATCGCCGTCGCGTGCGACAGTGGCCGGCAACGCAGCGCGCGCGCCGGCGCTGTCGGGTTGGCGGGATCGCGGGACGACGACGATCATGACCACCGGCGCCCGCCTGTAATCTTGCGACTCGGTGCGCTCCTCGGCCGCGCGGTGGCCCTCACCATCGTGCTCCTCGTGCTGTGCGGGGTCGTGTACCCGGCGGTGGTGTTGGTCGCGGCTCGCGCCGCGTTTCCAGTGCAGAGTCACGGAAGCCTCGTGCGGGACGCGAATGGGCGGGTCGTGGGGTCGGCGCTGCTGGGGCAAGCATTTACGCGACCCGAGTATTTCTACGGCCGGCGGAGCGCGGTCGCGTACGACGCGGGGAACTCGGGTGGGTCGAATCTGGGCCCGTCGAATCCGGTGCTCACCGACAGCGTGCGGGCAGCGTCTGCTCGTATCCGGGCTGAGGACGGCGTGTCGCTCGCGGCGAGCCTGCCGGCCGATCAGGTGACTGCCAGCGCGAGTGGTCTCGATCCGGACATTTCCCCAGCCAGCGCTGCGCTTCAAGTGGGGCGGATTGCCCGGGCACGGGGCCTCGCGGCGACCGCAGTGGCTCGATTGGTGGGCACACACACAACTGCACCCACCCTCGGCATGTTGGGCGAGCCGCGCGTCAATGTCCTTCGCTTGAATCTGGCGCTCGATTCAGTTTCCACCGGGCACTGAGCCTGCTGCTGGGCGTCCTGTTTCTCGCGGTGGTGCTGGCCCTGGTTCGGCCGGCGGGGGCGTACCTGGACCGCGTCTTCCGGGGCGAGCGCACGTGGCTTGATCCCGTCCTCCGTCCGCTGGAGCGCGGGATCTATCGCGTCACGCGCATCGACGCCTCGGAGGACATGACGTGGACAGAGTATGCCGCGTCGTTCGTGCTCTTCGGGCTAGTTGGCACCCTGCTGCTCTACGGGCTGCTGCGCGTACAGCAGTGGCTGCCGTGGTTCGACGCGGCACACCTGACGACGCCCATGACGCCCGATCTGGCGGCCAACACGGCGATCAGCTTCGCGACGACGAGCACGTGGCAGGCGTATGGTGGCGAGACTACGATGAGTTATGCGGCGCAGCTGCTTGGATTGGTGGGCCAGAACTTTCTGGCGGGCGCCGCGGGGCTCGCGGTTGGGATCGCATTCATTCGGGGATTGGCGTCCGACGGGACGGGATGTCTGGGAAGCTTCTGGGTCGATGTCGTCCGCGCCATCCTCTGGGTCCTGTTGCCCCTGTCGCTGATCGGGGCGCTCGTGCTGGTCTGGCAAGGCGTGCCGATGAACTTCGATTCCTACACCAAGGTGGCGACGATCGAAGGCGTCTCACAAACCCTGGCGCAGGGGCCGGTTGCGGCGCTGGAGTGGATCAAGAACGTCGGGACGAATGGCGGTGGCTTCTTCAATGCCAACGGTGCGCATCCATATGAGAACCCGACGCCCCTCACCAACGTCCTGGAACTGCTGGCGATCGTCGTGTTGCCGGCGGGACTCACCTATACGTTCGGGCGCATGACGGGGCGGCGGCGGGACGGGTGGACGCTGCTCGCGGCGATGGCCGTGATGTTCGTCGTTGGCTTCGCGTGCATAGAGAACGCCGAACATCGGGGAAACCCGCGGTGGTCGAGCGGAGTCGTTGGCGGCAACATGGAGGGCAAGGAAGTCCGGTTCGGTGTCGATGGCTCGGCGCTGGCGGCGGCCGTGACATCGAACGGGGCCACCGGCTCCACCAACGCGATGCACGACAGCTTCATGCCGCTGGGCGGGATGGTGCCGCTCGTGAACATGCTGCTGGGCGAGATTGTGTTTGGCGGACTTGGGACAGGGCTCTTTAGCATCGTCATGGTGGCGCTGCTCGGGACCTTCATCGTTGGGCTGATGGTGGGCAGGACGCCGCAGTATCTGGGCAAGCATCTCGGGGCGGGCGAGGTAAGGATGATTGTCCTCTACGCGATGATCGGTCCCGCGTCCATTCTCTTGTTGACGGCGCTGGCGGTCGTGACGCCCGCCGGTCTCGCCGGCCTGACGACGAATGCGGGCCCGCACGGGCTCACGGAGATCCTCTACGCGTACACGAGTGCATTTTCCAACAACGGCCAGGCGTTTGCCGGCTTAGGCGCGAATTCGCCGTTTTACAATGGCACGACTGCCGTGGCCATGATGCTCGGACGATACGGCCTGGCAGTGCCGGCGCTGGCTCTGGCTGGCAGGTTCTCCCGCGTGCGGCCGCGGCCGGACGAGGGGGCGATGCCGACGTCCGGTGTGCTGTTCGGGTGCGTAGTCATCGGGACGGCGGTCTTACTCACGGCGTTGACGTTCCTTCCCGTGCTCGCGCTTGGTCCCGTCCTCGAGCAGGTGTCACTCATGCGCGGCTGACGATCCGCTGGCAGTAGGCTCCGGCGGATCGCACATGAATCGGAGCGGGGCATTACGCAGCCGCCTGAGCATGGTGACGATCGTGAAGGTGGAGGTTACTCGCCGATAGCTCCGCAAAATGGCGTGTGTCATCCAATCCGCCTCGGCGCGCGGGCTTCCAATGTTATCCCGCGCCCGCATCTTGCACAGTGACCGAGCACGCGGGCCACGTCGCCCACCAGTCGGCTCCGCTGGTCCGGTCCCAGGATATCATGCAATCTGATCCAGCCTGCGTCCTGGCGGTCAACGCTGGCTCGTCGAGCCTTCGGTTCACAGTCTACGAAGTCACTGATCCGTTACGTCGCCGGCTCGATGGGCAGATCGAGCGCATTGGATTGAGCGGCTCGACTCTCACCGTCAACGATCCAGCCGCCCGGGTGCCACTCCGCCAGCCGGTGGATGCGCGCGATCAGCAGGCGGCGGTCAGTGTGTTGATGGATTGGCTCGAGGCGCAGCCGATATTCGGAGCCATCGAAGCCGTGGGACACCGCGTCGTGCACGGCATGGGTCATTCCGAGCCGGAACTGATCACACCGCAGTTGCTCGCGGAATTGCACCGCATCACGCCGTACGACCCCGAGCACCTGCCCATAGAGATCGGTCTGATCGAACTGGTCCTGCAGCGACGCCCCGCGCTGCCTCAGGTCGCGTGCTTCGACACGGCATTCCATCAGACCATGCCAACGGTCGCGAAGCGACTGCCCATCCCGCGACGCTACGCCGCGCAGGGCGTCGAGCGTTACGGCTTTCACGGCTTGTCCTACAGCTACCTGATGGAGGCGCTCGGCCGGCTCGACCCCACGGCCCTGACAGGCCGCGTCATTCTCGCGCATCTCGGTAACGGCGCCAGCCTGGCCGCGGTCCGCGACGGCAAGAGCATCGATACGAGCATGGGCTTCACGCCGACGTCGGGATTGGTCATGAGCACCCGAACCGGTGACCTTGACCCCGGCGTGATGGATTATCTCGCGCGCACCGAGCACATGGACAGCTCGCGATGGCAGCAGATGGTGACGCACGAGTCCGGACTGCTCGGTGTATCGGAGATCAGCTCGGACATGCGAGACTTGCTCGCGCGGGAGGCGGCCGATGAACGGGCGGCTGACGCGATTGCGCTGTTTTGTTATCAGGCGAAGAAATGGATTGGCTCGTTCGCCGCCGCACTCGGCGGCGTGGACACGATCGTGTTTGCCGGAGGCATCGGCGAAAACGCGCCGGTCATCCGCGCCCGCATCTGCGACGGGATGGGCTTCCTGGGTATCGAGGTGCACGAGGCCCGGAATGCCGCGACCGCGGACGTCATCTCCACGGACGCGACCCACGTCACAGTTCGGGTCATTCGCACCGACGAAGCCCTCATGATTGCCCGCGCAGTCCTCCGGACTTGCCCGCAGCTCCCTTCATCTGAGACGAAACACCATGTCCAGTGATGAGCAGGCGCGCACACCAACCCTGACGCCGGAAATGCTCCGCCGGATAGACGCGTATTGGCGCGCCGCCAACTATCTGTCGGTCGGCCAGATCTATCTCTACGACAATCCGCTACTCAAGCGTCCATTAGCGCTCGGCGACGTCAAGCACATGCTGCTCGGACATTGGGGCACGACCCCTGGACAGAACTTCATCTACGCCCACTTGAACCGGGTCATCAAGAAGTACGATCTCGACATGATCTATGTGTCCGGCCCCGGGCACGGGGGTCCGGCCGTCGTGGCGAATACGTATCTCGAGGGCACGTACAGCGAGATCTATCCCAACATCAGCCAGGATGAAGCCGGTCTCCGGAAGCTGTTTACTCAGTTCTCATTTCCGGGAGGCATTCCGAGCCACGCATCGCCGGAATGTCCGGGGTCGATTCACGAGGGCGGGGAGTTGGGGTATTCGATCAGTCATTCGTTTGGTGCCGTATTCGACAATCCCGATCTCGTGGTCGGCTGCGTCGTCGGCGATGGGGAGGCGGAGACGGGTCCGCTGGCCACGGCGTGGCACTCCAACAAGTTTCTCAATCCGGCGACCGATGGCGCCGTCCTGCCGGTCCTGCACCTCAATGGCTACAAGATCTCCAACCCGACCATTCTCGCCCGCATCACGCGGGAAGAATTGGAGCAGCTACTCCGAGGCTACGGGTGGACGCCCTATTTCGTCGAAGGGCATGAGCCCGCGTTGATGCACGAGGCGATGGCCGCGACGCTCGACATCGTGGTGGAGCAGATCAGGCACATCCAGCAGGACGCCCGCGTCCGTAAGAATGCCGCGCGGCCACGTTGGCCGATGATCGTGCTCCGCTCACCAAAAGGGTGGACGGGACCCAAGACAGTCGATGGATTGCAGGTGGAAGGCACCTTTCGTTCGCACCAGGTGCCGCTCTCGGATCCGGCGACGCATCCCGGACACCTCCGACTGCTCGATGACTGGCTCAGGAGCTACCGTCCGGACGAACTCTTCGATCATCAAGGCCGTCTTCTGCCAGAACTCGCCGAGTTGGCCCCGACGGGGGCGCGACGCATGGGAGCGAATCCGCACGCGAACGGCGGCATCCTGCTCCGCGACCTCCGAACGCCGGATTTCCGGGGGTATGCGGTCGACGTTCCATCCCCCGGCGTGAGCGGCATCGGCGACACGCATGTGCTCGGGCGATTTCTCCGCGACGTGATCGTGGCGAACGGTGCCCAGCGGAATTTCCGGATCTTCGGTCCCGATGAGACGCTGTCCAACGGGCTGGAATCGCTATTCGAGGCGACCGCACGCCAGTGGGATGCCGCGACTGTGCCGAACGACGAGTTTCTGGCGCCGACGGGGCGGGTGATGGAAATGCTCAGCGAGCACCAGTGCGAAGGGTGGCTCGAGGGCTACCTGTTGACGGGGCGGCATGGACTGTTCAACTGCTACGAGGCGTTCATCCACATCGTGGACTCGATGTTCAACCAGCACGCCAAGTGGCTCAAAGTGACGTCGCAGCTGCCGTGGCGGCGGCCGATCGCCTCGTTGAACTACTTGCTCGCCTCGCACGTCTGGCGCCAGGATCACAACGGCTTCACGCACCAGGATCCCGGGTTCCTCGACCATGTCGTCAACAAGAAAGCCGAGGTGGTCCGGGTGTACCTGCCGCCGGATGCCAATTGCCTGCTGTCGGTCATGGATCACTGTCTGCGCAGCCGTCACTATGTCAACGTCGTCGTCGCGGGCAAACATCCTGCTCCGCAGTGGTTGGCGATGGACGCCGCAGTCGAGCACTGCACCCAAGGCATTGGCATCTGGCAGTGGGCCAGCAATGACCAGGGCGACGCGCCCGATGTGGTCATGGCGTGTTGCGGCGACGTGCCGACTTTGGAGACGTTGGCCGCAGTCTCCATTTTGCGGCAGCATCTCCCCGATCTCAAGGTACGAGTCGTCAACGTCGTGGATCTCATGAAGCTGCAGCCGCAGCTCGAGCATCCGCATGGGTTGAGCGACATCGACTTTGACAGCCTGTTCACGACCGACACGCCAGTCATCTTTGCCTTCCACGCCTATCCCACGTTGATCCACCGGCTCACGTATCGCCGCACCAATCACGACAACATCCACGTCCGGGGTTACAAGGAGGAAGGGACCATCACGACTCCGTTTGATATGACGGTGTTGAACGATCTCGACCGGTTCCACCTGGTCATGGATGTCGTCGACCGTGTGCCGCAGACGGGCAGCCGAGGCGTCTACCTGAAACAACAGCTCAGGGACAAGCTGATCGAGCACAAGCAATACATCGACAAGTACGGCGTAGATCTGCCAGAAGTCGCCCACTGGAAATGGGAAACGGCGCCGGCGCGTTCACGCGGTGGCACCTAGACAAGCCGCCGGGCGTGCCGGCGCTGGCAGCGCTCAAATGCGCGCCCGTCGCAGGGACACTGCGTTCACGGCGACGAAGATCGACGAGCCTGACATGAGGAGCGCGGACACCTGCGGCGGGAGCACCCATCCCAGTGAGTGGGAGAACGCGCCGGCCGCGATTGGAATGGCGAGCACGTTGTAGACCGCCGCCCAGGCCAGGTTCTGTTTCATCTTGCGAACGGTGGCCCGGCTCAGGCGGATCGCGTGCGCGACGTCTGCCGGGTCAGATTTCATCAGGACGACCTCGGCGGCTTGCATCGCGACATCGGTGCCGGCGCCGATGGCGATGCCGACGTCGGCCTGGGCTAACGCCGGAGCGTCGTTGACGCCGTCCCCGACCATCGCTGTCACCTGGCCCTCTGCCTGGAGGCGCTGGATGTACTGCGCCTTCTCCTCAGGCCGCACCTCGGCGAACACACGTGCGATACCGACGGCGTTCGCGACCCGCTCGGCCGTCGTCTTGGCATCGCCGCTCAGGAGTACCGAGGTGATGCCAAGCGATGCCAGATCCCGTACGGCCGGGCCCGAAGTGGGGCGAATCGCATCGGTGATGCCCAGCACGCCGAGTGCGCGTCCTCCGGCGGCAACGTACGTCACCGAGCGGCCCTGCGTCGCCAGCGCGTCGCCGCGCGCGTGGAGCGCACCCAGGTCGATGTGTTCACGCTCGAGCAGCGCCGCGTTGCCGAGCACCACCGCGACCCCATCGGCGAGAGCGGTGATCCCCATCCCGGGGACATCGTGGACGCCGGTCACAGTGATTCCGCCGGCCAGCGTCTTGTCCTTGCCGGCGCGAACGATCGCGAGGGACACCGGGTGCGTCGACTGCGACGCGGCGGCAGCCGCCAGCCGGAGTAGGTCGTCCGCAATCACGCCTGGCGCCGGTTCGATCTCCGTGACGCTGGGGCGTCCCTCGGTCAACGTCCCCGTTTTGTCGAATACCACGATGCCAACACGGCCGACGCGCTCGAGCGTCGCCGCATCCTTGATCAGGATATTGTGTTTGGCGCCGAGTCCAGTTCCGACGGCCACCGCGGTTGGCGTGGCCAGTCCCAGCGCATCGGGGCAGGCGATCACGATCGCCGAAATCGCGAACGTGAGCGCAGTCAGAAACGGCGCCCCGGAGAGCGTCCAGGCCGTGAACGTCGCCACTCCGGCCCCGATCGCGACGACGACCAGCACGGACGCGGCCTTGTCGGCGAGCCGCTGTCCGGGTGCCTTGGAGTTCTGTGCGCGCTGGACGAGGGCGGCGATTTAGGCGAGTGCGGTGTCGTTGCCGACCTTGGTGGCGCGCATGGTGACGGCGCCACTGGTATTGATCGAACCACCGACGAGATCGTCGCCGGGGCCTTTGTGCACCGGCTGACTTTCTCCCGTGACCAACGACTCGTCCACATCGGTGTCGCCGTCGACCAACGTGCCATCGACCGGAATCCGGTCGCCCGGCCGGAGGTGCACGACATCTCCAACGACGACGTCCGACGTGGGCACGGTGACTTCCTGGCCGTTTCGGAGCACGCGAGCTGACGGGGGGACGAGCGCGAACAGGGCGCGGAGCGCGTCCGTGGTTCCGCGCCGGGATTTCATCTCCATCCAATGTCCGAACAGGACAAAGGTCACCAGCATTGCCGCCGCGTCGTAATACCTTGCGGGAACGCCCACGATCGTGAGATAGACGCTCGCCAGGTACGCCGCGAGCACGCCGGTCGCGATGAGGACCGACATGTCGAGCGTCCGGCGCCGCAGGGCGGTGATGGCGCCAGAGAGGAACATCCAGCCGCACCACCAGACGACGGGCGTCGCCAGCGCAAATTCTATCCAGTTTGCGGCTGGCCCGGCGGGGAGAGCGGGTATGCCTGGCACCGTTCCACTGAGGAGCACCAACGGGACGGTGAAGGCGAGCGCGACCCAGAATCGGCGCCGGATGTCGTGCTCCATCGCCGCCGCCATCCCTGGGTCGGACATGCCGGCGTGATGGTCATGGGGCGCCGTCACGAGCTGGGCAGGCGTCGAGGCGGGCGCAGGCATTACATCTGATGCCGCGGGTCTACGCCGCTTTGATGCGCTTGATCTTCCTGAGCTGCGCCGCCTCAGGCGAGTGAAGCTGCCGCCAAAGGTCCCACGCGGTCTGAGCGTTGAGCCAGAACTGAGCACTGACGCCAAGTGCCGCCTCAAACCTGAGCGCTGTGTCTGGGGTAACGCCGCGCTTCTGCCTGACGATCTCGTTCACGCGTTGAATCGGGACCCCGATCACCTCGGCGAATTCCACCTGAGTAATCCCCAGAGGGCGTAGAAACTCCTCCAGCAGAATCTCGCCGGCGTGCGTCGGCGGGCGGTGGGTCGGAAGTCTGATCATTTGTCCTGCGGGGAGTGGGTGTCGAGTCAGTGATAGCCCAATATACACGGTTACCGTGTAATCAGGCAACATCTGGATCTTCCTCGATATCGCACTGAATAATCACTCGGGACGGCTGGAGCCGAAGCTTATGAACTCGCCGGGACCATGTCGGGGCAGCGGCTGTGTCCGAATAAGCCGATCCGGCTCGGCCACTGGATTGCCGCGGATGGACGCCGAAAGGGGCAGACATGGCTTGACGAGCATATAACCCAGTGAGTATATACTTAGGTCCGACGTAGCTCGGTGTCACGAGGCCACACCCCACAGTGTGACAGGAGGAGATCGCCGTGAAGATCAAACTGACCAGTATCCACGTGAACGACCAGGAGAAAGCGCTGCGCTTCTATACCGAAGTGCTGGGTTTCGTGAAGAAGGCAGACTTCACCCAGGGGCCATTCAGGTGGCTGACCGTTGCCTCGCCCGAGGAGCCGGACGGCACGCAGCTGCAGTTGGCCCTCAACGACAATCCGGCCGCTCGGACCTACCAGCAGGCGAGGTTCGAGCAAAGCCAGCCAGCCGCCATGTTCTATGTGGACGACGTCCAGCGGGAGTACGACCGCATGAAACCGCTGGGGGCGGAGTTCACCATGCCGCCGACCAAGGTGACCGGCTCGACCATCGCCATGCTGAACGATACGTGTGGCAATCGGATCCAGATCGTCGCGCTCGACCGCTGGCAGGGTTGATCGGGCACCAGCGTTTTTCGCAATGATCTTCCGCGCGTACCCCGACTTCCACGTCGAGGTACGCCAGGCCATCGTCGAGGGCACCCACGCCGTTTTACCTGACGGGCCGTTTCGATTGCAGCTCGTCTACTTGAGTCCGACCATCCCGCGCACCGACGCCGTCAGCGCCGCCACGTCATACCCGACGCCACGGCGAAACACGGTCGTCACGTTGCGAATCGAGGGATGGCTCACCACGTCGCCGTCCACGACCACGAGATCCGCCTGCTTCCCCGGCGCGATCGTGCCCACCCGGTCGCTGATCCCCAGCACCTTGGCGCCGTTCGAGGTCATGATCTGTACCGCCTGCTCGGGCGTGAAGCCGGCCTCGTTCAGCAGCTCGAAGTTGCGCTGGTCGCCATAGCCCGCGATCTCCGTCAGACAACACGGATCGGAGCCAGCGCCAAGCAACCCCCCCGCCTTCACGAACGCCCGCTCGAATGCCATCGCCTTGCCAAACGCCACACGCTCGGCCGCGTCGTTCCTGTGCTGCGCGGTGTCGTACCAGGCACGCACGGTCGTCGCCGCACCCGGTGCCAGCGCGTCGTAGACCCGCGGATCGAGGGGGATCCGGCTCGGCGAGCTCAACTCGAACACCGCCAGCGTCGACGTCATCGCGACATGATGCGACACCATGTCGTCGATCGTTCGCCGGACGTCGGCGCCGTTGATGTCGAGATTGTCGTACTGTGCCGAATCGCTCGCGACCGGACAGACGTCGGGCTGTTTTCCGGGCCAGAACTCCGTATCCGTCAGCAGGCCGTGCTCGAGGTTATCGATGCCCATGCCGACGGCCTCCCTGAACCCGACCGAGCACAGATGCGCCGTCACTTTCATCCCGTGATGGTGCGCCTCTTCGATCGCCGCACGCAGCTCGTCGCGCGTAATCTGGGTATACGCCTTGAACCACGGCACGCCCTCCTCGGACCAGTACCGCACCAGGCGCCGCGCGTCGTCCGGCGTGCTCAACTCGTGCATCCAGCTTACGCTGCTGTTCCGTCCCTGCACGTAGGGCCCCGAAACGATGATGTCGGGGCCGACCACCGCACCCCGCTCGATCGCCGCCCGCACGTTCATTTCCTGGTACGGATCCAGGCTCCCAGTCGTGCGGATCGTCGTCACGCCCGACGCCAGAAACAGACGGGGATAGCTCGTGAGCATCGACCGCGTGCCCGCTACCGACGACCCGTAATACATATGGTCGTGGAGCCCGACGATCCCCGGAATTACCGTATGCCCGGGCAAATCCAGCACTCGCGCGCCCGCCGGTATGGAGACGGTCGCGCTGGGCCCGACCGCCTGTATCTGCCCGTGCTCGATGACGATGGTCTCGTCGTGCCGCGCGGCCGCACCGGTGCCGTCGATGACCGTGACATGCTGGAGTGCCACCACCGCCGTGTCGATCGACACATACGGCGAGCGCGCGTGGGGAGGTGGCGCGGGGGCCTGCGCCCGCGCACCGGCCGGCCCCGGCACGAGTCCCGCAACCGCGACTGCAATAGCGACGGCAATTGCGGTCGCATCGGCGAACACCACGGCACGGCTACGACGCTGCACGAATCTCACGCGACCTCCTCCTGGGTTGGACCGACAGCACCATCATCATCTGTGCGCCCCGGTGCTCGGCGATATGACAGTGTAGCATCCATGTTCCGGGATTGGATAAGTCCAATAACAGGTCGGTGACCTGACCCGCCGGGATGAGCGCCGTGTCCTTCCACGCGAGATACGGATTCGCCACACCGTTGCGCGCGAGAACAAGCATGCGCTGTCCATGCAGATGGATCGGGTGATCCATCGCGTGGGGGCCGACCGGGTTGTTGTAGATCCGAACCTTCACGACATCGCCCTCGTGGAACCGCCACGCGATGTCCATATTCTCCTTGCCCGTGGCCGAGTCGCGGATCACCCACGTGACATCATTGGAGGTCGTGGTCCGATTCATCGCTCCCATGCCGTCGTTCCACTCCACTGGGACGGACGGCCCCCCGAGCATCGTGCTCATGATTGGCGGCAGGTGCGTGACGCGCATCTCGAGTGTCAGGATCCGGTCGGCAGGTCTCGTGAACTCCCTGCGATAGCGAGCGATGCCGGCAGTCGTAGGCTCGTCACGCCGCAGCACACCGAACGCCCCAGCATGGTCCGGCGATGCCACACCGGGCGCGACGTACACGACCCCCATTGTGTCGATCTCCGCGTGCAGTGCGCCGGTCAGATGATCGAGTGCCTGCACGCGGTTCGTCACAGTCACCGAACCGGTGTCCGGGAACCGCACATCCACGACGTACCGCTCGGCCGGAGCAATCACCACGCTGTTCGCCCACACCTCGCCCGCGAACGCACCGGCGTCCGCCGCCACCACTTTCACCCGCGCGCCGCCGAACGCCAGGTTGAGCACGCGCGCGTTCGCAACATTGGTGAGATAGTAGCGCACGACCGCACCGCGGGGCACGGTGTCCTGGTATCCGTTGGACCCGTTGATCAGCATCACGTTGCCGAAACGTCCCATGAGGACATGCGTAGGCCCGGTCGCTCCGAACGGCACCGGCGCGCTGTCCGCGAGCAGCATGTCACCCACAGCGAGGATGCGCTCGGCGTTGACGGGAAGAGCCGGCGCGCCTCGCGGCCGCACGATGATGTTTCCATAGAGGCCGAGCGGCTGCTGGATGTCCTCGCGCTCGTGGGAATGGTACCAGTAGATCCCGGCGTCGGGGAATCGCACCCGGTACGTGAACGACCCGCCGGGTGCGACTGCGGCCTGCGAGATGCCGACGGCCCCGTCTGAGGCGCTGTCCAGCCGGATGCCGTGCCAGTGGACCGCTGACGGCAGATCAGTCGTGTTGTGAAATTGCACGACGATCTCCGTCCCCTGGCTGACCTCGATCAGCGGGCCCGGAATCTCGCCATTGTACGCATAGGCGGTGAACATGCGTCCGGCGACGGTGCGACGCACGCGCATCGCGGTCAGCGACAGCGTGTCGCCGGACTTGAGACGTACGGCTTCGCGCGGCCGCGCGGATGGCAGCGCCACGCCGTCCGGGGCAGGCAGGAAGGGCGCGATGTCAGGCTCCATGTCCGGCATCGCGCCGGATGCCATACCGGGCATCGCCATCGCCGGCGACATCATCGTGGCCGCGAGGAACGGCGACACGGCGTCACGATGCGCCAGGAGACGGCTATCGGGTGATGTCCCGCGAAACACGAGCGGCCCGGAGCGGACACCGACCGCCGCCGATGACTCGGCACTGATCAGGACGCGGAACTGATCCCGCGTGGTCTCGCCGAGGATAGTGCGCCCATCACGAACAGTCCCGAGCTTGACCACACTGTCCAGCCCGAGTGTGGTCATCCACGCGACGTACGCGCGAGACGGGCGACCATCGTGAGACGCACGCGGCAGTCCCGCGATCGAGATGACAAGCTGATACCGAGGATTTCCATCTCGGGTCACCGCGACATCGAACGGCGACGGGACCGGCTCCAGCTCCAGCACGGCCGCCGCCCGGTAATATCCCGGCGTCGGCACGAGTTCGGCGCAATAGTTGACGGTCGTGGCGCACACTCCGGCCGGAGGCGGGGTGCGGCCGGTGTGCGCGGCAACCGCAAGACACAGCACGCTGGCCGATCGCGGTAGCCAGCCGTGACCGGCGGTCACCCTTGGGCCTCCGCGGCGATCTCGGGACCGGCTTTGCCACGTGCGTAGTAGAACACCGGAATGCCGGCCAGGATGACGCCGATGACCGCGACCGTTGGCCAGCGGCTCGCAGGATCGGCGATGGCGCTCCCCACGACGCCGATCGCCGTAAGGACGAAGAGCGCCGGAACCACCGGATAGCCCGGCAGGCGAAACGAGGGACGATAGCTCGCGCGGCGGCGCAATGGGAATACTGCTCCCACCGCGAGCGCGTAAAACGGTACGATCGCCAGGATGAAGGTGTCGGCGAGCTGCTCGAACGTCCGCGCGAGCACGAACGCGACCCCAAGTGCCGCGGCCAGCGCGATCGCGACGTACGGCGTCTGGTAGCGCGGGTGCACGGCGGCGACGGGACGGAATAGCATGCCGTCATCTGCCATCGCGAAGAAGATGCGCGGGCAGGTGAGAAGCGATCCGTTGAGCGTGCTGACGGTCGCAAACACGACGACGATGCCTACGACCACGACGCCCCAGTGACCGACTAACTGATCGGCGACATCAGCCGCCACGAGCGCGGACGCGGCGATGCGGTTGACCGGGAGGACCGCGAGGTACGCGAGGTTGGCGGCGCAGTAGATGCCCAGCACGGCAAGCGTGCCACCGATCAGCGCGCGGGGCAACGTGCGATCCGGGTTCACGACTTCGCCGGCCACAAAGCTCAGGTCCGCCCATCCGTCGTAGGCCCACAGCACTGCGACGAGCGCCACTCCCACGGCGCTCGGAGTGATGGAGGCAACGGACGTACCTGACAGGGGCTGCGTATGTGCCAACGCGGGGGCCAACCAGACTGCCCCGAGCGCGATCAACAGGAGGGCGCCAGCTTTCGCGACGGTCGCCACTTCCAGCAGCAGGGCGCTCAATCGCACACCGGTGATGTTGAGGGTGGCGAGCAAAACGATCGCCACGGCTGCGACGTAGTGCACGATGCTGTCGTACGGCGCGATGCGCGGGTCGTAGCCAAGCGTTCGGAGCGTGTATTCGGCGAACGTCGTCGCGACCGCCCCGAGGGCTGCCGCCCGGATGATGACTACTTCGGCCCATCCGAAGAGAAACGCCGGCAGCCGCCCCCAACCTTCCCGGACGATCACGTAGATCCCACCGGTCCGGGGCAGCGCCGTGGTGATCTCTGCCAGGGTCAGCGCACCACACAGCGCGAGCAACCCGCCAGCAACCCAGACGGCCATGAGTGCGCCCGGTGCCGGCACGCGCTGCGCGATCGACGCGGGCGACCGGAAGATGCCCGATCCGATCGTCGAGCCGACCACGACTGCGAGCGCCCCGCCAAACGTGAGACGGCGCGGCAGCGTCCGCCGCTCCTGAGTCGTCACCGCTACGCGAGGAGGCCGGCTTGGCCACCCGTGTGCCAGAACAGCACGGTCTCGGAGTTCCGAAACCGGCCGCTGCGCACCCACGCGATCATCGCGCCGAGAGCCTTGGCCGTATACGCGTGATCGACGAACAGGGCTTCCGTCCGCGCGACCAGGTGCTGTGCTTCGGTCGATTCGGCACTCGGGACGCCGTACCCCTCACCGATGAACCCGTCCTCGACGACGACGGGGCAGGCCGCCGCGAACGCATCACCTTCGAGGCCGAGGAGGGTGCCTGCGCCCGCGATGATGGTCCGGATCTTCGACTGGATCGATGGAGCCGGATCGTCCGGGCTCACGCCGATCACCCGGGTCGGGAGGCCATACAGTGTGCATCCGGCCACCAGGCCCGCCTGCGTGCCGCCGGACGACGACGCATGCACGATGACGTCCGGCACCGTGCGCTGCGCCACCATCTCGCCAATGGCGCGAGCGAAGCCCAGCGCACCGAGCGGTGTCGACATCCCGAGCGGAATCTCGAACGGGGCCCGGCCAGCGCGGCGCAGACGCTCCATCGCGGCGCGCATCGCCGTCTCACGTTCGTTGCGGGAGGCGATGTACTCGATGTCGGCTCCGAGCAGATCGTTGAGCAGGGCATTGCCGGTCAGCTTCCGGGGGCGCTCGCCATTGGCGAGGATGAGACACCGAAGCCCGAGGCGCGTCGCGGTGGCGGCCGTTGCGCGGGCGTGGTTCGACTGGATGCCGCCGACCGTGACGAGCGTGCCGGCACCCGCCGCGACGGCAGCAGCGCCCGCCAGTTCCAGTTTCCGGACCTTGTTCCCTCCAAACCCGAACGGAATCGCGTCGTCGCGCTTGACGAGGAGGCGCGGTCCGCCGCCAAGGGCAGCCCGGAGCCGTGGCATCTCCTGCACGGGAGTGGGGCCGTCCAGGAGCGCGACGGACGGCACGCTCGCCAGCCGGGCACGTGCCTCGGCGTAGTCTGCGGCGCTAGCGGCGGCCCGGCTGCCGCTCATGCGATTCACGTGAGAGAGTCTGTCCGGTGCACGATGCCATTCACGCGAAGCTAGGGAGTGCGCGCACGGGTCGCTAGCGCGCGTGATCTGCGCCTGGGCGGGGTATCATCAGCCCGGCGAGTCGTCAGCCTGGCGAATCGTCGAGCGGCACGTCCCAGTTTGTGACTGACGTGCCGGATGGCGTCAGCACCGTGTGGATGGACTCGAGCGGCTGCGCGAACAGCGGATACTGGTCCGCGTCCGCGAACACCGTCGCGAAGTCCTCGGACCGGTATGCGCGGGCCAGGCGCTCGGCATACGTGGCTCGGAGGAGCCTCACGTAGTACTCCACGTCGTAGTCGCGCGGGTCGGCGCCTGCGCCCACGTCGTCGCCCGGTGCGACGACGCCAGTCGCCAGCCCCGCCTCGCCGTTCTGTTTGCGGTAGACGCGAATCCGGTCGCCCGGCTCCCACTGCTGGCGTCCGGCGGCGAGCAGCGCTTCGTACGGCAGTTCCCGGCGGGTGGCCCGGGCTGTCTGATATATGTCTGGTGACTTCGTGAGCCGCACCAGCGAGGACACGTCGTGGGTCGGCACCGCGCGCGTGCGCAGTGCATCGATCGTCGTGAGGTAGGTGTCGCGGACTCCCACGGTGTCCCCAGAGAGGGCGCGCCGGATAACGTGCCGGAGAAACATCTCGCCGAATGGCTCCGCGCGGCTCGACCGGAACGCGACTCCGCGGAGCAACAGCGTGCCATCGTGGCCCAGCAGAGCGTAATTCTTCGGCTCGTGCGAGAGCATGGCGGCGTAGCGCCCTTCGAACTCCAATTGGACGAGCGGCGGGAGCAGCGTGGCCACTTCCGCAACGACCCGCCGCTCGTCGGTTTCCGTCCACGACAGCGGCACGGCGAAGTACACGCCGTCCGTGTCCGCCTCGATCAGTGTCACGCCGCGGGCCGCAAGTTCCCGGCACATGAGCGAGAGCACCTCGCGTCCGCGGCGCGTCACCTCGTTGGCGGCGTGCACGTCGGCGAAGCGCGTGAGGCCGCCCGCGGCGAGATAACCGTAGGCGGAGTTCACCACGATCTTGAGCGCCGCCGATGTCGCCTCCTCGGTATGGCGCTCCGCCGAGTCCGGCGCCGCGGCGCGGGCGTTGGCTTTGGCCTGCAGGCGGCGCTCGACGAGGCGGTCGACGAGGGCCAGCAGCACGCCCAGACGATCCCGCGACGGACCGATGCGATAGGCGCGCATCAACGACGGATAGAGGCTCGCCACGTCCGCCTTGACGACCCGGTGCGCGACGCCCGACGCAAACAGGTGCAGGGCGGCCCCGCTGTGGGGTGTGCCGTCACTCTGCTCGTGCGCCGGCAGCGCGGCCCCGGCGCGCAGATAGGCGCGCACGAGCAGCGGGTCGATGACGCCGGTCGCCGCACCCGCGTCGGCGAGGCGTTCGTAGCGCCGCGGGACCATGCGGGCCAGTGCGTAGGCGGCGCCGCCGAGCATGCGCGAGAGCGCCGCGACCTCCTCGACATCGTCCGTGGCGTACAGGCGCACCCGCTCCGGATCGGCGCGATAGGTGGTATAGATCTCGCTCCCTGGGATGTACACGCGTCCCGCGCGCGCGAGCCCTAAGTGCCGGGCGACCGCTTTGAGACCGTGTCCGGGCAACTCCCGCGTCGAGAAGTCGTAGCGCCTGACCGCATCGAGCGTGTCGATCAACTCCCGGCCTGGGGCGACGAAACGGATGCGGCGCTGGCGCGAGCCTCGCTCGCCGCGATCGGGCAGGTCGTTCTCGGACACGCCTTGGCGTGCCGCGCGTACCCGAAGCCCCGGCCGGCCGGCCCGGCCCAGCGAGATCGGAACGCCGAGCACACGCGACCGGCGGTCGAGGAATGGAAGATCGAAGCCGTGCAGGTTGTGGTTTTCGATCACGTCGGGATCTGCATCGCGCACGCGCGCCATCAGCGCCAGGATGAGATCCGCCTCCGCGGCGTCGCCGTCGTCGCGCGCCTCGAGCACCTCGGTCTTACCGGTGTGGTAGCGGACCGAAATCATGAAGATGCGGTCCCGCCGTGCGTCGAGACCCGTCGTCTCCAGATCGAACTGGAGGCGGTGGACCTGATCGAACGCCAGGTCCTGGAAGTATGTGCGCCCAGTGGCGACCAGGTATTGCTCTTCCGGCGGCAGCGCGAGCAAGGTGCCGGGCTCGAGCCGCTGTAACTCGCCGAGGTGACGGAGAGGCGTCTGCAGCCGGCGCGAGGCTCCCTCGAGAAGGGCCGAGGCCAGCGTGCGACCGTCGCGCGCGGTGACGAGATGGCGCAGGGTACCAGGACCCGACAGGAGCCGGTGGCGGATCAATGCCTCACCGCGGGGTCGCGAGTCGCCCTCGGGGGCGAGCCGGGCGCCGAGGAGGGCGAGATCACCGAGGTGCGCCAGGAGGAGCCACGGGCGAAATCGCTCTTCCTCGCGGACCAGCGTGTCGGTCGCGGCGAGACGCCGCCACACCGACGCCCTCCCATCATGAGACGCGTAGACCGAGACGATGCCGGGGGTCGGGTCCCATCCCCATAACCATTCGTCCTGGACCATATCGGTCGCACCCATATCGGTCGCACCCGTATCGGTCGCAATCGTCATGCGGCGATCAGTGGCAAGGAGCGTATAATATGGTCGCGCCGGCACGGGTGATCGCTGGGCGTCTCATGAGATAACCATATCAACGGATTCATCAGTCGCATGCCGATCGGAAACTCTGGACGCGCGCTGGATGGTTTGCACGTGGTGTCGCTGGCTGCGCACCTTCCCGGACCACTGGCAGTCCGGCAGCTCATGGCCTTCGGTGCGGGCGTCGTGAAGGTCGAGCCGCCGGATGGCGATCCGTTTGCTGCATACCATCGGCCGTGGTACGAGGCTCTCGCCGACGGGCAGCGTGTTGTGCGTCTCGACCTCAAGGATCCGAAGGCGCGGCCGGCGCTGGACGATCTACTGGACAATGCCGATCTGTTACTCACGTCGTCGCGGCCGTCATCGCTTGGCCGGCTCGGCCTCGGCTGGCCGCAAGTGCACGAGCGATTTCCGAGACTGTGCTACGTCGCGATCGTGGGATCGGCCACCCCCGACTCCAACCGCCCCGGGCACGACCTGACGTATCAGGCGTCCGCCGGGCTCGTGGCGCCGCCGCAGCTGCCCGCCGTATTGCTCGCGGACTTCGCTGGTGCGGAACGCTCGGTCGGTGCGAGTCTCGGTCTTCTCCTGGCACGGGAGCGGGGCGCCGACGCCGGGTACGCCGAGGTTTCGCTGGCGGCCGTTGCCGAGCAGTTCAATGAGCCGCTCCGCCGCGGCGTAACGACACCGGGATCGTTCTTCGGCGGTGGGCTCCCGGGGTACGGGCTCTATCGCGCACGCGATGGATGGGTCGCGGTTGCTGCGCTCGAGGCGACCAGTTGGTCCGCAATGCGCAGGGCCGTGGGGCTCGCCGGCAATCCCGTTCCGTCCAACTCGCCGGCCGACGACCCGCAACTCGATCGCGACGCCCTCGAATCGCATTTCCTCGGCAACACCATGGATCATTGGGAAAGCTGGGCCATCCAGAACGACCTGCCCATCGTCGCCATTCGCCAACCGCCGGAACGCATCGTGCGTTAGACCACTCGCGACATCTGCATCGAGGTACGTCATGGCTGCACTGTGGAAAGGGTCGATCTCGTTTGGCCTCGTCAACATTCCCGTCCAGCTCTATCCGGCTGTGCGTCCGGGCGAAGGGTCGGTGCACTTCCGGCAACTGCGCAAGAAGGACCTGGCCCCGATCCGCTATGAGCGCGTATCCACCGCCGATGATGCGGTCGTCCCGTGGAGCGACATCGTCAAGGGTTACGAGTACGCGAAGGACAAGTTCGTCGTCCTGACGCCAGCGGAACTCAAGGCCGCCGCGCCCGAAGCCTCGAAGACGATCGACATTCTCGACTTCGTCAAGGAAGCAAGCATCGATCCGCGATACTTCGACACGCCGTACTATTTCCGTCCCGACAGGAACGGCGAGAAAGCCTACGCGCTCTTGCGGGACGCGATTCGAGAATCCGGGTTGGTTGGCATCGCCAAGTTCACGCTTCGGCAGAAGGAGCACCTGGCGGGGATCAAGCCCATGGGCGATGCCCTGATGCTGGAGATGATGCGGTTCGCGCACGAGCTTGTGGATGTGTCGGATATCGACTTTCCGAAGGCACAGCGCGCCAAGGTGACGCCGCAGGAGGTGCGGATGGCGCGCCAGCTCATCGAATCTCTGGCCGCGGAGTGGAATCCGGAGAAGTACACGGATGATCACTATCGCCACCTGACGGCGATGATCCAGGCCAAGCTCAAAGGCAAGAAGATCACGCCGGCGCGCGAGACGACGGCTGCCGAGCCCAAGGTGCTCGACCTCATGGGCAAACTGCGGGAAAGTCTGGAGCAGCGTCCGAAATCCAAGGCGAACGGAGCGCCAGCCAGGGCGCCTGCCAGGACGAAGCGATCGCCGCGCAAGCCGGCGGCACGCACAGCGGCGGCCCGCCGCTCGGCCTAGCCGCCGGTGGCAACGCTGAAGCGGCGGTCCGCCGCGGGACGTACCGGGCTCGCTCGCATACCGGAGATCCATCCGATGCTCGCCACCGTCGCGAGCGATATGCCACACGGCGAAGGCTGGGTGTTCGAGCCCAAGTACGACGGCATTCGCATCATGGCCGTGGCGGATAACCGCGGCGTCCGGCTCCTCTCGCGAAACGCCATCGACAGGACGGGTGATTTTCCGGAGGTGGCCGAGGCAGTGCGCGCACTGGCGAAGCGGTCGCGCCTCGATGCACTCGTCCTCGACGGCGAGTTGGTCGCGCGCACGGCGGATGGAATCGGCCGGTTCTCGGATCTGCAGCAGCGTGGCAAGGCGATCACGGAGACGCGACGTGTGGATCAGGCCGCGGCGCGTAAGGCCGGTACCACGATCGTGAGTAGCCGGCGCGCGGCCGTCCGCACGGGCGTCACCCTGATGGTGTTCGACCTGCTCGTTGCCGGGAAGGAGGTACTGCTGCGGACTCCGTGGCGTGAGCGGCACGATGCACTCACTCGACTGTGGCGCCGGGCGCGATTTCGGAGCGTGCATCTCGAGCGCGTGGTCTCGGTGGCCGACGGGGCCCGGCTACTCGAGCGGGCCCGCGCGCGCGGCTGGGAAGGCGTCATCGCGAAGGAGTCGGGCAGTCTTTACGAGTCCGGGCACCGATCTCAATCTTGGCGGAAGCTCAAGCTCGAGCACTCCCAGGAGTTCGTCATCGGCGGCTATACGGAGCCGCGCCGGTCGCGGGAATATCTGGGCGCGCTACTGCTGGGACACTATCGCGGACACCGGCTCGTGTACGCGGGCCTCTGCGGCGGCGGATTCACCCAAGACGCGCTGCGGAGGGTCTCAGCCAAGCTGCGTCCGCTCGTGGTGGCCCGGTCGCCCTTCGATGGCCCTGTGCCGCGCACACCCGAGCCTGCCCACTGGGTGAAGCCAGTTCTCGTCGCGCAGGTGCGTTTCACCGAGTGGACCACGGATGGCAAGCTCCGGCACCCGGTATATCTTGGACTGCGTGATGACAAGCCGCCGGTAGCCGTGCACCGCGAAGCGGAGAGCCTGCAAAAAAGCGGGACGGCTGTGCCGGCCGTGCGCACCCGGAAGCCGAAACAGCCCGCGCGCGCGCGGGGTGGCGATCGTGGCGGACAGCGACTCATCGAGCAGCTCAATGCGATCGAGCACGATGCGGGAGGCGCGGGCGACCTCATCGTGGACGATGCGACGACACTAGCCGTCTCGCATCTCGACAAAGTGTTCTTTCCGAAGACCCGCAGCGCACGCGCGTACACGAAGGGCGATCTGCTGCGGTACTACGTGCAGATGGCGCCAGGGCTGCTGCCGGCCATCGCCGATCATCCACTCGTGCTGCGGCGGTTTCCAAACGGCATCACGGGGCCGAGTTTCTACCAGCACCGGGCGCCCGAACACGTGCCGCGAGGGGTCCGTGCTGCCGACGTCGAGGCTGGCGGCAACGTCATCCGTCATCTCATCGGCGGCAACCTGGCCACGGTGCTCTATGCGATCCAACTGGGAGCCATCTCGATCGATCCGTGGCATTCACGCGTCGGGAGCGTCGCCACGCCTGACTACGCGATCATCGATCTCGATCCAGGAAAGACGGCGTCCTTTGCCCGGGTCATCGAGGTCGCCCGCTGGGTCAAGGAGGTGCTCGATGACCTTGGCTTGCGCGGTATTGCGAAGACGTCGGGGATGACCGGCATTCACATCATGCTCCCGTTGGCGCCGGGGACGGGCGAGGATGCGGCACGGCTGGCGGCGCAGGTCGTGGCGACGGCCGTGGCGGACCGGCACCCTGATGGCGCGACGATCACGAGAAGCGTGCGCGAGCGGGGCACTCGGCGAGTGTATGTGGATTACCTGCAGAACATTCGCGGCAAGACCGTGGCGGGGGTGTTCGCAGCGCGTGCGCACCCGCTCGCCCAAGTCTCGATGCCGCTTCGATGGGAGGAGGTGACCGACGGGCTATCGCCGGCTGCGTTCACGATCGAGACGGCACCCGCGGAGCTCGGCGTGCGGCGCGCGCTGTGGGCGGCAGCGATGCGCCGGGGCAACGACCTGCGCGCCTTTGTGAAATCACACGCGGCCAGGCGATCCCCGTGATCCTTGCTCTCATCGTGGCCGCCGGTCTCGGATTGTCCGCTGGGCTGCGCACCATGACTCCAGCCGCCGCGATCCTGCTCGCGCGGCATCATATGGTCGCGGGCCTCGTCGTGAGTCTTCTCGCGGTATGTGAATGGGTGATCGATCTCCTACCGACGACACCGGCGCGAACCAAGCCGGGTCCACTGATCGCGCGCGTTGCGAGCGGTGCGTTCGCCGGCTGGCTGGCCGGGGGCGGATCGGAATCGACGAGAATCGTAGGTGCGATCGTCGGCGCGTGTGCGGCCGCGGCCGGCACCTTCGCGGGGTATCGCACACGGATGCGGGCGATCGACCGGTACGGTTCACTTCGATCCGCGCTCGTCGAGGATCTCGTGGCCGTCGTCCTAGCCAGCCTCGCATTCCTGCTTTGAGCCCTCTGAGGGGGGTTTAGCGGGAGTCTCACGGTTCCGTTCTTGCGGGGATGGACGGGTTAACGGTATCCTTGTCCCAGCTTTCTGTACGGAAGCGTTCCAAACATGACGTGGGAGATCCACCCGCGGCTCGCTCGCTGTTGTCAGGGCGATCCGTCGCGCCGAGCGCGGCGTATCGTCTTGTAACCGGGGTAGGACGTTATGGATCGCCGGCGCGGGGCCGTCGCCAGCAATGGCGCCCCGGGGGGCTCGGTTGCCCCGAAGCACGGCGAACACCCGATGAGGATGAGCGAATCATGGATTCACGATCGAACGCGGTGGCGACCCCAGTCTTGGCCGTTCCGGAGTGCGCGACCGCGCGTGGCGGCGCGCCGCGCGGGAATGTGAAGTTCGCGCGGGCCACGCCCGATCACGCGATGCAGCAGATGAAGGCACGCGTCGCGGAATACTTCGCGACGCACCAGCTCTCCTCCAAGGCCAACGGCGGGATGGTCGTCAAGACCGTGATGCTGCTCGCGATCACGTTCGTTCCGTATGGCCTCATCCTCACCAACCGGTTCTCGCCATGGGAGATGCTGGGACTGGCGTTCGTGATGGGCGTCGGGATGGCGGGGATCGGGTTCGGCATCGCGCACGATGCGCTGCACGGCGCGTATTCGGCGAACTCCCGGGTGAATGCCCTGCTCGGAATGTCGCTCGACGTCCTCGGGGCGAGCAGTTACATGTGGAAGATCACGCACAACATCGTCCACCACACCTACACCAACATCGAAGGCGTCGACGAAGACCTCGCCGTCTCTCCGTTGCTGCGCCTCTCGCCGAACTGCGAGCGGCTGTGGTTCCACCGGTTCCAGCATCTCTACGCGTTCGCTCTGTACGGTTTTACGACGCTCTTCTGGGTGTTCGTGAAGGACTATCAGCAACTCCTGAAAGCGGAGCTCGGTCCGTACCGCGACAAGCGGCACGACCGGATGCAGGTCGGTCTTCTCGTGGGGACCAAGGCCGGCTACTACGTCTACGCGCTCGTGATCCCGCTGCTCGTCCTCCAGATCCCGTGGTGGCAGGTGCTCATCGGCTTCTTCGTGATGCACTTCGTCGCCGGTGCCATCCTCGGCATTGTGTTTCAACTGGCGCATGTCGTGGAGTCTACCGACTACCCGGCGCCAGACGTCGAGGGCTTGATTGCGCAGGAGTGGTGGCTGCACGAAATGCAGACCACGGCGAATTTCGGCCCGAAAAATCGCCTCCTGTCGTGGTATGTCGGTGGACTCAACTTTCAGGTCGAGCACCATCTCTTCCCCCGGGTGTGCAGCGTCCACTATCCTGCCATCAGCGGCATTGTGAGAGAGGTCGCAGCGCAATACGGCCTGCCGTACAATGCGTATCCGACGCTTCGCTCGGCGATCGCGTCGCACTACCGAACGCTGCGGCAATTCGGGGCGCGGCGCGCGGCTCAGTCGCTCGCGTAGGTCGCGTAGAAAGCGCTGGACGCGCGCCGGGCGCGCGTCCAGCGGGCCGGCGCCGGACAACGCCAACACCACGCCCTGTCTGGGCCCTCCTGCGCGAGTTTTCCCGCAGCGGCCGCTGGTTGGCTACCGGGAATGTGCGCCATGTCGTAGCGTTCACGCGCGGCACAGGATGCTGTCTCTGGCACGCGATGCCGCGAAGCACGACGGGCATACCACATCGTAGCGCTACAAGAGGACGCCAATGTCTGACCGCCAGCCAGCCGGTCCCGCGGGCCAATCCACCGTTCCCCAAGGTGCCCATCTCCTCGACGGAACGCCGGCGGAACCCAGCCTTGTCTCGTCCGCGCCACTCTCCCGCCGCGATTTCGCGGCGCTGGGCGGCGCCGCGGCACTCGGTGCGCTCATGCCCCGGCCAATCACCGGTGGCGATCGGCACGGAGCGGGCGGTGCGACGCACATCGAGCCCGTTGGCAAAGACATAGAAGCGCCGGAGCCACTGCCGTCCTTCCGGTATCCGATAGAGTCGCAGACCGGGCGTGTCTATGCCGCGGGATCGGCGAAGGAATCGACGGTCAAGCAGATGCCGGTGGCCGAAGGCCTCGCCGGTGTGTCGATGCGCCTCCAGCCGGGTGCGATCCGCGAGTTGCATTGGCACGCACTCGCGGCCGAATGGGCGTTCGTGCTGACCGGGCGGTGCCAGACCACGACGTTCGATCCTGAGGGCCGGAGCGAGGTCAACGACTTCGGTCCCGGCGATGTGTGGTATTTCCCACGGGGCTTCGCGCACTCGATTCAGGGACTGGGTCCGGGGGAGTGCCACTTCGTTCTCATCTTCGACAACGGACACTTCTCCGAGTACGGGACGTTCAGCGTGACGGACTGGACGTCGCTGACACCCACGCATGTGCTGGCCCAGAACTTCGGCTTGCCCGAAGCGGCGTTCGCGAAGCTCCCCAAAGGGGAGTTGTATATCGGGCCAGGGAAGGTCCCGGCGGCGAACGCAACGGCGCGGCCCGACGGCTCCGCGCACGACGCGCCGCTCACCCACAAATTCCGGCTGCTCGCGCAGGCTCCGCGGGAATCACCCGGCGGCACGATCCGGATTGTATCGTCCGTCGAGTTTCCGATCTCCGGCGGCATGACGGGCGCCTATCTCACGATCGCGCCCGGCGGCCTGCGCACGATGCACTGGCACCCGAACGCCGACGAATGGCAGTACTACGTCGCCGGCCGCGCGCGGCTCACGGTGTTCGGCTCCAGCGGGCGAGCCCGTACCGAGGACGTGAGTGCTGGCGACGCCACCTATATCCCCCGCGGCTACGGCCACCACATCGAGAACACCGGCACTGAAGAGTGCCAAATCGTCGCCGGGTTCAACAGCGGCATTTACCAGGAGGTCGGTCTGGCGGCCTGGATGCACAACGTGCCGCCGGCGCTACTGGCGGACAATCTGGGCATCGACGAGGAGCAAGGCCGTCGCATCGAGCACGCTGCCGTGCCGATCGCCGCGCGATCATGACCGTGCCGATGCAGTCGTTACATTGTTGATCGCACCGCGTGTGTAGCCGTCTCAGGGTCGAGGACCGGGGCTCGTGATTTCTCTCTCCCACGCTAGACCAATGCTCGCGGCGCCCTCGACGGCGACGACCGGGCGTGATCAAGAGGGCATGGGAGCGGCCGGGCGCCACCGGGCGCTGCGATGGGCGGCCGTGGATGTCGTGTTCTGGGCCGCCCTGACGTTTCTGTTCGCCGGCCAATATTGGGTCTTTTCCGGCCTCGATGGCCAACGCGTTCCCTTCACCGCGACGCTTGTCGACCAGCTCGGCATGTGGGCGCCGTGCGCCGTGCTCGCTCCGCTCGTCGCGCTCCTGACGGTGCGCGTGCGGTTCGGGGAGGGCCGTCGTCTCCGCGCGGCCGCGGCGCACGCGTGCGCGGCGGTTGCCTTCGCGGTGCTGGGCGGGGGCGCGATGGGGGTGCTCGACTGGTTGATGCCCGGCCAGGCCGGCCCGACGCCGCTGGCGGCAGCCGTCGGGCGCGGCATTGTCGGCGGATTTACGGGATACCTCCTGGTGTATGGGTTGATCGTGGCTGCTGTGCAGGCCCTCGCGTACGGCCGCGAATCGCGGGAGCGCCAGGTGGCCGCGGCGCGTCTGCAGAGTCAGCTCGCTGACGCACGTGTCCATGCGCTGACGACGCAACTCCAACCGCACTTTCTCTTCAACACGCTCAACGCGGTCTCGGCGCTCGTCCGAAGCAATCCCGCGCAAGCCGAGCGTACGATCGCTCGCCTCAGCGATCTCCTGCGGTACACGCTGGCTAGCGTCACCGACGCGTGGACCACGGTCCGTGATGAGGCGAGTTTCCTCGGTAAGTACGTCGAGATTCAGCAAGCACGATTCGGAGATCGTCTCGGCGTCAACTTGGATATCGGCCCGGATGCCGAAGACGCCCTCGTTCCCAGATTGTTGCTGCAGCCATTGGTCGAAAACGCGATTCGTCATGGCATATCGTCGCGGGCCGCGGGCGGCCACATCGACGTTCGGGTGTGGCGCGATACGGACCACCTTCGCATGGTGGTGGGTGACGATGGCGTCGGGCTGTTACCGAGCGGGATCCACGAAGGGATCGGCCTGACGGCGACCCGGGCGCGATTGCGGGAAGCGTACTCGGACGGGTTCGAGTTCACGCTGTCCTCGCGGGATGGCGGGGGCGCCATCGCGGTCATCATGATACCCTATCGTTCCGCTTCGGGGCGGCTTGTGGACGGCGATCGGCGCGCAAACGAGATGGTGGTTCCCGGGGCGATGGCCTACCGAGAGACGCAACCGGTCTGATGCGCTATTCGAGGCTCGGCTCGTAGGGTTCGTCGATGGATGGGTGCAACTGCTCACCGCGGTTGAGGAGGCGTGCGCAGGTATTCCAGCGCAGGATCGCCTCATCGTTGCCGGCTGGCCGCATCGCCTCGGCGGTCTCGTAGTGGCGCATGGCCTCCTCGAGCCACTGTGCCGCGACGTGATGGGCGCGCGGGCCTCCGCGTCCCACCTGTGCCTTGGCGCGCCGCTCGCAGATGATGCCCGCGTAGTAGTGCCGCTTGTACTCATCCTTGAGCCGGGGCAGCACTTCGCGTGAGCGGGTCACGCTCTCGACGAGCCCATCGCGCATCTGATCCGTGATCGCCAGCAGCAGCATCACGAGCGCTTGCTGGTTGTCCGGATCCACTTCGAGCACGTCGAGGCTGATACTCTCCGCAGCCGAGGAGTCGTTGAGCAGGCGGTAGCGCTCCGCCTTGAGCAGAGCGGCTGGCACGCCGGCACGGGTGATCGGCTTGAGGGAATACATCCGCCTGGTGCTCGCTATCCGCGATGCGCCCGCGAAAAGAGCTTCACGAGCTTGCCCAGCGGATCGTAGAACTCATCGACCACGCGCTCCTTGAGGGGAATGATCGCGTTGTCGGTGATGGTGATGTTCTCGGGACAGACGGTCGTGCAGCACTTCGTGATGTTGCAGAATCCGATCCCGTAGTCGCGCTTGAGCGCGGGGATCCGGTCCGCCACGTCGAGCGGGTGCATCTCAAGGGCCGCCGTATAGACGAAAAACCGCGGACCGATGAATTCCGCCTCATCGTGGTGCTCACGGATGACGTGGCAGACATCCTGGCAGAGGAAGCACTCAATGCACTTCCGGAACTCCTGCACGCGGTCGACGTCCGACTGCTGGATGCGCCAGGTGCCATCGGGCGCATCGGGCGGCCGCGGCGTGAACTGGGTGATCTTCTGCTTGACGCGGTAGTTCCACGACACGTCGGTGACGAGATCCTTGACCGGCGGGAAGGCCCGCATCGGTTCCACCGTCACCGGCGCGTCGAGTGGGAGATCGCTCAACCGGGTCATGCACATCAGCTTCGGCTTTCCATTGATCTCGGCCGAGCACGACCCGCACTTCCCGGCTTTGCAGTTCCAGCGCACGGCCAGATCGTTCGCCTGATCCGCCTGGATCTGATGGATGGCGTCGAGCACGACCATCCCGGGCGCGGTGTCCGTCGTGTAGTCGCGGAATGCGCCACCGGCCGCGTTGCCGCGCCACACCCGGAACGTCGCGGGCCGCTGGCCCGATTCGGCCGGTGCACTCTGCGTGCTGGCGGGGGAAGGCGTGCCGCCCGATGAGGTCCCAATCGGAGGTGTCGTCACGTCGTCGCGGATTCGTGATGAATCGTCGGGAGTGGGGTCGGGAGAAGGCGGGTCGCGCGCATGGCCGTCATCCGCCCTCGGCGATCACTTGCTTGAGCGCATCCGGTATCGGCCGGATCGGCTCGCGATGCAACTCCATCCGGCCGTCCGGACCTTTGCGAACCGCGATGTTGAACGTCGCTGAGCCGGGGTCCTTGTCCGGGAAGTCGTCCCGAAAATGACCACCGCGGCTTTCCCGCCGTTCGATCGCCGAGCGGGTGATCGCTTCGGCTACGGTGAGGAGGTTGCCGAGGTCCAGCGCGGTGTGCCATCCCGGATTGTACTCGCGATTGCCCGTCACGGCGACCTGGGCGGCACGCGCCGCGAGCGCGGAGATCTGGGCGAGGGCCTTGGCCATCTCCTCCTCTCGGCGGACGATGCCAACCAGTTCCTGCATCGTGCCCTGCAGCGCATGCTGGATCTGATACGGACCCTCACCGCTCGTGCGGGAGAAGGGTTCGAGCGCCTTCCGGGCGGCTTCGTCGGCCTGGCTCTGATCGGGAGCAACTGCTGCGTGCGCCTGCGCGAACTGCGCGGCGTACGTTCCTGCCCGCTGGCCGAACACGAGGAGGTCCGACAGCGAATTGCCGCCTAGCCGGTTGGCGCCGTGGAGGCCCGCGGCACACTCGCCGGCGGCGAAGAGGCCGGGCACGTTCGACATCTGCGTGTCGCCGTCCACGCGGATGCCGCCCATGATGTAGTGTGTGGTCGGCCCGACCTCCATCGGTTCCGCCGTGATGTCGATGTCGGCCAGTTGTTTGAACTGATGATACATGCTGGGGAGCTTCTTCTTGATGTGCTCCGCGGCGTTCGGCAGGCGTTCCTTGATCCACGCGATGTCGAGATAGACGCCGCCGTGCGGGCTGCCGCGACCCTCCCTGACCTCGCGGGTGATGGATCGGGCTACGTGGTCGCGTGTGAGCAACTCGGGTGGCCGGCGGGCATTCTTGTCACCCTGCGTGTAGCGCCAGCCTTCATCCGCGTCGGCGGCGGTCTGAGCGCGATAGTTCTCGGGGATGTCGTCGAACATGAAGCGACGTCCCTCACGGTTGGTGAGGACGCCCCCTTCGCCGCGGACTCCTTCGGTCACGAGGATGCCGCGCACACTGGGGGGCCACACCATGCCGGTCGGATGGAACTGCACGAACTCCATGTCCTGCAGCGAGGCGCCAGCCTGGTAGGCCAGCGACTGGCCGTCACCCGTGTACTCCCAGCTATTGCTCGTGATGCGGAACGCGCGGCCGATGCCGCCCGTCGCGAGCACGACGGCGCCGGCCGCGAACAGCCGGAAGCGGCCGCGCTCGCGGTCGTAGGCGAGCGCGCCAGCGACGCGCTCCCCGTCCGTGAGCAGGGTGAGCACCGTCCACTCCATATGGACGTCGATGCCCTGATGGATGCCGTGATCCTGCAGCGTGCGGATCATCTCCAGGCCTGTGCGATCGCCCACGTGTGCGAGGCGCGGATAGCGATGGCCTCCGAAGTTGCGCTGGAGGATCCGGCCATCCGGTGTGCGGTCGAAAAGGGCGCCCCATGCCTCGAGTTCGCGGACTCGGGCGGGTGCTTCCTTGGCATGCAACTCCGCCATGCGCCAATTGTTGATGTACTGGCCACCCCGCATTGTGTCCGCGAAGTGCACTTTCCAGTCGTCGCGATCGTCGACGTTGCCCATCGCCGCCGCGACCCCGCCTTCGGCCATGACGGTGTGCGCCTTGCCGAGCAGGGATTTGCACACGAGCCCGACGGAGACGCCGTCGGCGGCGGCCGCAATCGCGGCGCGGAGGCCCGCGCCGCCAGCGCCCACGACGAGGACGTCGTGATGAACGGTTTCGAATTCAGCCACGGCGGGGAGGAGGTCTCAGAGAATGCGCCAGTCGCGCCAGATGCCCATCGAGCACATGCGCACGTAGATGTCGGCGAATGCCACGCCGAACAGACTCATCCAGGCCCATCGCATGTGCCACCGGTTGAAGCAGCTCGCGCACGCATAGGCGTGGCGGCGCACCGGCCGGTCGGCGAGGCGGTCGAGGTATCCGCCCACCATATGCCGCAGCGAGTGGCACCCAAAGGTATAGCATGAGAGCAGGACGACATTGAGCGCGAGGACGAGTGTGCCCACGCCGACGCCGAACCGCGTCACCCCCGTCGCCGCGTCGGTGAACCACAGCGCGTCCCACACGTCGTGTGCGAGAATGATCAGGAAGAGCAGGGCGGCGTAGAGGAAATAGCGGTGGACATTCTGCAGGATCAGCGGAAACGACTGCTCCCCGCGATAGGAGTGACGGGGCTCCCGCACCGTGCACGCAGGCGGGTCAGCCCACAGTGCCTTGTAGTACGCACCGCGATAGTAGTAGCACGTGACGCGGAACAGCCCAGGGAACGGCAGGATCAGCAGCGCGGGCGAAAACGGGACCCAACCCGGCCACCAGCCCGGCTTGGGGCCGAACCACGCATGCGGGGAATCACCCAGGATCTCCGGCGAATAGAATGGCGAGAGATAGGGGCCGAAGCGGTAGTGGCCATTCTGGAACGCGGCCCACGTGGCATAGACCACAAACGACAGGAGCACGGTCCCCACCACCACGGGCTGCACCCACCATGCGTCGCGCCGCATCGTGAGTCCCTGCGGGCGATCGAGTACCGGAAGTTGCGCGTGCGCCATCACCACCCTCTCGATGCATGATCATCAAAAATGCCGCGCGAAGTTACGCCGTGTAGCTACGCGACGCTAGCTAGGTCGGTAGCTCCGGCACGCGGTGCTCCTCATCGAGGCGTAGCTCACCCGAGCTGTCGTCATAGGAGAGGAGTTCGGCGTACCGGCCCCAGTCGATCACTGTCTCGAACTGACGGCGGGCTTCCTCGCTGCTGAAGGAATGTTCGAGATCGTCGAGGACCCGCTCGGCCTCCAGCGTATGCGTCGGGCTGGTCTCCAACTCGCGCACGATGTACCGGAGGAGCGAGATCTGCTCGAGGGCGATCTGGCGGAACAGGGCCTTCTCCGCATCGAGGTCGGCGTCGGCGAACCGCTGGCCCACGGGGGTCAGCAACACGTGGCGGTTCTGCAGGTCCACGAGGCCGAGGAGGTCGGTGGCCTCGACGAGCGCCATGAGGTCGTCGGCGCGCATTTGCAGATCGCGGGACAACTCATGGACGTTGCCGCGGCCACCGACGGTGGCGAGGTACTGGACGAAACCGGTGAGGTCGTCGATGCTGACATCGGGGAGCGTCTGGTACCGCCGGGCACGTGACCCACCCGTCTTGGGCTCGGTGCCGCGCGCCGTCATCGAGCGCTGCTGCACCAGCTCCGCCGCATCCAGCTCGGGGTTGGTCATGATCTGGTAGATCGTCTCGACCAGTTGCGCGCGCGCGGTGTTCTTGGCGCGGCGATCGGCCGGCGGCAGTCCCTTGAGCTCGACCCGGATGTGGCCGGGGTTGGCGCCGAACACCAGAATCCGGTCAGCAAGTGCGACCGCTTCGTCGATGTTGTGCGTGACGATCAGCACCGCACGCGTTGGGATCGAGTGCTCGGCCCAGAGCTCCAGGAGTTCCTGCCGGAGATTCTCTCCGGTCAGCACGTCCAGCGCCGAAAATGGCTCGTCCATGAACAGGACTTCGGGGTGCACGACGAGCGCCCGTGCGAATCCGACGCGTTGCTTCATTCCTCCCGACAGCTCCTTCGGGAACGCCTCCTCGTAGCCTGCCAGTCCAATCATGTCGATCGCCTGCTCGGCCCGCGCGCGCCGCTCCGCGGGTGACAGATCGGTGGCGAGCAACCCCAACTCCACGTTGTCCAGGACAGTCAGCCAGGGAAACAGCGCAAAACTCTGGAAGACGATCGCCACCTGCGCGTTCGGGCCGTGCAACGGCTCGCCGTGCACGAGCACGCGGCCTTCCGACGGCGGCATCAACCCGGCGAGGATCCGCAACAGGGTCGATTTGCCAGAGCCCGATGGACCGAGCAGCGCGACGAACTCCCCATCGCGCAGCTCGACGGTGACCATCTCCAGCACCGGCGACCGGTCGTCGCCGTAGTACTTCTTCACATCCTCGGCGGCGAGCAACACCTCGCCGGCGTGCGAGGGCGCGGGAAGGGTCGTGATGGTGGCCACGATTCACATCTCCACGATTGAGCGAGGAACGAGGCCGAGGGGCATAGGTCAGTCCAGCCGGAATCGCGCTTCAGCCAATGTATACAGGCGCCGCCAGACCAGGCGATTGCCGGTGATCACGATCGCGGCCATCACCAGCGTGCTGGCCAGGAGCAGCGGAAAATCCCCGCGATCCGCCGAATCGGCTATCAAGGCGCCGAGTCCCAGGGTCATGATCTTGTGACCCTTGTAGCTGACGTATTCCGACACGATGCTCGCGTTCCAGGCTCCGCCGGTAGCGGTGATCATTCCCGTGACGAGGTATGGAAAGATCCCCGGAAGAATCAGCGTTCGCCACCGGCGCCATCCGGTGACCTGGTACACGAGGGCGGCTTCGCGGAGGTCCGACGGAATCGACATAGCACCTGCGATCACGTTGAACAACACGTACCATTGCGTGCCGAGGAGCATCAAGAGCACCGACGCGATGTTGAGGCCGCCTGGGATCGCCAGCAACACGACGAAGAGGATCGGGAAGACGGTATTCGCCGGTACGGACGCCGCGACCTGTACGAGGGGCTGCGCTCGATACGCCCACTTGGGATTGAATCCGATCGCCACGCCGACGGGAATTGTCCACGCGGCGGCGATCGCGAGGGCGATTATAGTGCGCGTAAGAGTGGCCCCCGCGCTGAGCCACACATGCGCCCATTGGGCGCCGGGCAGGCCAGCGAGCTCCTGGATCGTCGCCGCGACGCCCCACAGGACCAATGCCCCACCGACCCCGATCAAGCCCCATCGCGCGGCTTTGCGGCCGCCCCTCCGGTACGTGGCCGGGAGGGCGAACCGGCGGGTGGTCGCCGCAGCATGGCCGAGGGTACGATCCAGCCATAGCCAGACCGGCTGCCACACACGGAGACTCATCCACTCGATGAGCGCCGATCCCTGGAGCAGTTCCACCACGCGCGACGTGGGGGCGTCGGCCGAGCCGGACTGCTCGAACTTGAAGCGATCCGACCAGACGACCAGCGGGCGCCAGAGGAACTGATCGAGGACGACGATGACGCCGATCAGCGTCGCAAGCCCAAACAACGTGGCGGAGAGATCTCCAGCGTCCGCCGCCGCCTGCAGGTAGGAGCCGAGCCCGGGGAGCCGGAGGTTCTTGAGCGGGAACTGCTCGGACGCGGTGAGCACGAACCATCCGCCCGCCCAGCTCATCATGCTGTTGGCGATGAGGGAAATCGCGCCGAACGGCAACTCCAGTCGTGTGAAGCGGCGCCATGGGCTCAGTTGGTAGACCGTGGACGCCTCGCCCAATTCGCGCGGGATGGTGAGGAGCGACTGGTGGAAGCTGAACGCCATGTTCCACGCCTGGCTCGTGAAGATCAGCAGGATCGCGGCGAGCTCGAGCCCGACGGTACGGCCCGGGATGAGCGCGGCCATGCCCAGCACGACGGCCGGCATGAAGGACAGGATCGGAATACTCTGCAGGATGTCGAGCAGCGGGATCATCACTCGCTCGGCCGAGCGGCTGGCGACCGCGATCTTGGCGTAGGCGAGACTGAACACGAGCGAGATCAGGTACGCGATCGACATGCGAAGCGTCGAATACGCGGCGTAGAGCGGCAGATGGATGGTGCCGAGGTCGATCTTGGTGCCCGAGTCCAGCGGTGCGGACCACCGGGTTGCCGTCCGCATGAGGCCGTACGTGAACCCGCCGAGGATCGCGAAGATCGCGACATCGACCCAACGGGACGTCGTCCGGGGCGGCACCGGCGCGACGCGGCCATCTGCCGTCCGGACTGGGATGATGGGCTGAGCCATAAGCGCCGAAAAGTATACCCATTACTGGGCGAACCGGCCCGAAGTGGCGCGGTCGTTGCTGAGCCTACACCTTACTGGACGAGTTTTCTCTCGTTCCGTCCGCCGTTCTCTAGCCGGAGCCGACAATGACCGCTGAAACTTGGCTCGACACTCTCCATCCCTGGACTGCTCGTGCAGCCCGTCTCACGATGGTGAGCGCGCTGGCGGCCGGCGTATGCACGCTCGCGAGCGGCTGCGCCTCCGGTGGCAAGCACCAGGGTAACGAGCCGGATGTCCATCCC
>Ga0182024_10002726_pt1 | contig 43396 bp, 45 predicted proteins | sample P32metaG_FD_120480 | JGI IMG/M metagenome (GOLD analysis project Ga0182024, IMG submission 120480) | Permafrost microbial communities from Stordalen Mire, Sweden - P3-2 metaG (Illumina Assembly) | ecosystem: Environmental > Terrestrial > Soil > Wetlands > Permafrost | place: Sweden: Stordalen... | reverse complement strand
TCACCGCACTACGATGCTTCCTGGCCAGGAAGAACTGCTATCAGAGAACGGCCGGGTGAAGGACCGCTCCCTGATTGCAGTAGAGCATACCGTGTCAAGGGCTGAAGGGTTATGTTATTGATTTAAAACGAAAACATACTTGTGACTGGGTTTTCGAGGGGATGGTTTTTCCGGATGGAAGGGGTTTGCGGCAAGGGGATCGACGAATTTCAGGGCGTTTATGGTTCCTGGCCGGACAGACTTCCCGGAACTTGACTTCGGGAGCGTGTGGCAGAGCATCGCCCATTCTTCGACTTACCGACTACACGTCAACTTGAACGGTAAAACGCTCAGCCGAGCGTGCACCAAAACAAATCAAGGCTGCACCGGCACATGAACCCCTCGCCGTCATGGTACAGGGCCGCCATCGCGTGGCAGCGACATCACGGCGCTCAATTCAGCGCCCCCGAGAATATCGATCAGTTTTCAGTGGGGACTCGTTCGGCGTGATCGACGATCAGAATCTCAAGTGGTTCTTTGGCCGATTCCAGTTTGAGGCCCAATTGCTGTTCGAGGGCTCTGAAGAGATCGGCAGCGCCTGGCTCCGCAGTGGTGTCTGGTGCTTGCGCGCTAAGCGAACTGAAGGTCGCCGCGCAGAAGTAGCGCGTCTCGCCCAGACCGGTCTTATCGAGCACCGTCCTGCCGGCATCCGGCGTTATACGGCCGGCGAGCTGAGCCATCGTCATTGGTCCGATGATCATGGACGTTGCACCGTTCCGTGGCGGTGTCGGCGGGATGTGCGCCGGGTCAAAGGGCGCGACCTTGAGGCCACCTTTTGCCACAATCAGGGTACACCGGCATTTCTTTGGTTTCGCGATGGGCCGCGAGTTGAAAACGCTCCTTAAGCAGCGACTGGAGCATGGGCATCAGTTCGCTGTCGGGAACACCGGGCGGGGATTTCGCATCAAGATCAAACCGATCCGAATCCATCCAGTCGGGGCCATTGATCTGCAAGGCGCTGAGTCCATAGGCGCTTCGTAATATCATCCTCAGCGTGGCATTGTGTGCGGTCATTCTGCCGTTGGTGAGCTGGGGATAGCTCGACCGACCTTCGCCCGAGCGATTCACCTTTACCGTTGCGACTTCGAACGCGGGAGGCTGCCCCCACGTTCCTGACGTGCATACGACAGCGATAACGAGAACAGATCCAGCGATTCGCATAACAATCCAGCCTCCTTTACCTATGACGCCACTCGGACGAAATCGCGCAGGGCAAAAACTCCCTGTCGGGTATCCATGGCATGGACCCAATGGTCCTGCGGCACGCCTGCGGTAATCCAGTGCAGCCCGATCTAATCATCGGAACCAGCGAGTAGTCTAAAACACTCGATCCAACTGAATAAAAGACCTTCGCGAAGCACCTCGACCGGCCGCTTCCACGGAGGTCACAACAAAAACAGTTGCCGATATCGCCGGCATCGCCGGCGTTCCAGTCAGACTCGATAACGATCAGTCGGGCAGTATTTAGCCTCGCGCCGATCAACTTGACGCCTGACGCGTTACCCTGACAATGACCTGGATCCAGACACCGCGAGGGATCGCTCCCACGAAACGGCGCTCCGGGACATCGCCCCCGACAGGTCGGCATGTCGCCGCTGAATTCACGTGTATATTAGACTGAATCTCGTAAACATTTCATACGCGAATGTGAGACGAGGAAATTTAACAATGGCCAACAACACACGACGCTTTGCCGCCTGCATTGCTCTATTGACGGGCCTCGCACTAACTGCGCCGGCAGCCGAGATTCTTATCGGCGACGCGAAATCCCAGCCGGAAAGTTTAACCATCGCGCCCGGGGGAGTGCTGATCGCCGGCAGCGCCTCCACTCCTTTCGTTTACAAGGTGCGCCCCGGCTCGACCACTGCCGAAAAGTTTATCGACGCCAGTGGTGAAGGTCCCGGCACCTTCTTCTTCGGCATGCTGGCGGATGCCGCTACAAACACGTTGTGGACTTGTCAACTCACCCCGGTGCCCGGCAGCACGCCCGTGAGGCGACACACCTCTCTGCGGGGCTTCGATCTTTCCACAGGCGCGCAAAAACTCCGCTGGAACCTGCCTGGCGACAACAGTACCTGCAACGATTTTTCTATCGGGCCGGACAAAGCGCTCTACATCAGCGACACTGCGAACAGCAGGATCTACAAGCTGCCGGCCGGCGCTTCCACTGCCGAACTATTCCTCGAAGACCGCGCGCTCTACGGCATCGACGGAATCACTTTCCTGAACGGCACGCTGTATGTGAACAACGTATTTTCAAACAATCTTTACCGCATCCCGGTGGACGCCTCGGGCAAAGCGGGGACGCCCGTCGATATCTGGATGGATCAGCCGGTGAAGGGGCCGGATGGCATGCGCGCCGCCAATGGCAAACTGATCGTTGCCGAAAATGGCAGCGGCAGGATTTCTGTCATCACAGTCAATGGCGACAAGGCCAGCGTTGCGGTGATCCGGGAGGGACTCAACACGCCAACCGGCGTCGAACCCGCGGGCAACGCACTATGGATCACGGAGCGTGGCGCCGGCAAGGTATGGTCGATGCCGATGCCCAAATGAACCGGGATGAAGTCCGCTTTCGCTTGTTGCGCAGCGGTGAGATTCCGGCTACCGTATGCAGCAGGCCGACGGCATGCTCGCCTTCGACTTCGCGTTGAAAGCACAGAACAGGCAAGGACCTGAAACACCCTGTCTTCGCAGGCCGTTTTCCCAGCGGTCCGCCCGAGGATCGTTTAGTTTATCTATCCTGGCTGGCTGGCGCTTCCAAGGCGACATAATGCCGGTGGGCGGTCGCCTTTTCAGGCGGCTGGACGGGTTGAAAACCGGTCCGCAGGCTGAAAGCCCGCCCCACACCATACCGGATACAAAACTAAGTGACATTGTGCACGAGTGCGTGCGCCACATGGTTCCATGGAGGTGTGAGAAAAGGGAGGTGTGAGAAAAGGGAGGTGTGAGAAAAGCGTTAGTTCTCCGTGGGCAGCTTCTCGCAGCGATCGACGACAAGAATGTCGACCGGCAGTTTACGCGGTTCGAGCTTCAGGCCAAGCTGTTCCTCGAGCGCGGTAAAAATTGACGGTCCACCGCTGGCCTCGGCCGGCGTGCCGGGACCGCCGTCGGGTGTATACGTCAGCACTACGTTGTAACGGCCCGCCAGGTGTGTCTCGTCAACGACCGGCTGCCGGAGAATATCGGCAACAGCCGAAGCGAAATCTTCGATTGTCGTGCGCAGACGCTGGATCTTTCCGGGCCGGTTGTCATTGTTGTGGCCGCCAACGTCTTCCACCGGCTGGATCTTCGGGCCGTTTTTGGCGACGACCAGCGCAAACCCTGAGCGCGTTTTGGCTTCGTGATGGACAACGAGGCCGAAGCGATCCATCAGCAGCGCCTGGAGCATCTGCCTGCGCTGGTCCAGACTCGCCTTTTCGTCCGGAACTCTGGCCGTGATATCGAACCGTTGGTCGTAAAGCCAGGCCGGCGCTTCCAGGTTAAGCCGGTCCACCATGAAGGCGGTCAGGAGGATGCTGCCAAACGTATAATTGCGAAACACGACATTGGCGCCGCTGAGGTCATTCCACGACGCGGGGTCGTTCGAGGTATTTAGCCTGATCGAAGCGACTTCGAACCGCGGGCGGGAAGCGGCGTCCTGCGCGCGGGCACCGGCTATGACAACCAGACCGACGCACGTGAGCCGGGCGATAAGGGTAAAGCGCGGCATTCAGCCTCCTGAATACATTCATACGGCGATCCCGCTGAAGCGTTAGTCCGGCAGGTGTTGAAAAAGTTCGCAGGCGAAACCGCATGCGCCACACAGAACATCAGACCGTACAGATGGCGTAGGCGTCTTCGAGACCTTTGATGGGCGGCGTGCCGATGGGGTTGAATTCATGCGCGACGAAGCCGGTAAATCCCTTGTCGGCGATGGCCTTTGCGATAGCGTTGTAGTTGAGCTCGTCCTTTTCGGTGATTTCATGGCGGCCGGGATTGCCTCCGGTGTGGAAATGCCCGAAGAAATCGATGTTGGCCTGAATGGTGCGGATAATGTCGCCTTCCATGATCTGCATGTGATAGATGTCGAACAGGAGCTTGACGCGCGGGGAGTTGACGCGCTTCACCATTTCGATACCCCACGCCGAGTGGTCGGCCTGGTAGTCCTTGTGATCGACTTTGCTGTTGAGCAGTTCGAGGTTGACGGTCACGCCGTGTTCTTCGGCGAAAGCTTTCACCAGATTGAGTCCGGTGACGCAGTTGTCGAGGCCTTCGGCATCGGGTAAGCCTTTACGAACGCCGGAGAAGGTGATGACGTTGGGAACTTTGGCGGCGGCTGCGGCGGCGATATCGCTCTTAATGGACGCAGTGACGCGTTCGTGATTTTCGAGACGATTGAGGCCAACGGGAATGTCGTTCGGGGTGGTGGATGCTGTCATGGCCGGGGTGAGGCCGTATTTCTGTACTGTGGCGTACTGGGCGGGGGTGACGAGATCGATGCCTTTGAGGCCGATGCGAACGGCTTCTTTGCAGAGTTCATCGAGCGTGAAGAATTTCTGGTAAGTCCAGTAGCAGACGGACTGATTGAGGCGTCCGGCGGGAGCGGCGAGCGCGGGGCGGGTAAGAGATGTGGTGGCCAGGGCAGCGGCGCCGGCAATGGTGGTGGATTGAACGAAGTTACGGCGGTTCATGAGGAGATCGTATCAGAAACAACAAGGCAGACAAGGAGTCAGTCGCCGCGATTGTAAATGATGTGTAAATATGCGCGATGCGCGGGAATGGTTTTCGCGGCGGAATCGTTATTAGGGTCAGGTAACCCGCTCCAATGAATTCCGCAACCGCAGCCGTTGACATTTCACAAGAAGCAATTGCACGGCAAGACGAACCCGCCAATGACGAGTATGTCGTTTCGTTTTCGAACGTGACAGTGAACCTGGACCGGGCCACTGTGGTTCGAGGCGGCAGAAAAGTGGCGCTGACGACGGCGGAGTTCGAGTTATTGACGTTTTTCGTGCAGAATCCGGGCCGGGCGCTGACGCGTGACATGATTCTGGAGTCTGTGTGGAGCTATCTGGCGTCGCCCAACACGCGGACCGTGGATGCGCATGTGCTGCGTTTGCGCCAAAAGCTGGAAACAGAGCCGGAAGCCCCGCGGTATTTCGTAACGGTGCATAAGGTGGGTTATCGTTTTTCGCCGAACGGTGTATAACCGACGCATTATCACCTTATAGAACGCTGTTTCGACCGGGAAAACGGCATAAACTGGAGCAGTACCGGTATGTCCGCCGCTCTTCAGTGCGTGTCCGCCCGAGCTTCCGGGGAGCAACAAAAATATTCACGGACGCGGCACGAACTTTTCCCCAAACATCCGATAAGACCTGCATTGACACGTGTCAGCTCACTCCGGGGGCCTGTGCGCAGCATCGCGAGGCGGGTGCTTTTCCCGATCGTGATTGCCGCAACAGGAGCAGTTGCGTGCGCGTTCGCGGCTGACATTACAGGGACGATCACAGTGAAGCAGCGGCTGACGCATCCGAGCGTGACGGCGGCGGTTTCGATGTACGAGCGGGGTCCGGCGGTGGAATTGGGCAAGGATGCCGAGAGCGATCCGCTGGCTGCGGAGAGGGAGCGGGTGGTGGTCTGGATTGACGGCAATGGTCCGGCGGTGCCTGGAGCGGCATCCGGAGCAACATCCGGAGCAACATCGGCGAGCATGCAGCAGATCAACCGGCGATTCGAGCCGGACATTGTGGTGATTCCGCGAGGGTCTACGGTCGCGTTTCCGAACATGGACCCGATTTTTCACAATGTGTTTTCGCTCTCGAAGCCGAAGAGTTTCGATCTCGGAAATTATCCGAAGGGCGATACACGGACTGTGGTGTTCCAGAAATCCGGCATCGTTTATGTGAATTGCAGGCTGCACCCGAATATGGCGGGCGTGGTGCTTGTGACGCCGAACCAGTGGTACGCGAAAGTGGGGCGCGACGGGCAGTATGCGCTGCGCGACGTACCGCCGGGAACGTACACCGTGGTTGCATGGCACAAGACGACGGGGTTTATCCGCAGAGAAGTTCAGGTGACGGAGGGCCCCGATGCCGTGCTCAATTTTCTGGTGCCGATCGATACCAACGCCACCAACGCGACGAATCCGGCCGGCAGTGCGGAACCCGGGCAGGAAGTTACCCATTTGCCCGACATGAGCCACATGAAAATGGCGACTCGATAACCATGGCGGCGAGATAGCCAATGCGCTTTCGAACCAGAGCTTTTCTTTGCTGCTTCATTCCGTTCACGCTGCTGCTCGGGAGCAGCTTCTGGATGATCCAGACGCTGGTGCAAATGACAGTGCGCAACGGCTTGCGGACGTCCCTGCGGGAAAACCACCAGGAGGTAGCGCGGGTGCTTGCGAAAAGCGACCTGCAAAGCAGCCGGTTTCTGAAAGTGGTGGGAGAGAATTCCGCGCTGAAAGCTGGTGTGCAGCTGATGCTGGCCTATCCGGACAACGCGGAAGCCCGGCGCACGGTGGAAGACCAGTTGCGCGAACTGTGCGGGCACATGGGATTTGCTCTGCTGATGGTTTCCGGGCCGGGCGGCGAACCGCTGGCCGGCGTGCTGAACAAGACCGGGACGGTGACTCCGCCGGGCACGGTGAACGCGAAGGCGAGCCGCACCGGACTCATGCTGCTGAATGGTTCGGCGTATCAGGTTGCGTCCGTGCCGATCGATCAGGCGGGTGAAAATCTGGGCACCCTGTCGGTCGGCGAGGTTTTCGATTTCTCCGAATTCACGACGCCGACGGTGCTGTTTCACGACGGGCACGTGCTGAGATCCAGCATCGCCGGAATGGGCCTGCCGGAGGTGGACGCCGCCATGAGCCATTGCCCCGGAACCGGGGAGTGCAACGTTCAGCTGCGCGGCGTCAATTACATTTCACTGCCGATGCAGAGCATTTCGTTCGGAGACGGATATCTTCTGCGGAGCCTGCAGAATCTGGATTCGGCGGTGGCCCCGGTGCAGAGCGTTCTCAGGACGGCGTTTGGCACGGTGGCGCTGCTGGCCCTGCTGGTGGCACTGATGGTGAGCATGGCGTCGGCTGGATCGATCGTCCGGCCGATTGCGACGGTGGTGGAACACCTGAAGGAAGCGGAGAGAACGGGCGATCTGACGGAGTTCCGCGGGGGCGTGCCGCGCGTTCGCGAAATCCGAAAACTGATCGAGAGCTTTAACCGGGCGGCCGGCGCGATTCGCGAAGGCAGGGAGAACCTGACGCTCGCTTACGTGGAGTTTGTGCAATCGATGGCGAGCGCGCTGGATGCGCGCGACCCTTATACGGCGGGACACAGCCACCGGGTGAGCGAAATGTCGCGGGCAGTGGCGGGCGCGATGGGGCTGCCCGCGGAGATCGTGGAGCGGGTGCGGGTGGGAGCGCTGCTGCACGATATCGGCAAGATCGGCATCCCGGACGGTCTGCTACGCAAGCCGGGGAGGTTGACGGCGGAAGAGTTCGCGATCATCCGCGAGCACCCGTCGATCGGGCGGCGGATTCTCGAAGGCGTGCATGGCTTCAGCCCGTATTTGCCGGCGGTGGAACTGCATCATGAGAATTGGGATGGCACGGGGTATCCGCACGGGCAAGCGGGTGAGACCACTCCGGTGGACGCGCGCATCATCCATGTTGCCGACGCGTACGATGCGATGACAACGGACCGGCCTTATCGCGCCGGCATGACGCATGAAACGGCGCTGCGGACACTGCGGGCGAACGCGGGGACGCAGTTCGATCCGGAAGTAGTGGGTAAATTCGTGGGGCTGGAGTTGGATCGGGCTGTCGAGGTCGGCGACTGGCAGAACGCGACGGCGGGTGAGCCGGTATGCTGAAACGCATTCGTTTCGGCGTTGCCGCAGTGATCATGGCCGGCTTGCTGGCTTCGTCTGTTCGGCCGGCGCGGGCGCAACAGGCGGAAGCTGAGACCGGATTCGGACTGCAGGGCACGGTCAGCGCGATGTCAGCGGCGTCAACCCTCTTAGGCCAGGCGCCGAGATCGGGGTCGCTCGTGGACGGCGGCTTCCGGCTGATGCTGTATCCGACGTGGAAGCTGAACCGGCACTGGAATTTTTACGGAGCTTATCAGGCGGTTTCGCGGCCTTACTATTATTCGGAGTTCACGACACAGGGGTACGGAGTTCGGGGGAACCTGGTGCAGGGGTATCTGAGTTATTCGCAAGTCTGGAAAGATGCGTCGCTACAGGTTAAGGCCGGACAGTTATCGTCGGCGTTCGGGTCATTTCCGCTGCATTACGACGACCGTGCGAATCCGATGATCGATGTGCCGCTGCAATACGGATATTACGGGGCGCTGGCGACGCTCGGTGGGCTGGCCGGAGCGGAGGTGGATGGCACGTGGAAGAAATGGGACGCACGGGCGCAGTTTGTGAATTCATCGCCGGCGAATCCGCGCAGCATATTCGCGTCGGAACAATATGGGAGTTGGGCCGGAGGCGTTGGCTACACCATCGTGCAGGGGCTGCGCGTCGGAGCGTCGGGATATCGGGGACCGTATCTTGACCGCGCGTCGCCGTTCTATGACCCAGTGGAGGGGCGGCCGCGCAATATGCCGGCAAGCGGGATCGGCCTTGAGGCGGACTGGGGGCATGGACACTGGAACGTGCGCGGGGAATGGCAGAAATTCACGATGACGTACGGGCCGCTGCCGACATTCCACGAAAACACGGGATACGCGGAAGTACAGCGGGAGCTGAATCCGCGCTGGTACGTGGCGACTCGCGTGAGTTATCTGAGCGCGGATTATCTGGGGAATCTGCAGCAGATTGAGATCGCGGGCGGATACCGGCCTGGCGTCGGGCAGATTATCAAGCTGAGTTACGAGACGGCGCACAGCGATACGACGAACGTTCCGGATCGCACGCTGGCTGTGCAGTTTGTGACCGCGATTCATCCGCTGGCTTTCGCGGGACACTGAACCTGCTGACATGACCTGGTAACCTGAGGGCACTGTGGAATTTCGCCCCTATCGAGATACGTGGCCTGCCGACGATCGCCACGCCAACTTCAAAGCGGATGTTGCCGCATATACATCGGCCGACCCACTTCCTACACTGGAAAATCTGAGCCGTGGCACCGGGATTCCGGTCGATTGCCTCATCCGGTATGTGCTGGTGAAGTACGCGGCTTCGGGCGCGGATGCGCTCCTCGCCATGCGGCCCGTCGTGCTGCGCCAGATGGAAGAGCACGTGGCAGTGGCGGAGCAGGACGGCAGCGATGCGGCGCGGTTAAAGGCCTACGCGGCGCTGAAATCGATGATCGCGTGGCTGGCGCTGGGCGAGGTGTGACGACTCATGCGTCCTGAAGCCGGCCTTTCCACAGGCCGCCCCTGCCGCTCCAGTAGCGGACGGCGGATTCGATGGTCGCGATGAGATAGAAGATCGCGATGAGCGGCAGGCATGCGGTGGTCCAGAGTGGCGCGCGGTAGAGGCGGACCGTTGGGACGTAGAGAATTGCACTCAGCAGCCAGGCTGCGAGACCGCATGCTGTGGCCCAACGGTCGCCCGTGAGTAGCAGCAGAGGTGGGGCGATGTAAGTCAACAGCATAGCCGCGATAGTTCCAGCCAGCACAAGTGAGGAATGGCGGAGTTGCGCAAACGCTGAGCGGGCGATCATCGCGCGAATCCCCGCCACGCCGCCGTAGGGGCGAATGCTGCGGATGGGCAAATCGGAAATCCCCATCCAGACCCGGCCACCGCAAGCTCTGACTCGCGCAGCCAGTGAGCAATCGTCAATGAGCGCGTCGCGGATGGAGGCAATGCCGCCGATGCGTGCCAGCATTTCGCGGCGGATCAGCATGCAACCGCCGGCGGCCGCCGCGCTTCCCTTCTCCGATGCCACCCACGCGGGCGGATAAAGCTGAAAGAAGAAAAACACGAAGGCCGGGATGAGCAGTTGCTCGGCGACGGATTCGCAGCGGAGTTGCACCATCACGCTGACGAGATCGAACCCCCGGTCCGCCTGCGCGAGAAGGCTGGTCACCAGATCCGGAGATACGTGTTCGATGTCGGCATCGGTGAGGAGAAAATAATCCGGGTTGGTCTTTTCGGCATCGATGCCCGACGCCACCGCCCAGAGCTTTCCTTTCCAGCCCGGCGGACGCGGTTCGACTGTGACGACGAGATCGGCGCCCGATGCGGCGCCGGTGCCGTCGGTGCTTTCGTCATCGGCTACGATCACTCGCAGCGGATGGTTTTGGGCGTGTAGAGACGCCACGGCGCGGCCAATAAACTCTCGTTCATCGCGCGCGGGGATGATGGCGGTAACGCGTCCATCGGCGCCCGCGACTGCGGGCCGGAGCCTTTCGCGCAGCTTCCAGAATCCGCCGCGGAAGAGCGCGAGACAGACCCAGATACCCAGGCTGCAAAAGCCAACGGAGCGCCAGGCGACGGAGTGCATCTTTTTATCATCCACGGTGGCGTTCATGCCTCGGGGCGCGGACATGCCTGTCTGCTACTGTGACGGTAATGCCAGTCGATTCTCCGCTGCATGATCCTCTGCGATTTCACCGGAAGACGCCGCCGTGCGCTGTGGTGATTTTTGGCGCCAATGGCGACCTGACAAAACGCAAACTGATGCCCGCGCTGTACCGGCTGGCTTATGAAGGGCGGCTTGCACCTGGCTTCGCTGTGATCGGAATCTCGCGCACCGCGATGACGGATGACGATTTCCGCGCGCGCATGCACGATTCGGTATCGAAGTTCCTGGAAGATTCTCCGTTCGACGAAGATTTGTGGCGATCCTTCGCGCAGGGCCTGTTCTATCTGCCCGGCGACGTAAGCGATCCGGCTCTATACCAGAAGATCGGTGCGTCGCTGGATGAGATCGGCAAGCAGCACGAGATTGCAGGCAACGTTCTGTTCTATCTGTCCACGCAGCCGAGCCAGTATGCGGAGATCGCCGAAGGGCTGGGATCGGCTGGCCTGGCGAAAGGCGCGGGCTGGCGGCGGATCATAATCGAAAAGCCTTTTGGCCACGATCTTTCGAGCGCGCGCGATCTGAACACGCGCATTCAGACGCATTTCGGCGAAGAACAGATCTACCGGATCGACCATTATCTGGGCAAAGAGACGGTGCAGAACATCATGGCTTTCCGGTTTGGCAACGGCATTTTCGAGCCGTTGTGGAACCGGCGTTATATCGATCATGTGCAGATCACGGCGGCGGAATCGATCGGCGTGGAAGGCCGCGGCGCGTATTACCAGGAGGCGGGCGCGCTGCGGGATATGATCCAGAATCATCTGCTGCAGGTCATGGCCACGATCGCGATGGAGCCGAGCGCGACGTTTTCAAGCGACGCCGTGCGCGATGAGCGCGCCAAGCTGCTGCGGTCGGTGCACATTATGTCGGCGGAAGAAGTAGCGGATAACGCTGTCGGCGGGCAATACGGAGCGGGCCGCGTGGGCGGCCAGCAGGTGGTTGGATTCCGCCAGGAGCCGGGAGTGAACGCCGATTCCACAACCTGCACTTATGCGGCTGCGACATTTCTGGTGGATAACTGGCGCTGGGCCGGAGTGCCGTTTTATATCCGGACGGGAAAGTATCTGCCGAAGCGCGTGAGCGAGATTGCGATCCACTTCAAGTCGGCGCCGCTTTCCGTCTTCGGCAATTCTGACGAGTCGGGCGCGACAGCGCCGAATCTGCTGATTCTACGCATCCAGCCGGAAGAAGGCATTTCGCTGAAGTTCGTTTCGAAGCGGCCAGGCGCGGGGATGACGTTGCGGCCCGTGTCGATGGATTTCAACTACGGGGCCAGTTTCGGAGAGCGTTCGCCTTCGGCCTATGAGACGTTATTGCTGGATGCGATCATCGGTGACGCTACGCTCTATACGCGGCAGGATATGGTGGAAGCCAGCTGGCGCGCGGTGCAGCCGATCCTCGATTGCTGGAGCACGCAGAAGTTCTCCTTTCCGAATTACGCGGCGGGCACGTGGGGGCCGGCGGCCGCCGATACCATGCTGGCGCGGCGGGGCCATATCTGGAGGACGCCTTAATGCCTGTGAGTGAGGCCGTCCGGCCGGATGACATTCTGAAAGAACTCGGCGTGTACTGGCGGGATCTGGGCACCGGTCATGGCGCGGAAGGCACTTCCGAGGGCGCTTCCGACAGCGATGGGCTGCTGCGCGCCTGTTCGATGACGTTGATCTGTTTTTCCGACGACGAAGAAGACGCGCAAACGCTGAGCGGAATCCTGACGTCGCTGATGCGCGAGCACCCAAGCCGCACGATCGTGGTGCGATTGAAAGACGGAGAAGATGAACTGGCGGCGCGCGTTTCTTCGCAATGCTGGAAGCCGTTCGGGCATCAGCGGCAGATCTGCTGCGAACAGGTGGAAGTGACAGCATCGATTAACCGGCTGGCAGATGTGGCATCGATCGTGGCGCCGCTGGCAGCGCCGGATCTTCCGCGCGTGGTGCTGTTGCGCTCGGCGCGGATCGTTCGCGCGGGAGCCCTGCGGAAAATTCTGGCGCTGGGGGACAAGATTATTGTCGATTCGTCGCGGCCTGGCGCGCCGGGATTTGGGGAGATCGGCGGCCTGCTGGATGCCGGGCATACGACCGGCGATCTGGCCTGGACGCGCCTGACGCCGATTCGCGCCTTGCTGGCCCAGTTGCTGGAGAATCGCAAACCAACTGAGATCGTGATTGAATACACGGGAAAAGAGGCAAGCCCGGAGACGCGGTATCTGCAGGCCTGGCTGCAGACGGCGCTACCGGACGCAGGCGTATCGTTGCGTCGAAACGCGACGGCGGAAAGCGGCCGGCTCGTCGTGGTGCGGGTCGACCGGGATCTGGTGGTGCGGCTTTGCAGGGGCGGCGCGGAGTACGAGACGGGGCAAATGAAGCAACGAGCCAGCATGCCGGCGGGAACGGAAGAACACTTGCTGAACGAAGAACTGGGGATCGTGGTGCACGATCGCGTTTTCGAACGCGCGCTCAACCACATAACTGCATGAGCACGGAAATTTTTCGATATCCGACGGCGGAAGGGGCGGCGGCGGCATGCGGCGATCGCATTCTGGCGTTGCTGGACGCGGCGAAGCGGGAGCGGCGTGTCGCGACGCTGGCAGTGTCGGGAGGCTCGACGCCGCGGCTGATGTTTCAAGCGATGGCGCATAGCGGATTCGACTGGAACGGCGTGGAACTGTTCTGGGTGGATGAGCGCATGGTGCCGCAGTCGGATGCGCTCAGCAACTATCGCATGACGCGGGAGGCGCTGCTCGATGCGATCGGTTTGCCCGACGCGCGGATCCATCGCATCGCCGGCGAACTCAGGCCGGAAGATGCCGCGGCAGGCTACGTTGCGGAAATCATGCGGGTGTTTGGCCTGAGTGGCGGCGAGTTGCCGGTGTTCGACGTGATCCAGCGCGGCATGGGACCGGACATGCACACGGCAAGCTTGTTTCCGGGCGAACCGCTCATCCTGAACGAGACGGATATTGCCGCGGCTGTCTTTGTGGCGAAGATGGAGAAGCAGGAGCAGCACCGTGTGACGCTGCTGCCTGGGGTGCTGATGCGCGCGCGCCAGACCCTATGTCTGGTCAGCGGAGCGGATAAAGCCGCCGCGCTGCGGAATGTGCTGCGCGAGCCGCCGAATCCGCTGCAAAGACCCGCGCAGATCGCGTCGGAAGCGATGGCCTGGTATGTGGACGACCTGGCTTATGCGCGCGACATCGTCTGAGACGGCATGGTCTGAGATCCGCGCGATTATTTTCTGGTCAGCGTGGCAGTGCCGTTGAGCAGCCACTGCTGGCTGCCAAGTTCCGTAGCATTCCACGCGACCTCGACCGTACTGGCCGGCAGCAGCTTCAGTGTCATGCGGCCTCTCGCGCCGCCCGGCCCCTGCCATGCGCAATTTAATGCAGATCCCTTCGGAGTGCCGTTAAACGTGAAATCCACGTCGGGAGAAATGGCGTGGTCCAGCACCTGATAGCGCGAGTGGTACTGGCCGTGCAGTGCCCCGTTCCGCTCGATCACGGTCACCTGGATAAATTCCGGCGGATATTGTGACTTGCCACCGGGTGATGCGGACCCCGAAGATTTTTCATAGACCCAGAGGCCGGCGAATTGGGCCGCCGCGACAGAAGGACCGGAGCCGATCGGGAACGCAGCTGTGGTCTCGGCTGGAATTGGCGCCGCGGCCGCGCCGGATGGAAGCTCAGTCATCGCGGCAGACGCCACCTGCGCCGCACCTTCGGGCGGCGCGGACAGGCGGGCTCTGGCTGAAGCCGTCTGATCTGTCGATTTTCTTCCCAGCCGACCGAGTTGTAAAAGAGCCGAGTCGCGTTCCGTCTCCGCCGTGCGCAGTTGGTCGCGAAGCCTGGCGATCTGATCTCCCGCGTCGCTGTCGGTAACATCGCCGGTTTTGCCGGAGGAAACCCCGCGCACGTCCTGTCCGCGGACCTCCGAATTGTTATTGGTCACCATGAACCAGATGAGCAGAAACACGCCGAAGACGATGGCGGCTGCCGCGCCGGCACGCACCAGGAGTTTTTTCAGGGTGCCGTCGGAGCCGCTGAAAACGATGATAGGGGCATTGCGGGGAGAGTTGAGCGACTGGTCGTAGGCTGTGCGGCGCACTGAATCGGAAAGGACGGAGTAGATGCGGTTGAGTTTCCGCATCTGGCGTTCAGCCATTTCTTTGAGTTGGGGATCGGATTGCTGATCGGGATGCAGGAGGCGGACAAGGGCGCGGAAGGCGTCGCGAATTTCATCGGGCGATGCCGTGTTTTCGACGCTGAGCTCCTCGTAATAAGTTATTTCGCCGGGCCTTTGCGACGCCGCCATGTTATATCAGATTATCAAATCGACGGAGAGAGTTTCGTGGAAATTGCGACTGGCGGGATGACGCCGCTGCACAGCGCGGGCATTTGAAGGATGGTGGGATAGACTGGGAGTAACGCCTGACGGACTGTCGCGTACGATGAAACGCGCGGCCTGTTTGTTTCTTTGAGTTTTCCCCGGTCGTCTAATGGTAGGACAGCGGCCTTTGGAGCCGTGAATCGGAGTTCGAATCTCTGCCGGGGAGCCAGTTTTCATTTAGGCCGATTTCGGGTGGTTCTCCGCTAGTTTCCGTTTGAGCCGATTCGTTCGCAAGCGCAATCATGTCAAATGGTTGTCGCCAAACCGGAACGATCTTGCCTTCCCGCCAGACCGAGTTCGATACGACAAAATCGAGCAAACGTCGCTTTTCGGCGGCTTGCTGCTTTTCGAACAGCCTGTGCATGTTTCGCGTGAGTTCGAGCAACCGAATGCCAGCGTCCATGTACTGGCCGTCAGCAGTTCCGAATCCGTTGATTTCAGCCTGAATCCGCGCTTGGTCCTGCCGATATTCGCCCGACTTTCGTTCGAACAGGGAAAGGTCGATTCTGCCGTCGAGTCGGTCTTCATACATGACATCCAGGCGATTCTGTAGCCGAGTGTGTTCCTGCTGAAGCTTCGCCACTGATTCATCACGGAAGCGCTTCTGGTCCCCGTGGCTCTGACGGAGCGCGGTGGCGATCCAGTTCACAATGTCTTCGTCAATCGAGATTCGCCGGAGCATCGCCGCGTAGGCTTCCTCCAGAGTCTCCTGACGGACATAGGGCTCACCGCATTTGCCGCGCGCGCCCGAGCAGTGGTAGTAAACGTATTTCCCCTTCTTGATTTCGCCAACCATTGCGAACCCACAAGAACCGCACGTCAGCATTCCCGAAAACGGGAAGCAGTGGCCGGTCTTCTTCGCGCGAGTCCCCAGGCGGCGATCCAGTGCGGCCTGAGCAGCCAGCCAAAGGTCACGAGGAACGATTGACTCGTAGGCAGCCGCGTACTTCTCGCCCCGCCATTCAAACTCACCCGAATACACGCGGTTCCGAAGAATCTTGTTCACGGTCGATTTGTTGATGGTGCCTCCGCGCGTCAGGCGTTCGCTCTGTGCAATCGCAGCGAGTTCCTTGACGGAATGCTGCCCGGTTGCGCAGAGCTCATACAGGCGGCGAACCAGCGGCGCCAGCACCGGGTCTGGTTTGATCGTGCGTTTGCCATTCGCTCCATCGGCATTCAGATAGCCGATTGGGGCGTACGATGGCCAGATCCCCTGCGATGCCTTCTCGACCATTCCCTTGCGCGTTTCCTCGCTCAGGTTGTCGATGAAGTTTTTCGCCATCAGCACCTTGATTCCGTGGATGAATTTCTCGGAGGATCGCGATTCGTCGCTGATGACGGTTCCCTCTTTGACGAAGTGAACCTCAAGGCCGCGGATTTCGTCTATTGTCACCCAATCGCGGAAGTTGCGGTACAGACGATCCGTCTTCTCGACAAGCAGAACGCGGCATGATGAGTTTTTCCGCAGATAAGCGACCATCGCGTCGAAGCCGGTTCGGCCGGCTCGCTTCGCTGTTTCTATATCAGTGAATGCGGCCCCGATCTCCAGTTGTCTTTCCCGCGCATAACTGCGCAGCAGCTTGTACTGTGCGGGAATTGAGAAGCCCTCTTTCGCCTGTTCCTGGGAAGAAACGCGGGCGTATAGCACCGAGGATTGACAGTCGCGACGATCAGCCTTTTGCGGCGTCATGTTGCTCTCGCAGTTTAACAGCGGAGGTGGTCTCCGCGCAATCCTTACGCGCCCATTGTGCCAGCAAACCGATGAGACCTTCCACGTTCGATTGCATTTCGCGGGCATTGCTCAGGGTGAGTTTCTTTCCAGAACGGCGTTCCCAGAATTGGAGCAGTGCGTTGTCGCGTGAATTCGCAAACGTCGCCTGATCGCCTGCGAAGTGTTGATCGAACCGAGCGTGGGCGGGTTTAGTCATCAGAGGACCTGGCTGCAGAGTCTTCCGCGAGCCCTACAGATAAGGGCTCAGGAACGGCTTTTTGGACATGAAATTTGCAGCAAGGTAGAGTTGCGACCGTTTGCGACAAATTGCGACAGTTTTCGGGCCGGACGACAATCTGCGACAGATCGCGACGTTCTGCGACAAATCTCGCAGCCTGGACCCGTGCGAAGTGGCAGCAAAGGCCGGTAGTGGAACATAAAGGGTTGTCGGACGGGCCGGTGTTTTTTCACTCGCAACGAGTGCGCGGCCAGCGAGTTCGGTTGTGGGACAGGCCAGCGCGTGTGTCAGACGATTGTCCGACGCTGGAATATTTGTAAGGAAACGTGCCGATTGGGGTCATTTTCGGCCTCTCAAGGGCCGCTATGAGTTTCTGTGTGCGGTCTTCCGGGACTGAACCGCCGAAAAAGACCACTAAACCGAATGAAGGCCGGATGCAGACCGAATTCGTACCGAACAACCGAGTATCAGCGCGGAACTCACGCGCCCCAAGCCGATAGGCTTAGGGTGGTGTCTTCACGTCGATCATGCACGGAGAACCGCGCCCGCAAAACGGGAAAAAGCTGGCACCCGCGCCGAACCCAGGAATCTCCGAAGACGGTAGAATAGGAAAGGCCATGGACGCAGCAAACAACATCTCACTGTCTGAACCCCTGCTGGCGGAAATCCAGAGCGCGGCACAAGCGGAGCACCGCAGCGTCGATGAGGTGCTTACAGACGCAGTGAAGCGGTATGTCGAAGATCGTTCGTGGACGAAACTGCTCGGCTATGGCGCGGAGCGCGCTAAGGCACTCGGCATCAAGGAGTCTGACGTCGACCGTCTGATTGCCGAATCCCGGGCTGAGCAGCGCAGCAGCCATCGAGTCTAACGTACAGTGACCAGCGCCACGCTCGACACCAGCGTCTATATCAGGGCGCTGCATTTCGGTGGCACGGCGACGGTAATCATCGGTCACGCGCGGGCCGGAAACATCCGAGTCGATATTTCGGACGCGATAGTGGCCGAGACGATCCGCGTGCTTCGCGACAAGGTCCAGTGGGATGGCTATTCGGTCCAGGACGCGCGTGGCAGGCTGCTTGAGCCTCTCGAAGTTACGTCTCGGACACTTCGCCTACAACTTCATCAAGATTCACGGCACGCTCCGCGTGCCTCCTGCAATAGCCGCCGGCGTCACGGATCGGCTGCGGGGCGTTGAAGACCTGGTGGAAACGTGGGAAGCCAGCGAGCGGAGCTTGGAAAAGACGGGCCGCGTGAGTCAAGCCGCCCACTGCCCGGCTAACTGGGGCCGATCAGTCGTTCGGGGATGGGAGTTGGGCGTGATCGATGACGAGTACGTCCATGGTGTCGACGCGCGGTTTTACTTCGAGGCCCCACTTGCTCTTTATGAGGGCATACACGGAATCCCACGCTCCCTGAGGATCATGCCACCGCTCCCTCGAAAACTCACTGAAGATGATCGTGGCCTGTTCGTAGTTTCCTTTCAGTCCGGTCTCGTCCACAACAGGCCGATCGGCGTAGAACCGAATGAGGTCGAGCATTACCGACCATCGACCGCGCGTTAGCGCGTCTGGCGTGGCTCTGCCGCGGGAAAGTTCTTCGTCGTCCCGAAGTGGACGGAGCTTTGTGCCATTCTTCCCCGGTATCAGTGCGTAGACAGCAATCCGCTTTGATTCGCGATGAGTCTTCAACCCGAACCGTTTGGCCAGAAGCGATTGGATCATCTGTTGCAGTCCTTCGGTGGTCGGCGTTTCGGTCCCCGGAGCTATAGCTTCGACATCGAAGTAGTCCTCGGCCCACTCAGGCAGACCGACGATTTCGTAGTCATGCAATCCGTACGCTTCCATGATGAGCCACTTCAGCGTCGCGCGTGGCTCTCTAAACCGGCCCCCTACGGCGTGGGGAGTGGGTCTGCCTTGGACGTTTCTGATCTCGTTCACGTATGGCCTCGCCGGATCTGGCTTGATGGAGGTGACTTCAAATTCTCGCGGCATCTGCTGGCCATAAATCGGGAGCAGGAGAAAAGAAGAGAGGATCAGCGCTCGTGCAGACATGGCGGCATATTAACATTTTTCACAGCCGGTGTGGATCACGGGTAGTAGGCTACCTTACAAAATTCTCACCCGAATCGGGTAGGATTCAAAGTAGCCCACTACCCAAATTTGCGACCGTATCACACTCCCCGGCAGGCGGCCGCCATCGATCCCCTGGCGCGCGGGAAAAGTTCGATAGTTGACTCTGCGCGCAGATGTATTCTAACTCGCCTTCCGCAAGGCGTCCTCGACCGCCTCCGGATGTCGCGCAATCACCGCGAGCAGAACTCGCGCAGGACCGTCCGGCCGCGTCCGGCCCTGCTCCCAATTCCGCAACGTGGCTGGCTGGAAACCAAACTTCGCGGCGAAGGCCGCTTGACTCAGGCCCAGATGCCTGCGGGTTTCGCGGACATCGATAGTCGGCACCTCCACAGTGGAAACACGGACCGCGATATCTTTACCTTCTACCCAGTCCACGGCTTCCTGGAGACTGGCGATTATCCGGCTGCCAGCGCTTTCCTTCCGAAGCTTGCTAGTATTTTTTTTCGTCATAGCGTCATCCTTTTCCGGTATCCCGCAACCAAGCGGGGCAAAAGGGCCTTCATCGCATTTCGGTCGGCCTTGGTGAGATTCGCCTGCTCATTCTTAGCGAACACGTTGAGGAGAAACAGGGGTAACGATTCATTGTGGAAGTAGTAGATCACCCGCACGCCGCCACGCTTGCCGCGGCCCTGTGCCCTCCAGCGCAACTTTCGACCACCGCCAGTCTCTGCCATGATGTCGCCCGCCTCCGGGTTTGCCGCGAGGAAAAGAATCATATCGGCTCGCTCCTCGTCTGTGAGCGCCCCACTGGCATCCCTTACGAAACCGGGTGTCTCAACCACGGTCATCGGAACGGAGAACATATCTACCAATATACGCTATTAGCGCAACGGGGTGGGACCAGATCCCGACTCAGGCGCAGAGTTTGGAGAATTCGCCGAAGTCCGGTATTCCGGGCGTTCTCAGAAAAGTTCGATAATTGGCCACGAAGGGGAGCCAGATGAAATCGCCTATCCGAATCTCCCGGAAACGGACGACCCCGTTCAACGAAGCCGCCTGAAGGAGTTCCTCATGCAACTTCGCCTGCCGGATCCCGCACGCTCGCAGCTACAGTACGATGGAAATATACATCTATGGCGGTGGGTAAGTTCAGGTACACGGCGGGATTCGTGTCGATTGCGATCCTGTCGGTGGTTGGTTTGTGCGCATTTCAGGCCCACACGGCGCCGGCTGCCCTGATTGTTCTGGATGCCGGAAACGTTCCGGCGGGGAAAACGCCGGCCAGCCAGATTCCGCCAGGCTGGGGCCTCAAAGTCAACGCCGGCAATCCGGATATCACTTTCACCGACCAGGGCGACGAACCGGCGGTTCATCTCAAGAGCACGAAGTCGTCCTTCGCTCTCGAACGCTCCGTCGATATCGATCCATCTCAGTTGCCGTACCTGAACTGGCAGTGGAAGGTCACGCAACTGCCACGCGGCGGCGACTTTCGTCACAGCTCGACCGACGACCAGGCCGCGCAGGTGCTGGTAGCTTTCGACGACCGCCACATCATCACGTATCTGTGGGACAGCACGGCGCCGCAGGGCACGATGGAGAACGCCAGTTCCATCCCGTTCGTCCACATCTTCGCCGTTGTCTGCCGCTCGGGGTTCGCCGACGCGAACCAATGGCTCCGGGAAAGCCGCAACGTGGCGGCCGATTACCAGAAGGCATTCGGAAAACCCGCGACCCACGTCAAGGGAATCCGGCTCCAGATCAATTCTCAACATACAGGGTCGACCGCTGAGAGCTACTTTGGCGAAGTGGCGTTTCGCAACGCCCAGTCATGATCCTGGTCACGGGCGCGACGGGCTTCATCGGGAGCCACCTGGTGGACACGCCTGGTTTGCGCGGCGAGCCCGTGCGCGCACTCGTACGAAGAACCACTCTGTTCGATAAAACCTCCGTCGAGCTGGTTCGCGGCGATCTGGTGACCGGCGAAGGACTCGCTTTGGCGCTCAGGGGCGTAGATACGGTCATCCATCTCGCCGGCACTACCAAGCCGCTCTCGATTGGCCAATATTATTCGGGCAATGTTCGCGCGACGGAAAACCTGGCGCGCGCGGTCGTTTCGGCCAGCGCGGCTATCGGCCGCCCCATCCGAATGGTGCATGTCAGTTCACTGGCTGCAGTCGGGCCCGGTCCGAACAGCACACCGCTTACCGAAGATGCGGAGCCGCATCCCATCACGCACTACGGCAAATCGAAACTCGAAGGCGAGCGGGTCGTTCGCGCCATTCTGCCGGACGCGGTGATTGTCCGTCCGCCCGCCGTTTACGGACCCCGCGACACCGACGTATTTCAGATTCTGAAATCCATCAACCAGGGTATGCTGGTCCAGATTGCGGGTGCTGAGCGGTACTTCAGCACGATCTACGTGGAGGATCTGGTGGATGGAATTCTGGCGGCCGCCCGCGCGCCGGGGGCTTCGGGCCGCACATACTTCCTTTCGGAAGCGAGCGTTGTGCCGTGGAGTGAACTCGTCGACATCTCGGCGCGGATCATGGGGAAAAAAGTGCGGACGGTCAACCTTCCCGCTCCCGTGGCTTACGCGGTCGGCTACGGCGCCGAAGTGTGGGCGAGGGTGACTCGAAAACCGAGCATCGTATCGCGCGATAAGATCACGGACATGCGGAGCCCTTACTGGATCTGCGATACCCGCCGCGCCAAAGACGAACTTGGCTTCGAAGCGCCCACGAAGATCGAAGAAGGTCTGGAGAGGGCGCTCGCCTGGTATCGCGAGGCGGGATGGCTGAAATGGTAAGCCGGGGCGGGCGTGGTTTCTGGCCGGTGGACAAAGTCATTTTTGCCTACTGCGCGTTTAGCGGGGCGGTGGAGCTGATCTGGTTCGCGCGGATTCCCGGTGCGGGGTTTCTCCTCGCGCTGCACGTGCTCGGCGTGGCGCTGATTGTGCTGGCGGCCGGAAACACGGCCACGGCTGGTCCGGTATTCCAGGTGGTCCGGCGGTTCCGGCACTGGTATCCGATTTTGTTCGTCGCCTGCTGCTACCGGGAGATGGCGACCCTGATTCCGGCGATCCGCCACGCACGTTTCGACCAGGCGCTGGCGAATCTGGATTTTTCGATCTGGGGCGCGTATCCGACGGTCTGGCTCGAGCGGATCTACTCGCCCGGCCTGACGGAATTTCTGCAGATTATTTATACCTTATTTATACCGGTGGCTTTGCTGGTTCCAACGATCATCTGGTTCCAGAAGCGCTACGCGGAGTTTCGCTATATGGCTTTCCTGCTGGCGCTGGGGTTTCTCGTATCGTATGTCGGCTATCTGGCAGTCCCGGCGCGCGGCCCCCGATACCTGCTCGACCACCTGCAACAGCAGCCGCTCCAGGGCCTGTGGCTATTCCATTTCATGCAGGCGATGCTGAACGGTCTGGAGCACGACCACTACGATTGTTTTCCCAGCGGCCACACCGAACTGACGGTACTGGCCTGCTGGCTGAGCCGATCCATTTCGCTTAGACTATTTAGGGTGTACTTTTTATACACTCTTTGCATTGTTTTTGCTACAGTTTATCTACGGTACCACTACACCGCCGATCTTGCGGCCGGGGCTGTGGTTGCGATTGTTCTGATTCTTGCGGCACCACGTTTGTACCGCGTACTATCCGAAAAAGGGGAATCGATTGGCGATTGAAGTTGTTGCGATCAGCGGCAAAAGCGGATTGAAAGAGTTCGTGAAACTGCCCTGGTCGATTTATGGGAGTGACCCGCATTGGGTTCCACCGCTCCAGATCGCGGTGAAGGAACTTCTGGATAAGGCGAAGCATCCGTTTTATGCCAATGCCGACGCCGAGTTCTTCGTGGCTCGCCGCGACGGACGGACTGTCGGGCGGATCGCGGCAATTATCGACCGCAACCACAATAAATTTCACGACGAGAAGGCGGGGTTCTTCGGCTTCTTCGAGTCGATTGACGACGCGGAAGTGGCCCGGACTCTGCTAAAGACCGCCCGCGAGTGGGTGGGCGCGCGCGGCGCTGAATTCCTGAGGGGTCCCGTGAATCCTTCGACGAACTATGAGTGCGGTTTGCTCGTAGAAGGTTTCGATTCGAGCCCGATGGTGATGATGACCTACAACCCCCGGTACTACCCGCAGCTTATGGAGCAAGCCGGGCTGCGGAAGGTGAAGGATCTCTATTCGTTTGTTAATACTGCGGACGGGGTCGATATCGAAAAAATCGGCCGGGTATCGGATCGGGCCATGAAGCGGCACGGGGTCGTCGTGCGGCCGGTGAATATGAAGGACTTCCAGGGCGAAGTTTCGCGCATCTGGGACGTCTACAATGCGGCCTGGGAGAAGAACTGGGGCTTTGTTCCGATGACCAAAGAAGAGTTTTTTCTGATGGGCAAGGAAATGAAGCAGATCCTCAACCCGGAGATGGTCCTGATCGGCGAGATCGCGGGACGTATGATAGGTTTTGCTCTTGCACTGCCGGATGTGAACGTGGCGTTAAAACCGGCGAACGGTCGGTTGCTTCCAACCGGGCTTTTGAAGATTTTGTATTATCAACGGAAGATCCGCGCCGTACGTGTGATTGCGCTGGGCGTGGTGGAGGAATTCCGGGCGACCGGAGTGGCAGCGGGATTTTACGCAGCCCTGGTTCGTAACGCCCGGAAGCTGGGTTATAGCCAGGAATGCGAGATGTCGTGGATACTGGAAGATAACGTGTTAATGACGCGATCCCTGGAACTGATGGGAGCGAAACGGTCGAAGACGTACCGTCTATATCAAATGGAACTAAGAGCATGAGCGCATCTTCAGCAAGGGCTACGGCAGCACGCCTTACGTCGGCACGTATCGCCGAGATCGGGAAGAATCCACTTCCCGGGAAAGGCTCAAACGACGTTTTCGAAAAATGCCGTGCCTTCACTCGTCCCGCCGAGTTGCAGGCTGCCGGGCTGTACATGTATTTCGAAACGTTCGGAGACCGCGAAGGTTGCGGACCCGGCGAAGTTCGCCTCGGCGACCGCAGGGTCCTGATGTTCGGGTCGAACGACTATCTGGACCTGATCCGCCATCCCGAAGTAATGGAGGCGGCGGCCAGCGCGGCCATGAAATACGGCAGCGGCTGCAGCGGTTCGCGCCTGCTGAACGGCACGCTCGATATCCACGTCAAACTGGAAGCGGAGCTCGCAAAGTTTGTACGTAAAGATTCCGCTATTATTTTCGGCACCGGATTCCAGGCCAATTACGCCACGCTTTCGGCGCTGACGGACAAGGGCGACACGCTCATCTGCGACCATAACCTGCACGCCAGCCTGGTGGAAGGCGCGCTGCGTTCGGACGCGCGCATGGTACGGTTCCGGCATAACGATCTCGATCACTTTGAGCGCTGCCTTGAAAACTGCAAGTGGGAAGAGCGCGTTCTGGTGGTTTCCGAAGGCGTCTTCAGCATGGAAGGCGACGTGGCGGCGTTGCGCGGTCTGGTACCGCTGGCGCGGCAATCCGGCGCGCGGACGTTTGTGGATGAAGCGCACGGCATCGGCGTCCTGGGCGAGACCGGGGCGGGCGCGGCTGAGCATCTGGGTGTCCTGGACGATGTGGACCTGATCATGGGCACGTTCAGCAAGTCGCTGGCTTCGGTGGGCGGCTTTATTGCCGGCGAAAAGACGGTGATCGATTTCCTGAAGCACACGGCGCGGGCATTTGTTTTTTCGGCAAGCCTGCCGGCGGCCTCGGTCGCGGCGGCGGCGGCGGCGCTGCGGATTATTCAGACTGAGCCGGAGCGGCGGCGGCATCTGCTGCATATTGCGAATCTGCTGCGCACGGAGCTTCGTTCGCGCGGGTTTACACTGCTCGATGGCGAGACGGCTATTGTGCCTGTGGTCTTCACAAACGATTCGGATCTGTGCCGGTTGAGCAAAACGCTGCTCGCAGAGGGAATTTACATCAATCCGATTCTGCGTCCGGCGGCGTCGCAGAACCTGTTGCGGATTTCCTGCACGGCGGCGCACACGGAAGCTCACGTGGAGCGGCTGGTGAACACGATCGAGAAGGCAGTTGTCAGCCTCGGCATCGAACGCTAGTTGTCGGGGGGCGCTTCGACATGGTCCACCACGATGACTTCGGTCGGACCCTTGCGCGACTCCAGTTTGAGTCCCAGGTGTTCCTGCGCTCCCGCCACGATTGCACCGCCCATGTCTCCGCCGCTTGCGTCAAAGGGGATTTCGACATCGAAGTTGCCGGAAAGCCCGGTCATGTCAACCACGCGGCGATGGGCGTAGACAGATAACAGTTTCGCGAGTTGTTCCGTTGTCTGATTGCAGGTGGAAACGAGGCCCATCACACCATGGGGCTTGCAGCCATCGACCGCGGGAGTCAGCTTCGGTCCGTTCTTCCCCGGCAAGAGAGCGTAAAACGACATCTCCCTGCTTTCGCGATGTAATTTGAGTCCGAAACGATCCGCCAGCAGCGCCTGCAACATGCTTCGTAACTGCGCCTGATCGGGAGCAGCGGAGCCCGGCGCTCTGGCGTCGACAGTGTAAAAATAATCTGTGGGTTTCGCGCCGTTCGCGGGCACGGGCGCGCCAAAAACCTGATCGTTGTCGATGCTGTAGGCGAATCTAATCAGGTCGCAAACGCCTGCAGACCGGATACTCACGAGGGTCCCGGACACCGTGAGCTGGCCGCGCTTGCAGGGAAGAGCGGATTCCTCGCTCATGAGCGCGGCAACCGGCGCATCGGCGGAAAACTTCACCGGATGAACGGAGGCCACTTCAAAGCGGGGCTCCGCTGCATTCTGCGCACGCATTGTGGGTCCCGCCATAAGCGCCAACACGATCGCCACTTGACTGGTTTGAAACTTTATCATTCGGTCGCATCCTTTCTCTTCTCCATCATTCGTGTATTGGCGCACCGCCGAGGACGGGCTTTGCTTTTGGTTTCGCCTGTGAATGCCTGGTAATCCATTCTGCCATCAAGTTTAACACCGAAGGCGCGATGGTTTCCTCGATCTCGCCATATTCCGCCGGAGCGCCCGTCGTCGCGGTCTGGAAGAAATGATTTAAGCCCGCGAGTTTAACCACCTCATAATCCTTGTTGCCGCCCGCTTCCAGCTCCCACGTAATCGCGGGAAGATTTTGTGCCGGCGGCACCTGCACATCGAGCGCGCCATTCAGAGCCAGCACGGGCTGCTTCAGATCGCGCAGCGCGGGACCGGGATCGTAGTTGACGAGGAAGCGAAACCACGGCGTCACCGCTTCGTCGAACCGCGAATTCAGCAGGTTCATGGGGCCGCCGCCGAAGTCTCCCGCGGATGCGCGCATCCTGGCTTTTGCCAGAACAGGATCGCTCTCTGAACGCGCGATTGAAAGAATTTTCTCCTCGCGCTCACGGTTTTTTTCCACGTTGATTTCGGACATCCCCATGGCGCGGCTGACCAGCATCTGCTGCTCGAGGATCACCTGATCTCCCGGTACGCCAGGCGCTGCGAGGAGCACGAGAAAATCCACATCCTTGGCACCCAGCGACGGATCGCTGGCCACCATCGGCGCAATGAGCCCGCCTTCGCTGTGGCCGATGAGACCGATCCGGCCGACGAACTCGCGCGTCTTCAGAAAGCGAACCGCGCCCGCCGTGTCATCGGCAAAATCGCGCGTGGTGGAACCGTTGAAACTGCCGGTGGATTTGCCGGTGCCGCGATCATCCGCCCGCAGCACGACGACGCCCCGGCGCGCCAGATAATCGGCAATTACGAGGAACGGCTTGTGCCCGAGGTTGGATTCGTCGCGATCCTGCGGCCCGGAGCCTGTGATCAAAACAACGCCGGGGAAAGGCCCTGAGCCCTCAGGTATCGTCAGCGTGCCATCCAGAAATACATTGCGGGCGAAGCTCTCAAACTTCACGTCCTGCTCGGTATAGGGAAAAGGCGGCTTCGGCGTTTGCGGCCTTTTGATTTTCGGCATCACGCCATCGCGCGTCAGAATGAACGGCAGCGATGCACCCTGATACCAGTCGCCATCGAGCCTGTTGCCGTCATCCATCACGATGCCGGAGAAGGAACCCTCGACGGAATCCACGCGGAACGTGACGCGATAGCCCTGCACGCGTACGCCAGTCACAGGTATCCCGGTGACGTGCTGATCGAGGCTGTCGAGCTTGCCCGTGCCGTTCCTGTCGAAATGGATGGCGACGCGCAGGTTGAGGATGCCCTCGTTCAGCGTGCCGGTCCAGAGCCCCTGGAGTTGGGTGAGCGAGAAATCCTGACCGAATGCGGAAACAGCCGACAGCAGAAGCAGCAGCGTGACGCGGCACATGGAATTGATTGTAATGCGTGCGCGCGGAAATTGTGTGGAATAGACGCCGGCGCGGCTTCAGTTCGCGGTTGGCGTCTTTTCGATGTGATCGATCACCAGCAAATCCAGCGGCAGCTTTCGCGGTTCGAGTTTCAGACCGAGGCTTTCGATCGACGCCATAATGGAAGTCCCGGACGGAGCAGCGAGGTTGGCGCCGGGGTTGCCGCCTCCGCCGTCACCACCTCCGCCACCGGTCGGCAACCAGAGCACCGACGCTCTGGCAACCTTCATCGCATCATCCTCCGTGATGTCCACGGCTACCTCGTAAGCGCCGGTCAGTCCGGTCTTATCCACTACCGGACGGTCTACGACACCGACAGACAACATATCCGCGAAGGACTTCATGGTGGTGCCGGAGCTTTCGAGATGAAGGCGCATCGGCTGGCTACCGGTTCCCGGTTTCGGGGTCGCGCGGATCTTACCGCTGATTTCTCCGTCGGGCATTTCAATACTGATGCCTTGCGGGCCGACGGTGAGCTTGACATCGCCCTGCACCGTGGGCGCCGAAAGTTCCCGAGGCGCCGGGGTACCTGCGGGTGGAGGTGGCGGCGGAGGTTCAGGGGCGGATTCCTTCATCTTGATGCCGCCGGGCGCGACGACGAGGGCATAGACGGATTGATCTTTGGCGTCGATATGGGTCTTGATGCCGAATCTTTCGATCAGCAAAGTCCGCAGCATTTCCGGTACCTGGTCCGCGCTAACGCCGGCGGGAATCTTCGCCTGAACGTCGAAGTACGCGTTCTTCAACCAGTCGGGGGCCGATACCTGATAGGGTTTCAGGCGGTACGCGGTGCAGATCAGTCGGAAGAGCGAGGCAGTCCCGATGTCGACCCGTGAGGCATCGATTCTCGTGCCGATGTGAGCTGTCCCGCCCTTGATGGCGGCCGGATCGAGCGGAGCTGACGGCTTGACGGTAGCAACTTCGAACGCAAGGGGGGCCTGAGCGAGGAGCGGGCTCGTGGCAAGGAGCAGGCTAAAAACAATTCCGGGTAGGGATTTATGGGGCATGTTCACCTTCTTTCTATAGACCGCTGCCACGCGCGATTATTGCACGGTTGGACAAATTCTTTTGGCAGGATGTTCCGTAAACATTCATAGATTTTGCCTTTGGGTAATTCCCGCTGCTGCGGTAAATAGTACGGCTGCTGTCAGCACGGTGATTGTCAGAGCAAGCCACGGCAGAGGTTCGTGGATTTGCGACGATGGAGCAAACCAGTCCCAACGCCCATCCATGGCCCGCAGAAGACTCAGACTGTAAGGACGGAGCGGACCCCACGTTGACACACGCACCTGTAAACCCAAGGCCATGAAGCAGGCCACGGGAGCAGTGTACTCCCATCTGAGAATAACCGACGAGAGAAACGATATGGCAAAGATTTCGGCACCGCAGATGAACCGGAGGATGCCGTACTGTAGTCCCTCCGCAACCGGATACGACTGATGCACAAGCCCGGAAAGCGACGGTATCAGCAACGCAGGCAGGATGGCCAGCATGGCCAACTCGGCCAAACCGACGCCAATTTGTGCGCAAACCAACTTCACCCGACTGACCGGGGGAGCCAGCGTGAAGGCGGCAGTGCGGTGAGCGCGCTCCCGTAGGATGCCGCCAAGCCCCAGAAAGATCACCAGCAACACGAACAACATCTTGCCCGTGCCTCCGAAGACCTGGAGTTCAATGTACTCGGCGAATGAAATGTTTGCCAACCCGGCACGCAAAGTATACTGCACTTCAGGCCGATAAAAGACGAGGAAGGCGTAATACCCCGTCAACGCGAGGGCGCCCACCAGAAATCTGGCCTGACTCTCGCGCCAGGCTTTATAGAGCAGCATCATGATGGTTCCTGCACGGTCTCAAGGAAAACTTCACGCAGCGTAACGGGCGCCACGTCGACGGACACGGCTCCGAGGTTGCCTGCTCGTTCAACAATGGCATCCGCGTTGTGGTTCGCGCGAATAATCAACTGCCTGCCGCTGGTCTGGATTTGCCGGATGCCCCGAATATCGAAATCATGCTCCGGCGGTTCCGTGGCAAAGCCCAGAGTGATTCGGCGGTAATCCTGGCGCATCTCGTCAAGAGCAAGATCCGCTACTAATTTTCCATGATCGATCATGCAAACCCTCTCGGCCTCGCGTTCCACTTCCGCAATCTGATGTGACGAGAAAAAAACGGCTGTGCCTTCACCCGCTGCCGCCACGAGCGATTGCAGAAGTTCTTCAATCGAGACAGGGTCCAGGCCGTCGCTGGGCTCATCCAGAATCAAAAGCTCAGGACGCCGCGCCAGCGCCAGCAGAAGCGCCAGTTTCCCCCGCGTTCCTTTCGAAAGATCTCTCACTTTTCGCCCGCCTGCCAATTGATATTGATGTTGCAGGCGTTGTGCAATCTCCGGTCGCCAGTCCGAATAAAACGAGGCTGTGAAGCGGATTTGCTGCTCCACGGTCATGTAGCCGTATAGCTGCTTGTCTTCGCCCACATAGGCGACATGGCGTCTGATCTCGCGGCTTTCATTGGCATCGTCGATCGGACGTCCGAGCACGGTTCCACTTCCATCGGAAGGCCGCGTCATGCCGAGCAGCATCCTGATGGTTGTGCTCTTGCCCGCTCCGTTGCGTCCCAGGAAGCCGGTGATGTGCTGGCGTGTCACCTTCAGGTTGAGCGCGCTGACAGCTTCGACGCGGCCATAGCGTCTCGTCAGGTTCCGCGTTTCGATTGCGTAGTCGCGGGCCATGCTTTACCTCAGCGGCGCGGCTTGATCCGGGTAAAAAAGCTCGGCTTCAAAGAGCCGTCGAATTTCTTCTGCGGATAAGCCTTCCTGCTCGAGAGATTCCACAAACGCGTGAACGCGCTCCTGGGCCAGGCGAACGCGCTCGGATCGGGATTTGCCGCCCTTTCTGGACGCCACGTAAGCTCCGGAGCCGTGGCGGATTTCGAGCAGGCCTTCATGCTCAAGCTCAGCGTAGGCTTTGCCAACGGTATTGTGGCTGACGACGATCTCTTCCGCGAGCGTGCGAATGCCCGGGAGTTGATCGCCGCTTCGCAACACTCCGGTATCCACCGCGTGACGGATCTGCTGCATCAACTGCAGGTAGAGAGGCTGGCCAGCCTGCGGATTTAACTTGAAAAGCATGTTTCAGTAACTGTACCACTGTTATTGTACAGTTTGACTGATAATATTGCAAGGAAAATTTGCAGGTGGGAGACGGCGATCGACGTTGCAGAAGTTTTGGATACCGCTCCTTCACAGTCGCGGCTCGTAAAATCGTTTTCCGTGAACGGGGAAATCGTTTGGGTGGTAAGGCGTGCCACGATAATCAGGACGCGGCGAGGCGCCACGGAGCCCACTGGTGCGTTGCCGATTGTCTTAGGACGTCGGCTGCCAGCGGACGATTGGTTTTCTGGCTGCCGTGACTTCGTCCACTTTCGTGGTGCGGGTCATGTGCGGGGCTTTCAGAACCGTCTGCGGCTCCGTATCGACCTCAGTCGCGATGGCGATCATCGCTTCCACGAACTGATCGAGTTCCAGCTTCGATTCCGTCTCGGTCGGCTCAATCATCAGCGCACCATGCACGATCAGCGGAAAGCTCACCGTGTAAGGGTGAAAGCCGAAATCGATCAGGCGCTTCGCCATATCACCGGTACGCACGCCCTTTGCCGCTTGGCGATCGTCGCTGAAGACGACTTCGTGCATGTTGGGCCGGTCATACGGCAGATCGAAATATGGGCGCAGACGGTGTCGAAGATAATTCGCGTTGAGCACCGCGTCAACCGTCGCATTGCGCAGGCCGGGTCCGCCATGCGCATAGATATAAGCCAGCGCGCGAACGAGCACACCGAAATTGCCGTAGAACGCGCGCACTTTGCCGATGGATTGCGGGCGATCATAATCCCACGTCCACAGATCTTTCAGACGCTTGAGTCGCGGCACCGGCAAGAACGGCTCCAGATGTTTTTTCACCGCGACTGGACCGCTGCCCGGACCGCCTCCACCGTGCGGCGTCGAAAACGTCTTGTGCAGGTTCAGGTGCATTACATCGATGCCGAAATCGCCGGGTCGCGCGATGCCCACGAGCGCATTCATATTCGCGCCATCCATATAAACCATCGCGCCTTTGGCATGCAGGATCTCGGCCGCCTGCATGATGTTCTCTTCGAAGACACCAAGCGTGTTCGGGTTGGTCACCATGAGCGCGGCAACGTCGGAATCCACGGCGCGCGCAAGCTCTTCGAGATCGATCATGCCCTGATCGTTGTAGCGGATGTTCTGAACTTCGTAACCCGCGATGCCTGCGGTGGCGGGGTTGGTGCCGTGCGCGGAATCGGGCGTTAGGATACGCTTGCGCGGACTTCCCTGCCCTTCAAGAAACGCGCGGACTAACAAGATGCCGGTGAGTTCACCGTGCGCCCCGGCGGCGGGCTGCAACGTGATGGCGTCGAGCCCGGTGATTTCGAGCAAAGCTTCTTCAAGGCGCGCCGTCACTTCCATCACGCCCTGCGAGAGAGACTCCGGCTGATAAGGATGCGCCCACGCGAGCCCTTCGATGCGGGCCACCGCCTCGTTGATGCGCGGGTTGTACTTCATGGTGCAGGAACCCAGCGGGTACATGCCGAGATCGATCGCGTAGTTCCAGGTGGAGAGGCGCGTAAAATGGCGGATCACTTCCACTTCGCTCACTTCGGGAAAGTCTTCGATGCTGTCGCGGACGTTGGCAGCTCCGAGCGCCACAACAGGATCGACGTCAGGCACGTCGAGCGCAGGGAGTTGATAGCCATTCTTGCCCGGCGAACTTCGCTCGAAGATCAGCCCTTCGTTCTGCGTGAGGTGGCTGCGGACCTTCGTGGGAATCATGAGTTGAAGACCTCCGCGAGCGTGTCCATGTCGGCGCGCTTCGTCATTTCGGTGGCGCAGAGAAGCACAGCGTCGCTGAGCTCGGGATAGTATTTCGCGAGCGGCAGGCCGCCGATGATTTTGCGTTCCAGCAGACGGCGGTTGATTTCGTCGGGCTGCGGCGTGGTGGCGACAAATTCGTTGAACGCGGGTCCGGTGAAGCGCGGCTTCAGCTTCGACGCGAGATATCGCGCCTTCGCGAGGTTCTGCGTCGCGAGTTCGCGCAGTCCCTGCTTGCCGTAGAGCTCCATGAAAACCGTAGCCATGAGCGCGATGAGCGCCTGATTGGTGCAGATATTCGAAGTCGCTTTTTCGCGCCGAATATGTTGCTCACGCGTGGCGAGGGTGAGGCAGAAAGCCTGGTTGCCGTTCGTATCCTTCGTTTCGCCGACCAGACGGCCGGGCAACTGGCGAATGTACTTTTCTTTGGCAGCCATGATGCCCGCAAACGGTCCGCCGTAGCTGGGCGAAATGGCGAACGACTGCAATTCGCCGGCGACGATATCGGCCGCGCGCGGCGGCTCCAGAAGGCCCAGCGAAACTGCTTCTGCAAAAGTGAAAACCAGCAGCGCGCCATGCGCGTGGGCGCGTTCGGCGGCGGCGTTCGTGTCTTCCACGATCCCGAAGAAGTTGGGCGACTGAATAATGACGCACGCCGTATCGCCATCGAGTTTGGCTTCCAGATCGTTAAGATCAACCTGGCCGGTTTCGCTGTCGTAACCGAACTCCTCCACCGGCAAACCCTGATTCTTTGCGTACGTGCGCAACACTTCGCGATATTCGGGATGAACGGACCGTGCAACCAGTATCCGGCTGCGCTTCGTCACCCGAACCGCCATCATCGCGGCTTCGGGAACAGCGGTAGAACCGTCGTACATCGACGCGTTGGCGACATCCATACCTGTCAACTGGCAGATCATCGTCTGGAATTCGAAAATCGAGACAAGCGTGCCCTGAGAAATTTCGGACTGATATGGCGTATAGGAAGTCAGAAACTCACCGCGCGACACGATGGTGTCAACAACGACAGGCCGGTAGTGGTTGTAGACGCCCGCGCCGAGGAAGCTGGCGTAGCCCACCGCGTTTTTGGAAGCCAGGTCACGGAAGGTATCGGCAATTTCGTACTCGGAAAGACCGGGAGCGATTTTCAGCTGGTGGTCAATCCGCGTGGAGGCGGGAACCTGATCGAATAACTGGTCCGCCGATTGCAGGCCGCAGACCGCGAGCATTTCCTGACGTTCGCTGTCAGACTTCGGAAGATATCGCAAACTTAGCTTTCCGCTCCCACATAGGTTTGATATTCGGAAGCGGGCATAAGTTGCTGAAATTCGTCGGCGTTCGAAACGCGCACGCGAATCAGCCACGCGGCGTTGTGCGGGTCTTCATTGAGTTTTTCAGGACTGGCGGCCAGCAACTCATTGGCTTCGGTCACTTCGCCTGAGACGGGCGCATAGATATCGGACACGGCTTTCACGGATTCGACAGAGCCGAAAGTTTTGCCTTTTTCGACGGCCACGCCGGATTTGGGAAGGTCCACATAAACGATGTCGCCGAGTTCTTCCTGCGCATGGTGGGTAATGCCGATGGTGGCAATCCCATCCGCGAGCGCGACCCATTCGTGCTCTTTCGTATAGCGATAATTTTCCGGATAGTTCATTTTGACCTCTTATAGAAAGGTGTTGGCACGATCTCGGCCTCGACCGTCTGGTTGCGGATCAGAATACCGATTTTCTCACCCACCTTCGCGCGGTCGGCGGGGATGAGGCAGAGGCCGATGTTCCTGTTCAGCGTGGGAGCCGGGGAGCCGCTGGTAACCCAGCCGGCGGGGCTGCCGTCAATGACCACTTCGTAGCCGTCACGCGCGATGCCCCGTCCCCGCATTTCGAAGCCTGCCAGCGCGCGGGTGACGCCTTTCTCGCGTTGTTTGACGAGGGCGTCGCGACCGACGAAATCGCCTTTGTCGAGTTTGACGATCCAGCCGAGGCCTGCGTCGTAAGGCGTGATCGACGGGCCGATTTCGTGGCCGTAAAGCGACATGGCGGCTTCGAGCCGAAGCGTGTTGCGCGCGCCGAGACCGCACGGCTTGATGCCGAAGGCCGCACCTGCTTCGAGCAATTTGCCCCAGAGTTCGGCCGCGCGATCCGGAGCGAGGTAAACCTCAAAGCCGTCTTCGCCGGTGTAGCCGGTGCGGGCGACGCGTGCATCGGTGCCGGCTACGACGCCATCGGCGAACCAGTAGTAACGAATGGCGGCCAAATTAAGGTCCGTGAGTTTAGACAAAACTTCCAGCGCTTTCGGGCCCTGCACGGCGATCTGCGCATAGCGGGGGCTGGCGAAATCGACCTCGCAATCGAAAGTGTTGTGCGCGCGGATATGCTCGAAATCCTTTTCCTGATTGGAGGCGTTGACGCAGAGGAAATACGAATCGTCGGCAACTTTGTGGACGAGGATGTCGTCGACGAAGCCGCCATGTTCGTAGAGCAGCCCGGAGTAGTGAGCCTGTCCGATGGCGAGGCGCGCGGCGGCGTTGGTGGAAACGTGGTCGACAAGTTTCAACGCTTCAGGCCCGCGGATTTCGATTTCCCCCATGTGGCTGACGTCGAAGAGCCCGACGGCGGTGCGGACGGTGTTGTGCTCATCGACGATGCCGGTGTACTGGACGGGCATGTCCCAGCCGCCGAAATCGACCATGCGGGCGTTGCAGGAACGGTGGAGTTCGTGGAGGGGCGTGCGGCTCAGAGGCTGGGTTCCGGACATGGCTTGGGTATAGAAGTCAGTGTAGCGTTTGGGGGAACTCCGTTCAGCGGACGGAAACTTCCCAAATTCGCGCGTGCATGTCCTTGATGATATTCGGACCAATCCGATCGAATACCAATGCATCGTTGCCAAGCCAACGCAGCCCGGTGGTGGTATCGGGATCTTCTGCCGTGAGTTGATGCGGCGCAGTTTCCGAAGCCATTGAGACGACCCACACCGCGGTATTCCCCCAGGATTTTTGCGCCGGGTTGAGGGCGGATGGAACGGCCCCAAACGAAACGTAGGCCACCGACATGCCATCAGGTGACGGAACCGCCAGACCTGCGGGCCGGTCCACGTTCGCAATAACCCGTTGTGTTTTCCCGTCGGACGAACTCACTACCAGGTTTTTGCCGGAGAAAAATACGAGGCATGTGCTGTCCGCGCACCATGGATCCCAGGCAGGCTGCATGTAACGCCAATTCGGATCCGGGCTAATGGTTGCCGGAACGGGATCGGAAAATTGCCGTGACGCGCGGTCCCAGATCCAAAGTGTCCCGCCCTCGCTGGTCATCGCGATGTACCGGTCGTCCGGTGACGCGGCCATCAATTGCACTCCGCCGAAAGAGTCAGGTTCGTCGGGCCCTGGTAGAGTTTCGGCGCTGGTTCGAAGCACTGCTGGCCGTTCCTGCCCGTCAAGCCAGGCTGGACGGCAGAGGTCGTTCAGGAAGACGACCTGCTCGGGGGCAAACGCTTCGGCCCCGCGTCGCGTCTCACCGGCATCGAGGGTAAATCCATCGGTAGTCACCACGGAGTAGCGTCCGTCGCGAAAGCAGATTACGGCGTGCGAATCGGCGCTCCGGCCGGCGAGAAATTCGCCTTTGGAGAGCGGGCTTTTCAGAATCTTGCCCGATGCGTCCATCAGTCCCACGTTGGACCAGAGACTTGCCCGGCCAAAACCGAAGAAACTTTCGGGGAGCCCCAGCCTGTTCCGACGTACGCGATGAGTTGTCCATCGGGGCTTGGAACCGGGTTGTAGGCGTTGCCGGGAAGAAGCAACTTCGGATTTGCGAACTGAGGCTGACCCGGAAGTACCTGAGCCTGCAATGCAACCCCGCAAATGAGGAAAGCCCAAAGAACGGATCTCATATTCGACTTCGCTTCACGCTCTAACTGTATAACGTTTTGCAGTCGACGCGGAGTGCGGCAGTGCCTGTTTCCGAACGTCGGTTGGATACCGACGGCGGTCGCTAAGTACTGCCGATGGGAGTACAATTATCTTCTGAGAGTCAAGACTTCGATCACCTTTCCGGCGGAATTGCTGAGTCGGCTGGACCGTGTGGACAAGAATCGCTCAGCCCTGCTCGAACGTGCCGCCATTGCCTGGCACGCCCACCTCGAACGCGCGGAGCGCGACCGCAGAGACATTGAGATCATCAATCGCAATGCGGCCCGTCTCAACCGCGAGGCGAAAGACACGCTGGAATATCAGCAGTTATAAAGAGGCGCGCACGTATGAAGCGAGGCGATCTCTATCTGGCGCGCAAACCCGGATCGCGCGATCCACGGAAGCAACGCGTATTTGTGTTGGTGAGTCGGCGGGCGCTGATCGAGCCGGATTTTCGTCGGTCATCTGCGCCCCTGTCTACTCCCAACACGACGGTTTGAGCACACAGGCCGAGGTCGGGCCCGGTGAGGGGTTAAAGAAAGAATCCAGCATTCACTGCGACAATCTGGTGAGCCTGCCGAAATCGGTCCTGACCAACTATGTTGGTTCGCTCCGCGCGGATTCGCTGAGACGTCTGGAAGCAGCACTGGTTGTCGCGCTGGGACTTGACGGCTGACTGCGACAAGGCGTCCAGGTATTGGGCCAACTCTCGCGGTTGACAGTTCGGCGGGTTATCCTGAGAGAGAGCCTGAACGATGACGACGAGCGAAGCGGGGAAAACACCGGAGTTTGCGATCCTCTATAGCCGTGCGTTCGCGGAATTTGGGGCGGCAGCACTTTGGAGCAGCAGGCCCGTGCCCGATCCGACGCCCGCCGACGCTCTGGCGATCACGCACTCTCTGCGGGTGGAAGGCGATTTGAAGGCGCGGCGTCTGGCTGAGCAGATTGAGCAGGCGTGCCGTGCCGCTGTCTAAGATTCAAAGCGAAGTTCTCGTCCTTCTGGCGGGACACCGCGATCCTGAAAGTTACATTGCGGGAAGCACGCCGCTGAACGTTGACCTGTGAAATCAGGGCGACCGCGAAGAGTGGGTCCTGCGGGCGGCTGAACGCGACGCGGCATTTCTACAGGAATGTGGTTATGCCCTGCAATGGGTTCGGCGGAGCCCGCTGATTTATATGGTTTTGGTCACGCTCGGTGAGGAGAGCACCAGGCTCGAATGGGTTGTGGACAGCGATTTCCGTTTTTTCGCTGCAATGAAAGACGATGCGTTTGGCTATTCAATGCATCCCGTCGATCTCGCCGTGAACAAAGTAGTCTCCGCTGTCGGACGCCGTGAGTTGCGTGATTTAGTGGATCTCGTCACAATCCAGGAAACAATTCTGCCGCTGGGCGCCGTCGTGTGGGCAGCGGTCGAAAAGGCTCCGGGCTTCACGCCGGAGGGACTGATCGCCGAGATTCGCCGCAATTCGCGTTACTCCCGGGCTGAATGGCGCGAGCTTGAAACCGTGGAGCCACTGGATCCTGAGGCGGTTCTAAAGAAACTATATGCTGCGCTCGACGAAGCCGAAGCGTTCGTGGCGCAGATGCCTACAGACAGAATTGGCCTGCTGTTTTTGAAGGACAACCGCGTCGTGCAGCCAGATCCGGCGCGGTTGCAGGACTATCAGACGCACGCGGGACAACGGCGCGGGCACTGGCCGACAAGCGCCGAGATTTCCGCCGCCATGGTCGAACGCTACAAGTAGCTGCCGCCGTCTTCTAAAGCTACGCCATGAACCATGCGGCCTTCCGCAATTCGGGGCGGATGCCACGGCGTTGACTCCAAATACAGACCCAACGATGCGGCACCCGACGCAGCGGCCAGGCGAGAATTGATTTGAAATGCGCACCGTGAAAGAAAAACTACGCGCCCTGGTGGAGCAGGTCCCGCCAGAGAAGGAAGAGCGCGCGCTGCAGGCTCTTCGCCATATAGTGGATTGTCCACCTGCCACAGACGACGCGACGGGCTCAGCGGACTTTGACGAACTGATGCGCCGGCACTTGAAGGAGGCGGCCCATCGTGTCGGTCTCGATGTGAATCAACTGCCGCAGAACGGCGGATGGTCGGGCGGAGTGATTGGGGATCGGGTTGAGTTCACGAAGGATTGGGTATCGGAAGATGCGCGCCACCGGTTAAGCAAGCTCGACGTGAAGGGAAACGACGTGATTCTTCTGGAGCGAATCGCGATTGGGGAAGGCGCGGAACTTCGATATGAGGTCCGGGTCTTCGCGGAACCGGGAGATGGACGGGCCGAGGTCAACATTCGGGTCGGACGTTGACCACCGGGAGGCGAGTCCTGTTCCCAGACTCCCCGTATGCTACCTCTTTTGCCGGGGGATCAGAGTAGGAGAAACTGCCGAAGAGCCCCGTTGGGTTCGTTTTGTAATTTCGATAAAACGCTGCTCCCGTGGTGACTCCCCGCTGCCTTCTCCCGTACCGAATCCCTGTTGGAAAGAATCAACTTAACTGTAAATTGGGTTTGTTTTTTCGTTTTGAAAAATTCGCCATCGCTCGCAATTCGCAACGGTGGGCTACGCGAGGCAAAATCGGCCCCTGAGGGAGCCCGTAAAAGTGAGTACTGCCTATTTTACAAGAAAATTATGTTTATTTTCAGCTATTTGCAGACGGAGGGCCATTTTTGCCACCTGGCGCAGGAGTAATCTGCGGATGGGATGGGAAGAACAATGGCTTACGAAATCAATTTCCTCGAATCGTACGGCCGCGACAGTATCGCGGCCGAATTGCGGCGGGTCGCGGCGCTGCTGGGGAAGCAATCGCTCTCGACGTGTGAGATCGATCATTTTGCGCGGGTGAATTCGCGGACCGTGGCGATGAAATTCGGCTCGCTGCGCGTCGCGCTCCATGCGGCGGGACTCGCCCTCGTGCGATACCAAAGAACTTCGGACGACCAACTGCTGCGGATCGTGATCGACCTGTGGGACATGACACAGAAGGACCACGGTCGGATTCCACGGCGGCTCGATGTGGCGGAGTATGGATTTCGGGTTTCCGGAGCGACGATCGCACACCGGTTCGGAAGCTGGAGGAAAGCGCTGATCGCAGCCAGCAAACTGGCGCGTGAGCAACCGGAGGCTCGGACCGGCGTTCCGGTGCGGACCCGGCTTTTAGTGCTCAAGCGCGATTCGTGGCAATGCCGGAGTTGCGGCCACGCGGGCGGGACACTCGAAGTGGATCATATCCTGCCCGTGAGCCAGGGCGGATTGAACGATCCCGACAATTTGCAGACGCTTTGCTTTCCGTGCAACCAGGAAAAACGTGCTGCGCGATGATAATCATAACCAGATGAACTCCGCCGAGCGCACCACAGGATATGGATCTTTGCTCGGCGACGGGCGCTTCGAAGGCTTCCTTTGGGCGCAGTTCCTGGGCGCGTTCAACGATAACGTCTACAAGATGATCGTGTCGTTCACGGCGGTGCGGATCGCGGTGGACAGCGCCACCAGCGGACGGTATCTCGCGCTCTCCGGCGCCGTTTTCATTCTCCCGTACATTTTATTTTCGGGCTACGCGGGGCAACTCGCGGACCGGTATTCGAAGACGCGGATGCTCCAGGTCACGAAGGCGCTGGAGATTGTCACCATGGCGATGGGAATTCCCGCGCTGCTGACGGGCAGTATGAATATGCTGCTGGTGGTCCTGTTTCTGCTGGCCACGCAGGCAACATTTTTCAGTCCCGCGAAATATGGAATTCTGCCGGAAGCGGTGGGTCCGGCGCAGATCTCGCGCGCGAACGGCTTAGTGGAACTGACGACATTTATCGCGATCGTGGTGGGCACCAGCTTCGGGTCGGCACTGTTCGAGCACTGGAAGAATGCGCCGCTGACGCTGGGGCTGGTGATGCTGGGGATCGCGGTGCTGGGGACGCTGCTGATCCTTCATATTCCCAGGGTTCCGGCGGCGGGTCGGCTCGGTAAATTCGACTGGAATCCGTTCGGTGAAATCGCGGCCGGCGTGCGTGACCTCAAGGGCAGGCGGCCTTTGGCGCTGACCATGTTCGGCATCTCCTGGTTCTGGTTTATCGGCGCGCTGTTTCAACTGGCGCTGGTGCTCGAAGCGAGCGAAATTCTGCACGTAGCGGAAACGCGCGCGGGGTTGCTGTTTACGGCGCTGGCGATCGGGATCGGCTTCGGAAGTCTGATCGCAGGCAGGATTTCGGGCGACCACATCGAACTCGGGCTGGTGCCGGCGGGCTCCATCATCATGGGCGTGTTCACGGTGGTGGTGGCGACCACGACAAATTACGGAGTTGCGCTGGCCGCGCTGGCGGTGGTGGGATTCGGCGGCGGTTTCATGGCAGTTCCGCTGAACGCGTACCTGCAGGAAGAACCGGCGGCGAACGAAAAGGGCCGCATGATCGCCGTCAACAATCTGATGAACAGCGTCGCGATGATGGTCGCTTATGGGCTGCTCGACGTGATGCATGACCTGCTGCACTGGAGCCCGCAGCTGATCTTCGGCGCGCTCGGCGTCGCGATGCTGGTGGGAGCGGTGGTGGTGACGCGGGTGATGCCCGCGTTCGTTGTGCGGTTCGTTTTGTATATCCTGGCGAATCTGCTGTTCCGGATTGAAGTGACTGGCAGCGAGAACATTCCGAAATCGGGCGCGGCGCTCGTGGTATCGAATCACGTTTCGTACGCGGACGCGGTGCTGGCTGGCTATGCGACGCACCGGTTCATTCGTTTTCTGATGTGGAAGCCGATCTACGAAGCCCGGGTGGCGAAACCGTTTTTCGATGTTCTGAAGGCGATTCCGATCGATAACGGATCGCCGAAAGCTATCGTGCGGGCGCTGCGACTGGCGCACGACGAGCTCGAAAACGGCAAGCTGGTGGGGATTTTTCCGGAAGGCCAGATTACGCGCGATGGCGAGGTGGGGCCGTTTGAGCGCGGGTACGAGCGGGTAATTCGGGACATCGATTGCCCGATTGTGCCGGTTCACATCGAAGGCATGTGGGGGCATCCGCTGAGCCGCAAGGGTGGCAGCGTGTTTCAGAGCTGGGAGAGGTGGCTTCGGCCGCGGATCACGGTGCGCGTTGGAAAACCGGTGAGCGCCGATAAAACGCCGGAAGAACTGCGGCGGATCGTCATCGAAACCGGGCGGACAACTATGTAGCGGTCTTGGCGGCGCTGCCCTGTGCAATCGAGGGATTATGGCGCAAGGGCCTCGACGGCATCGCGAGCTTCGATTGGTCCATGTTGCCGCCGGCGCGGCTGGCTTCGCGGTCGGCTTCGATTTGTTCGGGAGTGCGGACGTCCGGCTCCGACGTTTTCACATTGGCCCGGGCGCGGGCCACCTGGCGTTTGTGGCGTTTTGCGAGTCGTTTGTCCATACTTTACCCTAACATTATGATGCTAACCCGAGTCGCCGTGGTTTTGACGGCAATCGCCTGTTTTGCCGACGCCCAGGTTCCCGCGTCGCCACGGTTCGAAGTCGCATCGGCGAAGGCGGCCAACGGCGCACGTTTATCGATGGGTGGAGGGCCAGGGACTGCCGATCCCGAGCGAATTAACTATGAGAATGCCAACCTGAAGCAGCTTCTGATGAAGGCGTACGGTGTCGCGATCGATCAGATCGCGGGACCGGCATGGATCGATTCCGGGAAGTACACAATCACCGCGAAAATTGCGCCGGGCACTTCGCAGGAGAAATTTCAGCTCATGTTGCAGAACCTGCTGACCGAGCGATTTCAGCTCACACTCCGGCATGAGAAGAAAGACTTCACGGTTTATGAATTAACCGTCGCGAAGGGCGGCCCAAAGCTGACGCCCGCTGCGCCCCCGGAACCGAACGATGCCGGTCGTACGGAACTACAGCCAGGCTCGCCCATCGATCGAACGAAGGACAAAGAGGGCTGCCCCGTGGCGCATCCTGGTGTACGGTCCGGCAGCGGCGGTTTCGGGCCGGGGATCACCTGCAGCAGGTTCACCAAATATTCTCTCGCCGACTTCGCGGGCGCCCTGGGGCCGTTTGTCGGAATGCAGGAAGGATCGACCAGTTTTGGAATCGGGGTTCATGTCATCGACAAGACCGGAATCCAGGGAGAATTCGACTTCAAGCTGAAGTACCACCTGATGCCGAGGTTTCCGGGCCAGACCGTACCCCCCGGCGAAGCCAGCGATCCGGGCGGCGTGGAAGGACCCAGCCTGTTTACCGCGCTGGAGCAGCAGCTTGGACTGAAACTGGAAAAGAAGAAGATGTCGCTCGACCTGATTGTGGTCGATAAGGCGGATCGGGTGCCGACAGAGAATTGACTTGATCGGAAGGGCGCCGGCGTAAATTCTCTTGAGACTTTCGGCTTCCTGAACGCACTAACTGGCCGAATGAAGATCCGCGACGTCTTGAAGACGCTGGCTAAAGACGGCTGGAAACTGCGCGTCATAGAAGGTAGTCATCGGCAGTTCGTTCATCAGACGAAACCGGGCAAGGTAACGGTTGCCGGCCATCCGTCGGCAGAATTGGACCCGAAGACAAAAAGTTCTATACTGAAGCAGGCAGGCTTGCAATGAACAAATACGCCATATTCATCGCCCAAACTCGCACAGGCTACAGCGCCCACGTGCCCGACCTTCCGGGCTGTGTCGCAGCCGGGAAAACGCGGGCCGAAACGTTGCGACTGATGCAGGAGGCAATCGGATTGCATCTCCGGGCGATGCGGGAAGACGGGGACATGATCCCGGAACCGTCCGCTGTGGAATTTCTCGGGGTTGCGTGACACCGGGCCCGGGAATCCGCGAGCCAATCTCCCTTATTTTCCTGCATTTCGCAACCCAGCCTCGATTCCGCGCGCGCGGCATGCTAATCTGAAGATTCCTCTGATCATGGGGTGGATTGTTCCGTTGCGAATGACGGCTTGTCCTCTTCCGCAGGGTATGTTTTTGTTCCGGACAGGTGGCCGAGCGGCTAATGGCAACAGACTGTAAATCTGTCGCTCCTTGCGAGCTACGGAGGTTCGAATCCTCCCCTGTCCACCAGAGTTTTTTAAGTAGAGCCGTTGTAGCTCAGTTGGTAGAGCGCGTCCTTGGTAAGGACGAGGTCACCAGTTCAATCCTGGTCAACGGCTCCAGATTTTCTTTGCAGCTTTTCATTTGAAGGACGAACGCTCATATGGCGAAAGAAAAATTTGACCGCAGCAAACCGCACGTAAACGTCGGGACGATCGGGCACATCGATCACGGCAAGACGACCTTGACGGCGGCGATCACGAAGGTTCTGGCGAAGAACAAT
>Ga0182024_10002725_pt1 | contig 43407 bp, 35 predicted proteins | sample P32metaG_FD_120480 | JGI IMG/M metagenome (GOLD analysis project Ga0182024, IMG submission 120480) | Permafrost microbial communities from Stordalen Mire, Sweden - P3-2 metaG (Illumina Assembly) | ecosystem: Environmental > Terrestrial > Soil > Wetlands > Permafrost | place: Sweden: Stordalen... | reverse complement strand
TGTCTTCCGTGCTTTCCAGCTGGCCGGTGATCTTGAGCGATTTGCTGATGACCGACACGGAATTCACCTGCGCGGGTGCTCCCGGCGGCGGGCTGCGGCGCGCCTCCACGGGGGCGGGCGCCGAAATTGGCATCGGGGAGGGCGCGGTTTCACGAACCGGAGGCTTCACGCCGGGTGCGGAAGCGGGAACAGGATCGGGCGCTTTGTCGTTGCGGGTGAACATCGTCATGGCTGTGTCTCCGGAAGTTGTTCGAGCGTTTCAAAGTAATTGATGGGCCGCCAGGGCATGCGCGCGTCGATCCGCGCGCCCCTTGCAACTGCGACGGTGTGATGGAACACGCGGCCCTTGACGTCGGCCGAGCTGTCGAAGGTCACGTTGACGGCGAAAATTCGTCCGACCAGCCGCCCCGCTATGCGCACGTCCCGTGCGACCACGTCGCCTTCCACCGAGCCGTCCGCGGCAAGAACCAGGCTGTCGGCACGAATCTGCCCGCTCACCTTCCCGTGAATTTGAATCTCCCCCTCGGTCTCCAGGCTCCCGGATACGACCAGGGCTCGGCCCACGGTCGAGGCCGCCCCCAAATCGCCGCGGCGGGGCTGCGTCCGTATGAGCGCGCGGTTGGGCAAGGCCGACATCAATCGCCATTCTTGTTCCAGTTCAATCCCCCGAGGATCGATCATGGCGCGAACCATGAAGCGGGGCAAGCGACGCCGCCATTGCGTGAGCGGCCGGCAGGACGTTCAACGTAGTATATGAACTACCGTCATGCATTTCACGCAGGAAATTTCGCGGATGTGGTTAAGCACGTCGCGCTGGTCGCCCTCATCCTGTGCCTGCGGCGCAAGGAAAAACCGTTCTGCGTCGTGGACGCTCACGCAGGCGCCGGTCTCTACGATCTCGGCGGAGCGCAGGCGGCGCGCACGGGAGAAGCTGAGCAGGGCATCGCGCGCCTGGGAGATTTGGAAGGCCCTTCGGCACCGCCGGCGATGCGGACCTATCTGGATATTGTACGAGCGGAAGGTACGAACCGCTATCCCGGGTCCTCGCGCATTGCGGCCCGGCTTCTGCGGCCGCAGGACCGTCTCGTCGCGATCGAAGAGCATCCCGGCGAGGCCGCCGCACTGCGCGTGGCGCTCGCGGATTTCCGCAATGCGCGGGTCGTCGAAGGCGACGCCCGGGAGCAATTGCCCGCGCTTCTGCCGCCGCCCGAGCGCCGCGGCTTGGTGCTGATCGATCCTTCCTACGAGGCGGCCGACGAATTCGAGCGCATCGCGGAGCTGCTGGCGAAGGCGCATCGCCGCTTCGCCACGGGAATTTATCTTTTGTGGTTCCCGATCAAATCGACGCGAGCGGCGGACGCGCTTTCCGGCGAGGTCCGGGCATGGGGCGTCGGCCCCGCACTGCGCCTCGACTTCGATGTCGGCGCCGCACCCGCCGCCGAAAAGGACCGTCTGTCCGCGGCCGGCCTTCTCGTCGTCGGGCCGCCTTACGGATTCGAGGCGGAAATGGACGCGGCGATGGCGGCTCTTGCGCCACGGCTCGGCCGCACGCCTGCGCAACCCGCGAGGTTCAGCCTCGTGCGGTGGTAAGCCTCTGTCGTCAGGCCACGAGCCGCCGGTCTTCTCTCGCCACCCTGACGGCGCACGGGGGCCGACTTTTCCGCCGTTTCGGCGTTTCCAAAATGTAAACGTGGGAGGGTAGTCCCCCTGGTGACGGAAACGCAGCGCGCGAAGGGCTTGCAAAGGCCGCCGGCGAAGGCTGGCGCGCGCAACGCAAAGGCGCGGCTTCTCTCCGTGCCGGTCTGGGTTCGCTGGACCGGAGGTGTTTTCGGGGCGGTTCTCGTTGCCATTTTCCTGGCGCTCTATTTTCTCGACTGGAATGCGCTTCGCGGACCTATCGCCCGCTATGCGTCGCACCGGCTCGGGCGCGAGGTGAGGATCGACGGCAACCTCCATGTGAAGCTCTTTTCGTGGCAGCCGCGCATCGATGTCGAAGGCCTTTGGATCGGCAATCCGAAATGGCTGAGCGGGCCGCCGGCGGCGGACGTCAAGCATCTCGCGGTCGAATTGCGGCTGCTGCCCCTCTTGCGTGGACGATGGATACTTCCGCTGGTCGAGATCGACCATCCATCGATCGATGTGGTGCGGGAATCCGACGGCTGGACGAACTGGCAGTTTTCGAACGGTTCGAACGGGACAAACATTCCGCCGATGCGCCACTTCGTGCTCAACGATGGACATTTGACGATCGACGATCGGGAGCGAAACCTCACATTTGCGGGCACGGTTTCGACGCAGGAGACAGGCGGCGCGAACCCGTCCCATGCGTTCCAGCTGCTCGGGCACGGGACGCTGAACGGAAAGGATTTTTCCGCGGACGTCAGAGGCGGACCGCTGATCCATGTCGATGAGTCGCGGCCCTACCGGTTCACTGCCGATGTCGAGGAAGGTGCCACTCGCGCGGTGGTCGACGGGGCGATCTCAAAGCCATTCCATCTGGGTGAGTATTCCGCGACGGCCACCGTCAGCGGACGCAACCTTGCCGATCTCTATGACTTAACCGGTCTCGCGCTTCCGGGGACGCCCGCGTATCGGATTTCCGGCGCACTCACGCGCGACGGCGCGCTTTACCGTTTCTCCAATTTCTCGGGCATCGTGGGCAGCAGCGATCTGCGTGGAAGCCTGTCCGTCGACACATCCGGAAAATTTCCTTTTCTCAAGGGGAAGGTGTCTTCGCGCACGCTCGATTTTGCCGACCTCGGCCCCGTCGTCGGGAATACCGATCGCTCTGCGGTAAGCGGATTGTTGCCCGACACACCGCTTCGCATCGACCGGCTGCGCCGGACCAATGCGGAAGTCGACTACAAGGCCGACGCGATCAGGTCGCGGGACTTCCCGTTGCGCGGGCTCGCGACCCATATCAGTCTCGAAAACAGCGTGCTGCTGCTAAAGCCGCTGGCGTTCGATTTTTCGCGCGGTAAGCTCGCGGGCTTCGTTCGCCTCGATGCGCGCCGGCCCGTGACCGTGACCAGTCTCGACGCGCGATTGACGGGCGCCCGCATCGAACAGTTCATCCAGAACAGGGACAAGCCGGCCTACGGACTTCTGGAAGCGCGTGCGGTGCTGAGCGGATCGGGCAATTCCGTTCGCACTGCGGCCGCGACCGCCGACGGAGCCTTGACAGTGGTCGTCCCGGAAGGAGGGGTTCGCCGCAGCCTCGCCGAGTGGCTGGGCGTGAACGTGCTGAATGGACTTGGCCTCTCGCTCACCGGCGATACCAGCGACGCGGCGTTGCGCTGTGCGGTCGTTCATTTCGGAGCGCGAAACGGCGTCTTGACGGCGCGCCAGATGGTGTTCGACACCGAACCCGTATTGATCACGGGCCAGGGCAGCATCGATATGCGCAATGACACATTGGACCTGACCGTGCAGGGAAAGCCGAAGCACTTTCAATTCCTGCATCTCAATGTGCCCGTGACCGTTCACGGGCCATTGACGCATCCTACGATCGGCGTGAAGGCGGGACAGGTGGTTGCGCAGGCCGGCATCGCCGCGGTGCTCGGCTTTCTCTTTCCCCCCGCCGCGATACTTCCCTTTGTCGATCCGGACCTCGCAAAGAATGCAAACTGCACCGGTCTGGTGTCCGAGGCGGCCGTGCAGAGCGCGCCGGTCAAAACGGCGCGGCGAAAACGCAGCTGACAAAAGGACGGACGCCGAGTGCGGGCAGCCGTCCCTGGATCGAGGGCCGAACTGTCAAGCTCCGGCGCGCCGGCGCCCCGGGTTTCGCCGGAACAGCTTGCGTTACGGGTGGAGTTCGTAGACGACCCCGGCGCCGTTTGCTCCGCCGTCTATCGTCGTCCCGAAAAGCTTGCCGTGTTTCAACACGAGGTTGCTGATCGAATAGAGGCCGTCGTCGCCCCCGGTAAAGGTGTAAAGCAGAGTGTACGTCCAACTGCCGCCTGATGGCGTCAACTCGTAGATTGTTCCGGCGCTATTGGTTCCGTCGCAATGGGTGGTGCCGTAAATAGTGCCCGATGCATCCAGCATGAGGTCGCGGAAGGTTCCCGAGATGCCCCATCCGGACTGGCTGGCAATCACGGAGAAAGTCCAGCTGCCGCCCGAAGGCGCAAGCTCGAATACCGTTCCCCCTCCATTCGTGCCGCCGTCGGTGGCGGCACCATAAAGATTGCCTGCCGCGTCGGAGATCAGGCCTGCGTAGGGAGTGGCTCCATCGTCCGCATTCTGGAAGTCGTGCAGGATGGTTTCGGTCCACACGGATCCGGGCGTCAGCTGGAAGACCGTGCCGTATCCGTAGGCGCCTCCCAATGACGTCGTACCGTAGAGGTCGCCGGCCGCGTCGAGCGTCACGCCGCCGACCGGGGTCGCTCCATCCGTGCCCGTGCCGAAGCTGTAGAGCACGGTCTCCGCCCATTTCCCGTTCTTGTCCTTCGGGGCAACGAGCTCGAATACGGTCCCGTTTCCGGACGGTCCTCCCTGGCTGGTTGTGCCGTAGAGATTTCCCGCCGCGTCCATAGCCAGCCCCGCTTGGGGAGCCGCGCCGTCGGCGCCGCCGGCAAAGCTGTAGACCACGGTCTCCTTCGTTCCCTTGACGCGGTACACCGTTCCTTGGCCGCCTGCGCCTCCGGCGATCGTCGTGCCGTAGAGAGCCCCGCCCGCGTCCTCGACAACGCCTCCGTTCGGGGTTGCGCCATCCGGACCGCCGGCGAAGCTATGCAGCACCGTCTCGGCGCCTTTTCCGGAAAGCTTGAACACGACTCCGAGGCCGGAGCTGCCGCCGGCCGTGGCAGTGCCGAAAAGAGCCCCGGTTGAACCCATCGCCAAACCGTCGACGGGATTCGCCCCGTCGCTGGCGCCGCTGAAAGTGTGGACGACGCGGAACGTTGCGGCGTGCGCGCAAGAGATCGACGCTGCGGCCAGTCCAGCCGCGGACGCAAACACAAGCATGAGCCTGCCGAACCCTGATTCGTGTTGCATGCTTCTCGCTCCCCATTCGAGCTGCGCGATCCCGAAAGCAGGGACCGCCGCGGTCCAACCCCGATCCGCGACTCCCAACATATCATGATTTCCGCCCTGCATATCCGGTCAGCCCAATTGCGATAAAGAAATTGCGCCCGTCCCGATTCCAATTTGCGCTTCATTCGAGAAATGGGGAGAATCCGGCATTCCGGCTGCATTGTGCCCGGGCGGGACACGAGGACCTGCCGCAGGACTCAGCTCAGCTGGGGGGAGGCCATGCGGAGGCGCGAGAGCATGGGAAGCTGACACTGCGAGACAAAAGGAGGAAATACCAATGAAAATCAAGTTGACCAGCGTGTATGTGGACGACCAGGAAAAGGCTCTGCGCTTCTACACCGAGGTGCTGGGGTTTACGAAGAAGGCCGATTTCAGCAATGGGCCGTTTCGCTGGCTGACCGTGACGTCACCCGACGAGCCGGCCGGGACGGAACTGCAACTCGCGCTCAACCAGAACCCGGCGGCCAGGGCCTACCAGCAAGCCCTGTTCCAGCAGGGCCAGCCCGCGGTCATGTTCTTTACCGACGATGTCCAAGGCGATTACGAGCGCATCAAAGCGCGCGGCGCCGAGTTCACCATGCCGCCCACGGCGGTAACGGGTTCGACCATCGCCAAGCTGAACGACACATGCGGCAACCTCATTCAAATCAGCCAGCTGGCGCGCTGGTAGGGCTGGCGTTCGGCAGAACGACCGCCCGGAAAGCGCCACGTCGCCGAATGTCTGCAAGGCGTGGACATTTGTGTCCGGTGGCATTTGAATTGCGAGGCATGACCATGATTTCGTCCCGCATAGGACGTTTCTGCACGCCGTTTTCGCGTGGCCTGCGCGCAGGCGCGGCCGCAACGGCCGCACTCGTCATTCTTGCTTCAGGCACGCCAGCCGCGGCGACAGGGAGCTTCGTCACATTCAACGTGCCGGGGGCGATTCACACGGTGTCTCTCGGCATCAACGCCGGTGGTTCGGTCACGGGCTACTTTGTCGACGGCAGCGGCATGCAGGGTTTTGTCCGCGCCGCCGATGGAACCATTTCGACGATCGATGCGGAAGGATTGAACTCAACCTGGTCTTGGAGAATCAACCGAAAAGGCGCCGTCACGGGCTATTACCTCCACAGCGGTTCCGGCCGCGGTTTCCTGCGAGGCCGCGAGGGGAGGCTCGTCCGCTTCAATTTCGCGGGAGCGCACGGCACGGAATCGAACGCCATCAACGATGCCGGCGTAACTACCGGATACTATTTTGAAAAGGACCGTGTGTTTCACGGCTTTGTGCGCGCCTCGGACGGGACCATGACGAGCTTCGATCCGCCAGGATCGCTCGCCACTGCGCCGATTGCCATCAACGGCAGAGGCGACATTGCAGGATGGTACATTGCGGCGGGGGGCACGCAGCCCGGCTTTGTTCGCAGCGCCAACGGAAGCATCGTGACTTTCGTCGTCGGCAACCAGTACACGACGGTATCCGCGGTCAACGACAAGGGCGCCGTCGTGGGCAATGACGGGAGCGGGGGGCGCATGTCCGCTTTCCTTCGCGAACCGGACGGAACCATCGAGTCCATCGGTCGCAAGGGATTCCTGAACAGCGCAGCCTATGCCATCAACAGTGCCGGCGCGATCGCCGGGTATTGCCAGATAGGTCAGAACAACCACGGCTTCGTCCGATCACCGGACGGCAGGATTGTGATTTTCGATCCGCCGGGCGGAAGCCAGACGCTGGCTTACGGCATCAGCGACAACGGCACGATTACCGGCACGTACTGGAACGGTAGCGGCTACCGGGGATTCATCCGCACACCGTAATTCCCGCCCCCGGTAAATCCCTGCCGGGGAATCCGAGCGGAGCACCGAAACCCGAATTCGAGGCATCCCATGAATCCATCGGAACGAATCGATCAGCTGATCGCAGGAATCACCGACTGGCGCGGCAAAACGTTTGCCAGCCTCCGCAAGACCATTCTTGGGGCCGACCGGGAGATCATCGAGGAATGGAAGTGGATGGGAAGCCCGGTGTGGTCTCGCGACGGAATCATCGCGGTCGCCAACGCCCACAAAGGGAAGGTGAAGATTACCTTTGCCCACGGGGCGAGCCTCCCGGATCCCGACAGGCTCTTCAACGCGGGCCTCGAAGGCAAAGTCTGGCGGGCGATCGATTTTTTCGAGGGCGACAGGATCAATGAACGGGCTCTCAAAAATCTCATCCGTGCCGCGGTCGATTACAACCGGATCAAATTGAAGAAGAAAGCATCCGGCGGTGCTCGACCGAACGTGCGCAAGAGCAAGAAAGGCGTGACGTTGTAGGTCTTTTGTCGGTGCGCGTCCGGCGCCGGCGGCGATTGCGAGCACGCGGTCAAGGTAAATGGCACCTGAGGGTCGGTTACCAAATATAAGGTCTAATCTGCACAAGTACGTACGTCTGGCCGCCGGCGTGCTACCTCGCTCGAATGGGAAGGACTGTTTTCAGCCGCTCAAGATCCGGCAGGACCGGCGGTCGTGGGCTCGACTGATCCTCTCGTCGCGGCGTTCGTCTCGCTTGCGAACCAGCACGATTCGCGGCTCCTCGTCGTTGCGGGATTGATCTGTTTCCTCGCGTGCTACACCGCGCTCACGCTCATCGCCCGCGCGGGCCGGCCAGGCAAGACCTCGAGCGATCCCTGGGTGATGGCGGCGGCGGTCGCGATCGGCTGCGGCGTTTGGGCGGTGTATTTCGTCGTCCTTCTCGCCTTCCAGAGAAACCTCCATTTCGGCTACGACGGCGATCTCGTACTTCTCGCGATCGCGGCCGGGATCAGCTGTTCGGGGCTCGGATTCGCAACCGTCGTGCGCCGCCAGGCCGCTTTGGGGGGCGCCGTGGTCGGCGTGGCCGTCGTCGGAATGAACTACGCGGTGATGTCCGCGATCCGTCTGCCTGCGCACGAGCACTGGAACGGAATGCTCGTTGTGCTCTCGTTGCTGACCGGCACGGGGTTTGGCGCCGCGTCGCTGGCGCTATCCCGATGGCGCCCCGACGGCCGCGGCCAGTTGATGGCGGCGCTGCTGCTGACCGCCGGCGTTCTGGGCACGCATTTCTGGAGCATGGCGGCTCTGACGCTGGCGCCCGATCCCTCCATCGCGATCCAGGCGGAACTTACCCATCCGATCTGGTTTTCGGTTGCCGTAACCACCATCTGCATTCTGATCGTGGGATTGGGCCTCATCGGGTCGCTTGTCGATCAGCACATCGCAGCTCTCGAAGCCACCAAGCGGCAGCTCGAACAAACCGCCGAGCAGCTGGGACTCGCGCTCAAGGCCGCCGCGGCCGCCGACGAGATCAAGTCGCAATTCCTGACGAACATGTCACACGAACTGCGCACGCCGCTCAACGCCATCCTGGGATTCTCCGAGATGATGAAGGACCAGGATTCCAAGCGGTTCGATACGGCCCGCGTTCGCTCCTACTCAACCTACATTTTCGACAGCGGCAGCCATCTTCTCGCCCTCATCAACGACGTTCTCGACATTTCCAAGCTGGACGCAGGCCGGCTGGAATTGCACGAAGAGCCGATCGACCTTGGCGAGGTGGTGGTCTCCTGCATTCGTCTCATGGAGCCTCACGCCAGCAAGGCGCGGGTCCGGCTCGACATGAGCCTCCCGGCGACGGCGCCGAAATTGCTGGCCGACGGCCGGCGCGTCCGCCAGGTTCTGCTCAATCTCGTTTCGAACGCCGTCAAATTTACTGCCGAAGAGGGAAGCGTTCATGTCCGCGTGCAGACGGGTGAAGCGGGTGTGACCATTGCCGTCTCCGACACGGGCATCGGCATGACGGCAGAAGAAATTCCCCTGGCCCTCCAGCGCTTCGGCCAGATCGACAGCAGACTGAGCCGCAAATACGCCGGCACCGGCCTCGGCCTGCCGCTCTCCCGGCATCTCGTGGAGCTCCATGGCGGCAGGCTGGCCATCGCCAGCGAGGCGGGCGCCGGGACCACCGTCACCGCGATCTTCCCGCCCGAGCGTCTGGTGCCCCAACGGAAGGCGGCGTGACGCCTGCGGGGCGCGGGCAGAGTGGATGAACGGCCGCGCCCGTTTTTTCCTGTCATCCCCGCGCGGGCGGGGACCCAGGGGCAGCAGCACGTCGCTTGCCCTGGATTCCCGCTTCGGCGGGAATGAAAAACGGGAGTTATTTGCGGCCGCGATGGATGCATGTTCAGGCGAGAAGTGCCGTCGAGCGGCCCCGGTTGACGATGAGGAGCACCCGGGCTCCTCGATCTGCGAATACCGAATCGATGTCCCGGCATAAATGGCCGCACTGATGACAAGTCGATAGCTGCGCGGCGAATCGATCTATATGACTTCGCCGACGTGCAGGCGCCGTCGGTTGTCGTGCAGGGGCCGGGACGTTCTTCAAGAACCCGGTTTCCGTGAACCTCTTTCGCGGTTTCGAGTTAGTCTTGCATGCGTCCCGTAGATTTCCGGGCGTCGAAAGGAAGACTTGCCATGATTAACCCACGGATCGCAGCGGCGTACGCGATGTTTGCCGCTTCGTTCATTGCCGGCGGCGCGAGCGCGCAAGACGCGGCGCCGCCGATAAATGTGACGCTGGCCAGTTATTCGTTTACCCCACGAATCATCACGCTGCACGCCAACACGACCTATCGGTTGCATCTGGTGGATGCCAGTTCGAGCGGCCACAGCTTCAGCGCGCCCGAATTCTTTGCCGCTTCGACGGTGGCGCAAGCCGACCAAGCGAAGATCGCCGGCGGGACGGTAGCGGTCGATGCCGATGCCCCGGTGGACGTGACGGTCACCCCTGCGCGGGCAGGAACCTACCCTTTGCACTGCACCCATTTTCTGCACGCCGCGTTCGGCATGACCGGACAGATCATCGTTCGATAAGGGCGTCCGGACGGTTGCGCGGCTTAATCTGATTGTCGACCCATCGCGTGCGCGGTTGGTGCACGAAAAATAGCATCGCCCAGGTCACTTCCTGGCAGTTCGGACGTATGAACGCGTTCGACCGGTGAGTTCATGCGGCAAGGAAATTCGGCTAGAAGCCAACGGCATACGTGGCCAGGAACAATGCTTCCAGACTGAACACGAACAGACCGGCAAGCCATTGCAGCCAGAGGGGCTTTGCCCAGCCGGCGATCACTGTCGCGGCGACCATCAATAACATCGGAAATTCCACGCCGACCCAATCGGACGGACCACGCCCCGTCAGGTTGTTGCGCTCGACGAAATTCTCGATCATCGAGATGGTCATCATGAGAGAAAAAGCCGTAAAAATGGCGGGCCTCTGCTTTTCGTAAAACGCTTTCATATCCATGATCTTGTCGCCATCGCGCCGCAGCGAGAGCAGGGAACAGGCGAAGTACTGGATGATTGCGGGAAAGAACTGAAGAGCGATTTCAAGGCCCGTCCAGCGCTTGACGGTGGTCAGGTCCCAGATCGAGAGCCAGTAGGCCAGAAGACCGAGCAGCGCATTGATCATCCAGACCGCGTGCAGCCCTGAGAAACGAACATTGTGGCGTTCCCAAACGAGCTCCGTCACGCTCGACAGAATGTGCGTCATCGCCAACGCAAATATGATGGAAAGAAGAATGGTGATGTGATCGAACACGCTCAGGACCCCGGTGTCGGATTAAACCGCGTTATGGATAGGCTCTTTCACGTCTCGTACCCAATCGGTCCTCGCTCGCAGTGTTGCCGAAGCTGTAGACGACCGACTCCGCGCCGGCTAGCGGATTGACCTTGAAGACGGTGCCGCCGCTGTGCTGCGACGCGTCATCCTTCGCCCTACGCAGTTTGGGAGCATCATAGGCGGACCATCGCGGTGGAATAATCGATGGCGCTGGCGCGTCTCTGTCCTGGAGGGAAGCCGCGATCAGCAGAAAAGCCCTGAAAAGAGCATGCTGTCCCGGCAACCCCATGAAATCGGCGACGACATGAGGAGGGTGCCATGAATTCCATCGTCAAAGCGCTCGGCAAAGTGGTGGCTCCTTGTGGGCTCGTTCTGGCGTTCCTTGCGCCGGTGGCGGGCGCGCAGGCGGAAGGGTATAAGGTCCTTCATACTTTCTCGGGCCATACAAACGGCGATGGCGCAGAGCCCTGGGCGTCCCTCATAACGGACGGCGCGGGCAACCTCTACGGAACCACGATCAGCGGCGGCACAAGCAACGGGGGCACGGTGTTCAAGATCGCTCCGAACGGCACCGAGACCGTGCTGTATAATTTCTGCTATGGCGCACATTGCAGGGATGGCGAGCTTCCCCACGATGGGCTGATCATGGACCAGTCTGGCAATCTGTACGGCACGGCGACCTACGGGGGAGACGCAAACGGTCAAGGCGTTGTCTTCAGGCTGGCGTCAGACGGCACCGAAACGATTTTGTATGAGTTCCAGGGTTCTCCGAACGATGGCCAATACCCTTACGGCGGCCTGCTCCTGGACAAATCGGGCAGTCTTTACGGCACCACCGTCGGTGGAGGCCCGGACAATGACGGCACGGTCTTCAAGCTGGCGCCGGACGGCACCGAAACCGTGCTCCATACTTTCACGAACTCCGCAAGCGACGGCAATGAACCTATGGGCAGCCTCGTTGCCGACAAGGACGGCAATCTCTATGGCACAACGTCAATCGGCGGCTCGGATGATTTGGGCACCGTCTTCAGGCAAGGGCCGGACGGCTTTGCGCTGCTCCATTCCTTCACCGGTTCCCCGGGCGACGGCACCCACGCCAATCCTGGTCTGATCATGGACAAAGCGGGCAATCTCTACGGCTCCACCTCCAACGGCGGTGCGAACGGCGACGGCACCGTCTTCAAACTGGCGCCGGACGGCACCGAGACGATTCTCCATTCCTTTCCGGATGCCACTGGCGATGGCCAGACTCCCGTGGGCAACGTGGTGATGGACAAGGCGGGCAACATCTACGGCTCGACTTTTTGGGGCGGCGCGAACGATGACGGGGCGGTTTTCGAACTGGCGCCGGATGGTACGGAGACGGTTCTCCATTCATTTTGTCAGGAACCGAATTGTAACAACGGCGCGTGGCCGGAGGCGGGCCCCACGTTGGACAAAGCGGGCAACGTCTACGGGACGACCTCACAGAGCGGCAAGTTCGGCGACGGCACGCTCTTCAGGATCAGGAAATAGGAACCGGCAAGCCGCCAGGTGTCGGCGCACCGGACAGGACAGAAGCGTGAACCGGTCGATGGCAATTTGTCGTGACGAAGCCTCGCGCGTGGACACCACGGGGAACCCTCGCCTGGTTCAGCGTTCGAGGGCTGGGAATAAGTAAGGGTATCCAACCGTCTATCTGTAGATTGTCTTCGTATCGGGAGATGTTGGTCGGGAGGTAATGATCATGCCCCGCGCCGCTTTTTGGACATTTGTTGCCGCTTCCGCCCTGGTGGTGTCGCCCATCGAGGTCGCCCAGGCCCATTCATTTCACGTGCTGCACGTATTCCTGGACGGCAGCGACGGCGCGACATCCAATGCTCCCGTCATCACGGACAAGTCAGGCAATCTCTACGGCACCGCGCTTCAGGGTGGCGCAAGCAACAATGGCGTCGTCTTTGAAGTCGCCGCGGACGGCACAGAGTCGGTGCTTTACTCCTTTGCAGGGGGAAATGACGGTCGCAGGCCCGAAGCGGGGCTGATCGAAGACGCCACCGGCAATTTCTACGGCACGACCAATCAGGGCGGCCCGGCCGACCAGGGCACGATATTCAAGCTGGCGCCGGGTGGGACCGAGACCGTGCTTTATGCCTTCAAGGATGGAAGCGATGGCGGAATGCTGCAAGCGGCCCTGATCGCGGACAAGGCCGGCAATCTCTACGGCACGGCGACTCAGGGCGGCGGCAGTGGCTGTTATGGCGACGGCTGTGGCACAATCTTCAAGCTTGCCTCGGACGGCAGGTTCACCGCGATCCATGCCTTTACCGGCGGAAGCGATGGCGACTATCCCCAAGCCGGATTGATCGCCGACAGGCGGGGCAATTTCTACGGAACGGCCGCCGGGGGCGGCGCGCACGGCTTCGGCACCGTTTTCAGGCTGGCTGCAGATGGCAAGTTTAGCGTGCTCTACGCTTTCGCCGGCGGAACGGATGGCGCCGATTCCCAGGCTGGCCTGATCGCAGACAAGACGGGCAATCTCTATGGAACGACGCGATCGGGCGGCGGCAATGGCTGCACCTACGGCTGCGGCACGATCTTCAAGCTGGCGCCCGACGGCACGGAGACTGTCCTGTATGCCTTCACCGGCGGAAGCGACGGCGGTGAGCCCTATGGGGGCGTGGTGGCGGACGTTGCCGGCAATCTATACGGTACGACCATCAGCGGCGGCGACGCGGACGGCCTCGGCGTCCTGTTTAAACTTGCTGCCGATGGGAATTTGACGGCGCTTCACACTTTCGAAGGAACGCCCGACGGCGCATGGCCGGAAGCCGGCGTCATCCTGGGCGAGAATGGCAATCTCTACGGGACAGCCTACGCGGAAGGCCCGGATGGATGGGGCACCGTGTTCGCGGTCAGGAAATAGGATCCGCGCCGAAACGGCCAGTCGTAACGACGCCTGCGACAATCCTTTACGGCCTCACGAATTTCAGCATGACCTGGCCGGCGCGGAAGTGGATCGAGGGATCGAAGACGATATTCGTCTCAACGTCCGTGGAATTCAAAAAACCGAAGTCGCGGCCGGTGATGCTCACCGCGCACCGGAGAGGATGAAAGTGCGAACTGGCTGATTGTCGTGGTCCGCGACCAAAGATTGTGTAACTGCATTTGCAAGAGCTTTTCGTCGGGATGCGTGCGTATGCAGCTGACAAATTCCAGCGTCGTGTAGGGTAACGTCCTACAAGAAACACTTCGTATCGGATTGAAACCAGTTCTCCCGGCATTGTCTGTTGATCGGCACGCCGACCGGAGCAGGCGGGGCTCAGATTGCTTCCGGCATCTTTCCAACCTGGGCCGTCTTGCGGGCGCGTCTAGGCGCGCGACACGAATTGGCGATGAAGTCGCAACGCGCCGAGCTCGAGCACGGAGAAACAATGATAGCTTACTCGCAACGGAATTCAGTGATCGTCACCGCTGCAGTATTCCCTTTCCGTATTTGCGCAGCGCTTTGCGTGCTGGGATTGAGCGTATCGGCCAATGCCAAGGCAATATTTACGACCTTCGACGCCCCAGGATCAACCGACACCGAACCGCAGAGCATCAACGACACCGGCTCGATCACTGGATATTTTTTCGAGAGTAACGCCGCGCACGGCTTTGTGCGTGCATCCGACGGAACGATCACTGCGTTTGACCCTTCGGGATCAACCAACACCTTTGCCTTTAGCATCAATAGCACAGGCACGATCACGGGCGAGTACGATGACAGTTCCAATAACTCGCACGGGTTTGTGCGAACTGCCGATGGAACGATCACGACCTTCGACCCTTCGGGATCAGTCGACACTGACCCTCGGAGCATCAATGGCACGGGCGTGATCACGGGATATTACACTACCATCGGTTTCCATCAGTTTCACGCCTTTGTGCACGCGTCGAACGGCACGATCACTACTTTTGACCCTTCGGGATCAACCAACACCTTTGCCTCTGGCATCAATAGCACAGGCGTGATCACGGGAGAGTACGAAGACAGTAACGGTCATTCTCACGGCTTTGTGCGTGCGGCCGACGGGACGATCACGGAGTTCGATCCTTCGGGATCAATCAACACCAGCACCTACAGTATCAACGACGCCGGTTCGATCACGGGAGACTACAACGACGGTTCCCACTCGCACGGCTTTGTGCGGGCTGCGGACGGAACGATCACGACCTTCGACCCTTCAGGATCAAGCGCAACATCTGCCCTTGGCATCAATGACAATGGCCGGGTCACGGGATCGTACCTTCCTGGCAGCCACGGCTTTGTGCGGATGTCCAACGGCACCATCAAGTCGTTCCGTGTTGGGCGGAGCACCTCTTCCGACAGCATCAATAGCACGAACGTGATCACGGAAGAGTACGAAGACAGCAACCGCGTGGTGCACGGCTTTCTGCGAAGTCCATAAGGTTGGCTTTGCGGCGGAGCGGCCGCCTTGGTTGACCCGGACGAGTAGTCCATTTTGGCAATGTCAATTTTGTGACGACGTTTACGGACCCCTCCGTTGAATGCGGAGAGAGGTTTGGGTTCCGCGCGGAAAAAGCTGACAATTCCCGAAAAGGGAATAAGGCCGCGCACACTCACGCAATGACTTCGCGAGCAGATACGACTGCAAGTCCCGTCTTGTAACACGAATTTACAGGTACACGACTGAGGCGATGGACTTGGGTGATGGCGCACCGGAGCGGAGGAAAATGCGAACTGGGTACTGATCTTGGTGCGCCGCGAATTTCCGGCTCAGTACCGGCCTGTGCTATTCTTTGATCTCGAACACGACGCCACAGCCCATCCCCTTCCCTGCGCAGTTGCCGGCGCCGCCACGACTCGTTGTGCCGTAGAGATTGCTCGCGCTGTCCTCGATCACGCCGGTATAGGGCCGGCCGCCATCGCTTCCGCCGGCGAAAGCGTAGAGGACGGTTCCGGTGCCGTCCGGCGCAAGCTTAAAAACGGATCCGCAACCGTTGTCGAAGCAGTTTGTGCTCCCGCCGTACTGTGTCGTGCCGTAGAAATTGCCCTTTTTGTCCTCGATCAGGCCATTGGGATACCAGGCATAGCTACCGCGGGCGAAGCTATAGAGCACTGTTTCGGTGTCGTCGGGTGCGAGCTTAAAGACCGTGCCCCTATCACTGGCGCCTCCCTCCAGCGTGGTGCCGTAGAGATTGCCCGCCTTGTCCTCGATCACGCCGGCCGCGGGTTGCACGCCATCGCCGCTACTGCCGAAGCTATGGAGCACCGTTAAGGTGCCGTCGGGTGCGAGCCTGAAGACCGTGCCACTACCGTGGGCGCCGCCATCCAACGTCGTGCCATAGAGATTGCCCGCTTTGTCCTCGATCAGGCCACTGGGAAAGAAGCCATCGCTTCCGCCGGTGAAGGAGTAGAGCGTGGTTTCGGTGCCGTCCGGCGCAAGCTTGAAAACGGTTCCGTAGTAGTAGCGGCCGAACAAGTCGGTCGTGCCGTAGAGATTGCCCTTCTTGTCCCGGATCACGCCGGTTTCGGGAGCGCCGCCATCGCTTCCGTCAGTGAAAGCATAGAGCACCTTCTCGCGACCACGCGGGGTGATCTCGAAGACGACGCCGCCATAACCGGTCCCACCCGTAGTAGCCGTGCCGTAGAGATTGCCCTTCTTGTCCCCGATCACGCCGCCTTGGGGACCCGAGCCATCGCTTCGGCCAGCGAAAGTATAAAGCACCTTCTCGCGGCCACGCGGGGTGATCTCGAAGACGACGCCGCAACCATAGCCGTTGCAGTGCTTGCCGCCGCCGTAAGCGGTGCCATAGAGATTTCCTGCGCTGTCCGCGACCAGATTGCCATTGGGCGTGTCCCCATCGGTTGTGCCCTGGAAGGTATAGAGTACTGTGTACGGTGCGGCTGCGAGTGCCGGCGACACATGGCCCGCGGCCAGAGCGGCCATCGCGATTGGCAGCGCAGCGGTGGCACGCAGATATGACCGGAAATGCCCGAATATCAGCATGATATCGTCCCCCCTCTTTGGTTTGCGACACAGAAGTTGTGGAACTATCTTCGAGTTCGCTTCCGATGGCACCGAAATGGTGCTTTATTATGGGAGATTGTAAGCGGCGGCAAGTCCTGAAACCAGGAGCAAATAGGAGCAAATCAAATATGGTGACAGCAAATACCAAATACGGTGACAGCGGCAACATTCCCCATGATGCTCAAAGGAGTTGCGGCTGATCGCCGGGCAGGTGTTTGGGTTTACGCCCGGGCGCACGGCGGGCGATAGGGCGGCCGAGAATGCGCTCCAGCTCTTCGATGAAGTCCGCGGTGCCGAGCGGCCTGCCGGTTTGCTCTGCTGCTCTGAGGACTGCGAAGCCGCTGTCGTCGGCCGGTTTGGCGATGAGCGCCGCGAAGTCCTTCACGCGATCGAGCACCGGTCTGACTGTCACGAGCCCGTCGTCCTTGCCGTCGAGATGGGCGCGGACGCTCGACCATGTCCAGTCTTCGGCGCGGGCGGCAAGGCGCGCGCGCACCGGATTGAGCGCCACATAGCGAAGAGCGGCGATCAGTTGAGCTTCGTCCATGGCGACGGACGCGAAGCGGCCGTCGAACAGATGGCCGCGCCAGCGGCCACGTCCGTTGACGAAATTCGCCCATCGCTTATGCGCGGCACCGAGCGCGCGTGCGAGACCGTTCTCGTCGCCTGGACAAAGAACGAGATGCACATGATTGGGCATCAGACAATACGCCCAGACCCCCACTTCGGCCTTGCGCATCTGCTCGGCCGAGCATGTCGCAATAGATGTCCTGGTCGCCGTCTTCGAAGAAGATCGGGTCGCGCCGGTTGCCGCGCGCGGTCACATGATGCGGGCAGCCGGGAACGACGATGCGCGGCAGTCGGGCCATGGGCCTTTCATGGCACGCAGCCCCATGAGGCTCTTCGCACAGCTGTATCGGCGGCGCGCGCGATTGTAGCAGGATTTGCGGATTTGACGCTTTGCGACAAAGCGGAAATGTTCGGAGCGCACAGGTAGTGTCGCATGCCGACGGGAAACGTTGCCGCTGTCACTGTATTCCCTGTATTCTGTATTCCGAGGCCCTGACGTTACGTGGTCAGCTTGAACAAGGTGCCGCAACCTACGCCGCAATTCGAGCTTCCACCGCCATTTCGGGTTGTGCCGAAAAGATTGCCCTTTTTGTCCATGAGCAGCCCCGCGGCCGGAAAGTTGCCATCGGTTCCCCCCGCGAAGACATGGAGCACCCTTTCGGTGCCATTCGGCGCGAGCTCGAATACCGTGCCGTCATTATCCGCGCCTCCCGCAGTTGTCGTGCCGAAGAGATTGCCGTTCTTGTCTATGATCGGTACCGCGTTGGGACTGGCGCCGTCTGCGCAATTCGTCTTTGTGCAAAAGGAGTAGAGCACCGTCTCGGTGCCGTCCGACGCGAGCTTGAAGACGATGCCATCATCAGCCGCACCGCCGCCCTTCGTTGTCATGCCATAGAGATTGCCCGAGTTGTCCATGAGCAGGCCGGATGTTGGATTTTCGCCATCTGCGCAATTCGTTTGCGCGCAGAAGCTGTAAAGCACGCTCTCTTTTCCTTTTGGCGTGACCTTGAAGACGATACCCGAGCTATAGTCGCCACCCCCAACTGTCGTGCCGTAGAGATTGCCCTTCGTATCCGTGATCAGGCCGGCGTAGGGTTGAACGCCGTCGTTTCCCGCCCCGAACGAATGGAGCACCGTCTCAGCGCCGTCCGGCGCGAGTTTGAATACGGCGCCGTTATTGTTATCTGCGCCGCCACCGACTGTCGTGCCATAGAGATTGCCCTTCGTATCCGCGATCAGTGCGCCCAGGGATTGGCGCCGTCGGCTCCGCCCGTAAAGGAATAGAGCACGGTCTCAGTGCCGTTCTTCGGTGCGTACTCAAAGACGGCGCCCCTGCCATCCGTGCCGTCATTTACCGTCGTGCCGTAGAGATTGCCTTTCTTGTCCATGATCAACCCGCCTTGGGGCGTACCGCCATCGCTTCCGCCCGTAAAAGTGTAAAGCACGCTCTCGGTACCGTCCGGCGCGACTTGGAAGACGGTGCCGGAATCATTCGGGCCGCCATATGGTGTCGTGCTGTAAAGGTTGCCCTGCTGGTCGGCAATCAGGCTGGCGAAGGGGTATGCGCCATCGTTTCCGCGCGTAAAGGCATGGAGCACCGTCTCTCGGCTCTTCGCGTGAGCGACGCCGAGTGGCACAAACATGGTCACTGCCAACCCGCAGCCCAAAAACATTTTGCCAACGCTAAGAATTCGGAACATACGAGCCCCCTTCGATTAACCTCGACCAGCCCGAGGTTTCGCGAAGGTTAGCACCGAATTGCTCCATACCGCTAACGATCTTTTTGCGCACCGGACAGGATAGAAATGGGAACTGGATTCTCGTCCTCTCCTTCCTCAAAACCATACTTCAGGGAGTGCCAGTTCGAGGGGGCAGATCAATCGCATCCCACCGAGGTGAACCGGATTTCGCGTGGCGAACCACGCTGGCATGATCGCATCAGATAGGCCGGGCGCGGGACAGGAGAGTGGGTAAGTACCGGCGTGGTTAAGGGAACTGCGCTTCCTCTTCGCTCGTCGGATCGATAAAGCGCGGTCAATTGGCGGCTGGCGAAACGGCCGCACCCGCTTTTCGGCATGGCGCTTGCGGGACAATCCCGTTACCATCGGCTGACAGTGCGCTTCGGGCGCCGGCGAGCGGGACTGTCCGATCGACGGACGGTTGCTCAAGAGGGACATTCCATGAAAATAAATTGCTGTCTCATCACGGGCGCTTCGGTTCTGGCGCTCGCTTCGGCCGCAGCGACCGGCGTCTCGGCGCACCCGATCCATTACCCCCAAAAATTCGGCGCCATGCGTATCGATCCGAACGCACCGCTGCACCATGCCGGGCCATTTGAGGCTCCTTATGTGGACAGGAATCCCAACACCAAATCAGGCACGTGGACCGACGTGAACAACCCTCCGTTCAAAGAAGGGGGCCTTGGACCACTGTTGCTGACCGACGGCAGGGTTCTCATCCAGGACGCGTTCAGCAACCCCTCGCAATGGTACACGCTTACGCCGGACAGCACCGGCCAATATACTGACGGCACTTGGGCCAAGACTGCTGCAATGCCGTCGGGCTACGCGCCGAGCTTCTACGCCGAACAGGTCCTGACGGACGGCCGTGTGCTGGTGGAAGGCGGCGAATACAACCAGGGAAACGCCGACTGGACGAACAAGGGCGCGCTTTACGATCCGGCCGCAAACACCTGGACGTCGGTTTCGCCGCCCAGCGGCTGGACTTCCATCGGCGATGCGGAGAGCATCATCCTGCCGAATGGCAGCTACATGCTCGCCAATTGCTGCGACAGCGGTCCTGCCGAGCAGGCGAGCGCCTCGATCAGCGGCACAAACGTTACGTGGACGACCGGGCACAGCTATCACTACAATGACGAGCAGGGCTATACCCTGCTGCCCGACGGTAACGTATTTATGGTCGACGTCTGGAATATAGGCACGAAGTACGACGACTACGAGATCTACGACACGGCGACGGGAACATGGAGTCTCGCCGGGAAAACCCGGGATCTGCTGACGACAACGAAAACCCGCGAACTCGGCGCCGCAGCGCTAACCCCGCTCTATGGCTCGCAAGGGACGATCATCCAATTCACGGGGACCGGGTCGCCCGCAAAAAACGACATCTACGATGTCGCAAGCAGCACCTGGACGTCGGGTCCTATAATGAAGGTCGGCACCAAGAAATACTATTGCGCCGACGCTCCGGCGGCGACGTTGCCGGACGGCAATGTTCTCGTCGAGGCGAGCCCCAGCTATGGAGGTACGCCGGCGCATTTCTGGGAATTCAGTATCAGCAGCTCGGGCCAGGTGACGGCCACGCAGGTGAACGATACGAAGACGTCGCCGCGTTCATCCGACTTCGAGGGCAACATGGTTCTCCTGCCAACGGGGCAGGTGCTGTGGGACGATAGTCAGGCATCCACCGAAATCTCCCTCTATACGCCGCAAGGCAGCGCCAATAGCAGCTGGCTGCCTGTCGTTTCGAGCGTCTCGTCCACGTTGACCGTCGGAAGCACCGGAAATGCCATTTCCGGAACAAACTTCAACGGCTTCGATCTGGGCAGCGTGTACGGGGATGATGCGCAAGCGGCGACGAACTACCCGCTCGTGCGCATCACCAACAACGCGAGCGGCGATGTGTGCTTCGGGAAGAGCTACGACTTCTCGACGATGGGTGTGTGGACGACGGGTACGACGAATGCCGTGTTCGACATTCCCGCCAGCTGCCAGACCGGCGCGAGCACGCTTCAGGTGATCGTGAACGGCATCGCTTCGGCGGGAGTTTCCGTAACATTGAACAGCTGAGGCACGGCGACGTCATTTCCGCAGCCAATCGCGCGCACCATGGGGGGGAAAACCCGCCCATGCTGTTTCGCGCCAGCGCAGCGCAGGACAAAATAGCAAAATGCTCCTGCGGGGGGCCACCGCGCGCTGCACTATTCGAGACTGACTTTTGATTTCCGAAAGGGATTCTGCCCGGACCTCACGCATGAGAAGAGCGGCGCACCGGACAGGATAGAAATAGGAACTGGGTGCTGGTTCTGGTTCGTAAGGGCGGTTCATTCTTCGAACAAAATCGGATGCGTACGGCACGGTGGCTGCAGCAGGTTTTCCTCCCCCGCGGAACGAATCCAAGCGGGGGAGGAAAAATAATTGCACGGCCCTGAACGACTTGTCCGGGATCCCGACGTCTTTATTTGGCGTTGAGCGGTCTCGGCGGATTGCCTACTGTGTACACGGTAGGCTGATCATCTGCTGCAAACGTTACATCCAATTTGACAATCGTGGATGAATTGAAGCTGAGATTTTGCCAGTCCACCTGTATCTGTTTCTTGGTAAAACTGAGATGCGAGCTGTCGAATCCTGCCATGTTTGTCGCAGAATCGATCGTCACGGACTGTATCTTGACCCTTCGGGGCGTAAGCAAATTGATCGCAATACCATTGTAGATGGTCGGTGGCAGCGACAACACCGAGGAACCCCATGTTGAGCCACTGCCGGACGGCGAATAATTAAACGTGATCGAATTTCGAGTCGGATCAACATTGAAATATGTAAAGAACGCTCCGCAGTTGTTGAGCTTGACTGTGCATGTGGTGGGACTACCCCCTCCATTATAAGCACCACCGTAGGCATAATACTGCCATTGGATCGTTTTCCAGGTTGCCGTACTCGCAAGTGCCATTGTCGGCAGTGTTGCAGCGATTGCCAGCGCGAAGGCGCTGATGGCTACGTAACGATGTGAAATCATTTTCCCCTCCTCGGAGAAGTTCCGTTCGGCTTCGGTTTTCACTGGAAAGGGCCGGTGCAGCCAAAGCCCCTGCTGCTCCGGTCAACGCCCTAAATTACCGGCCTCCCGGCGCTTTCGAAGCCAAGCCCTTGACGATAACTTGAAGCTTGCTCGCGCCGGTTTCGCTCGACATTCCCCGGATGACTCCGGGTTGGAGAGGAAGAATAGCACTCTTTTGAGGCTCGTTGAAGCCCCGGACGCCGAAAGCGATCTGCGAGGCGATGAGCCGGCCGAAAGTGCAGAAGCGGTTTGTACCGCCCAAGACGCTCGATCAGCAGACATTGCAGATGCTGATGGTGGTGCGCAACGGGCTGGTAAAGCGCCGCAACGCACGAATCGGACTCCATCAAGAAGGGGCTGTGACGATGTGGTCGCAGGTTCAGCCCGCGCGCACTTGCGAAGTTCAAAATTTTTGCGCGAGGTGGTGCCTGAGCCGACGCCAATCCGATCCCGCGCGCCCCACCCCCGCCCCGGCGCACCGGAGAGGATGAAAATGAGAACTGGTATGTCGTGGTCATTCGGAAACTGCGCGTTACACCTTAAGTGAATTTGCGACGCTGATTTGCGGTCTCGTCGAGCGTTATGGCCGCTCACGGTCGTCGGGCGACGCTGGCGGCGCAGAGCGGAAGTTAGCCAAAAGCTCCCCTGATTGGCTTGTCATCACGACCCGCGGCACAGGCTTGCTTGCTCGCGCGTCTTGTCAGGCGTAACCTGCGGCTCAACTCGCCCGCCGGAGCGCGAGATGGTCGCCTCAGTGGACGATTTCTGAAGGGGGGAAAGCCGATGAAATCGACACGTCATCTCGCAACCGGAGTCTCTCTGCTTGCGCTCGCGGCCATGGCCACGCTCTCGACAAGCACCCTTGCTTCTTCGCATCGGCAGCTCATTCCGCTCAAGCCGCTTGGCCATGTCGGATCCTACGTCCCTCCCCATGTGGACCCCTATCTCACACCCGGGACGTGGACGGACCTGACACATGCGTTTCCCGGGGCGGGCCCCGACACGTCGCTTCTGCTCACGGACGGCACGGTGCTGATGCATGATTACTGCACCAGCAATTGGTGGAAGCTCACGCCGGACAATACGGGGAGCTATGACAACGGCACGTGGAGCGCGGTCACAGCCATGCCTGCGGGCTATGGGCCGGCATTATTTGCCTCCGAAATACTTCCCGACGGCAAGATGATCGTGAGTGGCGGCCTATCGAATAATTCCGGCAGCGGTTGCGACACGCCGTACACCACCCTGGGCGCTCTCTACGATCCGACGGTCGGTGTGGGTGGCACTTGGACATCCGTGTCCGTGACGGGGGTGGCCCCGCCGTGGACTACGATCGGCAACGCCGCGAGTGTGATTCTGCCGATTGGCAGTTATATGCTTGCCAATTGCTGTAACGTGCAGGAAGCCATTACGACTAATGACGGGTTGACCTGGACAGCTACGGGCACCGGCAAGGCAGACAGCAACATTGAAGAGGGTTGGACGAACCTGCCCACGCCGTTCCCGACCCTGGGAGAGATCCTTACGGTCGACGCGAGCCTGGGTTCTGGTAGTTGCACTGGCGGCGCCAACCCCGTGGAACTGTACCACGCCGTTGGCATCCAGGCTGGCACCTGGACCGATGCCGGCTGTACGTTCAGCGCGCTGGTGGGTCCGTTATTCAATATTGGCCCGGCAGTGCTGCGGCCGGATGGGATCGTCGTTTATTTCGGCGCGACCGGCAACATCAACCTCGCCAATGCGCTCATCAGCCCCCCGACATGGACCGCGGGTCCAAGCTTTACGGGGGGGTTCGACGTGGCGGAGGGTCCGGCCGCGCTCATGCCCAACGGCAACATCATGGTGCAGGCCAGCCTCGGTTACAGTAGAGATGCGCTGCACGCCGTGCCTGGTCCTGTGGGTTCGCAGTTCTTCGTGTTCAAATACAGCAACAATACACTGCACCCCGTGCCCGGTCCTGCGAGTGCACCTCATATTACCTCCTCCGAGGGGCGGTTCCTTGTGCTTCCCACCGGCCAGCTGCTGTGGAGCAACGATGGCCAGACGGGCTACCCCGAGGTCGCGACCTACACGCCGGGGGGCACGTTCCACGCGGGTTGGCGGCCGGTGGTCACGAGCGTGGCGACGACGCTCGTGGAACCCAGCACGGGCAATCCCATCTCGGGCAAGAAGTTCAACGGCTGGTCGCAAGGCGCTACCTATGGCGACGATGCGCAGGAGTCCACGAACTATCCGATCGTGCGCATCAGGAACAATTCGACCGGGCACGTCTGCTTCGGCCGCAGCTACAATTTCTCCTCGATGGGTGTCTGGACAGCGGGCACAACGAATGCGGTGTTCGATCTGCCTGGCCCGTGCGACACTGGTGCGAGCCTCCTTCAGGTCATCGTGAACGGTATCCCGTCGAAGGGCACGCGCGTGACCGTCACGAGTTAGCCGGTTCGGCGGAGGCAACCTCCGCGCAAACTCTTTCCTCGATTGCAGCATGGGCAGGGCAACCCGCCCGTGCGTTTTCAAGTCGGGAGCAGACGCACTTTTCAGTGCTCGCTGCGGGCGCACCGGACAGGATAGAGATGAGAACTGGCTGCTCGTGATCGTGCGCGCGCCAACCGTTCTGAACGCGCGTGAATTGGGAGTCTGCCGGCAGCGGTAGTGCCAATCGCCGGATGCTTCTGTTTGCGAGCGCAAGCGAGCAACGCGCGAAGTACCGTAAGCGGGTGGCCGAGACGCCGTCGCGATTCGAGGCTTGCGCGCACCGGAGAAGGCCGCGCCCGTGCCGTCGCGCGGCGTGAAGATGGACCGCAAACTGAAGCTCACCGCGCATCAGCAGCGCGAGGCGCTCAAGCGTCGCGACCGCGGCGAGCCCGTGCGCGAGATCGCGCGCAGCTACAACGTGTCTCATAGTACGATTTTGAGGCTGACAGCGAGAGGTAAAGGAACTTTCCGTGGCCTTTACGCACGCCGCCGTTTTACTTCTGCAGCGTGAAGACGACGCCGGATTCATACGCGCCGCCGAATTGGGTCGTGCTGTAGAGATTGCCCTTCTTGTCCATGAGCAGGCCGGCGGAAGGAAAGACGCCATCACCTCCAGTGAAGGAATGGAGCACGGTTTCTTTGCCGTCCGATGCGAGCTTGAAGACGACGCCGGCGCCATCCGTGCCACCGAAATAGGTCGTGCCGTATAGATTGCCCTTCCTACCCATGATCAGGCCGGCCTGCGGCTCGCTGCCATCACTTCCTCCGGTGAAGGAATGGAGTACGGTTTCGGTGCCGCCTGGTGCGAGCTTGAAGACGACGCCGTGGTCATACGCGCCGCCCTCTGGGGTCATGCCGTAGAGATTGCCCGAGCTGCCCATGATCAGGCCGGCATAGGGGTATGCGCCGCCATCACTTCCAGTGAAGGAATATAGCACGGTTTCGGTGCCGCCCGGTGCGAGCTTGAAGACGACGCCGTCGTCATACGCGCCGCCCCTTTCGGTCGTGCCGTAGAGATTGCCCGAGCTGTCCATGATCAGGCCGGCCTGGGGGTACTCGCCATCACTTCCTCCGGTGAAGGAATAGAGTACGGTTTCCGTGCCGTCCGGTGCGAGCTTGAAGACGACGCCGTACTTATCCGCGCCGTACTTATCCGCGCCGCCATAAAGTGTGGTGCTGTAGAGATTGCCCGAACTGTCCATAATCAGGCCGGCCTCGGGGTACTTGCCATCACTTCCTCCGGTGAAGGAATAGAGTACGGTTTCGGTGCCATCCGGTGCGAGCTTGAAGACGACGCCGTAGCCATCCGCGCCGCCGTTTTCGGTCGTGCTGTAGAGATTGCCCGAGCTGTCCATGATCAAATCTGCGGTGGGACCGAAGCCATCACTTCCTACGGTGAAGGAATAGAGTACGGTTTCGGTGCCGTCCGGTGCGAGCTTGAAGACGACGCCGGCGCCATCCGCGCCGCCGCCGGCGGCCGTGCCGTAGAGATTGCCCTTCTTGTCAATGATCAGGCCGGCAAAGGGGTTCGCGCCATCCGGGCAATTGACTGCGGGGCAGAAGGAATAGAGCACGCTGAAGCCCTGGGCATGGACACTGCCGAGTGGAACCAACACCGCCACCGCCAATCCGCAGCCCAGGATGCATTTGCTGAAGAGATTTCGGGACATTCGGGAGTCCTCTATCAAGCAGTCCGCCGCCAGCCCGACGGAGGGAAGCCCCACAACATGCCCCCACGCGACACGTGTCAACGTCCAGCCACGTTCAAGCTCTACTTCCTGACCGCGGGCAGCGCGAGCGGTGCGCGTCCCTCCGGGTCAGGTTCTACTCGCTCGCCCTCCCTCCCTCCCTCCCCGAGCAGTGAAAGCGTCCCGGCCCATGCGATGATGATCCTTCGCGCGTTGCTGCGCTCCGCTCCGCAAGCGGGGAGCATCCGGCAATCGCACTCTCACCCGCGCTTTGCGCGCTCCTTCGCGTACGCCCAAAGGCGCACCGGAGAGGATTCGAACTCTTCAAATTGAATGATTTGTGATCGGCAAGCGCATCAGCGTTTTGCAAGTGAAGTAAGGTTGCATTCGTTCGTGTATCGGTGCGCTATGAGCGGGCCTTGTCTCTCGATTCCTTCAAGGGCGCGGGTAGCAAGCCGTGTTCATGATGAGGGATATCTTGTGGGCTGGCTTGAGCGCCACAGAATATAATCCAATAAATGCAATGTGTTATAAGTCCTTATGGCGGACGGAGCACGGTCCCGCGCCGGGTTTTCTGCGCGTGCCGGAGGGCACGGAAATCTGCTCCCCGGACGGTGATCCGGGGAATGCGCAATTGCCATGCCGATTCATTTCCCCGGCAATTGAGAGCGGTCAAGCGCCCTGTCGCGCCAGCCGCATGAAGCCGTCGGCGCTCCAGTCCTCGCTGCCGACGCCGTGATGCACGAAGAAGAGACCATCCGGGTCGCATTTCGCCTTGATGGCGCGGAGCCGCGGATAGTTGGTCCCCCAGAATGCCTGCTGCCATGACGGATTGAAGTAGTTGCTCTCCGAGACATAGGAGCCCGCGCCCGGCGCAATTTTTCGCAATTCCGCCGCGGCCAGATCGATGGCATGGGCATCCTTGCGGGCGGCGGCCATGTCGACGGGCGCGTGCGGAAAGCCCGGGAATACCGGTCCGTCGCCATCGGCGATGATGGCGAGCGCGAACGCCTCGCAGACCGCGGGATTTGTCGCCGTGTCCTTCGCCAAAGCAATGGCATCGGGGGCCGCGCCGGCGAGCCCCTTGTTGAAATGCAGCCCCACCGTCTTGTGCCGGCTGGCCGCCAACAGCGCGTCTGCCAGCCGCTGCTGCTGTTGCGGCTGCAAGAGCAACGCCGGCAGCCACAGCGAATCATAACCGTGCAGAAAGGCGCCGACCTGTCCCTGATCGCCCTGCCACCATCCGTGCCAGGCCGGCGCGCCTGCGCGCGTGTCGGGAATCATGGAATGGTTGCCCGCGATGTCCCACCAGTGCCGCGCCTCCGTCGCCCTGGCGCCGAGTTCGTCCGTCACCGAAAAATCCCGCGACGCCTTCGCCCAGTCGAAGAAGGGCTGCCAGACCTCCCTGACCTGTGCCTCGTCGAGGCCCTGGCAAACCATCGACAGTTTGAGCGTGTTGTCGGGCGCCACTGCAATCTGCTCGCCCCAATGCGGGTTGAAGAGACTGCGCGCATAAAGATCGATGAACTTCGCGATCAGCTTGCGGAAGGCGTCATCCGACAGCGCCTTGATCGTGCCCCATGCCGCGCCGAAATGCTGAGGCAACTCGTGCGTGCGGAGCGTGAGCCTGGTCACGACGCCCCAGCTGCCGCCACCGCCGCCCTTGATCGCCCAGAAGAGGTCGGGGTTGGTGCAAGGGTTGACGGTGCGCAATGCGCCGTCGGCGGTGACGATCTCCGCTTCCAAGAGGCCCGCTGCCGCCGTGCCGAATCCTTTCGACATGCTGCCGAAACCGCCGCTTTGCACGAGCCCGGCCACGCCCACATCGGCGCAGCCGCCGCCCTGCACGTAGCGGCCCGCTTCCCCGGTTACCGCACGATAGAGATCGATCCACACCGCGCCCGCTTCGGCGGTGACCGCAGGGACCGGCGCGATCCGGCCGTCGCAGCCCTGGGCCACGAAGCTGTCATGGAGCGCCACCCTGTTCATCGCGCGCGTCCAGATCAGGAGCGAGTCGGGCGCGTTCGAAGTCCCCTGATAGGAGTGGCCCGCGCCTTTGACGACGAGCCGGAGATCGTTGTCGCGCGCGAAATTCACCGCGGCGGCCACGTCGGCCGCATGGCGCGCCTTCACCGCATAGGCGCTCCGCGCCGGCGTCCAGGCGTCAAGCCAGCCCGACACCTGCGTGCCCGCGGGCTGGTCGCCGATATAAAACGGATTGCGGATGTTCCTGATCGTCTCCACGCAGGCCGCGCTCTTCGCGTCGCTCGCACAGGCAGCAAACAGCGAAGGGACCGCAATCAGATTGCCGCCCACCGCGCTGTTGAGCTTCTGCCAGCTGGCGGCATTCGGCCAGGCGGCATCGGACGGCCGCACGCGGCGGGCAATGGTGGCCGCTCCGGCCGGAACCGCCAGTCGCGGCCATAGAGCCGATTGCAGAGCGGCCGCCGCCGCCGCTCCCTTCAAGAGTTCCCGGCGATGCATTACGGGCTCCTCGCGCGGGCCTGAAATACGGCCGGGCTCTCAGCCCAAACTGAATGCACAGAGTTTGTTGCCATCGAGGTCCCGGAAGTACGAGAAATAGAATTTCGGCACGCGTTCGCCGGGAGCGCCCTCGTCGGCACCGCCGAGTGCCAGGGCCTTCGCGTGAAAGGCGTCCACTTCCCCTCTCGTTTCAAAGCGGAATGCCTGCATGGAGCCGTTGCCGGCCGTCGCCGGCCTCCCGTCATAGGGGCCGAGAACCCCGAAGAAGAGACTTCCATCCGTCCCGTAGATGCGGCCACCGGAAGGGTGCTCGAACAAAGGGGTAATTCCCACCGACCCCAGCAGGGCATCGTAGAACGCCTTCGCCCTCTCAAGATCGTTTGAGCCGACCGTGGCATAGCTCAGCGCTACCATTCTGTCTCTCCTCCAACCCGCGATAGAACCGGGCAGACGCGATCCTGTCAAACACCTGTATCAACAGCGTCGGACCGATGAGCTTTATGGGCAGCCAACGCGGTATCGAAAGCGAATCCGCGCGATGCCTTGTATCGCGAGGTTTATTATGACGCGTGGCCCGAATGCCGGGCCCATCTGAGCTGGGCGAACCTTGCCTATTGGCGTATCGAAGCGCACTGGCTGCGTTTTTCGGACTACGACCGCGGACCACTGATCTTCGAGCGGCGCTTCGCGTGGCGGGCGCCATAAGCCCCGCCACTGCGATAGGTAATGAATGACCTGTCGACGGGTTCGATTCCGAGATTTGCGAATCAACCGCCACTACGCCGTCTGAACCGTTTTAGACCCAATCCAATCAAAATGAAGCCCAGGAGGAACAAGAATAACTCGACAGGTCGAGCAACGATTGTGAGATTTCCAGTGGCGCCGGCTCTGGCAATCAGGATACCTAGCCCAGATGACACTGCCAATAAGCCACCACAGATCAAATACCAAGAACCAGGTGTCCCGCCACGCGGTCCAGTGATTTGTTCTGATTTGCCTCGATCACTCCATAAGCCAGTCAATCCTATAGCGACTATAAACATAACAACTATGAGTACCGCAATCACTGTTTCAACAGATGCTCCCAACCAGCTTGATAATTCCGGCCGCAAATTGATGAAAAGCAGCGCCAGTATGCCGGCGAGAAGCATGAACATTTGCTTCCACGTCAATTTATAATTGGTCACTGCTCGTTCTCCTCAGGAATCCACAAGCCATTACTTCGGACACGACATCGAAGGCGAAGAACCGTTGCTTTGGGTGAGTGAAATATCGGCGACGGAGCCTCCCTTCGGGCGTTAATTGTCGATTAGGTTTTGAAAGCTGATATCACCAAGATTTTGATGGCGCGATTGACATCCAAGTCTCCCTATCACGCCGCAGCGCGGCGGTGGATGTCTTCGAGGATGTGGATGACCTGGGCCGTACGGGTCGCATTGAACAGGCCCGCAACGCCCGACGGATTGAAGTCGGTGAACGGACTTTCATAGAGAAGCCTTGGATCCATCATGCCGCGATCGGTCAGATGATCGATGATCAGGTTGAGAAATTCGATCTGATTGGCCGACAGCGTCTTGTCAAGCAGGAATACGGCAAAAGCCTGTTTCGCTGCTTCGCGATCAAGGCCAACGAGCGAGCGCACAAACAATCCGATCCCGCCAGCTGCACGAATCTGTTCGAGATGCTCCGGCGCATCGATCCCGGCCTCGAAAAGCATGCGTTCCAGTTCCGAGAGATCGGTGCGCGTCAGCGGTTCGTTCCGCCGGAGCTTCTGTATCGCGAGGTGGTTTTCATGCGTGCGCAGGAATTGGCGCGCCTTCATCCGAAAGCGATCCATGTCGGTGCCGGCAGGAATGCCGCGCAGTTCGAGTTCCGTGCCTGCGCCGATCTCGTCTTCGAAATCAGTGTAGATGCGGGGCCGCTTCTTCGCCTCGATCAGCTTCACCAGTTCGCGTAATTTCCTGCGGGCCGATTCCAGAATGGGCGCGGTGACATCCTGCCAATATTCGTCCGTCTGCATGTCGTGAATGAGCACGAGCTGTGCCGCCACGGCCGGCACGTTCGACAGTTCTTCCAGCAGGCCGCAGATTTTGACGATTTTCTCCTTCAGGCCCGCGAAGCTCTTGTGGGCGCGAAGAACAGCGAGCTGCGTCTTCAGGACCAGCAGGTCGAATTCCTTGGCCGCGATGTCGTCGTCGACAAGACTGGACGGCAGGCCCGCCACTTCGTCCACCAGTTCCAGCCGGTCTTCGAATGAAAGGTTCTTCCAGTTCGCCGGCTTGGCGAATTTCTCCACCACCCTGCGCTTGGGGCGCACGAGGAAATTGTCCAGGCTCATGCCCTTCACTTCCGCATGCAGCCGCTCCGCCAGTTCGGACCGCAGAGTCCGAATTGCCAGAGTTGCTTTGTCAGGCTCATGGCCGCGAAACTTGGACGCCTCATCTCCGACTGCGTGCTCCGCCGTCACCCCATGGCCTGGCTTTCCGCCCGTGGTATCGATCGCGGCGATCAGTTCGAGGCGTTCGGCGAACAGCCGCTTGGTCAGGGAGTCCGGGGCCGACGTGTCGGCCACTTCGGGGTTCTGGTTGAAGAACTCGAAGTTCTGGCAGAAGTCGAAAACGAAGAAGAATTCCTTGTCCTTGCCCGGACCGAACAGGTCACGGCACAGCCGCGTGCCGCGCCCGATCATCTGCCAGAATTTCGTCCGCGAGCGCACGATCTTGAAGAAGACCAGGTTCACGACTTCCGGCACGTCGATACCCGTGTCCAGCATGTCGACCGAAATCGCGATGTGAGGTGATTTATCCTTCTGGCTGAAATCGTCGATCAGCGATTGGGCGTATTCCGTCTTGAAATCGATCACCCGCGCGAACGCACCTTTGAGGTGCGGATAATTGATGTCGAACCGTTTGGCGATGAACTCGGCGTGGTCGTGGTTCTTGGCGAAGACGATCGTTTTCCCCAGCCGATCGCCGTCGGCAACCTTCAGGCCCTCGGTCATCAGATGTTCAAGCACCTTGTCCACCGTGTCGGCATTGAACAGCCATTTGTTGACTGCGGCGGCTTCGATCTGGGCGGGCACATTGCCATCTTCGTCCCATTCGATCTCGTCCCACCGTTCCTTTTCGTCTTCCGGCAGTTCCTCGTAGGTAATGCCTTCGCGCTGGAATTTGAGCGGAACGGTGACGGCCTTGGGCGCGACCAGAAAACCATCCTTCACGGCATCGTCCAGGGGATAGGCGTCGGTCGGCACGCCACGCTGAAGGTCGAACAGCCGATAGGTGTCGCGGTCGATCTCGTCCTTCGGGGTTGCGGTGAGTCCCACGAGCAGGCTGTCGAAATAATCGAAGATGGCGCCATATTTGCGATAGACGGAGCGGTGCGCCTCGTCGATGACGATCAGATCGAAATGACCCGGTCCAAAGCGGCGAACGCCGTCGGCCGCTTCGGCGATCATCCGCATCATGGTGGGATAGGTCGAGACATAGACGCGGCCCTGCGCCTCTTTCTCGGTGACCAGATTGACAGGCGAAGCGCTGGGCAGGAATTTCTTGAACACGCCGACAGCCTGATTCACCAGCGCAACACGATCGGCAAGAAACAGCACACGCCGCACCCAGTTGGCGCGCATGAGAAAATCCGCCAGCGCGATCACCGTCCGCGTCTTGCCCGAACCGGTCGCCATGACGAGCAGCGATTTGCGCAGATGGTCCTTCTCGAATGCTTCCGCAATCCGCCTGATGGCGCGCGTCTGATAGTAACGCTCGACGATCTCGCCGCTGATCTCGGTCGATCCAAGCGGCCGCAGCGTCTCGCGCCGGCGGATGGCAAGTTCGAGTTCGTCTTTGGTGAGGAAGCCCTGAATCGGCCGAGGCGGATAGCGACGGTCGTCCCAGATCCAGTGCTCATAGCCATTGGTGTAGAAGATGACCGGACGCTGCCCGAACTGGGCTTCCAGGCAATCGGCATAGAGCTTCGCCTGCTGCTGGCCGACACGGGAATCGCGGGAGGTGCGCTTGGCTTCCACAAGCCCCAGCGGCTTGCCGTCATCGCCCCAGAGCACATAGTCCACGAAGCCGTCACCTGACGTATTCGGCATCCCTTTGACGGGGAACTCGGTATCGTGGCCGGCCTTCGTGAAGCTCCATCCCGCTTCGCCAAGCAACAGGTCGATAAACGCGTCCCGTGTCTGCGCTTCGTTGTAGTCATGTGTATCGGGATGCTGCGCATTGGCGGCCTTGACCTGGGCGATCTCGGCACGCAGCGCCGCGATCTCGACTTCCAGCTTGCCGCGCTCGGCCTCAACCGCGAGGCGCTTCGCTTCCTCTTCCTCCCGTGCCCTGACGGTATCGACAAACCGGCTCGCGGCCTGCTGAAGCTGCGCCAGCGTGGCGGCCGACACCGTTGCCTTGCGCGGCAACGCGTCGGGAGAAAATTTCAGCGCCGGGTCGGGCTTGGCGCCCTTGGCGTAGGTATGCGCCAGCCAATAGCCGATATGAAACAACTCGCGCAGCGACGTGGCGGCGCTGGCGAATGGAACCGCCTTCGTCTCATGCGCCGCCTTGTTGCCGATGTCTTTGACGATCCGCGCCTTGGTGACAATTCCGGGACCAGCCAGCTTCTGAAACGTCGGTTCGTGAATGCGCGCGGAAAGCGCAGTCTCGTAAGGATTTTTCAGCGTGCCGTCATGGCGATAAAGCCAGTTGACGATCGTCTCCAGCGCCAGCCGAGCATAGACACAAGCGGCCCGCGGATCGCTCTGCGCCGCATCTTCCGCCCGCGCCGCCAGCCCATGCACTTCGGCGAATTCGGGCGAGAGGAAGGCGAACTGGGACATGATTATTCCGCCGCAGCGCGTATGCGAGATTCGATTTCCGGCGCAGCGCAAAAAAAACGCGACTGTAACATACGATAAAGCTGATCAAGATATCTGGTCTGTTCGTTGCAAACATCCATTTGCGAACGCACGCTCAGCACGCTCGCCACAAACAGCTCCTGATTTCGAATGCTAGGTTGTGGAATTACAACCTGACGCAGATGGAACGGCCCGAAGTTGGGCTGCGCAGAGCCCGTTATGAGTCTCTCGATCTGTCGCCGAAAAGTCCCGAACTCTATAAATGCGCGAATGTATTCGGCCTCGAATTCCTTTGAGTTCGGGCGTATCCGAATCATGCTCGTGTTGAGGCAGAGCGGAAGATCCGATTTGCTAACTTCCGCAATTTTTCCCCAGGTAACTCCGGAGCTTGCCATGACAAAATCACCAGCATCGAGAAGGAAATGAGAATACCTTTGGCGGACTTCGGCCGGATCTAGGAAGCGACTAGAGTTACTCACGTCCAGCCGCCCATTGACGACATTCTTTACGTTTACGAGCTTGGTTCCTTCGTCCCTGAATTGCCAGTTTCGAATTCCCGGTCCTTCCTGAAAATATACCGCCTCCGCGAATGAAACTTCGTTCTGGCACTTCTTCTCCAGTTCACGAAACAGCGACTTTAGCAGGTTCGCAAAGCTATCAAGCGACTCCCGTCGCTTCCGTCTCAGGGCGTCCGCCTGATCGAGGATCGCCGCAATGCGCCGCTGTTCGTCGAGCGGCGGCAATGGCATGTTCAACGCGAGACACTGTTCGACACTCAAATTGGCGATATTTGTGGTCTGCCTAGCGCATTTTCTTACATCGGCCTGAGTGGATGGGACTGAAAACCAATGGTAAAGAAAACGAGGTTCGACGACGGATGGGTTCGCTCGCAAGATCGATATGAAGCCGCCTATCGTTGCATCCCACGACAGCTTCGGTACCCAAGAGCACTTTCCAACTAGATTCCAACTGTTGGCCGTCGATACCAAGATATCGCCCGCTCTCACGATTTGATCGCTCCGTTTAACGAAGCGTCGGGGAATTCCCCACACGTCAGAGAGATCTATTTCTGCCTGGACATTCTTGGTACGAAAGCAGGCGATATTCCCTTGTTCCGTGGGGAGGCCAACATCCCCCGGCTTGAAGGTTACTCCCCGAACAATCTCAGCGACCTCTCCCAGTGAGACCGATTGCCTCACGTCACCATCTCCTCAAGTTGCTTGAGTCCGTCGGAGAATTCGGCTTCGAGTCGCTTCAACTCCGCGATGATGGCGCCGGGACTTGGGTGCACCAACTCCTCGTGTTCGATTTCCTTGTAGCGGTTGAGCGAGAGATCGTAGGCGCCGTCCTTGGCTATTTCGGCTTTCGGTACGGAGAAGCTTTGTGCCGTTCGTGGGCACTTCAGTTCCTTCCCGTCGCGCTCCTGCCAGCGTGCCGCGATATCGGGAAGATTGTTCTTTTGTGCTTCGTCGTCGCTCAGCACTACGTTCGGCACCGGCCCCAGTTTTTCCGGAGGCAACAATTCCTGGCGCTTGTCGTCCAGTGACCATCCGTCTGCCTGCAGGTCGTAGAACCAGACGTGCTTCGTGCCGCCGACGCCTGTCTTGGTGAAAGCAAGAATGGCGGTTGAGACACCGGCATAGGGGCGGAACACGCCAGCTGGCAGCTTGATCACAGCTTCCAGCTTGTGGTCCTCGACGAGAATTTTCCGGAGTGTTTTGTGAGCATTGGACGAGCCGAACAGAACGCCATCCGGCACGATCACCGCCGCACGGCCACCGACCTTTAACAGACGCAGGAACAGGGCAAGAAACAACAGCTCCGTCTTCTTCGTCTTGACGATCTGCTGCAAATCCTTCGCGCATTGCTCGTAATCCAGCGAGCCCGCGAAGGGCGGATTGGCAAGCACGACGGAATAGCGCGCCTCGTCGCCGGAATGATCCTCCGATAGCGAGTCGCGATAGTGGATGTTGGCGTTCTCGATGCCGTGCAACACCATGTTCATGGCCGCAATGCGCAGCATGGTGGAGTCGAAATCGTAGCCGGTGAACATCGTCTCGTGGAAATGCTTGCGCAGCTTCGCGTCCCGGAAAATCTCGGGATGATCGCGGCGCAGATATTCGCCTGCTGCAACGAGGAAACCAGCCGTGCCGACTGCCGGATCGCAGATCGTGTCTTTCGGCGTCGGCGCCACCAGCTCCACCATCAGCGCAATGATGTGGCGCGGTGTGCGGAACTGGCCGTTCCGGCCGGCGCTCGCAATCTTGCCGAGCATGTATTCGTAGACATCGCCCTTGGTGTCGCGATCCTGCATGTCGACCTTGTCGAGTTTGTCGACCACCTTGGAGAGCAGCGCGGGCGTGGGAATGCCGTTGCGCGCGTCCTTCATATGCTCGGCAAAGGAATCGCTGCCCAGGGTGCGCAGGAAGGGAAATACGTGGAGGTCCACCACCTCGAACATTTCCCGCGGCTCGAACGTCCTGAAGCGCGACCAGCGCAGGTCCTTATAAAGACGCCCGCCATCCTTGCCGATGCCATCCTTGCCTGGCGGGAAGATGCGCCGCTCCATCTTCTTGCCAAGCTGCGCGGATTTCTTCTCCTCGTTGGTCTCGATCTCGTCGAGCCGCTTGATGAAGAGGAGGTAGGTGATCTGTTCGATCGCCGAGAGCGGGTTGGAAACGCCGCCCGACGCAAAGTCTAGCCAGATATCTTCGATCTGCCCGCGAATTTTGCCGGTAAGCATCGCCCCTCCTCGCCCGCGCCCAATGGGCCGGCAACGAATCACAATTGGCTAATCGGGTGAACATCAGACTGAGGCCTCGATCCCCTTTCGTTCCAGCCATTTGAATTTGGAACTCTGCGGCAGCACCTTTTCTCTGGCGCGGGTGCGCTGCGAGTGGCGCTGTCAATGATCGATAGTTGATAGGCAGGCAGTTTTCTAGCCACTTAATCTTGACAGTAATGCTATCATTGCCTATACATTTTTGTGAACTGATCAAGGGGTATGCCATGAGCAACCATCAACTTACCGCCTCTCGCGAGGAGATGAACACCATGACGGCCGAGCTCGGCACCAAGTCCGCCAAGATCCGGCGCCTCGGCCAAGCCGGTTACAGCCGCCAGCAAATCGCGGATTTCCTCGGAATCCGCTACCAGCACGTCCGAAATGTGCTCGTGGATGAGGAGCGCCGGACCGGAGCGGTACTAAAGACTTCGCCGTTTCCACCGGAACCGGGAAGTTCCGCGGTTCGAGGGCCGGCCTCCGACCCACATCGCGCTATTCGCGTGGATATAGGCCCTGACGGCGAAGTCCGGCTGCCCAAAGGCGTTCTGGACGCGGCCGGAACCGGCTCGGGCGGCTATCTCCTCGCGCGGTTCGACGACGACGAAATCAAGCTCGTCACGCCGGAAGCAACGACCCGAAAAATTCGCGCATTGGTGCGGAAACATATTCCGGAAGGCGTGAGCCTGGCCGACGAAATGATCGAGGAGCGCCGACGTGAATTCGAGCGTGAAGAGCGGGAGGTAAGAGAGTGAGCGCCGTCATGCTCGACACGTCCGCTTTGCTTGCGTACCTCAATGGAGAGGCGGGTGCCGACAAAGTGTCCGTGAACTCAGGCAATGCGAGGATTTCCACGGTCAACTACTCCGAGACGGTTGCCGTTCTGACACGGCGCGGCATGAGCGCCGCGGAGGTGCGCACCATTCTTTCGAGTTTGCTGCTCGAGGTGGTGGGCTTCGACCGCGACCTAGCCGAAGCGGCTGGCTTCATGATCACGACAACCAAGCCGTTCGGCCTGTCGCTTGGCGATCGCGCCTGCCTTGCGACGGCGCTGAGGGAAGGAATTCCCGCAATGACGGCGGACCGCGCGTGGAGCGGTCTTGGTATCGGCGTGCCCATTCAACTAATCAGATAGAGCGGGTTTTGGAGGTGTATCATGTCGGCGAACGACAAAATGCTCGAATACATCAGGCAATGCGATGACCCCGGCCAAGCTGCGCACCGTAATAACGAACGCGCGCGAACGCGGCGTTCCAGATGTCGCGGAAGCCGCATTCAGAAAGTTGATCGCAATCGTTCCAGCCGCCGCGCCAGGCACTCTCGCACACGACCTTTGGCAGACGATCCATGCGTTCGAGCATATATTGACCGAGGAGAGAGGCAAAACAACGCGCCTTGCTCGTACGCGACAGAAGATTGCCCGTGTGGGCGAAAAGCAGACGCTCGCCGATTGGGCGCTCGGACGTACAGAAACAGATGGCTTTCGCATGCTCCTTGACCGCAACATGCCCGAACTGACCGGAGAGGCGATTGTGCTGCGCCACGACCAAGAGTTCACGCCGCAAGTGGTAGATGCGGCGCGTCGCAGACTGATCTCCGCGGGTGTTGACGCAAATGCGCTTTAGCAGTCTGCGGAAGAGCCTAGGCAGATTGAAGCGAGAATGATTCCGTGTTCTGGGGTGATTCCGGTGGGGGTAGCCGGTGCGCGGGCGATTTACGGATCAAGGCGGGATGTTTTCCTATTTCCGGCGAGGAAGGCGCGCGCACCGGATTGAGCGCGACATAACGGACAGCGGCGATCAGATGAGCTTAGTCCATGGCGATGGACGCGAAGCGGCCGTCGAATAGATGGCCGCGGGCGGCCGTGTCCGTTGATGAAATTCGCCCATCGCTTATGCGGGGCACCGAAGCGCGCGTGCGAGAGCGTTCTCGTCGCCTGGACAGGGAACGAGATTGCACATGATTGGGCATCAGACAATACGCGCAGGTCTCCACAGGTGATCGACCCGCTCTCTCTCTTTTCTTACCTCGTTTGTGCAGTTAGACTGAGCGCCGCGGGGGGTTAAGGAAAGAGGGAGCATTATGCGCCGGTCCGTAGGCTTATGCCTTTTTGCAGGAATGCTTTCTGCATGTGGAACCGACTCGGCAAACATGCGCGTAGGGGATGAACAGCCTTACGGAAGCTTGGCCGATCAGCGTGACGCCGCCCGAAACATACAGATCACAGGCAGCTTACCGATGGGCGCTAATATAGTCGGAACGGTGACCGCAAGTCGTTGCCACCGGAACATGCTGGACAAACCCCCAAGCGAGGCCGACGTGACGGCGGATCTAATGGTGGCGGCTTACGCGAAAGGCGCTGACGGGATCACTGAGGTCAAGATGGAAACAAGCGTGGGAGGCGCTCTCTTAAAAAATTGTTGGCATACCCTTGTCGGCACGGCCGTCGCCTATCGCAAGGGTTAGCCTTGAGAACGGTCCTTCATTGATATCTCCCAATTTGCAGAGACGCGCGCCCAATTCGCTCATAAGTCGCCCTGCATTCTCTGCGGTTGTGCCGGGCAACGGCAGTCCTGAGCGAGGCTTAATCTGGCACGTGGCGGACAGGGAGGGATTCGAACCCTCGATACGGTTGCCCGTATGCCGCATTTCGAGTGCGGTGCTTTCAACCGCTCAGCCACCTGTCCAGCCAGAAAAATCAGATACTTAAGAGCGGGGGAGGGCGCAAGGCATGAATTCCACATCGCATCGAACGCCCATGGAAGCTCCGGGTTGGATAATCTCGATCCGGTCAGGGGTTATCTCCCGGTTCGGTCCAGTCCGACTTGCGCCGGATTCCTCGGCAAGGCGACCACATGCGGAACCCGCCCGGCAGAGCGGCCCGGGCCAGCGCGCGATCGGCGACGGCGTCCCGGCTGCCGCCGCCATGCGCCTCCCGGCGCGGAGATGGCTCGGGCCGCGCCGATCGTCGAGGAATAAACACGGCCGCTCATACGTCGAATAAAACGGAGGGACGCCAATTCTCCTGGAGAGGACCTTTGCGATGAAAATGCTTGCTCTTGCCGCCACCATTGCCACCGCTCTTTCTGCCAGCGCCGCCATGGCGGGCAGCGGCAGTTACTCCGGCAATTGGCTTGTCACGGTGAGCCACGCGTTGCGGTCGGATGGCACATATTGCTTGACGCTGACCGACGATGGCAGCGACCAGTTTCGGCACAGCGGAGAGGCCACTTCAACCAATTTCACCGACGAGGGCACTTTCCAGGTCATCAACGGGCTCCTCGTGGCAACGATCCCCGCCGGGACTGGCACGGGGGAACTTGAGAGCTTCATATTCACCGGCCGCGCCACCAACGGCAATATCAGCGCAGGCGAATACGAAGAAGCCTATGGTGACGAGGTCGATTCCGGCGTGACCAAATTCACCAGAAACGGCTGCTGAAATTCGCCAATCGACTTTCACGGAGCCCCGCTTCGGCGGGGCTTTTCGTCCGCTTCTATTTCGCGCACATACCGCCGACGGCCCAGGTACTGTTCGGGTATGCGTCACACTCGGCCTTCGTGGAAATCATGCAATTTTCAGTACTGTTTGCCCAGTAGTTGCAGGAGCCGCTTGAGTCGTCCTTAGCCCCGGCTACACTATGGCCACCCATCGGCGCCGGTGTCGGCTGCGGCGGGCTGCAAGCAGCGATGATCGCTGCGACGAAGGCAATCGCGCCCAAAGATTTTTTCATTCTGCTCCTCCAAAACAGGGGCGCCCCCTCACTCGTTGCGCGCCGCTCTGCATTTTCCCGGTCCGCCCGACCGGCGGGGCTGAGAGACGGCCGTCAGGACGTTGGCGGCCGCTTTCGCCTGGACGCCCGATGCGTCTTTTGACGATCTTCGGCGAGGCGCTGGCTTACGGGAATGGGACGGCCCTTTGAATCCACTTCGAGCCCCGGAGGCGATTGGGGATTGGGACGCATGGCACTCTTGGGATGTTTGCTTCCTTTGTCCTTCATCGCTGGTCTCTGTCCTTTCGCCCGGTGCGCGGAGGACTTAAGAAAATTCCAGGCGGGGTTCAATACGCGCGATACGATATCCTACCAACAAGCCGCGGGCGTGACCCGCTTATATCGGCCGCGCGCATTGCGTGCCTGACCTCGCGATCCAGGCGAGGATGCGCGCCCTCTATCTGGTTTTCCACGTGCGGTCGGGATTGAAATCCGTGATGCCGGCCGCGATGGTTGCGGTCGCGGGACCGAGGTCTTTTTGAAACACGATGCCGTTCTGATTGACGATGAACGTCATCACGCCCGAATCTGCATATTTCGCCGGGAAGGCAATAAGGGCGAAGCCGCCGGTCATGCGCCCGTCTTTCATGTCATCGCGCGCTCCGCCCGGCGCGGAAGCCCCCTGGCGGGTCAGAATCCGGTAGTAATAGCCGTGATAGGGCTCGCGTTGTTCGCCGGCCTGCGTCGCGTCATAACCTTCCGCGCGGGCGTGCGCCATCTCCGGGCCGATCGGACTTTGCTTCCCGCCCGCCTGAACCGGCCAATAGAGCCCGTCATGCCGGCCGGGACTGCTGAGGAATTTCTGCGCATATTCGGCCGGCAGACTCTCCAGTTGGAGATCCGCCGCATAGTCGCGCTGCGCGTGCACGTAGTTGCGGCACACCTCCATGGCATTCAGTTCATTGCGCCCGATCCTGCGGTTCAGGATTTCCTGTGCACCCGCCGCGGCGTCGAAATGCCAGCGCCCACCCTCGCGCACCAGCGGAATGGGAAACGGCCATTCCTCGGCGCCGACCACGAGCGTCGCCCGGTTCGCCGAATCGCGCAGGATTTTTCTGCCATGCGCAAAATGTTCCGCGAACCGGGCACGCGCTTCGCGGTCGGCGACGTCATCGCCCGAACTGACGAGATCCCGCCCTGCGGGTCCGAATATCCTGAGCACCTCTGCGGCGTCGTTGCCTCTGGCGGCAGCGAGCAACGCATCGACGGCCTGTTGCGGGCTGGCGAAAACTTCGGGGGTGCCAGCGGGAACGCCCATCGCCGGCGCGCAGCAGAGTGCGGTCGCGATGCCGGTCGCGAATGCACACGCCCTCACGGCGTCGAAAAGAGTCCGGCACACGAATGTGCCATTGCCATGAACAAGAGGTTTGTCGCGATGGGCCATCAGTGTCCCCTGCCGGGCGATGCGCCGCCTCTCGGAGCGCTGCCACCAAAGCCTCGCCCGAATCCCGACGAACTGCCCTGCCGGCTCATGAATCCGCGCTGCGATTGCATGCGAACGTTCGGCCCCGAGTCGAAATTCTCGAAGGCCGGCGCCATGACGCGCGCAGGCCGGGGAGATTCGATCACGCCGCCCCGGGAGCCCGACGGCGCGGGGGGTGCAACACCACCACCCTCATAGCCGCGGAACAAGTGACGATCGTTCGCCTGTGGTTCAAATCGCCTGACGTTTCGCGGATCCCTATAAGGCACGCCCGATCGGTGCGCGGGATCGTAAGTCCAGACGTCGTCTTTCGGTTCCCGCGCCGAATGGAAGCGGACGAACCTGTCGTGGCGAATTCGGAGCTTATGCTGGCGCCAGTCGAAATATCCCCAATCCCAGAAGGCGAACGGCCACGCAATCCCCGGATCGAAGGAGACCATGACGTCCGCCTGCAGGCAGTCGCCGGGCCAGGGCGCAAAATAATAAGGCGGAGAAACCGGATAGGGCCACGCGCCGAACGCGCACCACGGATCGTATTGCGGCACATAGACCATGTTCGACGCTGGCGGAGAAATCGTGATGCCGCCGTCTTCGCTTGATACCGTTTCGTCGGACGGCGAATTCAGATTGCCGACACTTTGGGCGCGCTGCCGCATGCGCTGCACGGCGTTCATGACATCGTCCGGTTGCGAGAGAAACGCTTCGCCGAGCATCTCCATCCAGTCGAGATGGCTGTCCAACGCCTGCAGGACGTCGGGAAAGGGCACGAGAGACTTGACGCTCGGGTCCCAATCCTCGGCGCCAAGCGCCGCCGTCAAAGCGTCGCCGCGGAGCGCGTCGTTGCCGGGATCTCCGATCCAGCGATCGGCCTCCACCACTTCGAGCGGATAGGTGGCTGCGGTCAATGCGTCGGCCAGCAGCGGGTCGGGATAAAGCGCGACCGGCGCAACAAGCTGATCCAGCTGTTCCCCGTTCAGCAACGGCCCCGCGGACGCGATCTGGCCGTCCGGCGCGGGAGAATCCTGGGCCGCACACGCCATGGAGATCGCTGCTGCAGCGCAGATGCCGAGCGCAACGGCGCGGAAACGGGTGACCTTCACCGATCCATCCTCCTCGAGCAGGCGCGACCTTCAAATCCAGAATATCATCCACCTACCCGAATGCGCAATTTGCGACCACGACGCGACTTCCAGAAAGGACATGTGGTTTGCGTCAGATCATGAAATTCGCACGCGGCGCTCGCGGCGTTTGCAGCAAGCACAGCGGCGCCGGCCATTCGTGTTGCGTGGCTGCGCAGGCTCCGGTTATCCTGAATGCGGGCTGGTCAGGGGCGCGGGTTCGTCATGGGGCACACGACCGAATACCGGGGCTTCGCGATCGTCGTGCCCGCCAATGACGATGGCGCCTGGCGCTGGATCGCCTATTCCAGAAACGGAAGGGGGCCCGGTTCGAGCGGGGTCGCTCCGCGCGTGATCTACAACACGCGCAACGAGGCCCTGCAGGCTGCCGAGCGGGCCATCGACGCGCTGCTCGACAAGAAGAAGCGGGCGGCGGCTCTCTCGGTCGGCGCGAAGAAAAACGAGAAGGCGATGAAAGAAGGAGTGGAACTCGCCGGGCGCCCCCCGCGGACCGTTCTTGATGTCGTCCGCGATTTTGAGGAATTGTCCCCACCGGTTTCCGACGTGCCTCGCCGCAGCCGGAAAAGAGTTCAACCCCGTCTCAAGATATAATCAGTTCCCTAAAGCGAATTCCTTGCTTCAATAACAAACAAATCTGTCATCTCCCGCAAACGCCCTCTCATCTTTCCTCCCCCGCGCGCACTTCGCGCGTGGGGGAGCGACTGTCTTTGAAGTCAAGCGATTTGCCATGGGGATTTGTCTCTGAGGATGGCGTTGAGGATGGTGAGG
>Ga0182024_10002724_pt1 | contig 43407 bp, 34 predicted proteins | sample P32metaG_FD_120480 | JGI IMG/M metagenome (GOLD analysis project Ga0182024, IMG submission 120480) | Permafrost microbial communities from Stordalen Mire, Sweden - P3-2 metaG (Illumina Assembly) | ecosystem: Environmental > Terrestrial > Soil > Wetlands > Permafrost | place: Sweden: Stordalen... | reverse complement strand
GTTCGCCCTCGCTTATCCGTATTTCATCATCATGCTTTGCCTGGTTGTCGCTGTAGTCGGCGTAACCACCGTGGCGCGCATGCCCGTGGACCTCTTCCCGCAAATCGACATTCCTGTTGTCGTGGTGGCCACGTTTTACTCTGGAATGCCCCCTCAACAGATCGAAGCGGACATCACCAATACATTCGAGCGCTTTTTCACCTTAGGCAGCAACATCGACCACATCGAATCGCGTTCATTGAGCGGCGTCAGTCTCATCAAGATTTACTTCAAGCCGGGCACGGACGCGAACTCCGCGCTAAGCAACATCGCCAATCTGGCCATGGCCGACTTACGCCGTCTGCCGCCCGGAACGCTGCCTCCCGTGGTTTTGAAATTCGATGCCTCCAGCTTGCCGGTTTGTCTCGTCACGTTGAAAGGCGAAGGCTTAAACGAAACTCGACTCAAGGACCTGGCCCAATTCGAAGTTCGAAATCAGATTGCCAACGTTCAGGGCGCTTCCGTTCCCCAACCTTTCGGAGGGACCTATCGCCAGATCCAGGTATTCGTTGATCCGGTGAAGCTCGAAGCACATCAACTGAGTTTGATGGACGTGGTCCACGCGATTAATCAATCCAACCTGATCCTGCCTGCCGGTGACGTACGCATCGGCAACATGGACTACAACATTTACGCCAACAGCCAGGTCTCCGCCGCGTCCGAGATCAATTTATTTCCTATTAAGACTGTAGGACTCGGATCTGTCCTCGTCGGCGATGTCGGCAAAGCGGAAGATGCCGGCGCCATTCAGACGAACATCGTGCGCATCGACGGGCAGCACTCGGTATACATTCCGATTCTGAAACAAGGTGGCAACAGCAACACCATCTCCATCGTAAATGGAATTAAAGAAGCTACGCAGAAGCTCGTGGATATCCCCAGTGTGCTGAAAACCGCGGTTGTCTTCGATCAGTCCATCTTCGTCAAACTTGCTATCAAGAACCTGCTCAAAGAGGGGGGCATCGGCCTTTTCCTGACGGCGATCATGATTCTGCTGTTTTTGGGGAACGTGCGCGCCACCTTTGCGGTTCTGCTTTCTATTCCGCTTTCTGCGCTGATGTGTTTTTTGATCATAAACGCCATGGGTGGCTCCATCAATACGATGCTGCTCGGCGGCCTGGCACTGGCTTTCTCCCGGTTGATTGACGATTCCGTGGTCGTGCTAGAAAACATTTTTAGATTCATGGAAAACGGCACACCGCCGCGCGAAGCCGCAGAGAAAGGCGGCATGGAAGTTGCCCTTGCGGTATTGGCCGCCACATCTACTACTTCGATCGTCTTCTTTCCAGTCACCTTTTTTTATGGGGTGAGCCGCTATCTTTTCACCGACCTCGCTTTAGGCGTTGTCTTATCCATTTTCGCGTCCTACGTTTTCGCCATGACGGTGGTACCGCTGTACTGCGCCACCTTCATTCGCCTGCATCACGAAGAGCCTGAAAAGGAAACGACCAGACACGGATTCTTCGCCCGTATCGTTCAGGGCTTCAACAATCTATTCCTGAAGCTATTAGCTTTCTACGACAGGTCCGTGCAGAAGGCCCTCAGTCGGCCAAAATTTACGATCGCCGTCATCGTGATCGGAATCGTAGTCATCTTGCTTGGGCTGTTTCCCTTTGTGGGCACATCGTATTTTCCGCGTACCGATCCTGGACAATTCGTAATTAATGTCAAAGCTCCTACGGGCACACGCCTGGAAGTGACGGACGCTTATATCGCCAAGGTCGAAGACGTGATTCGCCAGACCATCGGGAATGGTGACCTGGACATGATCATCGCAAACATCGGCATCACTCCCGATCTTTCCGCCATTTACACCAGCAACGCCGGGATGCACACCGCCTTCGTGCAGGTCAGCTTGAAAGAAGAGCACAAAATAGGGAGCTACGAATACATGGATCGCGTTCGTCGCAAACTCGCCACGGACATGCCGCAGCTCAGCCTTTACTTCCAGGCTGGAGGGCTGGTGGACTCCGTGGTGAATCAGGGTTTGCCGGCTCCGCTGGACATTCAAGTCAGTGATAACGACATGGACGAGGGCTACGGAATCGCCCGCAACATTGCCGCGCAGCTTAAGCATTTCCGGGATGTAAACGATGTCCTGATTCCCCAGGACATTAATTACCCGGGATTGGAACTGAACATCGACCGAGAGCAAACCAGTCAACTAGGGCTGACACCGGAGATTGTCGTCGATAACGTGATCACCGCGCTCACCTCCGACGCCATGATTGCTCCCAGCTACTGGGTCGATCCTCACAGCGGCAACAACTACATGGTCACCGTCCAATACTTCAATCAAAAGATCGGCTCCATGACCATGTCCGACTTCAAGAACATCCCGCTGCGGGCCAATACCTCCACAAGCTACACGCCGCTGCAATCAGTTGCGAGAATCCAGCCCATCAGCACTCCAACCGAAGTCGATCACTACCAGATTCGTCGCATCATCGACGTTTACGTTATGCCCACTACCGAAAACCTCGCCGGCATCAACAAGGAAGTCAACCACCTGTTAGCTGGACTCCACAATCCGAAAAATGTGCGCATCACCGTGCGTGGGGCCGTGGTTGGCATGAGCGAATCTTTCAAGCGCTTTGCCTTAGGTCTGATGCTTTCCATCGTGCTTGTCTATCTGATCTTGATGGCGCAGTTCCGGTCCTTCGTGAATCCGCTAATCATTCTTACGGCCATCCCTCCCGGACTTGCAGGCGTGGTTCTGACCCTCCTGATTACAGGAACCACACTAAATATTATGTCTCTGATGGGCGTGATCATGATGACCGGCATCGTTGTTTCCAACAGCATTCTGATCGTTGAGTTTGCCGGAATCCTGCATGAGCGCGGCATGACCTTGCGAGCTGCCGTCGTGGAAGCCTGCAAGGTGCGTTTGCGTCCCATTCTGATGACTTCTCTTGCGACTCTTCTGGGCATGATCCCTATGGCGCTGGGCATCGAGGCTGGAAGCGAGCAGTACGCACCTCTCGCACGGGCCATTATCGGTGGCTTGGCGATCTCTGTGGTGGTGACGGTGTTTCTGGTTCCGGAGGTTTATCTACTTGTGCATGGCGGGGAAGAGACAAGAATGGAGGAGGTGCGGGCGTGAGCCGAAGATTTTTAGTGCCGTTAGCCGCCATCGCGCTGACGCCTGTTTGTATGATGGCGCAAACGCCAGACAATCGCGCGCCGGCGCAAACGCAGAATCCTGTGCCGCAACAAGCTGACCAGCCGCCCGCGCAGGCGCCTCCGGCTGCACCACCGTCGCCACCGCCTGCGCAGCCATTTGTGCCGGAGGGCATGCCAGAGCCCGGATCGGGCACGCCGCTGACGTTGCCACAAGCCGAAGCCATCGCGCTGAAAAATAATCCCCAGATCAGCCTGGGGAAACTGCAATACCTGGTGTCCCGTCAGAATGTGCGCGAAACGCGCGCAGCGCTATTGCCGAGCGCTTTTCTGAGCGTGACTGGCGTAGCAGCGTTGCCGAACAGCCGCATCACGGCCGGGGCGTTGAACAATCCAACGGTTTACGATCGTGCCGCCGCCGGGGTAAGCGTGAACCAATTGATCACCGACTTCGGGCGGACGACCAACCTGGTTTCCAGCGCTGAGTTCGAGGCCAAAGCTCAAGACAAGTGGGCCAGGGCGAACACCGGGGACATCATCCTCACGGTGGACCAGACTTTTTTTAATGCGCTGGAGACGAAAGCGCTCATCACCGTGGCTCAAGAAACGGTGAGAACCCGGCAAACCTTTGTGGACCAGATTCAGGCACTGACCAATGCGAAGTTAAAGTCCGATCTGGATTTAAGCTTCGCCAATGTCGATCTTGCACGCGGCAAGCTTTTGCTGCTGGAGGCCGTCAATAATTACGACGAGGCTCTCAATGCGCTATCCGCGATCCTCGGTTATCAGCAAGAGCAAAATTACGATCCGGTTGAGGAACTGCACGAGCCGACGCCACCGCCTCCGGACGTCAATGCCCTGGTGCTGCAGGCCATGCAACAGCGCCCTGAAATCCAGGCGCTGCAGGATCAGGTTTTTGGGGCGGAAAAATTCAGCAACGCGGAACACGATCTGAAGAAGCCGACTATCTCAGCGCTTGGCGTGGCGGGGCTCGCTCCGGTGCGCGCGGATCAGATCACCAGCCACTATGGGGCAGTAGGCGTGAACATCAACATTCCGATATTCAACGGATTTTATTTTGACGCGCGCGCAAAAACCGCCGAGATCCAGACGAATCAGAACCGTCAAAGACTTACCGACGAGCGGAATAATATCGCGCGTGACGTGCGAAACGTATGGCAGGATTCCCGCCGGGCTTTTCAGCGGCTGGCCGTAACCCAGCAACTCCGCCAGCAGGCAAACCTGTCGCTCAACCTGGCACAGGCGCGCTACCACCTGGGACTCGGCTCAATCGTCGAGCTTACCCAGGCGGAGCTGCAGAAAACGCAAGCGGACATCGAGGATACCGACGCCAGGTATCAATACCGCTTGACCGAAATTGTATTGGCCTTTACCATCTATGCACCGAAGTAAGCTGTCCGTTGGTGCAGAAGGGTAGGGTCCCTACCTGGGGAATACGGAAATGACTCATCACCTCCAGCAACATTCCGTGATTTCCGTACCTCCGAAATTCCGTTACAACGCTTGTTGTTGAAGCGGCCTGCGGTTTCGTAACCCCCTTTCCAACTATGGTTTAAATCGACTCGATGTCGTTGTGTTACACGATATTCACCTTGGGTTGACGCGACCGTAAGACCGAGCCTTTACCGTTCAGGGCCACGCGACAGGTTACTCCGGTACATTTTGAAATTAGATACAAAGAGAGAGGCAATGAAAAAACTAGCTGCACTCACACTATCTCTATTCCTGTGTTCCGGAATAGCATTCGCTGATTCGCCGAAGGACGCCGACGCTAAACCGGCTAAAGATGCGCAACCGGAGAAAGCCAAGGAAACCGCGAAAACTGATAAATCCGATAAAGCGGATTCAGCTATCGCTGCCGAGATTGAAGAGTTGCGTCAGACTCTGCAGTCTCAGCAGGAACAGTTGCAATTGCTGAAAGAGGAGTTGACCAAGCGCGACCGGCAGATCGATGAGGCTCGCGAAGCTGCAGCCGCAGCCAATTCACGCGCCAGCGAAGCGAGCGTGAAGGCCAGCGAGGCGGTCACCACCAGCGCCGCAGCCAAGACCGCTACCGACGCCATCGTCAGCAACGCCGGTGCAACGCCATCAACCGTCATGGGACAGCAGCAGTACGATCCCAACGATCCAAAATCCAAACCAACCCCTGACGACGGCCCTGCAGCGATTCGCTATAAGGGTGTCAATCTCACTCCCGGAGGCTTCCTGGCGGCTGAAACCGTATTTCGCAGCCGGGCCACCAGCGGCGACATTGCGACTCCGTTCACCGCGACTCCCTTCAACGCCGCCGATCTGTCACATGTAAGCGAGAATAACTTCACGGCGCGACAGAGCCGCGCCTCCTTACTTGCGGAAACCACCATCGGATCCGCCAAAGCGACGGGTTACTACGAAGCTGACTTCCTCGGTGCCGGAACGACTTCCAACAACCGCCAGACTAACAGCTACGTATTTCGCCAGCGCCAAGTGTGGGGCCAAGCGGCCTTTGACAGCGGGTTCATCTTCACCGGCGGTCAGATGTGGAGCTTGGTGACGGAAACCAAGAAGGGCATGTTCAATCGCCAGGAAGACCTGCCACAAATGATCGACCCGAATTACGTCGTGGGCTTCACCTGGGCGCGCCAGTACGCAGCCCGTTTCGTCCAGAATTTCGGAGACAAATTCGCGCTCGGCTTCTCCGTCGAAGGACCGCAAGCCACCATCGGTGGCCGCGGCTTCTCCAGCGTAACCACGATCAACTCTGCGGCTGCGCCGGCCACCATCCTCACCTCCGGCGCTACCACAGGCACCACCAGCAATTTCTTCCTCAACGCTCCTGGCGCTGGCGCCGGTCTGTACAACGCGTTTGACGCCACCGGCTATACCGTCAACAAGGCGCCTGATCTGATCTTTAAAGCCACCGCCGATCCGGGTTTCGGCCACTATGAAGTGTTTGGAATCGTCAGCTTCTTCCGCGACCGCATCTATCCGTGCGGCGTGGTCGGCTCCAATGCAAAGGACACTGCCGCCCCGGCCACTCCGACGATCCTGACGGGCAATTGCTTATCCGCGACACCGACAGAAGTTAGCAGTTTCGGCGCCACCAACAGCAGTTCCACCGGCGGCGGGTTCGGTGCCAGCGCGCTGTTCCCGCTCTTCCACAAGCACTTGGACTTCGGCCTCAAAGCGGTGGCTGGCGACGGTATCGGCCGATACGGCGGCTCACAACTTGCCGACGCCACCGCCCGCCCAGATGGCACGCTGGCGCTCATTCGTACCGCCCATGGCCTGGCAAGAGTCGAATGGCATGCTCTTCCCAAGCTCGACTTTTATGGCTATTACGGCGGGGAATATGCCTGGCGTGCAGGCTACTCCGGCTATGACGCCGTGACCATAACCAAGACCACGGCGATTCCAGGGACCGCGACCAGTCCCGCTATCCCCGCCACTACCACGACAAAAATTACCACCGACGGTATTGGTGGCTACGGAAATTTTGCCGCTAACAACAGTGGATGCGCCACGGAAGGCGTACCCGTAAACGACTTCAACCCGTCAGCGGGCGCAAACTGCGCCGGCGACATACGCTTTATCCAGGAAGGAACACTCGGCTTCTGGTATCGCTTCTACCAGGGTCCGAAGGGCCGATTCCAGTTCGGCGTCCAGTATTCCTACCTCGCGAAGGATGCCTGGTCAGGGACCGGAGATGTGCCCGCCGGGGCCACTGCGATCTCTCCCAAGGGCATTAACAACATGGTGTGGACATCGTTCCGGTATTACCTGCCTTAATTCAGGCAGGGCGTCTCCCTTAATAAGGGACGCAGAAGGGCAGCTCCCCCTGGGCTGCCCTTCTTTTTTTTGGCCGGATAATTTTCTCTTGCTGGAATTTTCGCAGCGAGAAACTGAATTGCTTCAGAACCGGTAATTTACTTCGGTGAAGCCCGGCATTCCATTGCTTTCGGCGGCATTGTTGCGTCGAGAAGGTACGATGGCAACAACGCATAAAAAAATCCGTTATCAGCTAAGAACCGGCAGGGATGGAACGACCCTTTTGAGATTAGCTTTGGTCCTGCCAAGAGATTCGATGATTAGGAATTACGGGGGAGGTAGGGACCAGAACCAGGGGTGTTCTGGTCCCCAGGTAGGACTTGAATAGAAGATGAGACGTCCCTAGTCTTGCAGCCCACCTGCTGAACCCGGATGAAGGCTATATGAATTTTCCGTGACACGCGAAGAGATAGTGGAGCCGCCGTCATCGCCGGACTCATTTTGAAACGAGCAGCCCACGCCCATGTCGCACATCCAGCCCGCGCACCCAAAAAATAATATCCTCTGAAATATTCGTGGCGTGGTCCGCGATGCGCTCCAGGTGCCGAGTCGCCAGCACGTATTGCAACCCGGGGCTGACCATCGCTGGTTCTTGCATCATGCGGCGCAACAGTTCCTCGAAAATGCGGTCGCGATACTGATCCACCGCGTCATCGCTCTCAAGTACTTGCAAAGCCATCTCGACGTTCTTGAAAATTAATGCTCCGAGGCTTCTGCCCGCCATGCTACGCACCGCGGCAGTCATGGGAGCGAGCTCTTCGATACTTTCAACCTTGGGCATTTCCCGCAGCGACGTTACGCATTGCGCCAGGTTTACAGCCAGATCGCCGATACGCTCCAGATCATTGGTAATCTTCAGTGCCGCTACGATCAGCCGCATCTCGTCGTCATTGAACGTAGAGCGCCGCAATAACCGGATGGCGTGTTCATCGATCACCAGCTCCATTTCATTAATACGGGGCTCCAACAGAAATACCTCTCCGGGTAAATCGGTCGTGCGCGTGCCATCCACATTAATAAGCGCATCCAGCGCGCGGTTCATCGCTCCTTCTACCGTTCGCGACATGGATACGAGGTAATTTACAAGCGTGTCGTAGAGTACCGCTCCGGTGACTTTTGTAGCGCTGGTCATCTCGTCCCTTCTTTCGGAACCGTCCGTCATCTGCACAACTCTCCTTACACCAGGAGTCTGCCTCGAAATGTGTTACAGATCGTTCACACCGACATGAATTCTTGGATATTCGTATTCGCCGAGTGAGTCGCGGATAAAGCGCGCTAGCTACGAGGGTGGATTCCGAGTACCGCGGATGTGTGTAGCTAGATTTGGCGTCGCGCGATAGACAGAGCGTTCGATATCAAAAATGGGTACCGAAAAATGAAATTGTGATCCTTTTCCGATCTGACTTTCCACCCAGATCCGCCCGCCTTGAGCTTCGATCAGATGTTTGGCAATCGCCAGCCCCAGACCGGTTCCCCCCGCTTCACGCGAGCGCGCCGCGTCCACACGATAGAACCGTTCAAAAATGCGCGACTGGTCGGCTTGGGGAATGCCGATGCCCGTGTCCGATACCGTGAAGACGACTTCCAATTCTTGCACCTCTGCGCTGAGGACAATCTCTCCTCCCGGCAAGGTGTATTGTCTGGCATTGTCGAGGAGGTTTTGCAATACCTCGGCAAGCCTCCTGCGGTCCCCCGCAACGCTGGGCATTTGTCCGGGAACGTTCACGGAAAGGCGCAGTCCGTTCTCCACTGCCCGATGTTGGGCTGTCGCCAGGCAGCTATCCACAATTTGCGCCACGCTGACTTCGTCAATTTCCAATTCCAGGCGGTCGGCGTCCATCTGCGACAATCGCAGCAGGTCGTCTGTCAATCGAGCTAGTCGCCTGGCATGTTCCAGAATAATTTCCAGGAAGCGCTCGCGGTTCTGGGCATCATCCAGAGCACCCGCGAGTAACGTCTCGGCGAATCCCTGAATAGCCGTAAGCGGCGTCTTGAACTCATGAGACACGTTCGCCACAAAATCCCGGCGCACTCGCTCGAGACGCCGCAATTCGGTAATGTCATGAAGTACTACGACCGCACCCAGCGTGGCTCCTGCCCGCACCGACGCAACCGTGGCCGCAAAAAAATGCTGCCGGAGTGTACCGGTAACAATTTCCGCTTCCACTCGCGACTCACCTTGAAGCACGTGCCGCACCGCTTCGATAAGTTCCGTCTGGCGGACAATTTCGACCAGTGCGCTGCCGGATTTAAGTGGCAGCTGCAACCCTAGGATTTCGGCAAATCCGCGGTTGGCAAAAAGCAGGCGCTCCGAGCCGTTCACGACAGCTACACCCTCGACCATGCTGCCGAGTATCGCTGTCGATAGGTTCCGCTCCTCTGTCAATGTTCGAATGGTGTCGTCCAGACGAGCAGCCGTCCGGTTCATGGAAGAACCCAAGGCGTCCAGGGCATCTCCAGAACTGTCTGCCGGAATCGCTCGAAAATCCCCATCTGCCACACGGCGAGAAAATTCCTTCAAGCGCTCCACGCGGTCCGAAAACATCCGTGAAATCTGCAATCCTGCCGCTCCAGCAATCAGCAAGATGACAAAGGAAGAGAGCCACAAGCTTGTGCGAAACGATTGCGCTACGTCGCCCATCGTCTCGATCGGCACAGCAAAGCGAAGAATGATCGGCAACCTAGCGGGAGGATCAAATCGCACCGCATAGTAAAGCAAGTCCCGGTTCAACGTGACGCTGTGTCGAATAGCTCGGCCGGTGCCGTTTGTGAGCGCGGCGCGCACCTCCGGACGATCGGAGTGATTTTCCATGGTTTCCGAATCGGTTTGGGAATCCGTCAGGACCTGGCCGTCGCTGGTAATAATGGTGACGCGTGCCTGGCTGGCGGAGATTTGTGCAGCCCACTCTTTGAGCTTAGCAAGATCTTCAGGACGTGTTGGGGGCAGTGCAGGCAGCGCCGACGCGCGCGCTTGGGCGATGCGTGCCACGGCGGCCAGTTCGGAGTAGGCAGTACGCTCGTAATCGCGGCGCAAAGCTCGCTCGGCAAAGTAATCCACCGCGAGCAAAGCACCGATGAGCAGCGCCAGGAAGGTTAATCCGAGTTTTGCGAAGAGATTACGCCGCACGAGTTTCGAACAGGTAACCCGCTCCGCGAACGGTCTTCAGATGCATCGGATTCTCGGGGTCCGGTTCGATCTTTTCGCGCAGCCGGCGGACATACACATCGACGCTGCGCGGCGTCACGAATCGATCTGTTCCCCACACGGCGTCGAGTAACTGGTCTCTGGTGAACACACGATTCGGACGCGAAGCAAGATAATACAACAAGCGGAATTCCAGAGTACTAAGCGGTACGGCTTTCCCCGAATGGCTGACCCGATACGACGCCGGATCAATCGCCAGCTTGCCAATTTCAATGACGCGTGGAGAATCTGTCGCAGGCTCGGCCCGCCGCAACAGGGCTTTGACTCGAGCTATTAGTTCCCTGGGGCTGAACGGTTTGGTTACATAATCGTCCGCGCCCATTTCCAGACCGACTACGCGGTCAGCTTCGTCCCCGCGTGCCGTGAGCATGAGAATGGGCAGCCGATTCAGCGAATCGTCGCGGCGCACTTCTCTGCAAATATCAAGTCCGGAAAGTTTGGGCAGCATCAGGTCGAGCAGGAGCAGATCAGGAGGGGTCTTCTTCAACGCGCTCAAACCGCTGTTGCCATCGGAGGCGGCGCTGACCTGAAATCCCTCATTCGCCAGGTTATAGCGAACCAGTTCGACGATATCGCGGTCGTCTTCAATAATCAGTATACGTTTCATGTCGACGCAGCTGGGGACGCGACGGCTTGGCGGCAGTGTATCGTACAGCGGCGCGTTGCGATAGGCATTAGGGCCGTTCTGAACTTTAGGCGATTGGATGGACACAATTCATTGTGACAGGCGGATTGTGAGCCATGAATGACATCCAGATGAACGTAATGTAAACGCCGCGCGGCTATTCAAGGCAAGGCGATCAGTTGTGGGAGTGGGTAGTAAAAGCGAGCGCGAGCAAGGTTTTTTGTTCCAGCTCGTGAGCTTTGGCGGAACCCGTCGCTGGGCTGGCGCTGCTCGAACGCTTCACCGAACGCAGCCGCAATCCGAGTTCCTTGGCCAGACGCTCGAGTCGCGGAACTACGTAGAAAAATCCGCCCATGTTGCGCGGCTCTTCCTGTACCCAGATAATCTCGCGCGCGTTCGGATGGGCATTGATCGCTGCGGTTAACTCCATACGCGGAAGCGGATAAAACTGCTCCAGGAAAAATATGGCCGTCTCGGTATCGTTCCGCCGCCGGCGTTCTGCTCGCAATTCGTGGCCGACTTTTCCGCTCGCGATCAGAATGCGCTTGGCGTCTTGCACTTCCCGATCCGGTATTAACGGCAAAAATCGCGGTTCGGCGAAGTCCTGAATCGGCGAACCGGCATCCGGATGCCGCAACATGCTCTTGGGCGTGAATACGATCAGCGGTTTACGCCACAGCCTGCGCACTTGCCTGCGCAGCATATGGAAATATTGCGCCGCCGTCGAAGGTTGACAGATCTGAATGTTGTCCTCGCCCGCCAATTGCAAAAATCGTTCGATGCGTGCGCTGGAATGCTCCGGTCCTTGACCCTCATAGCCGTGCGGCAAAAGCATGACCAGTCCCGATGGAAGATCCCACTTGTCCTCGCCGGCGCTGATGAATTGATCGATGATGACTTGTGCGCCATTCACAAAATCCCCGAATTGCGCTTCCCAAGCCACCAGAGCTTCCGGGTAATCGCGACTAAAGCCATATTCAAATCCCACGCACGCCGCCTCAGACAACGGAGAATTGGCAATCTCGCAAAAGGGTCCTTGGGGCGCGAGGTGCGCGAGGTGCGCGAGCGACAGATATTCATCTTCGTTTTCTGTATCTACCAAAATCGCGTGCCGTTGATTAAAAGTTCCCCGTTGGGAATCCTGCCCCGTTAAGCGGACCGGATGTCCATCCAAAAGTAGCGATCCCAGCGCCAGGGCCTCCCCAAAACCGTAGTCTACCGGCCGCTTCCCGTGTCCCATTTCCGCGCGCTGCTCCAGCAACTTCACAATCTTGGGATGAACGTGAAATCCCTCGGGCGCACGGCAAAGTGCATCTGTAATTTCTGCGAGTTTCTCCAGCGGCAATCCAGTGTCTACTTCGTACGCAGGTTCGTAGCGCCCACGCTTATAAGGTGACCAGTAGTCCGGCAGTTTGCGCAGGTGCGGCAACTTCTTAAGTTCTTGCGCCTTGCTCTGCTCTCCTTCATATTCCGCGCGGATCTGCTCAGCCATTCCTGAGGGATCGATCCCTGTCTGCTTCGCATATAGCTTCCAAAGCTGCGGATGATTCTTGATGCGCTCGTAGAGCAGCGGTTGTGTGATCGTCGGATCATCGACTTCACTATGACCGTGACGGCGGTATCCAATGATGTCTACCACCACATCGCTGCCAAACTTGGCCCGATATTCCGCGGCGATTCTTCCCACACGTACAACGGCGTCCGGATCTTCCGCGTTCACGTGAAAAACCGGAACGGATTGTCGTTTGGCGATATCGGACGCATATCGCGACGACTGCGTCTGCACCGGACGGGTGGTGAATCCAATTAAATTATTTACGATAATGTGAATCGTGCCGCCGACCGTGTACGCCTTCAAGTCCGCAAGATTTAGCGTTTCAGCCCAGATACCTTGCCCGGCAAACGCCGCGTCGCCATGCATCACAATGGGTACAACCGCTGTCTTGGCGTCGTTCCCGCCCAGGCGCGTTTGCTTGGCTCTTGCACGCCCCATCGCCACGGGATCGACAGCTTCCAGGTGGCTCGGATTCGAAACCAGGTGAACGCCGATCTGTTTTCCAGAAGCCGTTTCAAACACGCCCGTAGCGCCGACGTGATATTTAACATCACCGGCTCCCAGCACGCTGCGCGGATCCACGTCTTCAAAACCGGAAACAACCTGGTGCGCCGGTTTGCAAGCGGTGTGCACCATCACATTCAAGCGTCCGCGGTGACTCATCGCAATGACCGACTCTTGCGCGCCCTCTTCCCCGGCAACATCCAATAGAGAGTCGAGCAGCGGAATCAGCGAGGTGACCCCTTCCAGCGAAAATCGCTTCGCGCCCAGGTACCGCGCTTGCAAAACCTGTTCAAAAAGATCAGCCCGTATTAAGCGTTCAAGTATGCGTTGCTGGTCCACCGGAGATGCTGGGCTTTCCATCCGCTCGGCGATCCATTCTCGCCTTTCCGATTCCGGCAGATGCATGAACTCCGCGCCGATTGTGCCGGAATAAATCGCGCGCGCTTCTTCAGCAGCGCTCCCAGTGAGGTTTAATTCAGGATGTTTGAGCGGTTTGAAAAACCCCAATGGGTCCAGAGTGGCTTCATAAAAGCCCCAGCGGCGGAATAATTCAAAAACTCTCTGACGATCACTGTCGCTAGCCCCGCCCCTACCGCTGCCTCCGGCACTTTTCCTCGCAGGCTTGGCCGATTTTACCGGTCGTTCTTCTTCGATTGTCGTTTTCAATGCCATCGTCGTCCGACCACATTTTACCTCAGTTCAATTACGTCTGCCGAAAGAGCGACGCGGGCCTGTTGCTAAGATCAAAGTGACCGAACCGCATCTTCTAAGGTCCGCGCAATACTTTGTGGATCGGTACCCGCAGGAAAGTGGATAGGGGCACCTATCCGAACGATAATCTCCCCAAGCCGAGCAATGCGCCGGTGTTCGAGTTTCATCTGCCAAACGCCGTCTAATCGCATCGGTACGACCGGTAATCTCAAATTATTCGACAGCAAACCGATGCCGCCCTGAAACGGGCCCACACTTCCATCGCGTGTAACTTCGCCCTCGGGAAAAACAAGAATGCTATGGCCGCGATCGACCGACTCGCCCGCAAACCGAAAACTCTCTCGAAAGCCGGAACGCTGTGGCAGCGGAAATACGTTGAAAAGAGCCGTCACTAACCAGTACCCCAATTGGTAAGCCCATCTCTTACCGACAAACCGCGCGCGCGGCGGTTGACGCATATTTTGAAGCGTTTCTCCACCCATAGCCGTCGCCAGCGTGTTCCTGTAACGCGCTGGAAGAGCCGCCAGGATCAAGCCGATGTCAGCACGCCGTGTCACGTGGTTCGAGACCACAAGCGTCGGCCCGCGAAGTGTTAACAAATTTTCTCTGCCGATCACTCGAGGATGTGCCAGCAAACTGGTTGCCGGCCAGACCACCGCATAGTAAACCGCCAGCCGGATCGCACGGATAGGCCAGCTTTGCGCCCAGCTCGGATAACTGAATTCAGCTCGCTGGGCTGCTGGTTGATTGAGCAGCGTCTGAATATCGGCCACATTCTTCGCATTTGAAAAGCTCGTCTCATCCAACTCCACGTGATATTTCTCTTCCAGCGCGCTCATTAGTTCCACACGATCCAGCGACGTCAAGCTCAGATCCCGTTCCAAACTCGGCATCCGTTCTCCAGAACGGCTCGAAAAACCGCGCACCAACTGGTCCAAGCTTTCGTTCGAACTTGCACGTCCGCCAACTTCTTTAGACTGAGCAGTCTCGTCGCCTCCATGCGCGCCAATCTCCCGATGCGCGCTCTCCAGACCAAGCAACTCTCTAACACGATCCGTAATTACCGCCAGTCGCGGCTTCCCAGTGGACGTCCGTGGAAAATCGAGTTCAGGCCACACCACCCAGGTGTGAATGCGCTGGTATTCCGCCAGCGAGGAATTGGCCCGATCGATCATCGTACGAGCGAGATTATGCAATTCACCTGCACTTTTGCCTGTCTCGCCGATGTTCAACAGCAGCACTGCACACGGTTGGGCATTTCCGTCGCGTTCTATCGGCACCACTACACAATCACGTACTCCTGCCTGCTTTCGAAGCACCACCTCTAAATCCTCGGGATAAATGTTTAACCCGGCCGGCGTGACCATCACATTCTTTTTGCGGCCGCGGAAATGAAGGTTTCCCTCGCTATCTAGTTCGCCGATGTCTCCTGTGTGCAGCCACTCAGAAACTTCCGATACGCGCTGCTGGCCAGCTTCCCAATACCCGGCCGACACGTTTTCTCCCCGGACTAGAATCTCGCCGTCCTCGCCCAGTTTAAATTCGCGTCCCGGCAAAACTTTGCCGATCGAACCGGCCGCGGCCCGGAACGGGTGGTTCAGGCTGATCAGTGAAGCCGTTTCGGTCATCCCGTATCCCTGAACAACGGCGTAACCGATCCTGCTAAAAAACTCTTCATCCCGCGTCGCCAACGCTGCCCCACCCGAAATGAACGCCCAAAATTTCCAGCCCAGTTGTTGATGAATCCGGCGAAACATCCACACGCGCCCAAGAAATTTCTTTCCCGCAGCGGCTTCGAACGCATGCGCAACCCATTCGCTTCGTCCACTAGCCGCTAAATTACGCTCGATTCCACTGCGTAACATTTCGACCATCCGTGGAACGGCCACCAGCGCGGTTGCGCGTTCGCGCTTTATCGTCCGCATAATTTCCGGGGCAGTCGCCGAGGATTCAAACACCACGCCCGCGCCTAGCAGTGGCGGCACAAACAGCGCCATAAACTGTCCGAATACATGGCTCAGCGGCACCAGCGTAACGAACCGCAAAGGATGAAACCATCGTTCGTATTTGCGATACGCAGCAATTCCCGCTTCCAGCGGCTGGAGATTCGCCAAAAAATTGCCATGCGTAAGCAAGACGCCGCGAGGCTCGGAGGTTGTCCCCGAAGTGAACAAAATCTCCGCAAGGCTCGCTCGCGTTACCGGCACATCAGAGAAAGAATCGTAATTTGCAGCACTCGGTTCGCCAGCAGCGTTCCGTGCGTTTGGCAGATTTGCACCCTGAAGCGAATCCGCAATCTCCTCCATCCCGACAACTTGCAACCCTTTTTGGAGGGCGTCCGCGCCAGCCAACGCACCCCTGCCAAAAGTAAAAGCCAGCTTGACCGCAGCCTCACGCGCGACGCGCTCCACAAAGTCCGCACTGGCGCCCTCGTCCATTGGCACCACCACGGCTCCGCGCAAGAGGCACCCCCAGAAAACCGCAACCCACTCAGCACTATTGGGTGCCCAGAGCAAAACGCGATCGCCCGTCTTCACCTCGTTATGCCTGAGGAAGAGCGCGCAACCTTTTGCGGCCTCCAGCAATTTGGCATAAGTCCAAGTCTCGCGCCGGTACCCTCGTTTTTGAATGACCGAAATGTCGTTACGGTAGGTTTCGAAGTCGTGAAATAACGAGAGGAGGTTTTCTCGGGGCATATCGACTCGCGCGCTGTGTTCCAGCCAAACGTTGATTGTACGCTCAAGCCAACACAGGACTTATGAACCTTAGAGTTCAAATGGGTGGGTCGAGTAGCTGCGACCAGCGAATACCCGAAACCCGGTCGATGAAAATCACACCAATCGGGTACAATAAAGAAGACGAGCTCTGTCCGAGTACGTGTATCGCGACCACAAGCCTGGCCGCAAGCAAATTGAATCTTTAAGGTGTAAGCACAACGATGCCAGTACCGATTTCACAGATGTGGACTGTAGCTACCTACGTCCTGAAACAAAAAATTCAGCGGCGAAAACGCTACCCGTTTGTGCTGATGCTCGAACCGCTCTTCCGTTGCAATCTCGCTTGCGCCGGCTGCGGCAAAATCCAGTACCCAGCGCATATCTTAAAAAAGGAATTGTCACCGGAAGAATGTTTCAAGGCGGTGGACGAGTGCGGCACGCCCATGGTCTCTATACCTGGCGGCGAACCCCTGATGCACTCGCAAATCGATAAAATCGTGGAAGGCCTGGTAGCACGCAAAAAATATATCTATCTCTGCACCAACGCGCTGTTGCTTAAGGAAAAGCTGCACCTCTTCGAGCCGAGCAAGTATCTAACCTTCTCCGTCCATGTGGACGGACAACGCGAACACCACGATTTTTCAGTTTGCCGTGAAGGCGGTTTCGATCTGGCCATCGAAGGCGTTCGCGAAGCCGTAAAACAAGGCTTCCGCGTTACCACCAACACCACTCTCTTCGATGGCGCCGACCCCAACAGCGTCCGCAAATTCTTTGACGAAATGATGGAAGTGGGCGTCGAAGGCATGATGCTTTCACCAGGTTATTCCTACGACAAAGCTCCCGACCAGCGCCACTTCCTGGGCCGCGCGCGAACACGACGTCTTTTCCGGGCCATCTTATCGAATCGCAAGCCCACCTGGCGGTTCAATCAGTCTGTACTCTTCCTGGAATTCTTGATGGGCAAGCGCAACTACGCCTGCACGCCATGGGGCATGCCCACCTACAACGTCTTTGGCTGGCAGAAGCCCTGCTACTTATTGCAGGACGGTTACGCCGACACCTTCCAGGAATTGCTGGAAACTACCGCGTGGCACAATTACGGAACCGAATCAGGCAATCCCAAATGCGCCAATTGCATGGTGCACAGCGGCTATGAAGCATCTGCCGTAGATCACACCTTCAGTGGCTTGCGCGGCATCCTCACCACGGTAAAGTCCATGTTCGCGGGGAATTATGAAGATCCCGACGCGCTTGCGCTTTTACATGAGCCGGTCAAACCAGTGCATGCCTTCAATCCGCTCGTTCAGATCGATGCGAGCAAAGGTCAATTGACGGAGACGAGAGTTTGAGCTCCGCGGGTGAATCCGAAGCCCGAGAGAAGATCCGTCCAGCCGCAGATGTGAACAACACGACCCAGAACCCCGATAAATTGGAAGTTGCCCCTGGAACGGTTCACGAAGGCATCGAGGGCTGGATCCCCGAACTTGCCACAGAACAGGATTTACGCGTCGCGCTCGAAAAGGCCTTCGACTACCGCGGCGACGTCACGCTGAACCTAAAGGACGGCTCCAGGATAGAGGGTTATATCTTTGATCGCATACCCGGGCCCTCGCTTCCGACAAGCTTCGTGCGCCTGCTTCCCAAAGATTCCAATCAACGCGTCAAGGTCTGCTATGCCGATATTTCGGCATTAGCCTTTACAGGACGCGACACGGCCGCCGGGAAGAGCTTCGAGGCTTGGATCCGGAAGTACTGGGAAAAGAAGGCCGCAGGTGAGGGTGGTCTGAACCTCCAGCCTGAGGCACTCGATTAACGTCTGGCAACGTGGGAAGACCTCGAAATCCTCTAACTACTTTGTAATATTATTGTTACGGACAGCAACCTCTCTGGGGGGTCGCTCCATACCCTGGACATTTGGCCTTTTTTGTAGTAATGTACTCTAGTACTTGAGTTCGTCGCTCGGCACACATTTCTAGTGCTCATCGGGGCGACAATCTTCAGCCTACCTGGTTCAGGCACCCGGAAATCCGAACCAAGCCGTTCGAACCAACCCAAGGAGGGCATTGTGCAAGCGATGCAGGAAGGTCAGACTATCAAGCACGAAGTTTACGGCCTCGGAATCGTCACCGCGTCCGATATGGACCGCACCTCAGTGGACTTCGACGATCATGGACCGAAGCTCTTTGTGACCAGCATCATGACGGCGGAATTGATCGGTGAAGCTCCCGCGACGCCTCCCAAGACCAAGCGTCGTCGTAAAGCTTCTACGGCAGCAAAAGCCGCTAAAAAAGCTGCGGCGGCCGCGGCATCAGCAGCTCATTCCTGATTTTTCAGCTATTAATATGAAACTGCGCCCTTGTTAGGGCGCAGTTTTTGTTTACAGCCCTTCTGCGAATCGATGGTTAAGGGGTAAGGGCTACTCCTTATGCGCGGACTCAGTCTGTTCGAAGGCGTGGTAGGAGGACCGCACCAACGGCCCGGCTTCAACATGTTTGAACCCCATCCCTTCACCACGTATCTTAAACTCCGCAAATTCGTCTGGGTGGACGTACCGCACCACCGGAAGATGCTCTCGCGTCGGCTGCAAATATTGGCCCAGCGTTAAAATGTTCGTGCCTTGATTCGCCAAATCCTGCATGGTGGCGAGAACTTCGTCCTTTTCTTCTCCAAGCCCCAGCATCAATCCCGTCTTGGTTGGAACTTCCGGATGCGCGGTCTTCGCGCGTTTCAAAAGCTCCAGTGAGCGCTCATAAAGCGCACCCTTGCGCACCTGGCGATAAAGTCGCGGAACCGTTTCCGTGTTGTGGTTCAGCACATCCGGCCTGGTTGCCAGCACCGTATCCAAGGCGTCCCAGTTGCCCCGAAAATCCGGAATCAGCACTTCCACCTTGCAACCCGGCACCCTGCGCCGAATTTCCTGAATGGTTCGCGCGAAAATTTGCGCCCCGCCATCCGGTTGGTCATCTCGATTAACGGAAGTAACCACCGCATACCTTAGCCCCATTTTTGCGACCGCCTCGGCCACCCGCAAAGGCTCGTTCTCATCAGGAGGCCCGGCAGGCTTGCCCGACGGTACCGCGCAGAACCCACAGGCCCGTGTGCAAATGTCTCCCAGGATCATGAACGTAGCCGTACCATGTTCCCAACATTCACCCATGTTCGGACAACGAGCGCTTTCGCACACTGTGTGCAACTCCAGTGTACGCATGATCCGTTTGAGGTCCTGATAGCGTTCGCCACCGAAAAATTTCACCCGTAGCCAGTCCGGACGCGGATGTGCACCCGGCATAAATTGCGGCGGCGTTGCTGGCGGGTTGGATAGGATATTAAAAGGTGCAGCCATCAGAGGATCCGCTGCTTCATTTTACGCGCCTACTCGCCAAGCGCCAAATGTAGTTGAGTCTCTATGCCAAAGGGAATTGTGGCAGGATTAGAGCGGCTGGCGGGAGGAGCGTACGAAGTCGCGTAATGTCGTCACGTTCGGGCCGTAGGCGCCAATTCGTCCGGCATCCACCGGTAAGCCCAAGCTTTCAGCCAGATCGATATCGAGACCGGCATCATCCAATTCAGACAAACTGAATCCAGCCGCGGGCAGAACGCGATTTATTCCTGTCGGATAAATCGGCCGTGGCGGACGGTGACGCTGCCACGGGCGGCGCGCCAGTTCGTAGAATTGCTTCCAATCGCGTTTGTGCCAGGTCGTCATTTTGCTCGTTGCCACTTACTCACTACCATTGATGTTAAATACGTCGGTCTCAAACCGTTGGATGCTTCACTCTTGCTTTAGGTTCGCTGATCTTTTCGCAGTCGCTAGACGGCGGATCAAAAAGCACGCGAGCTAGAGATATACGCCACAATCCCAGTGATGCAAGCTGCTTTCTCTTACAATGTTTCAAACCCGTCATTAGCCATTTTGTTTTGCAGCTCAACCCATATCCACATGACGGTGTAGTCTTCGCCGGAAGAGGCTGTAGTCAGCAGGTTCAGGCTAAGAGTCGAAGCTTTAACAGGAGAGTTAGGCGACATTTGCGGAACGCAGGTGATTCAAGAAATCGATCTTATGTGCTCGGCGAAAAAATCGGCAACAACGCACATTTTAGCGCACGAGATAATCCAAGGAACCGACACCTGCGGACGCAAAATTTCAGCGGAAAACTTTGAGGAAAACTACCGACATCTGAACTGGCTAGAATTGATCTACTGAACTACCACCGGTTGCCGCGGTCGCCACCACGATCGCCGCCTCGATCCCCACCACGGCCTCCACCACCGCCACGCCCACCGCCGGCTCCACGCCCGCCCCCGTACCCACCACCGCCTCCGCCGGGTCGGCCGCCACCACCGCCACCACGTTCCGCCTGAGGACGGGCTTCGTTAACCACCAGGTTTCGCCCACCAAAGTTCTGCCCGTTGAGCGAATTGATGGCCCGGTCCGCATCTTCATCGTTGGACACTTCCACAAACGCAAATCCACGCGACTGACCCGTAAACCGGTCACGAATAAGATTCACGCCTGAAGGCGTGACACCGACCTGCGCGAACCACTCATTGAGTTGCTCTTCTGTAGCGGAAAACGGGAGATTACCGATATAAAGCTTCTTCACCTGCGCACCTCTTCTATCTCGAACCCCACTGCGAGTTGCGGAGCGCACTGAAGAGACCGGCTGGTACGGGCGGTCGAAGACCGAGCCACCGCGGACGCAGGCCGTGACTTCAGCGGTCAGTGGAATCCTCTCGAAAATATATTGCTTTTGCAACCGGAAACGGTTTTTGCGCCCGATCGCAACATTCGTTTCTATGCGTCCCGACACCGCCGGCGCTCCCAAAACATCAGGTGCGGTAGCTCGCATTGATGCGCACATATTCAGCAGTGAAATCGCACGTCCAATAGCGGGCTACCGCCCCTCCGGCATGCATATTCACTATGATTGGGACGTGCTTGGCCAGCAGTCGGTTACTTGCCGCTCGCTCGTTGAAGTCTAACGGCCGGCCGTAGCGCAAAACGCGCACACCCGCCATGTCGATCTCGACTTTCGCGGGATCAAAACTTACCCCCGAACGCCCAGCCGCCGCAAAAATCCGTCCCCAGTTGGGGTCGCCGCCTGCAAAGGCGGTCTTGACCAGTGGAGAGGTCGCAATGGTTTCAGCGAGTCGTCGCGCCGCTGCCTCTGTTTTTGCGCCGCGCACTTCAATCTCAATGACGCGCTGCGCTCCCTCCCCATCCGCAACAATCTGCAGCGCCAGCGAATGGCAAACCTCTTCGAGCGCCGTGGTAAACGCGCGATGCGCCGCGGTCCCGGCCTTAATGCTGGGAGCTTCGGCCGCCCCATTGGCTAAAACCAGCAGCGTATCGTTGGTGGAGGTATCTCCGTCGATGGAAATAGCGTTGAACGTTCGCGAGTTAACGTCCCGTAGCGTTTTTTGCAAAAGCGTGGGAGCGATAGCCGCGTCGGTAATCACAAAGGCTAGCATGGTGGCCATGTTCGGATGAATCATCCCCGCGCCTTTGGCACACCCGACAAAGTGAATTCTTTTGCCGCCCATTTTGAAAGACGACGCCGCGGTTTTTGGCCGCGTGTCGGTTGTGCAAATCGCCAGGGATAGCTCGGCGAACGAGCGCGCCGATGGACGCCGGTGACGGGTAATTACGGGCAGCGCCCGTATTATCTTCTCAAGAGGCAGGGTTACGCCGATCACTCCAGTGGAACAGACAAATAGCTCCTCCGGCTGGCAACCTAATCGCTTTGCAGCTTCATTGACGGTGCGTTGCGCTGCGGCGTACCCCGCAGAGCCGGTAGCGCAATTCGCATTACCGGCATTGACGATCACACCGCGCATGCGCCCTTTCGAGGCACGCAGGTGTTCCCTGGAAATGGTGACCGGTGCGGCGACAACCAGGTTTTGTGTAAATACCGCGGCGGCAGATGCCGGGAAGTCGCTGCACAACAGGCCAAGGTCCAGCGCCCCGGTTTTTTTCAGGCCACAAGCCGTGGCAGCAAATCGAAACCCGTGCGGTAACGCGGCTTCCGAGAGGGCGTGCTTCATCGAGGGGAGATCCGCGGCATGAGCGCGAGGCTCACGGAAGAGGCCTCCGATCCTCCGCTGCGAAAGCAGATACTTGCTGGCTCACACCTGATATGGATTTCATGTCTGGGCTCCTGTTTTAGCTGAGAGTTTGTTGAATTCTTTCTCCAATTGTTCGCACGCCTTACGCACCGACTCGCGCGCCGTGCCTCCCGGAACGGCCTTGGTGGCCAGCGCGGATTCCACGTTCAAACCGTTCGAGAAGTCCTCCTCGAACATTGGTGAGATCTTTTTGAGCTCGGCAAGTGGAAGTTCCGTCCACTTCTTGTTTTGCCGCTCCGCCTCGCGCAAAAGCTTGCCGACGATGTCATGCGCTTGGCGAAAGGGCATGCCCCGCCGGACCAGGTAATCCGCAGCTTCCGTCGCCACCAGCGCTTCCTTACCGGCCGCTGCGTTTAATTTCGCTTCGTCAAACTTGGTCGCACTCAGCGCGCCATTTGCCACAGTCAGCATGGCACCAACTTGGTCATGCGCTGCAAACAGCGATTCTTTATCTTCTTGCAGGTCGCGCTGGTACCCGCTCGGCAATCCCTTGAGGATCGTAAGCAGCCCGACTAACGCCCCCGTGATACGCCCGGTTTTTCCGCGAACAAGTTCCCAACTGTCCGGATTCTTTTTCTGCGGCATCAAGCTGCTGCCCGTGGAAAACTCGTCCGGCAAAAGGACGTAGCCGAATTCTTGCGACGCGAACAACACGAAATCCTCGGAAACCCGCGAAAGGTGGGTCGCTATTCCGGATAACGCAAATAAGTAATCCAGCGCAAAGTCCCGGTCGCTGACCGCGTCCAGGCTGTTCGCGGTAATCCCAGAAAAGCCCAGATCTTTCGCGATGCCCTCACGATCGATGTTGAACGAGCATCCGCGAGCGCGCCGGAACCCATGGGGCAAGCGTCCGCGCTGGCAAAAGCACTTTCTAGGCGCGCCATATCACGACGGAACGCTTCCGCGTGAGCCAGCAGGAAATGCGAGAGCAAAATCGGCTGCGCATGCTGCATGTGTGTCATGCCGGCCATTGGCAAGTGCATGTTCTTTTTTGCCAACTCGATAAACGAGCCGATCAGTTTAGCGATCGACGCTTTTACTTCTGTGGCGGCTTCTTTGACGAACAACCGAAAATCGGTGGCCACCAGTTCGTTACGGCTGCGCCCGGTGTGCAGTTTCCATCCCAGCGGGCCCAGTTCCTCAACCAGGGCCTTCTCAACAAAGTGATGCACATCTTCAGCATCCGAAGAACCCAGCCACGCTTTGTCTTTAACGGCACGCCCCCCAATCCGGTCTAGCGCAGCCAGCGTCTGTTGCACCTCATCGTCGTTCAGAATGCCGGCGCCCAGGAGCGTCTTGGCCCACGCACGATCCACGGCCAATTCGTAAGGTAGCAATCGCCGGTCAAACGCAAACGACCGCTGGAAGGCATCGAAGCCTTCGTTCGGCGCATGTTCAAAGCGCCCGCCCCACAAACGATCATCTTTGCGTTCTGCCATTTCGCTGCTTTCCATCGCGCACAAGTCTGCCACGCTGCTCAACCCATCGATATCTAGTTTCAATTCCCGCCTTCTGCTTTGGCTTTAGGCCTAAAAGTTACCGGCAACGCAAACAAATTGATGAACCCTTCGGCATCCTTGGGGTTGTACCGCCCCATTGTGAAGCTCGCCAGATCGGTGCGATACAACGAGAACGGCGAAACCCGCTTCGTGACGTTCAGGTTACCCTTCCACAACTTCAATCCCACCGAACCGGTTACCCGTTGTTGCGAAGTATTGAAAAATCCGTCCAACGCTGCGCGCAGCGGCGAAAACCACAGCCCGTAGTAAACGAGTTCCGCATATCTCAGCGACAATGCCTGTTGGAAATGCGCGGTCTCACGGTCCACGGTCAGGGTTTCCAGCTCGCGATGCGCGGTAACCAGCAGCGTTCCACCGGGCGTCTCGTACGCACCGCGCGACTTCATGCCCACCAGGCGATTTTCCACGATGTCCGTCCGCCCTACGCCATGTCTCGCAGCGATCTCGTTCAACGTATTCAGCAGATCGACAGGTCCAAGTTTCGATCCATTGACGGAGACTGGCGTTCCAACTTCAAACCCGATCTCCACTTCTTCAGCCTTGTCCGGCGCGTTTTGTGGAGACGCAATCCACTGCCACATCGCTTCGTTCGGCGAGTTGGCCGGATCCTCAAGTTCACCGCCTTCATGGCTGAGGTGCCAGATGTTGCGATCGCGGCTGTAAATATTTTTCTTGCTCTGCTCCACTTGCACGTTGTGCTTCTGCGCGTAAGCGATGGCGTCTTCCCGCGAATCGATGTCCCATTCGCGCCATGGAGCTATGATCTGCACGTTTGGCGCGATCGCTTTGTAAGCCAATTCGAAGCGCACCTGGTCATTACCCTTGCCGGTGCATCCGTGCGAAAGCCCATCCGCGCCAAGTTTTAGCGCTACCTCTGCCTGGCGCTTGGCGATCACCGGTCGCGCCATGGATGTGCCAAGCAAATACGTATGCTCATATACGGCGCCGGCACGCAGCGTCGGCCAGATATACTCGCGCACAAATTCTTCGCGAAGGTCTTCCACCAGCGCCGTCGAGGCCCCCGTCGCCAGCGCCTTTCTCCGCGCCGCCTCCAGGTCTTCCTGCTGGCCCACGTCTCCAATCACCGCGATCACTTCGCAGCCGTAATTTTCTTTCAGCCAGGGAATGATGATTGAAGTATCGAGCCCACCGGAGTAGGCAAGTACGACCTTCTTCGGTTTGTATCGCTCTTTATCCACAATTCCTCTTTCTTAAATTAAATCGCGCGGCTTGCATACTTGCGATCGCCGGTAATCGTCTCCTACCACTATTGGGGGCTGTGAACGCGCCACGTACGATGCTCTAAAGCAGGCCTGCGTCGGTAGCGCAAAAACAAGCTATGCCCGGCACCGGAATTAATTGAATAGCTGATTTCACCTGAAGAGCGAGTGCAAAATCGCTTTTTGCACGTACATGCGATTTTCCGACTGATCCAGAACCACCGATTGTGGGCCGTCCAGCACTTCCGCGGTGACTTCATGGTTGCGGTGCGCCGGAAGACAGTGCAGGAATAATGCGTCCGGCGCCGCCAGCGCCATCAGCTCTGTGTTCACCTGGTAGGGCTGAAACACGCTTTCCCGCACATCTCCTTCTGCCTCAAAACCCATGCTGGTCCAGGCGTCGGTATAAACACCATTTGCTCCCGCCACCGCCTCGCGTGGGTCGGTGAACAATTCAATCTTGGCTCGTGTTTCCCGAGCCACACGTTTCGCTTCTTGCACCACTTCCGCCAAAGGCGCATATCCCGGCGGCGTAGCAATGCGCAAGTGCACTCCCAGACGTGCGGCGAGGAAGATCAGCGAATGGCAGACGTTGTTTCCATCTCCAACATAGGCAAGCTTGAATCCACGCAGCGACCCAACTTTTTCTTCTATGGTGAGGAAATCCGCCAGCGCCTGGCACGGGTGGAATTTATCAGATAATGCATTCACCACCGGAATATCGGCATTTGCAGCCATCTCTTCCAGAACGCGCTGCTCGTAAACACGAGCGACAATGCCGTGTACCCAGCGCTCCAGGTTGCGCGCTACATCCGAAATGGATTCGCGTTCGCCCAGGCGCGCTTGCGTGTGATCCAAGAAAATCACCCCGCCGCCCATGCTCTGGATGCCCACTTCGAAAGTCACGCGCGTGCGCAGCGAGGGCTTCTCGAAAATCAGTGCGATAAATTTGCCGCGCAGTGTCGACGCGTAGCGAGTCGGGTGAGCCTTAATTTCCGCCGCGAGATGCAGCAGTTCCCGCGTCTGCTGCGGGCTCCATTCGGCGCCGGTCAGCAGGTCATTCGACAATGAAATAGGTGCAGCAAGCATCGTAGCGGTCATTTGTTCACCTTGCAGTCGCGTAAGTATTCATCGGCCGCTCCGCCGATGTCTTGGGCTCACTCTTGGTAGGTTTAGCCGAAACATTGCTCAGCACCGTTTCGAACTTCTTCAGGAACTCGCGAACTTGCGCGCGCGTCACGATAAGCGCCGGCAAAAGCCGAATCGTGTATTCATGCGTGCAATTAATCAACAGCCCCTGCTTGGCAGCTTCCGCCACCAAGGGGGCGCCTTCTAGCGAAAGCTGCACGCCAATCATCAGTCCTTCGGCGCGCACCTCTCGAATAAAATCAAACTTCGCCGCCAAGGCCAGCAAACCAGCTCGCAATTCTTCGCCGCGCATGCGCACGTTCTCGAGCAACTTTCCATCCTCGATTACGCTCAGAAATTCCAGCGCCGTGGCACAAATCAGTGGGCCACCGCCAAATGTAGTGCCATGCAGCCCTGGAGAAAGATGCGTTGCCACCGCCTCATTTGTCAGAATCGCCCCAAGCGGCAAACCTGCCGCCAGCGGCTTGGCAATCACCGCAATGTCAGGCTTGGAGCTAAATCGCTGGTAGGCAAACCGTCGCCCCGTTCGCCCCAGTCCGCATTGAATTTCGTCGGCGATCAGTAACGCGCCGTACTTCGTGGCCAACTCACGCGCGCGATTCCAAAATAACTCGCTGACCGGGTAAATACCGCCTTCTCCTTGCACCGTCTCGATAAGCACGCCGCAAACGGACTCATCAAACTTGGCGTCCAGGTCCGCGACATCATTAAAACGCACGAACTCCACGCCCGGAACCACCGGCGCGAAAGGCAGGCGATATTTTTCGGTAGCAGTGACGCTGATAGCGCCAAAGGTGCGCCCGTGAAAGGAATTCTCCAGCGCTAAAAACCGGTGCTTACTTGGCACGGGCGACATCGTTTGCCCGGGTGCCCGCGCGCACAACCGCGCCAGCTTCATCGCGCCGTCAATCGCTTCCGTGCCGCTGTTGCAGAAAAATACCCGCTCGAGTCCCGACCACTCCGATAGCTTACGCGCCAGCGGGCCTTGATATGCGTTGTGATAAAGGTTTGAAAAATGGATGGCGCGTGCCGCCTCGCGACGAATGACCTTCACGATCCGCGGATGCGCGTGTCCTAACGCGTTGACGGCTATCCCGCCAAGAAAATCGAGGTACTTCTGCCCATCCGCGTCGTACACATAACAGCCACGCCCACGTTCCAACAAAAATGGCTGCCGTTTGTAGGTGGGCAGCAAAAATTTCTCAGCATCCTGCACACGAGCGTCGCTCTTCGCTGTTTGCGACTTCATTCGTCCATGCTGGGAAAAGTGCGCCGCCAGGGACTCCGCCGATTGTTTGCGCCCGTTGCGCCCGTTGCGAACGTTGCGCATCACGCCGCCGACAACGCAGCTGCCTGCGCTGTGTTCCGTGGCTCGCGCATGACCAGTGTGCCGGGAATACCGCTCAAATCACTGCCGCAGTGATTTTGCGCTGACCGGGAAGCCAGCAACAACGCATCGGGGCCGGTGCCGCCAACAATACGCACATCCCGCACCCCGCCTTCAATAGCCCGTTTCGCCGCTTCCAACTTCAAAATCATCCCGCCCGAAACCACGCGGCACTGCACCAACTGCTCGATCTGTTCGCAGTTGACGGCGGAGAGCACCCGCTCACCGTCCAGAACACCCGCCACGTCCGTCAAATAGATCAACTGGTCCGCACCAATGAACTCCGCGCAGGCGGCGGCCATATGATCCGCATTAATGTTGTAAAGCTCATTGTCCGCACCGATCCCAAGGCAAGGCGCGACCGGCAACAGTCCATCGCTCCAAAGCGATTCGATAAATCTGGTATTCATCCCGGTCAGATAACCCACGAAACCCAGCCCACCTTCCACTTCGTTGTGCATCATCGGCTCCGCCGTGAAGCACTGCGCATCCGCAGCGGAAACGCCCACCGATGGCTGGCCCTCCGCCGAGATCGCGGCAGCCACTCTCTTATTCAACAGCCCGGCAAACACCATCACCGCCACATCGCGCGCTTCGCGGTCGGTAACACGCAATCCACTCACAAACTTGCTTTCAATTCCCATCCGCGCAAGGGTCGAGGTGAAAAGACGTCCGCCTCCATGAACCACCAATATTTGGTGCCCATCCTTAGCCAGCGTAGCGACCTGCCGTGCCAATGTACGAACGGTGGCGTCGTCTTCGAGCAAAGCTCCAGCGAACTTGATCACGATTTTCATTGCAGTGCGGTGTGCTCCTCTATTCCCAACATATGGTTGAAATTCTGTACGGCCTGCCCGGCAGCGCCTTTGCCCAGATTGTCCAGGCACGAAACGATGACCAGTCGCCGTCCTGCCTTATCCAAGACAAAACCGATGTCGCAAAAATTCGTGTGCGCCACGTGCTGCAACTCCGGCAGCGACCCGGACCGCCAGATACGCACCATCGAGCGTCCGGCATAGAACTTGCGGTATAGCGCTTCGATTGCTTCGCCGTTTTGTCGCGACTCCAGGGTCACGTAAATGGTCGAAAGAATCCCGCGGCTGATTGGCAGCAAATGCGTCGAGAACACCACTTGCGTTTCCGTCAGCCCGGTGTGCTCCAAAATTTCCGGCGTATGCCTGTGCGAAAAAAGATTGTAGGCTTTGAAGTTGTCGTCCACTTCAACGAACTGTAAATCTCTCCGCAATTCTTTGCCCGCGCCACTGGCTCCGGACTTGCAATCGCAAACTACCGCGCTGTCTGCTTCGAGCCAGCCCGCATCCGTCAGCGGCCGCAGCGCCAGGATGACGCTGGTGGCGTAACAGCCAGGGTTCGCGACGATCCGCGCATCCTTTATCTGCTCGCCATAAATCTCGGGAATGCCATAGACGGCTTCACTCAACAACTCCGCTCGCGCTGCCGGCAATTTGTACCAGCTCGTGAACGTTTCCTGCTCGCGAAAACGAAACGCGCCGCTCAGATCCACGACCCGTAGGCCCGCATCAACCAACGCAGGTGCCAGTGTAGTTGACACATCGTGGGGAGTTGCCAGAAAAGCCGTCCCCGCCTTGCTGTCGGCAATTGCTTCCACCGAAAATGTGCGCAGTGGAGCGTCCCCGCGTCCGCGCAGTTGGGGAAAAAGTTCGTCCAGGCACTTCGCGCCATTGGTATCGCGCACATAAAACGTAGATGTCGCAACCTCTGGATGGCGCACCAGGATTCGCGCCAGCTCAAAGCCGGTGTAGCCCGTCACTCCCACAACCGCTATGTTGTTTAGGTTTCTCATTTCACAAGAGCTTCGATGCGCCTCTGTAGCGATTCGCGTGTTTTTTTATTTGGGGTGATGATCAGCACGGTGTCGTCCCCCGCTATCGTCCCGGCAATCTCCGGAAATTTTGCTCCGTCCACTGCCGCCGCCAGAGGTTGTGCGCCGCTTGGTGGAGTCTTCAGCACCAAAAGGTTCTCAGCCGGCCGGATATCTTGCAAAAACTCTCCCAAAGCGCGCGCCAGGCGCGGCAGCGGAGCCGAATCATCGGGCAGCGCGGAAGCCGGCCGGTATCCGGCCTGAGTTTTCACCAAACGGAGCTCCTGCATATCCCGCGACAACGTTGCCTGCGTCACCCGCAGTCTTTGCGCCGCCAGCCTGCGACGCAATTCTTCCTGGTTGGCGATGGAACCGTCGCTAACCAATCTCAAAATTTGCCCGTGACGAAATGTTTTACGCGCGCCCACTGAATCCCTCACCAGCGATTATACAGCCTTCTGTATTTTTATACAGTTGTATTTCCAGAGCGTCAATGCATTTATAACCGCGCTATAACACTTCGCAAACGTAGGTACTGCTTTTGTACTGGCGTGTTGGATTCGCCTCATTGTCCCGCCGCATGCTGGATTTTGGCGCCAGAGAATGTTACCTATCATGCACGCCCCTTGGCGCTCCATGAACAGTAATTGCGAAGTGAAGAACTGCAAACTCGAGGTTCCTGCTGCTTTGCGCGAGCATCGCTTGTGCGTGCTGCATTTCACTTTGTCGCTGGAAAATAGTTGTGCCGGGATGCGTCGCGAGACTGCTCTTGGCAACGCGCCGCACGATCGTCACCGTGAAATCATGCAGTTCATCACCGAGCACGGCGAGCGCCTGGCGCGCGTAGCTACCAGCGGCCTCCCGCTTACCGACGATCTCAAGGCGCGCATCCTCAGCACTTTTCTCACACTTATGAATCTTCGCGAAAATCTGGACCGCTCCAATATGAGAAGTTCCTTCGGCCGTTCCGTCCAGGTACGCTGAATTTTGACCCGACAAAGACCGTTCACGACGGACCATCCATCCACTTTCCCGCCGATAGGCGGTACTTGACGTGCCCTCCACTGCGAGAGACGATGTCCATAGTCTCGGGGTTTCTCCTGGCGCAATCGTTGGGGTTAGGGGTGGTTACCATGGCTTTCCGTACTCTTTTTCGTTTCTCGTTCATCCTCGTTATCGCCACTGTCTTCGTTGGAACTCATCCGATCTACACCGGCGCAAGTAATGCGCGGATCATCCGCCTTAGCCTCGTTCAAGGTGATGTGCGCATCTTGCATGGTTCGAAAGGGGATCCGCTCGCCAACGACAAAGCTCCTTGGGACCGCGCTGAACTAAATCTTCCCATTCGTGAGCACGATGTCATCGCCACGGATAATGGTCGCGCCGAAGTGGAATTTGAAAATGGTGCGATGGCTTTTATTGCCGAAAACTCCGTTCTCGAATTGTTCGATCTGTCTCTCGATAATGGCGCCCTGAACACCCGCCTCATCCTTCGCCAAGGCACGGCATCCTTTTATGTGAACCCCAGCAACGCCGATTATTTCAGCGTGACCGGTGGAGACTTCACCGCCGAGGCTGGCAGCCGTTCAAATTTTCGCATGGGCAATTTTGATGACGGCAGCACTATCTCCGTTAGCAAGGGCCGCGTCGCCGTCGTGCACAAGGGTGACAACACGGTTTTGGCGCGGGGCCAATCGCTGACTATGCGTGCAGGCGACGATAAGTCCGTAAGCGTCGGCCGGACTCCGGATAGTGACGACTTCGATCGCTGGGTTTCCGGTCGTGAGGACAGTGTAGTCACCGCCACGAACGCGACCGCTCAGTACACAAATTCTTCGAGCTACGTTTCAGGTTTCGCTGATCTTTACACCTATGGCGGTTTCTATCCGATTTCAGGCTATGGCTACGGTTGGCAACCTTACGGAGTTGGCGCTGGTTGGTCGCCGTTTTCTTATGGAAACTGGCTATTTGATTCCGGCTTCGGTTGGTCGTTTATCGGAAGCGAGCCTTGGGGCTGGCTGCCCTACCATTACGGCGGCTGGATTTTTCAGCCAGGTGTGGGGTACCTGTGGACTCCAAACGGTCTGGGACAAGGCGGCCTCCCGCCGGTTAAATATCATCCCGTTACCGCCGCGTTCGTACGCTCCACCGACGCCCTCGGAATCGTTCCGAGTCACCCTCAGGATGGCCACAGCAAGACGCCCATAAATCTGGCACAAGGCGTCCTGCCGCTAACGACTCAAGGCGGCGCTAAAGAAACCTCTCTTGCCGAAGGCTCCAACTGGAGCGTCGTGAAGCAGGTCCCCTCGGGCGCTTTGGTATCTCACACTACCGCTGCATCAGCCCCTGTTAGGTCCTCACACTCGCTGGATTCCAGCGCCGCTGCCCGAAGCATCGGTCAAACTGCTGGCTCGACAATCGCGTATGACGCCAAGGACAACCGTTTCGTAAATAGTGCTTCGTCTTCTTCGAGGATCTCGGAAGCAACCTCCACGAGAAACGCTGAACCCTCTGCAGCGGCCAGTTCTCGCACCGACGCATCGGCCCGGGAAGTTCACGCTTCTACATCGCGGACGGCTTCCTCGCGTGTTGCCTCTCCGCCCAGCGCGCCACGAGGCGGCGGGAGCTTCAGCGATTACGCGAGTGCACGTGGCAGCAGCGGTCCGATGGCAACTTCATCCGTACGCTCGTCTGCATCCGTTGCCTCCACTTCTCGCGGGGGTTCATCCGCGCGTTCTCACTAGTCTGAAAGCTATAACAAGCAAAATGGCCCCGTTGTCGGGGCCATTTTCGTTTGGCTTCTTGTGAAACAAATTTAGTCTCAATTTAGTAAAAAATCATACCCGCGTATCCCACCACCGCGTCAGGATCGCCGGAACGCTCAGCCGAAGTCGCGTAGCGAACCACTTCCGCCTCACTCGCTTTCAGAACTTGCAGTGCGGTCAGCATAGCCACGGCAGGTCCCAAGCCGCACATCGAAATCTCTTCATTCCGGCAGGTGTCGTACAAACCCTTTGCATCCATCTTCAGCAATTCGTCGATGGCCTTCCTGTCCTTCACCCGAGTGGTCCTATCATTTTCGTAATGATTCAAGTCGGAAGTAGTCACCAGCAGCACATCTCCCCTATTCTCGAGCACTTGCCCGATTGCTGCCCCGATGCTGACGAGCGTTTCGAAGTTCACGCTCCCCAGTGCTATCGGCACGAATGTAACCTCAGGTCGAAGCGTCTGTAGAAAAGGTAACTGCACTTCCAGGGAGTGCTCCTTGCTGTGCGCTACAACATCTTCACTCAACTGAGGACACGAATCCCGTAACGCCGCCGCCAATTCTTCATCAATCGGCGCATCGTCCAAGGGCGTGCGCCACGCACCTTTCGAAATAATCGCTGCTGGCGAACCTGGAGGCCGGTGCCGCACCCCAAGTAAAATGATTTTCTTCGGAATATCTATTTCCCCGTAAACAGCTCCGGCCACATGTCCCGAATAGACATACCCGGCATGCGGGACCAGGCAGGCTTTTACACGCCTTAAGTTTTTTTCGTCGTCTCGTTCGATGTATGTAGCTATCAGCGCGGATAATTCAGCCGGATCGGAAGGATAAAAAAGGCCGGCAACGGCAGGAAGGCGCAGCATCCTTTGCTCAGCGAATCAGAGTGTCTTGGAGGGCTTCCCTTTGAGTTTGACTGCCTGCAGGCTGACCGGGTCGTAAAGGACCGTCACTTTATCGCCATACTGATAGCCGCCCTTGGCGATAATATCCTGCATCTTTGTTGCGGCCTGCGGAGCGAGAGCAAAAGTTCGTACCGCCATATCATTTCCCTGCGCGCGTACGGTGATTTGCGCTGTGTTCGCATGCACCACGACGCCCTGAAACTTGCCTAAGCCTGACGGTTTCGGTTTGACCGTGTTGACTATGATCGGCACAGCCGTATCAACGACAACCGGCACCACCGTGACAGGATTCTGCGCCTCCGCGCGCGGGCACCACACCGCAGCCGCAGCCAAAGCGGCGCTCAATGCAAACCCGGCAGCGTTACCCAAAAACTTCATTCCATTTCATCCGCGGCAATGCGCAATGACTTCAGAAAGCGTACATCCTGCGGCGTCATCGCCAGACGCGCAGCCACCTTCTTGTTGCCCTCGTTCTCTTCCAGAAAAGAGTCCTGATCCACCTGAATGCGCAGTGATTCCAGAAAGTGCCGGTCCTGGGTCGTGAGCGACGCTGCCTCCCCCGACGCTGCATCGCGCTTAGCCAGGCCAATGGTGGCGTCCAGCTTCAATACGATGTCGTAGCCGTGCGCCCGAACGCCGGCAATCGCGCCAGTAATCCGGTCGGAGTCCGACACAGTGTCGTTAATCGCGTGTCCCAATTCACGGAGCAAGTTCTTCAGGTGATCGTCGAGTTGCAAGGTGATTCTCCCCTACTCTGTGGCCATTTTAGGCCCACGTTTCTTTGGATACAAGAGAGCATCACTCTGTTGTCTCCAATCCGTTCACAGCCTCTTTCCCGCAATTCAGCGCCGGATTGGCGTCACTGCGCCGCCCAAAGCAGCGCTTCACGCTAAACATTTACGTTACTATACGAGCATGTCCACCGCAGCGAGCGTGCCCGGTGTGCCGGCCAAACGCGGCGGTTTCAGCCGCGTATGGCGCACGCTGAAACAGCTTTTTCATGAAGTTACCGGCGCGATCTTCGCGGTTTTGGCGTTCGCCTGGCTCAATGCTGCGATACGAGCCTTGACTCACGATACCGCATACTGGCTGGTCGCCGTTGCGGGGATCGTTGCCGCATCATTCACGTTTTTCGCGCTCACCTCATTTCGTCTCGCGCGAAAACTCTGATCTTTAATCGCAGTTGCAGAAACGGAAAAGTTGTTGTCACGCATATCGGATCTATGGCCGACTCTAACTCAAAAAAACCCTCGCCCGCCGACCGCTTCACGACGCTCTCAGGATTGCCGCTCCATCGCCTTTACGACGCCAAGGATCTTTCCTCTACTAATCCCGTAGAAACCATCGGCTATCCCGGCCAGTTCCCGTATACCCGCGGCATCTACCCCACGATGTATCGCGGCCGTTTCTGGACCATGCGTCAGTACGCCGGTTTCGCCAGCGCCTCGGAATCCAATGAACGCTATCGTTATCTCCTCGGCAAAGGTCAAGTTGGCCTTTCCGTGGCTTTCGACCTGCCCACACAAATCGGTTTAGACTCTGACAATGCGCTGGCCCAGGGGGAAATCGGCAAAGGTGGCGTAGCCATCGATTCTATCGAGGACATGGAAATTCTTTTCGACCGTATACCGCTGGAAAAAGTTTCCACCTCGATGACCATCAACTCCACGGCTGCTATTCTTCTCTGCCTCTATGTAGCGGTCGCCAAAAAGCAAAATGCCAATCTAGCCAAGCTTTCCGGAACCATCCAGAACGACATCCTCAAGGAATACATCGCGCGCGGCACTTATATTTACCCGCTCCGTGCGGCGATGCGCATTGTTACCGATATTTTTTCCTGGTGCGGCGACAACCTTCCTAAGTGGAACACCATCTCTATTTCCGGCTACCACATCCGTGAAGCGGGTTCGACCGCTATCCAGGAAATCGCTTTCACGCTTGGCGACGGTATCGCCTACGTGCAAGCGGCCCTCAATGCCGGCTTGGACGTCGACGAGTTCGCTCCCCAGCTTTCTTTCTTTTTCAACGCCCACAACGATCTTCTCGAAGAAATCGCCAAGTTTCGCGCGGCTCGCCGTCTATGGGCCCGCATCATGCGCGATCAATTCCATGCTAAAGATCCGCGCTCCTGGCTCTTGCGCTTTCATGCGCAAACTGCCGGCTCCTCCCTCACGGCGCTACAACCCGAAAACAATATTGTTCGTGTGGCCATCCAGGCGTTGGCCGCCGTCCTCGGTGGATGCCAGTCGCTGCACACCAATTCGCTCGACGAAGCGTTAGCGTTACCCACCGAAGACGCCGCGCTCATCGCTCTACGCACCCAGCAGATCATCGCGCACGAGACCGGCGTGACCAACACCATAGACCCGGTCGGCGGCTCTTACGCCATCGAGCAGCTCACCAATGAAATCGAAAGTGGAGCCCAGCTTTACATCGACAAAATTCACGCCATGGGAGGCCCTCTGGACGGAACATTGCGCGCCATCGAGTCCGGCTTCATCCAGGGAGAAATTCAAAAAGCGGCTTTCGACTTTCAGCGCGCTGTCGAAAAGCATGAGCAAATCGTCGTGGGCGTCAACGATTTCAAAGCCGAAGAGCGCCCTATCAACATTCTGCGTATCGATGAGCAAATCGGCCGCGACCAAATCGAACGCCTCAAGGCATTCCGCCTGAAGCGAGATTCCGCTCGTACCGCCGCGGCCCTGGACGAGTTGGCGCGCCGCGCCGCTTGCGCCGAAAATCTTTTGCCCGCCATCCTGACGGCGGTTGAAAATAACGCCACCGTCGGCGAAATTTCCGATACCTTGCGGCGCGTCTTTGGTGAATATCAGGAATCTGTCGTCATCTAAACTTGCGATCCTGACCCAACGCACCGCCGCCAGCGACGAAGCCACCCGTTTTTTCTATTCGCCAACCGTAGTATTCTTTGCGCCGCACCATGAAATTGATCCTCGCCTCCAGTTCTCCGCGCCGCGCCCAGATACTCCGTGACGCCGGCATGTCCTTCACGGTCGTCTCCTCCGCCGTCGACGAGACTCCGTTTCCGGGGGAGTCGCCCCAGGATCATGTCCATCGCCTGGCCGCCGCGAAAGCTGAATTGGTAGCCGCACGAGCAGTAGGCCCCGCCATCGTGATTGCTGCTGACACCGTCGTAACTCTCGATGGCCACATCATCGGCAAACCGCGCTCAACCGACGACGCACGCCACATTTTGGAGCAGCTTTCTGCCCGCACTCATTCTGTACTCACCGGAGTTACCCTCATCCGCCTTCCTGACGCGGAACGCAGAAGTTTCATCGAAACCACCCACGTTCAGTTTTCGCCGCTTTTGCCCGAGGAAATCTCGCGCTATCTGCAGACCGACGAGCCCTACGATAAAGCTGGCGCCTACGCTATCCAGGGGCGCGCGGGACGTTACATCCCCCGCGTCGAAGGCTGCTATTTCAATGTCGTGGGCCTGCCCCTGGCGCGCTTGGCGCAGGAACTCACCCAGTTAGGTTGGTCGGAAGAATTTCGCGAATAACAAAAGTGTTCCAAAGAAATGAAAAAAGGCGGCCACCGTGGCCGCCCTTGCGAAAATCTCTCTTCTCTCTACTCCACGCAACGCAAAGTTATCCGAGCTTTTTCTCCTCGGGTGGCTTTTCCGCCGGATTTGCTGGCAGCGCAGTCGGGGTGGGAGGAGTCACTGTCTGCGACTGTGACTGGTTATTGCCGTGCATTCCTTCCTTGAAACCGCGTACACCTTCGCCCATCCCGCGCATCAACTCAGGAATCTTACGTCCGCCAAACAGAACCAGGATCACCACCAGGATGATCAGCCAGTGCATTGGAAATTCCATAATCCCTCCACCGCCACTAACGAATAATCGCGAAAATCCCGCCAAACCACACGAACACGCACCTAAAGTATAACACGCTCGTCGCCCACCCGGCGTGTCAACCGCTCCCGGTCCAGATACTCCAGCAATGGGATTGCATACTTGCGCGTAATCCCGGTAAGGTCCTTAAAGTTCGGCACAGAGATACGCTCGCCCTTGCTCTTCTTGTACGTCAAAAGCTGTCCCTTCAGATGAGCAAGCGCCGATTGGTGAAAAATAAGTTCTGCTGAGACTCGCAGAAGCAATTTCTCACGCAGGAGAATATGCAGCAGTTTTTCAGCTCGTTTGGCCTCGATCGATAGGCTCGATAGCACCTCCTTCACCGACGGTACCGCCAATCCGCCCGCGCGAAACGCTGCTTCAATCTTTTCCATGGCCAGTTTTTCCTCTGGTTGCAGTGTCACGCCCGTGCCAGCCCGTTTTACTAGCTCGCCCTGAAACTCCAGCTTTTTCTGCGCTGCCAATTCGCCAAGCGCCGCGCGAAATACTTCCGCTCGCACCCGTCGCCCAAGTTGCGCTCGCAAATCTTCCCGCGCCATTCCAGGAGCCAAAGGGTTTTCCCGTTGGAAGTGCTCAACCCTGTCATAGATCTTTTTGCGTAGCTCCTCAAATGGTTCAAAGCTCACGAGCACCGGGTGTTCCTCGCCGATAATTTTCACCAGCCCTGCGTCAGCCAGGCGCTTTTGACTCTCTGAAATTTCCGGCTCCTGCCACCCCGTGTGGCGGCCAATCTCACCAACACGCAACCCCATGGGCGCGCGTGCCACCATCGCTGTCAGCACCGCGTCCCGGCTACCTTCACGAACAGTTGCGAGAAACTTGACCCTGCCGATGTCTTTCCGTAGTGGGCGCCGAGCCAGCGGATCGAGAACTACTCCACCGCCAATCGTAGTAACCGGCGAAAATTGTCGAACAATAAAGCGATCTCCTGCCACTATCAAAACTTCATCCTGTAACCTGAGATGCGCCAGCCCGCTTTGCCCAGGCGCAAGCTCACTCGCGTCGTAAAGGAATACTTCCGCGACTGTCTCCATCGTGGAAGCATGAAAATGCACTCGACCTCGATTCTTGAATCGGTGAGCCGAGGGCAATAATGTGAACTCTGCGTCAAGTCTTCGCGTAGTTCGGAAAATTCCCGGCCCGGCAAGCGCCATTCCTCGCTTCACCGCCGTATGCTCAATTCCAGCCAGATTTACAGCCGTGCGTTGACCGGCAACCGCGCGTTCCACCGGTTGCCCCCCGGTCTGCACACCCCTTACCCGCAGGCGATGGCCACCGGGAAACAGTTCCACCTCATCGCCCACTCGAACCACACCAGAAATCAACGTGCCTGTCACCACTGTCCCAAATCCCTTCATGGCAAATGCCCGGTCAATCGGCAACCGAAACGCCCGAGTCACGTCTTTTCCGATGACATCTCCGGCCACTGCATGCAAAGCCGTTTTCAATTGCGCAATGCCGCTTCCAGTTTTTGCAGAAACGGGCACGATCGGCGCACCCGCAAGAAACGAGTCGCGTAAATATTCTTCAACTTCCAGTTGCACCAGCGTCAGCATCCCCTCATCCACAAGGTCACTCTTCGTCAGCGCCACCACTCCATGTTTGACCCCTAGCAATTTGCAGATATCGAAATGCTCGCGCGTCTGGGGCTTTATCGACTCGTCCGCAGCGATAACTAACAGCATCAGATCAATCCCGGCCGCTCCCGCCAGCATATTGCTTACAAAGCGCTCATGCCCCGGCACATCTATAAAACCAAATCGAATTCCATCCTCGTCAAGAAACGCAAAACCCAGGTCAATGGTTATGCCTCGCCGCTTTTCTTCCGCCAGCCGATCAGGATGGGTCCCGGTAAGCGCCTCCACCAGAGCAGACTTGCCATGGTCGATATGCCCCGCCGTTCCGACAATGACGCCTTTGTAAGTGGCTGTTGTCATATCGCTGTCAAATTTCTGTCAGCGGATCGCTGCCGGACTGAAATCAATCTCATAAAGTTTGCGCGCCGACCAAACTTTGCAGCCCTTCCGCCGAGCTACTCCGCTCGTCTGCGTGCTAGAATCGGCCAATCCATCATGACTCGCATGTGTTGCACGCGTTTCGAACGCGCGGCCCGCAAACTTGGCTGGACGCGAATCGCCGGCCTCGATGAAGCGGGTCGAGGCGCTCTCTTCGGTCCGGTCGTCGCCGCGGCCGTCATCCTCAATCCCAGGCGTCGTATCGTGGGCCTTGACGATTCCAAGAAATTGGTTGCCGACCGCCGCGAAGAGCTTGCCCCTCGTATTCGCGAACATGCTTTGGCATGGTCCGTCGCTGAGATCGACGCCTCCCGCATCGACGCCTGGAATATCTATCAGGCCAGCCGTCAGGCCATGACCGCGGCCCTTCACCAACTCTCGATTCTCCCCGATTATCTGTTGCTCGATGCCATGAAGCTGGATGTCATCATCGAGCAAAAATCCTTGATTCATGGTGACGCCCGCAGCGTATCCATTGCTGCTGCCTCCATTCTCGCGAAAACCCACCGCGATACGCGAATGCAGGAATGGGACGCGGTCTATCCCCAATATGGTTTGGCCCGCCATAAAGGCTACGCCACCGCCGATCACCTCGAAGCCTTGCGTCAACATGGCCCCAGCCCCCTGCATCGCCATTCTTTCGCCCCCGTCCGCGAATCCAATTGCTGGGCTGTCGGCGCCTCCCAAATCTCCTTCTTTCCCGATGTGGAACCTGTCCAGCCAGCCACTGTCCCCGCGATGGTGCCCATCCCACCAGAGTAGCCGAATCTCACCAAAACCTCTTCTTCCGCGCTTCGCCTTGGCTTCGCCGTCGAGTTTCCTGATTACAACGGGGATAACTGGCTGCTCACACGCGACTTTGCGTTGATTGACTTGTGTTTTTCCAGCCTGTTAGCGTTACAAGGTAGCGTTGCGGCCGCTCTACCAGCCGCATCGAATCTAGGAGAACGTCTCGGACAAAGTCCGCGAGTTGCCGTGCGGTGAAACCCACCCGCCCCGCGGTCATGCACTCGTACTGTCCCGGTTAGAGCATGGCTTATAACAAAAGCAAATTCGTCGAGGCCGCCCAGAAGCTCCTGAACCAGGGCAAAGTCGCTCAGGCCATCGCCGAATACCAGCAAATCCTGAAATTTGAGCCACGCGACCAGGTCACCTTAATGACCGTCGGCGAACTCTACATTCGCCAGGGCGAAACGTTCCAGGCCATTGATTATTTCGAGCGTCTGGCGCAGATTTTTGTTGCCGATGGATTCCTTACTAAGGCTATCGCCGTTTACAAACGCATTGCCAAGCTGGCTCCCGAAGAGATCCGTCCGCTGGAAAAACTTGCGGATCTTTACGTCCAGCAAGGCGTGATGAGTGAAGCTCGCCCGCTCTTTCTCCAGCTTGCGGAAATTCACTTAAAGCATAATCGCCAGCCAGAAGCTGTCAATCTGCTTAAAAAACTCCTCGTCGCAGAACCAGACAATTTGCGCATCCAGGTTCGCCTTGCCGACCTGTATCAGGCCATGGGCCTGGCCAAGGATGCGATGGACACCTACGTGTCGGCCGCGCAACGCGCTTTGGCGCGCGGCGACCAGGCCGAATGCGAGAGGCTGGCCGACAAAGCCCTGAAACTCGATCCCGCAAGTCTGGCCGCCGTCATCGTCAAAGCTCGCTCGTACTCTGCGCGCGGCAATGTCACTCAAGCCGCGGAGCTCCTCGAAAGCGTTCCTAACCTTGAAAAGGGCGGCGAGCAAGCCGAGTTGCTTCTCGACCTCTACCTGAAGACCGTGAACTGGGAAAAAGCTACTGCCTTGGCTCTGCGTATTTTCGAAGCCGACTCCAAGAATTTCGGTCTCACGCAAAAAGTCACCGAGGCCATGTTGCAGGCGAATCAAGGCGAGATGGCCATGCCTATCATCGAGCGCACCCGCATTCCCATGCTGGACGCTGGTGAACATGAAGCCGTTGGCCGTATCTTGAATGAGCTGGTGGCACGTTTGCCGGGCCGCATCGAACCGCACGAATGGCTCGTCGATAGTTACGGCCGCACCAGCGATTCGTTCCGCTTGCCCGACGCGCTCGCGCAATTCGGCGATGCGTTGGTCGCGAATGGAAAACTCGAGCGCGCCAAAGAAGTGTTCGAACAACTGGTCGACCGTGAGCCCGACAGCGATTCAGCTAAGCGTAAACTGAACGATCTTCTCCAGAAGATGGGCATCGCTACCGACGTAGCTAATGACGACGACAATTTAAAGACCGAACTCGAGCCGCCGCCCGCCCCTAAAGTTCGTCCTGATGTGGAAGCCGCTCCACCTGAAAATTCCGCTTACGCGGTCGCTGGACAACTCGAGTCTTCGGCTCCGCTGGATGAAGAAACACAAAAATTTATCGCCCAGTCCCTCACTGATGTCGATCTCTTCGCCAGCTACGGCCTCACCCAGAAAGCTATCGGTTTGCTTGAGGCCATATTGCGGCGCGCCCCTCGGCACACACCAACGCTCGAAAAGCTTTTGGACTTCGTCCTGGGTGCCGGCGACGACCGCCGCACCGCGGAGCTAGCCGCTCGCCTCGAAAAGTTGCACTCCGAGAATGGCGACAACCGCAGCGCCGAACGTTTCGCCGAATTGCGGCGCCGCTTTCAGCGCGCTGCCGGCATGTCCGATGCAGAATTGGTCGCCGCCTCTCAATCTGTTATTACCGAACGCGGTGGGACAGCGGAATCAGGCGAAGAAGTTATCGCCGATGAAGAAATTGCCGCTTTTGAAGTTGCTCCGGAACCAGCGGTCACCTCCGAGCCTGCCCAGCATGAAGTGACTGCTTCGCAAGTTGCAGGCGCCAGCTCGCAGGATGTTCATGAAGTAGACCTTTCCGATGAGTGGCTGTCCGTGCTCAAGGAAGTTGAGCCAGAAACAGCAGCATCGCCGAAAGCCACCGAGGAACAGCCCGTCGCGGAGCAAGCCGCTCCCGAATTTGCGATCGCCGACGCGGCACAGCCTTCTGGCCCGACCGAATTCGAAATCTCGGTTGAACCGGCGCCCGCAGACGAACCTGAATTCGCTGCATCCGATAGCAACGCAGAATCCGCCCGTCCGACATCCGCAGCCGTGCCACCTGCTGACATGCCGGCGTACGCTGAATTTCAAGTCGCCCCGGAACCTGCGGCGCCGGAAACCGAAAAACCTGCTTTGCCGTCGGAAGAAAAACAGGAAATCTCCTTTGAGCTTGCCGAGCCAGCCGAAATTGCCTCCTCTGCGCCTGTTGCCGAGGCCACCGCGGACGTTGCAAAACAAGGTCAACCCGCTGCACAAGTTCCAGTCGAAGAATTCTCGCTGTCGCCGGAGCCAGAAGAGCTGGAAGAAATTGCTGCACCGGAGCCTCCGTCACAGCAAGTTGCTGCCGAGTCCCTTAAAGCTGCCGAGCCTCAAGCCGGGAAAGAGCAAGTCCCAGAGCCGGTTGCTCCTGAAAAAGATCACAGCAAGGACAAATCGAAAAAACCCGCCGAGGAATCCGAATTCGAGCTGGATCAGGATTACGAGCTGGTCCTTGAACCAGAATCGTTAGTCCCTGCTTACGACCAGAAACCTCCAGACGTTCCGATCCAGGTTAACCAAACCGAAGATGAGCCGGAGCCGGCGGTTCGCAATGCCGCAGCGGGCGCCGCGGGCGCCTCAGGTGAAAGCTCTTTCGGCTCTGACCAATTCATGGCCGATCTCGCGAGCGAAATTGAGCATTTGGGGATGGGCCAGTTGACTCCTCCCAGTGCGCGAGGCAAGTCGGAAGCTCCGGTTAAATCGATCGACGCATCCAATCAAAGTGATTCTGGACCGCTCAAGGAAGTTTTCGACGACTTCCGCGCCGAGTTGGGCGAAATGGGTGCCGACGACGAAGATCTCGAAACACACTACAACCTGGGCACGGCGTTCCGCGAAATGGGCTTGCTTGAGGAAGCCATCAGCGAATTCCAAAAAGTCGCCAAAGCTAACGAGCGCGGCCGTCCCTTCCGCTATGCCATGCAATGCTGCACTCTGCTAGGTCTCGCGTTTATGGAGAAGGGCCAGCCCGCCATCGCAGCCATCTGGTATGAGCGCGCTTTACAAACTCCCGGCGTTGAACCGGAAAGCATCCTCGCCTTGCGGTATGATTTGGGCATTGCCCAGGAATCAGCCGGCGAGCCCGAAGCAGCGTTGAAGAGTTTTTCCAAGGTTTACGCGATGAATATCGATTATCGCGACGTGGCCGAACGCATCGCTGCCCTTCAAAAGCCCAGCCGCTGACGCCTGCTGATCTTAGGCGGAGACCATCTCATTG